>SDBT01004293.1_pt1 | contig 24265 bp, 31 predicted proteins | sample 2277101 | NCBI WGS metagenome assembly SDBT01 (sample SAMN10404973, study PRJNA504765) | marine sediment metagenome | isolation source: marine sediment core GS10_PC15, 103 cmbsf | place: Arctic Ocean: Southern Knipovich Ridge | collected 2010 | reverse complement strand
AGTTAAAGGCGGGCGGGTATCATCCGGCTTTTAATATTGGCGGTGAGCATTGGGGCTTCATGGCTTCGCTGTGGATTAAGCACAAGGTGAAACCAACCTATATAGATGAAAATATTTTCTATTATGATAAATTACATGGGAAGCGGTTTAAGACCGCGCATAGCTACCATAAGACCATCACCCGTTTAGTGGGGGATGCCATCAGTGGCTATTAAACGCTTCACGCGCTCCAATGTGAGGCGCGAGTTATTGCGACAAGACAAAATCGTGCGGGCTGAAATGGTGAAGGAACTTACCGAAGCATCGCAGACAATGGCGGTATTTTTTGGTTTGGCCGTGACGAAATGGAAAAACAAACCAAAGTTTACACCCGCGTTGACATTGACACCTAAGTTACTGGTCTCTGATGTGAACATTTCGGGCAAGAAAAAAGCCGTTAATATATGGCATTGGATAGACAAAGGCACTGGAAAGTTTGGCCCTAAGAAACGCCCATACATAATTAGGCCCAAACGTCCCGGTTATCCTCTCAAGTTTCAAAGTGGGTATAGCGCCATAACGCAACCCGTAGCGAAAATCAATGTGGGGAGTGGGAAGTCCAGCGGCCCAACAGTCAGAGCAATGGAAGTGAAACATCCCGGCATTAAGGCCCGGAAGTTCACCGAAACGGCGGAGGAGATTCTATCCCCCCCGCTGAAGAGACGTATGGAAAACGCGCTTAGACGCGCCTCAAGGAAAATCAAATAGGAGGTCATTTTTATGGCTATACAATGGGACAATCGAACAGAGTTGTCCATTATAGACTACCGTAATGGCGGGCCGGGAAATTCATGGGCCATCCTCGATACGCAATCAGAGATGACCGCGCCATCAGGCGGTGGCGTGAGTGTAGATAGCAAGTGGGGCCGCGCTGGCGATGGTCGCCGCGAATATATCGGCTCTAATATCACATCTCTACCGGAACGTTTCACATTCGATATCATGTATCGGATGACGATTGAGGACTTACTAAAGGCATTGTCACTAGCCGCTTGCCCCTTCGATTTACGGGCGCGGTCTAAATGTGGCGATATTCGAGAAATCAATAACTTTCAAGGCACACTTGAGTATTTCGATGCTCTTGTGACATCGTTGGCAACCAATGAACCGCCTGTGACCAACTCCGAACAGGCGGGTAGCGATGTAATGGATACGCTATCAATGAGTGCGGGCTTACATGGCCGTAAAATCAAGTTACAACATACTGACATCAGCCGCACAACAACCGATGTTGCAATTAATGTGGTGCTGTATATCGGGCCGGTGCAATGCACTGGCGATTGTGGTGATTTGCTGACGGGTATTGAGGAAATCGTGTTTTGCACCGATTTAGACGCCGCGCCGGGTTATGCTGGCACAAGTGCGCCTTACGTCGGTATCAGTGTAGATTCAGGTGCGACATGGACGCTCACTAGCATTGACGATTTCCTAACAGCTGATGCTACCGGGATGGTGAAGGTGGGTAGCAATCTTGTGCTATTCAGCCCCAATCATGCCCCGACAAAAGTGTCGATTCAGGACTTGAAAGACGACTTAGGCCCCACTTCATTCGTTACAACATCGGGCATATCTGCCAACTTCCCCCGCAATGGGGTTGTCACACCGAATGGTGATATTTTCGCCTTTGGTGATGGTGGTTATATCTATGTGAGTACCGATGGTGGCGGTAGTTGGACATCGTTTGACGCTGCGGTCATTACCACGCAAAACCTGACACAGGGCGCGGTAGCTTCTGATAACCTAATCTGGATTGGTGGCGCGGCGGGTGCATTGGTCAAAATCAAAGGGGCCATCACCAACCGCGTTGGCAGCCTTGCCACTGTAGAACAAAGCGACAATACAGCGTTATCAGATGCTATCACATCGTTGGCCGTCGCACCGGGTCGTACTGGCGAGCTTCACATCGGTACGGATGCGGGTACAATCTGGCGCTCAAAAACCGCTGATACACACGTGCCAGTCTATACATTGCCGACCTTCCCTAGCAGTGGCGCGGGTAGTGTTGATGACCTGAAATTCGCGGGTTATCGTGGTGATGTGCTGTTTATCATCCAAACCAATGCGGCGGGCCGTAGTCGGGTTTTGCTGGACTATAGCGGCGGGGCATTAGGGTTGGACACCGAACCAATTGGCACATTCGTTTTACCATCAACGCAAGGAATCAATAGCATCGCGGTGTTTGATGCCAATAATTTCGTCACAGTCGGTGAGGTAGATGGCTCAAATGGATTTATCGGATTGGGCGCACAATAATGAAACGTAGCAACGGAACACAACCGAACAAAATAGCCGTTGTCGAGTTGCTGCTAGATAGCGGGGTGAGGGTGCTAGTAAAGCCCCTCTCCCCCTATACGCGCCATGCCGTGATTCACAAACTCACCGAACAATATCCAGACCCCGATATGAAAGAATTTGAGGAACAAATAGAGGGGCAATCGTCACCGGGCGCAACGATACCCGTGACCATGCCGGAAAATAGTAGGCATGATGAGTACAAGGCGTTGGTTCAGGATATTGAGATTGTCAGAACGCGCCACCTATTCCTGTTCATTGTAGATGAGTGCGTGATATTCCCTGACTACGAAAGCAGGGATAGTCTCATAGCGGCGTACAAGGATGATAGAGAACGTTTAGCGTTTTATATGGACTTACCCACTGACAAATGGGAGGCGACACTCTATCACTGTATATGCGCGAGCGCGGGTGACATCAATGAAATCAGCACCGTGACCCGACAAGAGATTGACATCATGGAGGCCGAGCCGACAGAGGATGAAATCCTTGCCGCTTGGCGTGTGTTTCGGCCTCGAATATCGCGGTCAGAACGTAGCCGATTTAGTGACTACGCATCCCTGCTTCAAAAAGTCCAGAAGCTACGGGGTGAAGTATAACCCCATGCTAGGACACATGGACATCGCGAATGAGTGGGGCATCATGCCGTCTGAATGGTGGGCAATCTCTAAAGAGGATAAGATTCTCATGATTGCCAAGACGCGCGGCATGTCCAATATACGCGCCATGATGCAATATGACGATAACAAAAAAAGGGAACGGGAATCGAAGGCAGGGGCCGCAAAATCACGCCGCAAAGGAAGGCGTTAAATGGCAGAATTTCCAGAAATTGGCATCAGTTTAATAGCGGATATATCCGACTATAAAAAGGATTTAAACAACGCCATAAAATTAGCCGCAAAAGCCGAGAGTGCTTTAGGCGACATCAAAACTACCGTGACGGCGGATACCAGCGGCCTCGATAAATTATCGAAGGCCGTAGCGGGTATTGGGGATGCGTCTATCAAGGTCGATGTTGAGGCCGAAAATCTCAATACGGTTAAGAGCGATATTGCGGAATTGGGGCAAAAGGTCACGACCAGAATAGACGTTGATACCGCCGACGTGGGGGATGCTAAACGCGAAATTGCGACATTGGGCGAATTGCTGGAGGTCAAGTTCACAGCCGACATTAGCACCGCAAAACGGAGCGTCGAAAAATTAAAGGCAAATGATTTAACAATCTCTGTTGATGCTGACGTAAAGACGGCCAAGTCTAAAATAGAGGACTTAAAAACAATAGGCGGCAACATCAAATTAAAAGTAGATGCACTTACAGGGGGCGCCCAAAAGGCCATCAATACCATTAAAGCCCCGAAGGTAGCACTAGACGTTACGACCAGCAAGGCGCAAAGTATCGTTGAGGCGTGGGCAACTAACCTAGTTAATATTGAAGCCGCTATAAACTTAACGGCGTTAGTTCCTAGTGATTTGGGTGAAATTCCATTTGTTGGACAAATATTCGATTTAAACCGGGATGTAAAGCGATTCAACTCTACCCAATTGGCAGAAATGGCGTCTCGCGTTGAGGATATTGGGGGAATATTACAGCGGGCCGTTATCGGTCAATGGGCCGATAGCACCCAAGAGGCTGAGGGTTATGCCCGTTCGGTTTTGCAAATTACAGGTGATGCCGAAAACTTAGAAGCCATCATGACCACTACATTTGAGGCCATGACGGGGACGGGGGAAGATTTTGAGAAAACTTTACGCGCACAAGACATTTTAGTTCGTACTGGTATGGCCGCTAGTTTTAAGGATGCTGCCAACATTATTACAGTAGGTTTTCAGAGCGGCCTTAATTTATCAGATGACTTTTTAGATACCCTTATTGAATATTCATCCCAATTTTCACAAATGGGGATTAGCGCAGCACAATTTTTAACTCTTATGAGTCAAGGTTTCGAGGGCGGTGTTTTTAATGCTGACAAGATGGCCGATGCTTTTAAAGAGGGCAATATCCGCATACAAGAGGCCACTGACTCCACCAGTAATGCATCGAAGGCATTAGACCAAATTGGGCAACGTGATGAGACACTAGCATTTTTAGATGGTACATTAGCTGGCGAAATATATTGGGCGGATTTAGTAGCGGCGATTAATGCCGGGATTGCCGCAGGCGACTTATCATTAACTGACGCTGTTGAAATACTTGGGACACCATTAGAAGATTTAACGGTAGATGTGTTAGCCCGTGTTGATTTAACAGATGTTCCAGAGCAATTTACGGAAGCTGGACGTGAAGGTGCAGCCAACATTAAAGCCACTGAATTTTTCAGCGATGCACAAACCGCGATAGATACATTACTAGATACCATCAGCATCGAATTAGGTAACACCCTAGCGGAAATGTTAGATTTAGAGGGCTTCATTGACCGCCTAACGTCTGGCATAGGCGATTTTAGCAGCCTCATATCTGAAGGTGAGGGCATCCCGGAGGCGATAGAGATTGCATTCGAGTTAGATGGCTTTGCGGACACGGTGCATAATCTGGAAAGTGGGCTTGCCAACTTCCTCATTGGGTTGTTACAGTTCGTTGCCAGCATCCAAGAAAGTATATTAGTCGGTGATACGGCCGGCGCTGAAGTAACCCGCGCCGAAGTGGCACGTTTAGCGACTGGTCAATTAGAGTTCGACCTTGACGTGGCTACGGATGTAGAAGGGGTCATTTTTGCAGTTCAGACCGCCATTAGTCGCGGTGTTAATGCAACTACTTTTATAGGGTTATTACAAGGTAAATTTGATGAAGCCGTAGCAGTTGGGGATTTTAAACTAGCTGAAAAAATCAAAGAGGAAGCGTCCAAAATTTCATTTGGCAGTGAATTATTTGGGGGGGAAGGTGCTAATATAGAGTTCGGTTTAGGAGAACAAATATTCACAGGTGGTTTGGAGGAAAATCAGGCCGCCGCTGCCGAGTTGTTGGAAAATTTACAGGCAACTATGGCCGCTGCCGTAGAGGCCGGTGACTTTGGGGAAGCCTTTAACATTGCCGAAATGATAGGGTTAGATGAAGAAGGTTTAGGCGAACTACAAACCCAAATGGAAGAGGCGTTTTCATTTTTAACAGAAGCGGGTGATTTTGAAGGTGCAAGGGAAATTGCTGAACAGATGAATATTCTGTTTGGTGATACATCTTTAATAGATGCTTTCAATATAGCTATCAATGAATATACAACCAGTCTTGCAGGGATAGGGCCAATAGCTGCCGAACATTTACCAATTGCAACTAAAGCCGTATTTGATTTTACCACCGGAACTACCATACAATTGCAAAATCTTACTACTGAAGCGAATACTGCAAAGGCCGCGTTAGAAGGGATTGGCGGGGTACAGTTGCCCGACGTGGGTGGTGGCAGTGGTGGGGGGAGTAGCACAATACCGGCTGGACGACATGGTGGGCAATTGCCGAGTGGGTTAGGCATGGTGCATAAAGACGAACTCATCATGAATACCCCGCCGGGTATGGAGCTATCGGTATTGAATGCCCAAACTAGCGATACCATCATGAGTGCATTAGGGCAAATCATGGGCGGTATGGGCATTAGCGGCGGGGACAGTACCAACTCCGAGACCACCAATAACATCACAATTAACACCGCCAGCGCAGCGGAAGATATTGGCGCGATGAATGCAACCAGCAACGCGATAAGGGGATTTTAAGCATGTTTCGTCACGTTAAAATCGAAGTCGGAATCCCCAAGACACCGGGCGATTCTGATTCTAATGAAGACGGCATCCTTGCCAGCATTGACCTAACCAGTGGCGGGTATGGATTGGCATTGGAGCCTGCTACCGGATGGATACCCAAAGTGGCGCAATCCAAAGGCGGTTTATGGAGTGAAAACGAACTGGTTTCGGGCCGCGTTTTACAGACCATTGCCGACCAGAATGTAACCGAAGAAATGAGTTGCTTTGTGCATTCTGGAACAGTCGAGGGGCTAGGGATGGTGATGGTGGACTTGCGCCGCATTGTCCAGCTATTACATGACTTCTGGCAGACCTCCTATCAGATAGCGCCCGTGTACCTAAATGTGTGGTTCCTTGGCGCTCCGGGTCCTCAATATGCGCTGCTCTATAGCATTGATATTAGCGAATCTTTGGATGTTTCGCACGAACAGCAACGCGACGTGAACCTCACATTAGAACGAGAACCCTATTGGCGGCCACTTCCGCCGGGTAGCAACCCGCGATTATGGACATTGTACAAAAAAGTTCGCACGTTGGGGATCGAAGCCACAACGGCGGAGCTAGATTTGACGGACGTAACGAACTCGCTCATTTATGATGAAAATACGGACAATCGTATCGAGTGGAATAGCGCCGACTACGATACCTTTCTATCCAATAACTGGTTGGATATTTCGAGTGCCGATATAGACGGGGATGCACCCGCGTTAGCATCTATCGGATTCAGGGAGGAGAGTCAAAGTTCGGTATCCGGTCAGTATACCTTTGGTATTGCGGAAAACCCCCAGGAGTTTAACACCCGGCTTGCTCTGAGTAATCGCACATCCCAATTATATCGGGGCTTCAATAGTTTCAACGCTGGCGATGCGAACACGGTCAGTTCGTTTACAAAGACCATCAATACCTGTGGCGTGATTAGCAACGGCCAAAATACCAATAAATACACCGCTAATTATGCTGCCATGCCCAACGGCGCTACTGATGGCCCGGCGTGGTCGGGTTGGTCAGGAACGGCAGGGACGGGCATTCCCTTCACCCTCAACCAATTTTTGGGGAGTTGGATCGTGCTGCTGCGGGCCGGCGTTGACAATGGCGCAGATAATCAAGTGGAGGTACATATCGAATTTAAATATGGGCTTATCACGGTCAACACGCCAACTGTGACCATGCCCGTGACATCCGATGCAAACTGTTGGACAGCATTCTCATTACTCTATATGGGCATCATAGACATCATACCCGATACCATATCGCAACAGTCGAATGATGGGCTTGGGGCTTGGGTAGACGATGCTGATGATACGCCGACAGCAGGCGTGATAATAACGTGCAAATTCGACAACACCAACGCCTCTACACGCGATGTGAGGGTATGTGACCTAATCCTAATTCCTGTTCACCGCTTAACCGGTACAATTGACATCACCGCCGGGTTTAATGTTATTTTTGGTATCACAGATCGAAGCTACATCATTGACAATAGCGGCTATTATTCACATGGGAAACTAGGGACAATCGCTAAAAATAATCTTGATGTGTCCGAGTATCGCGGTAAGGATGTAGAGATTATGCCGGGTGTAAATTCTAGGCTCTATTTCTTAGGGGGCTTCTTTGATTCGGGCGTAACAGGGGCCTTCACAAGTGACCCCAACCAGAGTGTAAAGGTCGGGATAGACATCATCCCCCGTTGGCGCTCCGTGAGGGACGTATAGCATGTTCACCCATTGGCTACATATATACGACAAGCCAGCACAAGGCAATGGGTTCATACACCGTTATACAGCCCATAATTACACACATAAAATCAATATCATGGGTTGGTTTGATAGTGCCAGTTGTACATTAGGTGTGAATCCGGCACAAGCCGAATTGATATTCGAGAACTATGTGGGGAATCGCTGCGCGGTATATGTAGACAATCCTAACGAGCCAATATGGGAGGGCCTCATCACCCGCATATCCTATAGTTCAGGGGGGATGAAATTCACCCGCACGATAGACACCATCGCCAATCGGGTGCGCGTCAATGTTGATAATGGTAGTGTCGCCGAAAACGCGGGCGCAAATGATTTACCATCACAGGCGATTTACGGGATTAAAGTCGCAATCGTGAAGGGCAAGTACGCCTCTAATATGGCTGATGAACTAAGAGACCGAAAGGCAGCCGAACTTGCATTACCGCAAACCAGCATGTCAGTTGGTGGTGGTCGTAATCTTCTCACCTTAGAGATGCGCGGGATATATGAGACATTGAAATGGGAACGTGCCAGAACGTCATCAGGGAATAGAGTTCCCGATTTATTGATACGAACCTATATATTGGCTGTTTTAGATAATGGAACTACATTTTTTGATGCCGATGATTATTCATTAATTACAGTAAATGGTGCAATTGGCACTGAACAAATCGTCAATCTAACCGGTGCAATGGTCTGGGATGCATTGGAGAACTTGGCCGAAACGGGCGACGCAAGTAATATATGGATGGTGGGCATTAGCCCCACCATCAATAACAAGCGGCGATTATATTACCGGGCTTCTAATCAGACCTTAAAATACACGGCCCGCGCGAGTGATGGTTATCGCATCAGGAATAAATATGGGAAACTCATTAAGCCGTGGCGGGTAGAACCCGATGGCATTATCCGATTACAAGATGTGCTAGTCGGATTTTCTGCGGCATCGGGGGAAGACCCGCGTGAGACATACGTCAAGTCCATAACCTACAAAGCCAATACCGGGCGGATCACATGGGCGGGTGAGGATGATATTACTGAGGATGGCGTAAGGGGATTCTTTACGAGTCAAAAAACATTTGGCCGCCGATTCGGGCAACCGCTACAAAAGGGATAGGTCATGGAACAATTACTGGAAAAGTTATTGGGATTAGACCCGGCGGCATCGTCAGGCATTACATTAGTGCTATTGGCGGCTATTGTATTCTATATCATTCGCATGATGAATCGGTCACAGACCAGAGCAAGCGAGAATCAAACGCAATGGATTAATCTCATTACAACCACGCAAGCCCAATTCAATACCATGAGTAAACGGCATGAGGGTAGTTTTGCCACAATAGGTGAAAACGTGAAAGCCCATACTGAGGCATTAAAGACATTTACGCGAGCAATCGCCACCAGCATAGGGGAGTTGGAATCTACACTTATCACCTTGACTGAACAGGGGCTTAGGCATCATGCGGATTTAATGAAGTCACAGACTGATACGCGAGATGGGTTGGATGGTTTAAAAACGGAGCTTACGGCTCTTACATCCCAAATCAAGGAACTGACCAGCACCATCATCGAAAAGAGTGGCATTACATCGGATAGCCATGTCAAGCTAGACACGGCCATAAGCCAATTGAATACCATCACGCAAACATTAGAAAGGATAAAACCTCATGAAAACCAAAAAGATTCTAGCACTAGTATTCTTGCTTCTGTTGATAGCCCCGTCGGTATCAGCGGAAAGTCTGAAGGCCACTGATTACGATGTGAGTAGTCAGGACATCGGAAACATGCTATTTGCATTAGCGGCCTTCTCAATTCCAGTAAACTTTCTAGTGGAACTGGTCAAGCCCGACCTGAAGAAATTAAAGGGTGAAGGGCGTTGGTGGAACGTGACCGATGATAGATACGCCATTGTAGTCAGATTCACGGCGTTTGGCATTGGTGCATTCCTAGCATTTGCGCTGCCGCATGTGGGCGCGCGCATCAGCGTTATTAATACACTCCCCACTGATATACAGCCACTCGTTATCGGTGTGGCGATGGCGGTTGGTTCCAATAGCTGGCATCGTTTAGGTGAGCTATTCCAAAAGGTACAGGGGTATTTTGATACGGGGAAAGAACTATCCGCTTAATCAAATCGCCCGGCCCATTGGTTGGGCGATCTTTATCGGATTACTTTAAGCCTCCTAAAATAAACTCATCTGTTTAATGCCGGGTTCAATCTGCTTATCTTGGTAGGGGTCGGTATTGTTCAATCTTTCATTAGCCATGTCTACATAAATTTGGTTCAAGTCGCATCCGGTGTAATCCCGTCCCAATCGGCGCGCCACGATGGCCACTGTTCCGCTGCCCATGAAGGGGTCTAATACCACGCCGGGCTTCGTCGGGGCGTTACAGTCGCAGGTTGGTTTGAATCCGGTGGTTATGCGTTTGTAATCCGAACCTTTGCCAAAAGGCAAATGATGACGTTGTGATTGTCCCACTTCTATATCGTTGCTATGGTCATGCCACGCCTTCCCAATCGTACCACCTGATACCGTACTCACCCGCACTACCGGATTCCCGCACTCACCGCACACCTCCAACGGGCAGCCCGCCAGGATACACGGCTCTACGAGTGCCTGTGGAAATGTGGCAAAATGCGCATCAGGGAATGATTCGGTGGGGATGCTCCACACGCTGCGCTTATTGCGGCCTGTATCCCCATACATAGTGCGCTCACCGCTACTAAAGCGCCCGCCTGTATAAGAATCATTATATTGTTCTTTTGACCTATCACGCATGGCCCCGACTTTTGTTTTATGCGGTTCCCGTATCGCATCCGCATCATACGCATACTTGGCCGATTTCGTCAACAGGAACACATACTCATGCGATTTTGTGGGTCTATCGGTACAACTCTCTGGCATGGGATTGGGCTTGTGCCACACGATGTCCGACCTCACCCACCACCCGTCGGCCTGCAATGCAATCGCCAACCGGTGCGGCATCATCATGAGGTCTTTGGGTTTAAGCCTTGATTTTATTTGGATATTTAAACGCGGGTTATTATCCGATAACGCCTTTACGCGCCCCGTACCGTATTTTTCAAAGCGGCGGGCTATATCGTTTGGATTCTCATCATTCCGGCCCGTTTGTCTTACACCAGAGTTCATGTAAGAATCCCCCATATTCACCCAACATGTGCCATCCTTTCGCAGCACCCGCCGCGCCTCTCTGAATACCGACACAAGCCGCGCGATAAACTTATCCGGCGTCTCTTCGAGTCCGATTTGTCCCTCTGTATTGTAGTCTCTGAGCCCATAATACGGCGGACTGGTCACGATGCAATGGAGCGACTCATCGGGTAGCGACTGCAAGAATGCGGTCACGTCGGAACAGACAATCTCATTCCGTCCCAACCGTCGCGCCGGCTTGGGTGCTGGCGCGATTATCATTCGGTCTCGAAATTCAGTTAGGTTCATGACGCCTCTACAAACTGACGGCAATACGATAACCCTTCAGGTGTCAAAGTTTCGTCTTTAACCAAGCCCATGCCACGCAACACGATATAATCAAACATGTAGCGCGGGTCTTTTGCAATCGGCAATTCATAGTATAGCGCCGTGATAAGTTCCAATTCACGGGTGTTAAGGTGATTATCCGGCAAATCGCGTTTAAGCGGCGCATCCTCTGGCTTGTTAGGGTGATAGCGTTTTCCGGTACTCACGCCAAAAAACAGCCATATAAGCTCAATTTGATACAACACAACAATTTTGCTGATGTGCGATAGACGGGGTTCGTCTTTGCCGGATTCCCAACGGGTGAGTTGACGTAAGTTGATGTCCATAGCGGCTGCAGCCTGTTGCATCGTGAGATCGCGCCGTGTCCGTGCTAACTTGAGTCGTCTTGTGATTTCATTCATTTTAACCTTCCCCTTCATGTGGGTTATTTTCGTACCATTCATCTTCTTGCTGCTGCATTATTTGTTCCTGCATCATTTTCTCAAATAGATGCTGTTCATGTGGCTTGCAAGGTGGCCCCTGTTCGGCGCATTGCCCATTTCCTATATCGACATAAGCGCCACACCAACCACAACGGCTATTCTCTCGACGTTCTTCCATTTTTCGACGTTCATATTCCATGCGCCCATCATAATCACTCATGATTTAATTCTCCTTGATAGGTATTTAGGACTTTATGTTACCCCATCTCAACCAGCGCCCCTCGAAGGGGATATGCTGAAATTTATTAACCTGACCGCCACTGTTTTTACTGACCATCACACCGTCATTTAATGGTATGCGCTCAAACGAACCATCGTTACGGGCTGTTTTCCCAATACGAAGGTTCAATATTAATTTCGCCGGGCCGGGGCTAATCCATTTACCGCTATTCATATTGCCGACTTTGCCCTGACTGGCATTATTACGAGATTCGCCCTCAGTGGTTTGTGAGCCCATCACAATGATGATATTATGCTTATTGGCGAAGGCCTGAAAGGCCGCGACATTCTGCTCATCAGCGGTTTGCGCCTCCGCTTTGGTTTTGGCCATTTGTCCGATATAGTCAATAAACACCACATGTATCGGATAACCATTGGCAGCACGAAAGGCCATCTCATCGGCTAATTCATCCAAAAACAATGGTACTGCCGGGCGATTTTCAATAAGGGTGAATTTCCCCCATGTCTCCATTTTAACCGCTAAGTGACGGCGGATAGCGGGTATATTGATATTCTCATAACCTTTTTGGTCATGTAGGCGCTTACCATAGCGTCTATTTTTAGGGACACTAGCGGCGTCCTCTTGCTGTGCCAAATCATCCAATAACCACAGGGTATCATCGATGCCATACCAGCGGCGGATATACATATCCATATAACCTAGTTCGTCAAATTCATCACCCCAATACATGATATTGAGTTTATGATCGCGTCGCCATAAGTCCGCCATCCATAACAAAAAGGCGGTTTTACCACCACTGCTAGGCGCTATTACCATCACTACCGTTCGAGGCCGCATAATGAGACAAGAGCCTCGATATTGATGCAATTCCCGAATCGGGAATATGATGGGCTTTATGCGGTCTTTCAAACCTTTGCCGTCTAGCCGATTTTCCCACTTTTGGAGCGTCGCGGATTCATTTATAAATCTGAGATGTGTGGTGGGGCGATTACTGGACACTAATTCATCCCATTTCGATAACACATCACCCTGATGCATTCGGCAAAAATCCCCCATGTCACCATTGTCTATTTTGAGGTTAATCACAACGCTACCCGGTAGCTGGTCGTGTATCATCGCAGCGGCTCCCCGGCCTGTTTGATCGCCATCTAATGCGATGAAAATCCGACCCGTGACGTGATACTTCAGAATAGTGTTTAGATGTTCGGGTATTCCCTTCTCTCCACTGGTCGTCATACATACAGCGGGCAACCCATTGGCTTGCGCCGCAACAGTGCTAGTCTCACCATTAACCAGTATGATGTAGCCCATTTCCATTTCAATAGCTCTTTTTAGACCATACCAATACGTAGAGAAGCCCGCATCGTGCTTAAAACGGGCGTCTAAGCCATCTGTGAACCTGTAACGGTAGGTAATGACCTCTTTACCGTCTAAGAGCTTTAAAACGGGAAATTTGTAACACGGTCTTTTTAGATATGTGCCGTCTTTACGTAAATCATTATAAATATATTCAACGTATCCGGCTTTTTCGTAATCATTCCACAATGCGCCGCGCGCTGCCGCAAACTCATCGGGCGTGTAGGGGATAAACGGCGGGGCTTCAGACAATTGGGCTTTGTTTCCGACCGCTACATTTCCATTCTGTTCGTACTCTGGCGTGATACTTAGCAACTTGCATAATGCCGTCAAGTTGCCACTATCGCCGCTGGGGCCAAAATCGGTGAATGTCCCACCATCCCCGCTATCGTCAAACTTCACAGAGAAGCCATTGCTATCCGAGCCGGGCCGCGTCGGGTGGCTACCGCGATATTCGCCACCACGCGATTTAAATCCATGCGATTCTAGTGCCTGCTTTAGTGATAATAGGGCGTTAATCGTCAGTTTCGCCATTGGTCATAATCCCGTATTTCATTAATTCGGTCATGGTGTTGGCGGCCTCTTGCTCTAAATAGGCCGCTGCGTGATATTGGCCGCAATCAATGGCGCACTGCCAATCCGTTATCACCTCACGAAAATAATTATCCGCCATGATTACAAGGTCATTCATCGTAACATCATTCATAATTATCCCCCCATCATCGGTAAATCAGGGACAATCGTGCGGGGGTGTGCGGATTCACGTATCTCCTGGCGGGCGGTCTTTTGGCGGTAGGCCATGATGCTGGCCTGAATATCTGAGGGCCACTTGCAATTATCATCAGGCGATTTCGGAAAGTTGTATTTCTTGTAATCATCGCGCCATTCTCGTAATTCACGCGGGTTCGTTGGGGCCGGGGTGCTTGTTTCTCCACAGACTAAATTGGCCTCATGGTAAATCTTATTGGCGCGGTTCTTTTTGGCGCGGCTGTAAAGCATATCCTCAAGTCGAAGCATTTTGTTACTCCCCAACGGGTAGGCCGTGGGCCATATATCGGCGATGGCCTGATGCATCGGGTTAGGCGTGGGACTAAATACGGCCGCAAGGGAACGATCTGTAACGGCATCCTTCTCGGCCTTGCTCGGTACTTTCTTGGCCGCAGTGGAACGGCTTTCATCTGAGGATGCTTTTTTATCGTTAGATGCGGTTGAGAGAGCGTCTTTTTTGTTTATTTTTTTCTTTATTCCTTTCTTCTCTTTAATATTACTCTTGTTAGTGGCCATATCTGAATAGGGGGCCTTGTCTGTGTGACTAGGGGGGGTATTCACAGTGACTAGGGGGGTAATGGTATAAAGGTTGCTGGTTTGTCCACCATTATCATCTAATCGAGACTCAATATTGATGAGGCTTTTATTGACTAAAATAGTCAGATTGCGGGTGACAGTTGACACGCTGCAATGTATGAGTTCAGAAATCCGTTTTCTACTGGGGAATGATTGACCCGTGTCATAGTTCGCATGTTGGCATAATACGACATATACAGCCAATGCCATGCCGGGTAATCTGTAGTCTGTGATAACGATATTATCGATGCGGGTAAAATTGGGGCGCTTATCTTGTAGTTTATCAGTCATGATTTCTCCTGTTGTAGATGCATACGATGCATTCGTTCTACTAAATCAACGGGCACGTTATCGAAAATAGTGCCGTATGTTTCATACATACCGTTGATAAGGGGTGTTATTATAGGCGATCTTTCATCTTTTTTAGACGATGTATGTATCAATTGAAGGTCAAAAACCGGGTCGGAATTATATGCAAAATGCCGCTGGTAGATTTTCAGATAGCCATCAGTGAATTTTGCATATAGTGCCCGTTGATATTTATTAGTACGGGCTACAAATTCATCCCATTTCGGGATGATTGCCAATTTATGGGTGTCGTTTAAGGTGCTTCCAGATCGTATTGCGAATAATTTGACTCGGAATATATGAAGCCAAGAGTCATCTATGATTCTCCCGCGTTTCCAGTCAATGACAATGATTTCGCTGCCGTGTTGCTGGTGTATCTGTATGAGTTCGTCATACGAGTTAGCATGTGTCAGAATTTCAAGTTCTGCCGGGTCTCCAAAATAGCCGCAGCTTGCTTCAATGATTGTGAATCTAGGTTTATTCATGATTTATCCTTTTCATATCGTCTAAATCCAGCGTTATACATGCTTATGAACATTTGTCCCCAGCGATATATGGCTACTGCCTGTTCATACGAATCAACATAAATCTCTCGGTCACGTGTTCTGTTTACCTTGAGAGCCGATTCCATTATTTCGTCTATCTCTGTCTCTGACATATTGACCATCAGATTTCTGGCTGATGCAGGACTCATATTTTGCCAGGCAATCATGATTCATACTCCACGCTCAACACTGTACAGGCTACTAGTTCGGCAATCAAATCAATCTGTAGCACCCCGTTTCGGTAGACACGTCCGGTTATCCCATCATCATTCATTTCGATAGTTTCATGTGGGTCACTCTCAGCGCACTCGTAACAGGCGTAATCGCTGTAATGTTTGTAGAGGGCGCCGGGGAAATCGCAGTAATAGCATTTTTCAATCATGATTCATTCTCCTCTTGATATGCCGTCCTTTTTCTGCTACCATAATAGATATAGGGGAAATCCCTCTATCTATCGTGTGTACTTCAAAGAACAGCTTGACGGGCTGTTTTTTTCTTTTACGTGCCTCTAGTATAACCGAACAGCCCGGTTTTGTCTATGTGGTTATTCAGGGTTATCCTCTATTTCTTTGATGACTGCGTGTTCCTGATACATTGCCTTTATGATTGCAATTGGGGTGTCATAAAAGTAGATGTTATGTAATGGGACTCGTGCGATACCATCCTGGAAATAGGGCCCCGGTACCTCAAGATATTCGACCTCCGTCCATTTGATATAAATAGTGGGTATACCGTCTCGAAAATCATAATCATAGATTGTTAAAGTGCCCTCCTTGCGCTGATTCCATAGCTCAAGATGTTCACTTCTGGACTTCTCTGTCAAATACCTTTTAGCATAATCTTTGAATTCCTCTGTGACATTCAATACATCACCATGATTGATAGTGAATCCAATATGTTCCATAAATAACTTAATGTTAGCTTGCCGCTCGGCTTCATAGAGGGGGGCTAACCGTTCGTTGATTCGCTCTATGCTGCCCTCGTGGTCAATAAGGGAGTTTTCTAGCGACTCGATAATGGCTTGTCTATTAGTCATGATTCATCCTTTTCATATCGTCTAAATCCAGCGTTATACATGCTTATGAACATTTGTCCTCGTATAGGAAAGTATAAAATCGAGTGCGGTCAGAGACGGGTACTAAAGTTGCGCCGCAGGCGCTTTCTTGCCATTGCCTTTATGATTGCAATTGGGGTGCTGCGAAATGGGATATTATATAATAGGACTTGTATCGCCCGCCGATATTTTACTTCTATCCATTCGACATCAACAACGGGGAGGCCATTTTCAAGATGATAATTGAAGACTATTAACTCGCCTTCCTTGCGCTGATTCCATAGCTCAAGGTGGTTACTTCTGTTTTGTGCTGTCAAATGTTCTCTAGCATAATCTTTGAATTCCTCAGTCACGTTCAAAACATCACCAGCATTAATAGTGAAGCCAATACGCTCCATAAATAACTTCATGTTAGCTTGTCGCTCTGTTTCATAGAGGGTGGCTAACTTTTGGTTGATTCGGTCTATGGCGGCTTCGTGGTCAATAAGGGATTTTTCTAGTGACTCGATATAGTCTTGTTCATCAGTCATGATTCTCACCGTTCTTTTGATTGTTATTGTGATAGTCTCATAAGGTTCTTAATTAAAGTGCTTGTAATAAAGTTGTTTTTGTGGTTTAATAAGTGTAGAGAGTAAGTTACGCAAACAAACTCCTATATGCACTATTCTGATTAAGGAAGCGACAACCCCCCGTCGCTTTTTTCTTTTTAATTGCCCCTACTGTAACATAGAATTGGATATATCGCTATTACAGCATGTGTTACGTTTCGTCATTAGATAGCATTGCTCTCAGTTCCTCTATATCAAAATATCGAAGTAATGCCTTCAGTGTGCGTTCAACGTCGCCGGGGTAGAATATGGCTGTTTTGCGCCTGAATCCGGCCTGTATCATCGCGGCGTTAGGTGATAACTTTTTGGATAACACCTGTTGATATAAATTTGCTATACGCTGGTCTTTAGTGCCGATGATTTCACGGGTCTCTGGGTCAATATCGAAGGCCGCCGACTTTAGGCGATTGTAGGCGTATGATTTGCTATTGCCTACACGGTCAGAACGAGTGTTAACATTGTTAACAGTCGTTTTATCTTTTCGTTCCACCATGCGACCTCTGGCGTTGACTTGTAACTTGGATGCATTCGTGTTGCCGACTTGACCGCCTGATTGTCCGGCTTTAGCTTTTGCTAGAAAGCTCATGAGTTGTGGCTCATGGCGGCATAGGGCTTCTAGTGTTTGGATGGTGTTGTTAAGGCCCTGCGGATAATCGTCTTCTACAAACTTCTTAAACTCAGTTGGCTTATATTCGATCTGCTGACCGTTGATGGTTCGTGATAACCAGAGTTTCTCACTTATAATGAGCGCCAGCAAACCGGGAACATTTCGCAAGCTACGCCCGCCCCTTTGCATTGATTCAGCAAGTGAGTGTATGGTGGATTCTTTCTCATATTCGTTAGCCATTCTTATTATGTCCTTTAGCATTATCTATTAATCCCTTTAGCCATATTATTTTAGATTCTAGGCCTGTTGTAGTTTCGTATTTTTGCCACTTACCACCCATGTCATTAACCCAGTGTTTATGTATATCACCTGGCTCTCTATTTGTTATAATGGCGTAGCGATATGCAAGACGATTAGCCGTTTTACGGAGGGCTGTTTCTTTTAATTCTATATCTGTAGGGATTTCCACAACGGGTGAGGTATCTTGTTTTGCGCCCCATATTCTTAACAATTGAGCGCCAGTTTCAACGGGTATTCTTAATTGATGCTTGGTGATAAAATCTGTGGCCTGTTCTATTTCGCTAGATGCATATTCTTGGGCGTCATAAATGCCACCATCATCTATACCGGTTGCGCTAATGATTTCAAATAGGCGTTCCTGATGTGTTTTAGGTGGTATATCATCTATTGGTTTTGGCTCATCGATACCAGTCCATACATTGGGAGTGTCTATATCCTCGACTGACTTGGGTTCGTCTATATCTGATTTGGGTTCGTCTATATCCTCGACTGTGTTTAGATATTTAATAGTATGTATCCGTCGCTTTTTGATTTCATGCGCCAATTTTAATAAGCGCGGGTCACTGGGTAGGTATACATAACCATTGTAGAGTTCCCTGTCTTTTTCAACCCGCGTGATCCGGCCAATAGCCTGATTAACGTATAAGGGGGTGGTTTTGTTTGTGAGGTAAATCAGTGAACGTAATGGCGGAATATCAACGCCCTCACTAATCATATCAACTGATATGATAATTGGTTCATCCGATTCCCCAAATATGGAAATATCATCTTTAGTCCCGTGTTCGTCATAAGATGTTACGATAATAGGTTTTTTGTTATTGACTTCTTCAAATGTCCTTGCTATGGCTTCGGCATGATAAATGCTTTTGCAGATAACTAGCCCCTTAGCGTTGTGCTGTTCGGTTTGGCGTAGTCTCATAAGTTCGGCGTAACTTTGCTTTAACACATGGCGGACAAAATCGCTATCAGGATGTATCGCCGCATTTAAACGTTCCGATGCCTGTGCTTCTGATAGCTCATCGTAAAACGAGGCTGTAATTAGCTCATCTTTATATGAATACCATGATGCTTCTGTATTAATTTTGCGAAAGAATATTGCGCGTACAACTCGGTCAATTAGTGCATCAGAATAGGTATATTCATAGTCTGGGATTAGTTCATGCGTATCAGAATGGTAATCTACAAAAGGGATACGATAATCATCACTCCTAAATGGTGTTCCCGTACCTAATACACCGCCTATAGATTGTTTTGTAACATATCTTGCGGCGTCACCCCACGCAAGCCCCAGAGCCATGTGGTGGGGTTCATCAAATATAAAAAACACTTTTTCTTTATAACTGTGTAAATCGTGTAAGGCATTGATGCCGACACTTCCCGCGAGTTGTTGATATGTAATAATAATTCCATCGTATTCATGGGTTACATGACCCGTAAAATTTGATTTCATTTGTAAACCAAATTCTTTGAGGGCTTTTCTTTTCCATTGCGTTTTTAGCGTGTCCGTTGGCACGACAATTACAATGAAATTTGACCGATTCGTTGATAGCATTTTATGGGCATTGTTTAACATGGCAGTTGTTTTCCCCGATCCCGGTGTGGCGGCTAACGTGAACCATTTCTTTGCAAGACGATTAAATTCTTGCTGTTGTTCTATTTGCCACGTTCTCATTATTACATTCGGCGTTTTGTACATCGTCTTATTTCCTTTCTTGAGGTTGCAATCTGGACATAATGCCTGGCCATTTTCTAATATGGTGGGGCCGCCTTTGCTATATGGAATCGGGTAATGGTCGGCGTGCCAACCCTCGCTTAGTGAGATGCCACAATCTGAACATTTCCCGCCACTAGCCATAAATAGGGCGTTGCGTTGTTTTTGGCTAAATAGCCGATTCATGGTAGGTGTGCCTTGATAATCGCCATAAGTGGCCCTAAGCGGCTTCATGCCGCCATGAGGTATCCTAGCCCCACGACGGCGGTGATTAGCGCGTATTCGCTAAAAGGGTTCAGGGTAGGCTATTTCGGATTCTTCTGTGTGTGCTTGGTCATAGACCTCTCTCAGATTCCAGAATATTTTACCATCCTCTTTGCGGGTGATCGCAACTTTGCCGATGAGTGAGTCCATGTGTCCGCCCTCTGATGGAAGTAAGTCGCTATTTGTTACCCAGTTCATTTTTGTTTTATCGAATATCCGAAATGGATAGGGATATTTACACCCATTACCGAAAAATTGCAGGGATTCACCATCACTATTTTGATGTTTAAGCCACTCAGACCGCGCCACCTCGAAATACAGCGTCTTAATATCGGACTGTTCAACGCCTGTCTTGGCGCTGCTATCGAATATCCCGGTGATTAAGTCGCCCTCTTGATGCGCGTTTGGTGGTATGAACTTATTGGCTTGTGAACCTGATACTGGCGCTGTTGTCTCTTGTATGTTTCTCTTGAGCGCTTGCATCGTTTTCTCTAATGCGATGGTTCCCGTTTCTGCCGCAGTCGTGCCTGGTCGTGTGTTTCGATTGAGTTGCACCATTTTGGCTGAATCAACAGTTTCCCTATTTTCTGCCTCAGTCAATTGTGCTACATCGTGATAGGTCGGCTCGTCTTTAGGGCGCTCTATGCCTAGTTCCCGTGTGTGAGACCCGGCGGTATTGAGCTTCATTAGTTGCATGTTGGTGAGTGCCTGAGATGGTAAATCACCGCTGCTAATATCGAAGCCAAAAGGCGTCTTCACACCACCACCATGATAGGCCCATACCTCAGATACATTGTCGTTAGGCATGGGCTTTGTCCAATACGTGAACACGCGGTAAATCGGGAAATCCATATTTTCATTGAATGGCGTTTCCTCATTGACATAATCATAGGTCGCCATTGCCCATTGACGGGTCTTATCAATGGCGCTGCGATTATCCTCATCAGATAACTCAAAATCGTCATCCTCGAAAGCGCGTAACGCGAGTAGCCAATTTTTAACCGTCATATTGTAAAGGCAATTGGCAATCTCGGGTTTTGTGAAGGGGCTTAAAATTTCCGTCCCGTCGCTTTCAAAGCCCGTTACCGAATCTGGTAAATTCTGGCGAACATGTAGCCAATACCGCTGTCCGCTATGTTCGGCTGTGGTCGTGACATTGTATCGAATTTGTGGCATGAAAAAATCTCCTATTGTGTATCGTATCAATACGTTGTATACTGATTATTATAGATAGTATACAACAGAATCAGCATAAATGTAAATAGGTAAACTGATGGAATCCAATCGAAAAAAGCGATACTACCCGCAGCGCAAGCACCACAATTATTCCGAGACCAGTCGCATGATGCGTATCAGGGGCGACACATGGGAGCTATTGGGTTTCTTATCGGAACAGGAACACGAGAGCCGTGTGGTGATTGTGAAGTTGGCCGTTGAGAAATTTGGTGAGATTTTGGGGTATAAGGAATGATGACATTTATTAACCTTGACCGGGCCATACGAGATGATGGGAAGCGCGTGTATCATGGCAAGGCACTATCAGGGGTAGTCGTGAATGACACGCTGCTTTTAGAAACAGATGTGTTATCTAATTTACCAGATGGGACGCCGGTTAATGTGAGCATTTGGACTGAGGGAAAAGGGGTGGAGCATGAAGCGTAAACCTCATAAAAATACAGATATTGACGAATAGTGGTTTTTTATCGCAGGTTTATATATACAAACATATAAACAAGGCTTATTATGACCGACCTTGAGCGCACGTTCCAACATTATATGAATATGTTAGCGCCAGACATCGCGCTCGAAAACGAATATCGCGGCATTCCGGGCCGTAAGTTCCGATTCGATTTTGCCCATATCAATTCCAAAGTCGCTATTGAATGTCAGGGTGGTATCTACGGTCGGGGCAAGAAACGCGGCGCGCATATTCGACCAGCAGGTTATGAACTTGACTGTGAGAAGGCCATCCTTGCGGCGCTTAATGGTTGGGTGACATTGCCCATCACGTCGGGGATGTTGGCTGATGACCCCATGAAAATCATCGGTTGGGTAACGGGTGTTATTGACATGCGATTGAATGGAATGAAACTACAATGAAAATACAAGATAGACGGCATGTTGTGGAAACAGCAGTGTATCGTTATCGTGCTGATGAGTGGTTTTTGTGTGATGCTGATACCGTCAAATTGTACTCAGGCGATAGGCTGTTTGTACAGTATGATAAACGAGTCACGATTGCGTTCCGGATATATAACCGGGATGGGAAAATTGTTAGGTATAATTCACATGATGCTTTGAGGATGCGTAATGCAAATTGAAGACAGGCAAAATATTCGGACATGTAGTGCATATTTCCCAGACTCCCCGCATCAATGGCCGCCGTATTCACTGGGTTGGTGGCATGATGTCGCTATTGATGATATTGAATATGCTCTAAATCACGGTGCTGTTAAGATACTTTTTACATATAGAGCGCCCTCAAAATGGTTATATATTCGATATTTGCCAAGAAAGTATAAGAAAGATAAGGGTCGACGTGTGTTGCGAAGACGCGATTAGGATATGTTCTAAGCAAGTTATTGAATCAGGGTGTAAGCTAGAGGCGGTATAAAGACCGCCTCTTTTTGTTGGGCGCTAGAATGGAATGCCGTCAACCATCCTATTGTTATTGAGCTGTACAGGTGATTTATATTTCCAGTAATCTATCGAAAATCTGTTCAGTTGCATGTTCATGCGTTTCATGATGTTTACCAGTCGCTTTCGGGATGAGACCGTTATTGTTTTCGATTGGATATGGTAATGTATCTTCTCGTGTCTATTGATTGATACCCAAGAAATTTTGTCATAGTCTATATATAAGCGGATTGTAGTATCACAGTTCAGGATTAATTCCTCATCAATAATCATGCCGGATTCCATAAACTGACGACTTAGTTCTGTTATAGTGTCTGCCAGATCGTAATTCATGATGTTACTCCTAATATGATTTTAATTTCAGATCGGGTGTAGGTGCGCTCTATGCGTTGCAGGTGATGGAAGTTACGGCTGTTACCGATGCGTCGCATTTCCTCAATTGCCCGTTGTTTTGCGGCGTGTAGGTCTCGGAAGTTGCAGGGTGATCCCCCGATGAGTTGACCACGTTCATTAACGATTTTCATCCATAGGCGCTTGTCGCGCCGTCCATAGCCGATTTCTAATCGCATGATTGCCTCATTTTCTACTGTTCGATTTAGGGCTGGTTAATGTTCCAGATAGGGTATGTCGGATTGGCTTAGTGCTTCTTGTCATTCCGCTATTTGTGAGTGTTCCCGTTAACACACGCTGCATTTCCTTAAGGTGGTCTCGATATTCAATGAGTTGTGCTTGTGCGCGCTTCAGGTCTGCCAGGTCTTGCGTGGCGGGCCTATCGCGCAATTGGGCATATCGAATCCAGCTTTGTAATGTGATGATGTGGCGTTGCTTGTCTTCGATGATGCCTTCCCAAAATCGTATCCGCGATTGCTCCATTATAGCACCGCCTGATTCAGGAAATGGGCGGCGGCGCTGATACCATGAAAACGCACAGTATGCTCGTGAGTGTCCTTGAATACCCAGCCCGTGCCAAGTTCATTCATGATGCCGCGATATGAAAAACTCACTTGCTCGCTCTTATATTCCCATGTGTCCCAAACCATAGGTAAGCTGGTCTCACAATACTCATCAAATAATGAGTCATTGATGGCGGTGAGGTGCTTTAGTGCCTGTTCGTAGTTACTCATTGTGTAGCTCCTATATCCTATTCGATGTATACATCATAAGCGATTAGGCGCGGATTGTAAAGCAAATCCGCGCCCTTTTTACAGGTTTTTTATTGTCCAGCATACTCGCGTAACAGCGCGCCTATGGGCTGTTCAAGCTCTACGGCCTTCATGTAGATTTGATGGAAGGAGGCCGCATCCTCGATACTATCCGGTACTGGTAGCGTGGATACGATGTCAATGCGGGATTGTCCGTTGCGCCAGATATAGCCGAATGTGAGGGTGAGGCCCTGCTGGCGCTTTACGTCGTGCCAGATGGTGGCGTTGCCCCTCACGCCACCATTTATGCCTAATGACAACTCCCATGTGATGTGGGGGAGGGGGGGGGTGGGAGTATAATCCACATAGGATATGATGCCATTTTCATATTTT
>SDBT01004292.1_pt1 | contig 24271 bp, 22 predicted proteins | sample 2277101 | NCBI WGS metagenome assembly SDBT01 (sample SAMN10404973, study PRJNA504765) | marine sediment metagenome | isolation source: marine sediment core GS10_PC15, 103 cmbsf | place: Arctic Ocean: Southern Knipovich Ridge | collected 2010 | reverse complement strand
AGATATTAAAAATTTAAAATCTCAAGTTTCGAATTCTAAATTAGAAAATGTATTAGTAGTTGGTCACCGGCCTCACTCCGAAATACCTTATTGGTTAAAAGCTGCTGATGTTTTAGTTCTTACTGGAACTAACAAATCAGAAAAATCCAGAAAATATACTTCTCCGATGAAAATGTTTGAATATATGGTTGGCAAGCGACCAATTATTGCTTCAGATTTACCGTCATTTGGAGAGATTTTAAATAACAGAAATGCCTTGTTGGTGAAACCCGACAACGCCCAAGCCCTTCTTGATGGGATTAAACAAACACTAGAAGACCTTCATTTATCTGATAGGATTTCCGAACAAGCCTATAAAGATGTTCAAAAATATACTTGGGATAAACGCACGGAGAAAGTTTTGAAATTTATAATATAAGTATGAAAATTCTTTTTTTAAACAAAAATTTAGACATAAAAGCAGGAACCGGTAGATATGGTCGGGATATAGTAGATAATATTTCAAAGCAAAAAAATATTGAGGTGACTGTTTTAACCGAGAAAAAAAGTGGGCATAGCCTTGAAAAAGCTATTCTTCGTAAATCTTATCTTCTGCGTCATTTTCTTAATCTTTTTGTTAATGCCCTTAAGGTTCGCAAGTACGTAAAGCAATGTGATATTATTCATGCCTTAGATGGCTATCCCTATGGGGTTATCGCTGCTTTAGCAAATATTGGTTTAAATAAAAAATTAATTATTAATGGAATCGGAACCTATTCGGTTTTGCCTCTTGATAAGTCGATAAAGAAAAATTTATTAAAATGGGCCTATAAAAGGGCAAACAAGGTATTATGTATCAGTAAATTCACTAAAAAACAGATTTTAAAGAGGATAAGATTAGAAAACACCGTTATTATAAATCACGGAGTTGACCATGATAAATTTCATAGAACTTCAAAAGAGGTTGAAAGAAAAAAAGGGAAAATGGTTCTTGGTGTAGGGGCATTAAAACTGCGCAAGGGTTACCATATTTCTATTCCAGCAATAGCCGAGATTAAAAAAAGATATAAAGATATTAAATATTATATAGTTGGAGGAAAACCGCCTAAAAAATATTTAAATTTGGTTAAAAAGCATAGACTGGAAAAGAATGTAAAGTTTTTTCAAAACGTAGCAGACGAAGATTTGATCAAACTTTATTATCAGGCTGATGTTTTTTTATTAACCCCGGTTACTATTAATAATAATAATTTTGAGGGTTTTGGTTTGGTTTATCTGGAGGCAGGGGCTTGTAGAAAGCCAGTTATTGGTACCTATGATTGCGGAGCCGAGGATGCTATTATTAATGGTGTAACTGGATTGTTGGTGCCACAGAACGATATCAAAAAAACCGCTAAAGCGGTTTTGAAATTATTAAATAATCCAGAATTAGCCCAAAAATTAGGCAAAAACGGTAAAAAAAGAGCCCGGCAAATGAATTGGGGGAATGTCCTTAGTAATTATTTAAAAATATATAAATAATGAAAAGACCTAATAAGCGTTCCAAAAAAATGCGAAAAGCCTGGAATCAGCGAGCAAGGGAAAATGTTTATGCGTGGGTGGATAGCAGTAAAAAACAATGGAATAAAGACGAATATTACAATAAAGGAATTAAAGAAGTTTTTAATCATGCAGTTTCTTTTTTTAGAAAGAAGAAGTTTAGTGGTAAAGATTTAAAGAAAATGAAAGTTTTAGATTTGGGATGCGGGACCGGTCGATTAACAGCTGGATTGGCAAAATATTTTGGTTCGGTTGACGGTATTGATGTTTCAGAGGAAATGATTAAAATTGCTAAACGAGATAATAAAAGGGTTAGTAATATAAGATTTTTTTTAAATAATGGTTATGATTTAAGCGGTTTTCCAAATAATCATTATGACTTTGTTTTTTCTTTTCTTGTTTTTCAGCACATACCTCGAAGATCAATTATTGTTAATTATTTAAAAGAATTATATAGAGTTTTGACTCCTGGTGGCCATATTAAGATCCAAGTCAGGGGCTATCCGGGCAATGTTCCAGTAAATTTAGCCGAGTGGAGATATCGCGGATTTGATTCTTTTTATGTTGTGTTATCAAAGAAATGGAAAATACCTTTATTGCGATTATTTCGATACGATAATGTTTTTGGCGCCTTTTTTAAAAGAAAATTATTGGAAAAAAAATTAAAGGAGATAGGATATGTTAGTATTGAATTGTTCCATGAGCCAGACAATAAGGGTTATCTTTGGGCCTCGGCTAAAAAGCCATAAAAGCTATTGTAAAAAATAAAAAGTTATTAATTAAAAATTAAATATAACAATCAAAATTATGAAATTATCCATAATAATCCCAATTTACAATGAAGAAAAAAATATCAAGGAGCTTTATGGGGAGATTAAAAAAGCTTTAGGAAGCCTGTCTATTAGCTATGAAATAATTGCTGTTAATGATGGCTCTAAAGATAATAGTTATAGAATCCTTAAAGACATTACCCAATCTGATTCTAGTTTTAAGGTAATTATTTTTAGAAAGAATTTCGGTCAAACAGCAGCTATATCAGCTGGCATAGATTTTTCAAAAGGAGAGATTATTATTCCAATGGATGCTGACCTGCAAAACGATCCGGCTGATATCCTAAAATTTTTAAAGAAGATAAATCAGGGCTTTGATGTTGTTTCTGGTTGGCGCAAAAAGCGCCGAGATAAATTATTAACAAGAAGAATTCCTTCCCGAATAGCTAATTGCTTAATATCCTTTATTACCGGAGTGAAATTGCATGATTATGGTTGTACAATGAAAGCCTATAAAAGAGAAGTAATAAAGGACATTCGATTTTATGGTGAGATGCATCGATTTATGCCAGCTTACGCTTCTTGGTACGGAGCCAGGATTTCCGAAATAATAGTTAATCATAGACCCAGAAAATACGGCAAGGCCAAGTATGGTATTTCCCGAACTTTCCGGGTAATCTTGGATCTGTTGACGGTTAAGTTTTTAACCGATTACTCAACTAAACCAATGCATTTTTTTGGTAAAGCAGGATATTGGTCGTTGTTTTTTGGATTTTTGTCGGGTATTTTGGCTTTAATCTTAAGATTTACTCTAGGTATATCATTTATATCAACACCTCTTCCTTTGTTAACTGTATTCCTAATTCTTGTTGGTGTTCAATTTATTTTAATGGGGCTTTTAGCCGAGATTCTTACCAGAACTTATTATGAATCTCAAAACAAGCCAATTTATTTAGTGAAAAAGAAAATTAATTTTAGTGATTAATTATGTGTGGGATAGCAGGCTATATTGGTTCTGGGGATCGGGAAATTTTAAAAAAGATGATAAACCCAATTAAGCATCGTGGTCCAGACGATAAAGGTTTTTATTTAAAAAAAGATGTGGGCTTGGGAATAAGAAGGTTAAGCATTATTGATTTAATTACTGGCAAACAACCAATTTACAACGAAGATAAATCAATTGTAATAATCTTTAATGGTGAAATCTATAATTTTCAGGAGGTGAAAAAGGACCTTATTTCAAAGGGTCATCGGTTTTATACGAACTCAGATACCGAAGTAATTGTTCATCAATATGAAGAAGAGGGGGAAAATTGTTTTAAGAAACTTAATGGAATGTTTGCCCTTGCTATTTGGGATGCCAGACAAGAAACATTAATTTTAGCTAGAGATAGATATGGTCAAAAACCCTTATATTGGAGTAAAATAAACAATACTTTAATCTTTGCTTCAGAAATGAAGAGTATTTTAGCCCACCCTCTGATAGTAAAGGAACTGAATCATTTGTCAGTTCATCAATATTTTTCTTTTGATTATGTTCCTCAACCTTTTACCATTTTTAAAAATATCTATAAATTAGAAAACGGATCAATTTTGATTTTTAAGAACAATAAAGTTGATATCAAGAAATTTTATGAAATAAAGGTTGATGAAAAGGAAATTGATTTCAAATCCGCTTCAATTGATTTAGAAGAATTATTGGAAGATTCTATAAAAAAACGCCTAATAGCTGATGTGCCTTTGGGAATTTTTTTATCCGGAGGAATCGATTCATCAACCATAGCTTATTTTGCCAAGAAGCAGAAAAAGAATATCAAAACTTTTTCTATTGGTTTTAAAGAAAAAACCTTTGATGAATCTATCTATGCTAAACAAGTAGCAGGGCTGTTAAAAACAAAGCATTATCACAGAGAATTTGAACCGAAGGATTTACTTAGAATTATCCCAGAGGTTATTGAGAAATTAGACGAACCATTTGGTGATCCTTCTATTCTTCCAACTTATTTACTTTCAAAATTTACCAGAGAGAAAGTTAAGGTAGCTTTGGGTGGGGATGGTGGCGATGAATTACTGATGGGCTATCCCAATCACCAGGTTCAAAAAATAATATATTTGTTAAAACTTCATAAACTGAAACTTAAAGGTGGCTGGGCTGGGATTTTAGAAAAATTATTACCTGTTTCCAACAAAAATTTAACTTTTTCTTATAAAGCTAAAAGATATGGTCACAGCTTTGGCTTTCCTGGTTTATATAGAGATTTTTTAAATATCGGCGGTTATTTCAAAAAGATTGAGGATTTGTTTAAATTTAAAATTAATTCAGAGGAATTATTTAATTTTGCTGATGATTTTTTAGAAGATTATCGAGGCAAAAACTATTTAGAGGAAATTAATTTGTTGTTTTCAAAATACTATCTACAAGATGATATTTTATTTAAAGCTGACCGGGCTGGAATGTATAATAGTTTGGAAATTAGGACGCCGTTTTTAGATTTTAGATTAGCAGATTTTATTAATTCCTTGCCCTTGGATTATAAATTACGAGGACTGGAAACTAAATATATCCTCAAGAAATTAATGGAAGACAAATTGCCCAAGAATGTTATTTATCGAAAAAAGAAAGGTTTCGGCGTGCCTTTAACCAAATGGCTAAAAGAGGACTTAAGAGATTATATGTTGAAGACACTTAGTCAGAAAGAAATAGATAAATTTGGTTTAATAAATTATCAAATGGTTGAAAAATTAATCCAAGGTCATATTAAAAACAAAAGAGACAATAGAAAAATTCTCTGGAACTTAATCATTTTCCAAAATTGGTGTAAGAATTATTTATGATATCAAAAAAAATTAAAAATTTTGAGACTTGGAATGAAGAAATGGCGAAGAAGTATAATCCTGACATTAAAGCTCACCACAGTCCTAATCTGGTAATTAGACTCATTGAAAGAACAAGGACGAAGAGGATTATTGATTTTCTAAACCCTCATAATTCTGATAGGATAATTGATTTAGGTTGTGGGGCAGGCAACATTATGGAAAGAATAAAATTCGCTAAAGAGATAGTAGGTGTAGATTTATCAAGTTTTTTACTTAATTTAGCCAAAAAGAGGAAATACCAAAGGCCTGTTAGATTTATTAAAACCAATATTGAAAAGCTATCAAGAGAAATTGCTGATTCAAAATTTGATAAAATTTATTGCAGTGAAACCTTAGAGCATGTAGAAAATCCAGATAAGGTTCTAAAAGAAATAAAGAAAATAGCCAAGAAGAATAGTGTTATTGTAATTTCTATTCCAAATGAAAATTTAATTAATAAAATTAAAAATATTTTACAAAAGATAAGATTATTTAATTTAATTTTTCCAGACATGCCAGTTAAAATGGACGAGGAATGGCATCTTCATTCTTTTGATTTAATCAAATTGAAAGAAATGACAAGAAGAGATTATGTTATTAAAAAAATAAAAAGAATTCCTTTTTGTATTTTACCATTAAGATATGTTGTAAAATTAGGATTAAAAAAATGATTAATAAAAAAATACTTAATAATTTAATATGTATTAAATGTACTGAGAAGCTAATTTTAAAGAAAAATAAATTAGTCTGTTCTAAGTGTCGAAAGAGTTACCGGATTGTTGATAATAGACCTCAAATGTTAGACAGGTTAGTAAAAGATTTTGATAAGAGAGATAGTGATTTTATTATTAGCAAATTAAAGATTTTTTTTAAGAAATTTCCAAAAGTTTTTAGTATTTTTTACTATCTTTTTGGCGCTTCTTTCGTTGGCAAAAGCCCTCAAAAAGCTATTAAAAATATTGGACAAAACAAGTTTGTTATCAGTTTGGGTTCAGGAATAAAGAAAATAAGAAATGATGTTATAAATGTTGATTTTTATCCATTTACTAATGTTAATGTTGTTGCTGATATTAGTAGACTTCCTTTTAAAGATGGTTCAGTTGATGTAATAATTAATGAGTTTGTCTTAGAGCACGTTAAGGACCCCCGGCTCGTTATTAAAGAGATTTATAGGGTGCTAAAACCAGACAGCCTGGTTTATATTGCCGTTCCTTTTGTGGCCAGCTTTCATTCTTCTCCCGATGACTATCATCGTTGGTCAAAAGAGGGTTTAAGGGAATTGATGAAAGATTTTAAGGAGGTTGAGTTAGGAATAAGGTGTGGACCTACTTCTGGTATGTTGTCAATAATTAATGAGTGGCTGGCTACCATTTTAAGTTTTGGTTCAAAAAATCTTCAGCAGATTTTATTGATGTTTTTTATGATTATTACCTCTCCTTTAAAGGTTTTTGATTATTTAATATATAAATTTCCCAGTTCCCAAAATATTGCTTACGGATTCTATTATATTGGCAAAAAGAAATAAATATGAATATAGCTTTATTAACACCTCCTTATGACTTAATGAAAAAAGGATATGGTTCGAAAAGAAAGGTACGAGGCGGGCTATTTCCGCCGTTGGGTTTAGCCTATTTAGCTAGTCCTTTGATTAAAGATGGTCATAAGGTAAAAATCATTGATGCTTCTTCCTCCGAGTACACCAATAAGGAGATAGGCAATATCTTATTAAAGTTTAAACCAGATATAATCGGAATATCTTCTGTAACATCATCAGCAGATGAATCATACTCCTTAGCTAATTACTTGAAATTGAAATTTAAAAAAATTCCTATTATATATGGAGGCCCGCATACTAGTTGTTTCCCAGAAATGATATTTGATAATATAAAAGATTTGGACTTATTAGTTTACGGCGAAGGGGAGGTTGTTTTTAGGGAGATTGTAGATTTTTACAAGAAAAAGAATAAATTACCCCAGGGCTTTCCAGGAACTTGGAGTAAAAAGAATGGTAAATGGATAAAAAATAAACCCGCCAAGTCAGTTTTAAATTTAGATGAGTTACTGCCTCCTGCCTATGAATTATTTGATTATAAAACAATATATAAACCTCTGCCCCTTCAGTACAAAAAGCTACCAGCGGCTAATATGATAACTTCACGGGGCTGTCCTTATGGAAAATGCACTTTTTGCTATCAAGCAGGACGGGCATCGCAATTATATCGCCGACATAGTCCAGAAAGAATAGTAAAAGAAATTAAATTTTTAGTAAATAAATTAAGAGTTCAGGAAATTGCTTTTTGGGATGATAATTTTTTAATTAGCGAGGATTGGATTTTTAAATTTTGCGATTTATTGGACAAGGAGAAATTAAAAATATACTGGAGCGTAATAGCCAGGGTGGACACAATTAGTAAAGAAATGCTTAAAAGAGCAGTTAAATCAGGTTTATGGAACATATTTTTCGGAATCGAAACAGGGAATCAGGATTTATTAGATAGAATAAAAAAGAACATAACCTTAGATCAGGTTCGACAGGCTATTAGATGGTCAAATGAATTAGAAATTGACACTCGTGGCTCATTTATGTTGGCTTTGCCTGGTGAAACTCCAGAAAAAGCAATGAAAACAATTAAATTTGCCTGCGATATTGACGTGACTTATGCGCAGTTCTTGCCAACTCATCCTGATTGGGGAACAGAATTATATGAGGATGCTATTGCTTCTGGACGGGTAGTGCCTCTTTATCAGGGGAGAACTTCTATAACTTATATACCTGATGGTTATAAAAATGCCGAAGAGGTAAGGAAGATGCAAAAAAAAGCTTATAGAAAATTTTACTTCCGACCCAGCTATATTTTAAAACACCTTAAAAGATTGAAAGATGTTAATAAAATTAAACAATATTTTGATGCTTTTAGATATATATTAGGTATAAGTAGTTAAATAGATGAAACAAATAAAAATATTTACATTAAAAGAACTAAGGCAATTATTGTTTTTTATTTTATGCGGTGGTACAGCTTTTGTTATTTTGGTTGCAGTAACTTATGTATTAACTGAAGTTGTTGGATTATGGTATTTAATTTCCTATGGAATTAGTATTTTTATTTCATGGACAGTTAGTTTTTATTTAAATCGCAAACTGACATTTAATTATAAGGGCGGTAACACTTTTTCTATTTATAAGAAATTTATTTTTTTGTATATATTGGCCGGAGGATTAAATTTTAGTTTAGTTTATCTTTTAACTGATTATTTTGGTTTATATTATTTGGCTTCAATTATAATTGTTGCTTTTTTTATTACCATCTCAACTTTTTATATTAATAAAAATATAATTTTTAAAACTGATTGAATATATGGGCATAGTGTTAATATTTTTAAAATTAATTATTTTTTGGGGCATTTTATTTTTTTTCGGGTATCAGTTGGCCAAATGGCTGTTTAAGAAAAGTCGAATAGAGACATTGATTGTTTTATCTGGTTTAATAGGCGCGGGGCTTTATGTTTTCTTTATTAACGCAATTGGTTATTTTGTTCCAATAGGGATAACTTTTTATTTAGTTTTATTAATATTTGCCATTATTGGCTTTATACTTTTTTTAACAAATAAACCAAAAATTTTAAACTGGGGGATTAATAAAAAATGGAGAAAAATTTTATTAGTAACAGTATTGTTGTTGGTAATAGTTACTTTTATAGTTGACAATAGATTTCCCATAGGAGGAGACCAAATACTGTTGTCTTGCATGCCTGCTGCCGCCACTATGGCTGAAGGAAATTTTCCGCCGAAAGCTAGTTGGGTACCGCCATATCCATTAAGATATCACTACGGACCTCATCTTTTTGCTGCAGCAATTTATAAGATAACGGATTTGCCTTTATATATGGCGTATGACATGCAAGTAGCAATTTCTGTTGGGATTCTATTTCTATTGGGCTTTATATTGATAAAAAAATTTATCAAAGACAACAAAAAAGCATTGGCGAGCTCTATAGCAATGCTTTGTGCTGGGAGTTTAGTTTTTTTAAAGGGAGCAAAAGGTATTCCCATTCTTTATAATAAATACATTCTTCATCAAGACATATTCGCACCTTTCAAATTTGTCTTTGAGATGGTACTTGTTTTGTTTTCCGAGCCAGCGATTGAAAGAATGGTTCGTTTTCCGACCAATGCTTTAAGTTTTGTTTTAATAATAGGAATTATTTATTTATATTTTTCAATTAATAATAATAAGAAGATTATTGTATTGGTTGCTTTGCTTTTGGCCGTCTTAGCTTTGTTTGCTGAAACGTTTTTTGCGGTTTTATGTTTTCTGTTGCTCGTTTATCCCTTAGCTTATGGGTTATTAAGAAAAAATTGGTTAAGTGCTAAGAAATTTTTAATAAGCTCTTTATTAATTTTAATCATCGCTGTGCCGATTGCTTTTATTCAGGGAGGAGTTTTAACTCATTACCTTGGCGTAGATGGTCACAATTTGATATTACATCAGACATATGGTTACACTGATACGGAGCTCCTAGAGAGGGGATTCGAAATTAATAAAACACCGTGGATTTTAATGACTCGAATAGGCAAAGACAACAAATTACCGATTTACGGCTTGGAGTTTCTATTACAATGGGGATTGTTGTTGTTTTTGGTTGTAGTGGCTACTATTTATTTTTGGAAGAAACATTTTAAACGTATTCTTTTTTTAATATTGTCTTTTTTTACTTTTTTCCTAATTCCCTTTATTATTATATTTCCTTTATCTCTTGCTTCCACAGAACGTTTTTTTTACCCAGCTAATTTATTCGGCGGCTTAATAGCAGGGTTGCTTCTAAGTAGTTTATATTTTAAAAAGAAATGTTCTAAAAGAAAGTGGTTTAAAAAACTTATAATTTGCATAGCCGTGATATTAGTGCTGCAGGGATTAATTTTTCAATTGATATTTTTGACCACTGGATACCCGCCTGGAAAATGGAACAATGTCAATGAATTTTTTGCAAAGCAGGGGTCATTCGATTCGACTACTTATGAGTGGATAAAGAAAAATACGACCATTGATGATTATTTTCTAGTTCTAGAATCAAGCGATTATGGCATGGGCCCCAATGCAAAATTTATAATGAATACAGGCAGAATTACTCCTACTTATAGATATCGTGCAGGATATGAACCCATGGATTTATTAGAATCACACGCATTTGAGCAATTTATAAAAGATTGCGATTCAGTGTTAATGAAATATTTAAATTATAAATATCTTTATGTAAATGAAGATTGGCCAGAAGGCTTGGAAGAAAAATGTTTAGAGAACAATGATTTATTTTTAGAGTTTGAAGATAAAGAGAGAGGGGAATTTGTTAGAATTTATAAAGTAAATTATGACCAGTAAAAATAAATGAAAATATTATTTTTATCAGATAATTTTCCTCCAAGAAGTCCTGGCGGCGCAGGGATTGTGGTCCACAATTTGGCAAAAGAGTTGTTAAACAAGGGTCATGAAATTTTTGTAGTCAGCACTGTTCAGAAAAAATCAGAGGAAGAAAGAACCAAGTTTGAGGATTTAAGCGTTTTTAAAATTTATTTTGACCCTCATCCTCGCTGGCAAGCATATTTGAGCTTGTATAATCCCCAGATAGTTTCAAAAGTTGAGAAAATTATTAAAGAAATAAAACCTGATATTATTCATGCCCATAATATTCATCAATATATTTCTTATTATTGTTTGAAAATAGCAAAGAAATATGCTAAAGCTGTTTTTTTAACAGCTCATGATGTAATGTTAATTCATTATGGAAAATTAATGCCTAAAAACGGAGATTGCTTTTATAAAATAAGCATTTGGGATCAGATAAAAACAGCAAGAAAAAGATATAATCCTTTTCGTAATATAATAATTCGTCATTATTTAAAATATGTGAATAGAATATTTGCCGTTAGCGATTCTCTTAAGAGAATTTTAGAGATTAATGGCATTAAAAACGTAGAGACGATTTATAACGGAATTAATGTTAGTGACTGGAAAATGAATTCAGAAAAAGTTAAGAAATTTAAGAAAAAATACAATCTTCAAAATAAAAAAGTAATGTTTTTTGGGGGAAGGTTAAGCGGCGCTAAGGGAGGAGATCAAATCTTAAAAGCAGTGGCTTTGATTGGGAAAGAGATGAAAAATATAGTTTTATTAGTAGCGGGCAAAAAGAATAGATATGTTGAAAAAATGGAGAAATTAATAAAAGAATTAAATTTAGAGAAAAATGTTATTTTTACTGGCTGGTTAAAAGGAGACGAATTAAAAGCTGCTTATAATGCTGCAGATATTTCTGTTTCTCCTTCGCTTTGTTTTGAAGCTTTTGGTATGACTAATTTAGAAGCAATGGCTTATAGAAGGCCAGTGGTCAGTAGTTATTTTGGAGGGCCCAAAGAAGTTGTTATAGATGGAAAGACAGGATATCTGATTAATCCTTACAATATAAAAGATTTATCTAAAAGAATCCTTGACCTATTAAGAGATTCTAATAGAGCAAAGAGATTTGGAGAAGCAGGACACGAAAGAGCTAAGAAAGAGTTTTCTTTGGAAAGACAGGTCAAGGAAACGTTAAAATATTATTTGAAAGCCCTTAGAAAGTATTAATTAACTTAATTAGTAAATTGATGACTAATATCTTTAAATTTATTTCCCGTTTTTTTGGTTTTTGTTCCAGACGACTAAAGAAGTATTCGGATTTTATAAGTCAATATTTGAATTATAATAAATATGATCCTGAATTGGATAAAAACAAATATGCTAGCTTAGTTCATAATCAAGGAGCAACCGGATTAGTTAGAGGCAAAAAAGAATTTAAGAAATTAATGGATAAGAAATTAAAAGAAAATGGAATTGAAATAAAGCCCAGTTTTTTAATCAAAATGCATCAACAAAGAGAGTGGGAGTTTTATACAAGTTTTTATAATGCTGATTTAAAGAATACCGATATAGTTCTTGACACAGGAGCATATAATACATATTTTTGCGTGTTCCTGAAAGACTATGTGAAAAAAATATATTCAACTGATAATTTTTATTGGGCAGGGCGCGATAGTGTTAAGGAGTCAAATTTGCCGCTACCCGAACAATGGATGGCCGAGATTAATAAAGTTGAACCCGGTAAATTAATAGCTCAGAAGGCAGATCTAATAAATTTACCTTTTGATAATAATAAATTTGATAAAATTTTTTGTATTTCAGTAATAGAGCACGTCAAGGACGACCTAAGAGGTATGAAAGAAATGTTTCGTGTTTTGAAGCCAGGCGGAATTCTGATTTTAACCACTGAAGCAAATAAACGTTTAAATAAACCCTACAGCGAAGCAGATGGAAGCTACTACAGGGTTTATAGCTATGAACAGATTATGAATTTAATTAAAAAATCCGGTTTTAAATTAGCTGGCAAGAACAGAATAGTAGAGACAATGGATAGAAACAGCAAATTTTGCCAAGTGCTATTTGTTTTAAGAAAATAAAGGATTATTTAGTAATTTAAAAACCCCAAATAGAAAATATTATGAGTTTAAAGCAAAAAATCAAAAATAAGATTAAAAATATATCTTTAATACAAAAAGTAGTTAGAAGCCATGAAATCAAACAATGGGAAAGGTTTCCCAGTCAAATTGGTATTGAGTCTACTAGTCGTTGCAATGCACAATGTATTACTTGCGAACATAAAAACATGAAGAGATCAAAGCAAGACATGTCAATGGAATTGTATAAAAAAATAATCAATGAATGTTCGCGATATAAGCACTTGATAAAAAATTTAAGCTTGTCATTTATGGGAGAGCCCTTACTGGACAAAAATATTTTTAAGAAAATAAAAATAGCAAAGAAGCAAGGAATAAAATCCGTTTCTTTTATTTGTAATGGCAGTCTTTTAAACGAGGAAAAAGCAAAACGTTTAATTGATTCTGGTATTGATGTGATTATTTTTAGCGTAGATGGCGCAACCAAAAAGAGTTATGAGAAGGTTAGAATCGGGTTAAATTATGAGAATGTTATAAGTAATATTAAGAGATTTATTGAGCTTAAAAAAAAGGTGAAATCTAAAAAACCCATTATCTCAATAGATATGGTACAGACAAAATTTAACGAGGGAGAAACAGAACCATTTAAGAGACAATGGGAGGATTTGGTTGATGAAGTTGTGGTCCGCCCCTTGCATATTTGGGGCGGCAAGACCATTGATAAAGAGCTGTTAGATTATTCAAAAAATATTTTGCGTTTTAATAGTCAATTGAGATATTCATGTTTTTATTTATGGAAATCTATGTTTATTTCGCAAAATGGTAAAACGGCACTTTGTTGTGTCGACGCTGAATGCAAGGAAAGCTACGGCGATGTCAGTAGAAATTCAATAAAGAATATTTGGCAAGGAGAAAAACTAAAGAAATTAAGAAAGTTACATCTTTGTGGAAAATTTAACAAGATACCGTTATGTAGTCGTTGTAATTTTTATTTAGCGAAAGAAGCGCCGTGGTGGTGGACTTAAACATTTAAGCATCAATTTCTTTTAAAAAGAAATAATGCAAAACACACAGAGAAAAGCCTGCTAATGATTTGAGCTATTATTACTCCCAATATTCCATAAAGGGGTATTAAAATAATTAAAAGTATTATTTGAATAATCGGAACTATTATATTAAATTGATAAAGCTCTTTTTTCATCATTTGAGCCTGAAAAAAAAGCGCAATCATTGAAACCGGAAAGGCAATTAAGGTAAGAGCAAATAGCTGAGAATAAAATATGGATTCTATATATTGAGGGAAAAGTATTCTATAAATATAAGGAGCAACAAAAATATATGCAGCTATAAGCGGTATAATTAGAAGGGTTCCTTTACCAATTTTTTTTAATAAAGTTTTTTTAATCTCTCTTTTTGATTGAGCCGAAAGTTTAGGCAAGGCAATAAGGCGAATATTTTGTAAAAGGATAGTAATTTCTCTAATAGGAAGAAGGGCAAAAGAGTAAATAGCTAGCTGAGCGGGCCCCAGAGCATTGAAAAGCAGTATTTTATCTAATTGCTCAGAAATAGTTTTAGCTACCCTTACAAGGCTTAGATGTTTACCAAAAGATATTATTCCAGAACCCTCTTTTTTATTGGGTGGATTTTTTTTAATTGTTCGGAACAGAAAATAAATTTTTGAAAAAGTATTACTTAAAAAATAAACCAAAACTAAAATAATAAGACTTTTCGTTAAAAATAGTGTTATAATTATACTGATAGTAGCTATTGCTTGACTTATGGTACTGTATTTTACTTGAATGCCGAATAATTTTTTACCTGTAAGATATGATAGATAGATTTTTGAACTTACCATTAATGGAAAAAATATAGCAGCAATCAGAAATGAAATAGCAAGATCAGGGTTTTGTATAATTAAGAAATAAACAGCAACGATTAGAGAGGCCAAGCTTCCTAAAAGCCCCCATTTGAATTTTGTTTTTATTATTTTTTTAAAAGAGCCCTCAAATCCTTTAGCTACTGCCTGGAGAAAGGCATCGCCCAATCCAGGCAAAACAATAATGCCAATTACAGATATTATCGAAAGCAAATAACGATATTCTCCGTAGATTTCTTTTGACAATAAACGAGCAAAGGCGATAGATAAAAGGAGAGAAGCAATGACGCCGATAATGTTTCCTATTGTCAGATAGGAACCATGTTTAGCAATATAAACATTGTCCGTCCCAGTAAATTTTTGGGATTTTCTAAGTAGGTTATAAACTATTTTTTTTGTTTTATTAATCATGAAAAAGGGACACTTAGTAATTATAATTATTCTGATATTTATTTTGTCTATAGCCGTTCGCTATTTGCCAGTTTTTCATAAAGGTTATTCTTATAATATTAGTGCTGTTAATTTAGTTTTGGCTCGTAATTTAAGCTCGATTGGCGAATATAAAATAATTGATGAAAAGGACGTTGTTTTGTCTTCGTCCTTAGTAGCGAAAGAGGGGATTCTTTCTGATCGCGGCAATAAACTAACTCCTATTTTATATAGTAAGATATTTGACATTTTTGGTTTTAATCAAGTAGTTCCTTTATATACCTCTTTGTTTCTTTATGGCATTACTACAGTTTTGTTGTTTCTATTGGTTTTAAAACTTTTTAACTTTAAGCTTGCTTTGATATTTATTGGAATTGATATTCTTATGCCGTTTGTTTTAGCTGGTTCTATTTGGTTTGGATTTTATGAATTTGGAATGCTGTTTTTTATTTTTGCAATTTTTATTTATTTATGGAAAAAGGAGGTTGGTTGGTTAAGACTATTTCTTTCTGGATTGTTTTTCGGCCTAGCAGCTCTGGCTAGAAATGCTTTTTTGATTTCTTTCATCCCTTTTTTTCTTTATGATTTTTATTCTAATGTTTTTCGTAAAAGTAACTGGAAAAAAATTCAATCTTGGATAGGCCCAGCGGCAAAAAGGGGTTTTATATTTATTTTACCGATTATTTTATTGTGGGGAGGGATGATGTTAAGCGATTACTCAAAGGGCACAATTAATCATTATTTAACCAAAGGAGATGTGGGTTATGATGGTCATCTTTTTCGTGATCCTTACACTTATCATTTTGATAGAGATAGTTATATTAAAGAGATTCAAGATACAACCAATGGAGAAACAATATATTTTTTAAATAAATATAATTACGATATTAGTTGGAAGCAGCATTTAACAATATATTTTTATTCTGTTAAGTTTTATCTAAATGAATTCTTTCGTCAGCCAACCCTAGGTGGTCCGTTAATAATATTTTTCTTAATTTTAGGAGCTATTTATTTGTTTAAAACCCGGAGACGCTTGTTAAATCTAATAGTTTTTTGGATGGGAATCTTATTCTTTATGTTAGTTTTTCTTGGAACCAGTAACTGGGATCACTTTTTAGAAATCAGATTTCCATTAGTTTTATTAGTGTCACTGGGACTTTACTGGATTTTGAATTGGTTGAGAAAAGTTGTTACAAGCAAGAAAGTTTATTACTGGTTAGTTGTTGGACTCTTCTTGGTTTCATTTTTACATTTGATTCAAGCGGATAAATGGATGTTTCATGAGAAGTATTTATATTCCAGGGTCGAAGAGAAAACAAGTTTAGTAGAGTCAATTAAAAAAAGCAATATAGATGTTGGTGTTAGCGATATAATCGCAACTTCTAGAGACCCTATTTTTCTTAATTATTATACTGATTTGAATTATATTTATTTTGCTCCCAAAACTATCGAAAAACTTTTGCAGGAAAATAAATTGCAATGGGCATTTGATCAATTTGGAGTAACAAAGATAGCGGGTTACGATAATGATTTAATAAAAGAAATGATTAAATCAGCCGATGTTGATGCTATTTAGGTTGGTTTGATGAGCCAGCAAATAAGCCCTATTAGAGAATTTATTACTATTACTCCAAGTCCTAATATAGAAAAGCTAATAATTAATTCAGGGGCAACTCCAAAGAAAGAAAAGAGGAACAACAGAGAAATATCACGAGTTCCAATTCCTAATATAGAGATAGGAAGAAGAACAATTAAGCCAGTCATGGTAATAGATAGAGCTAAATTTATAAAAGAAAGCTGGTCTATGCCAATACTCCTTGCAAGTAGGAAAAATATCACGTAATGAGATAGCCAATAAAATATTGTTAGTAAAAAAATATAAAAATAATTTTTAAATTTATATAATTTAAATTTTTTAATAAAATCAGATAAATGTAATCGTTTAATCAGGGTCTTATGGGCCCTGGTTTTTAAAATAATAATTAATAATAGTAAAGCAATTAGAATAATTATTAGAGTAGGTAATATGTCTATTTTAAGGAATTTATAAAATACTATAATACCGATCCCGCTAACTATTACAAGAAAAATTAAATCTATTATTTTATCAATAATTATACTAATTAAAGAATTGCTTGTTGTGTTGCCATCTTTTTTCAAATAAGCGATTTTTCCAAATTCACCTATTTTTCCCGGCGTTATATTTCCCATAAGTACGCCAATATAATAAAGCCAGTATGTTTTTTTGAACGAATAGTTAATATTTAGTTTTTCCAGAATATATTGCCATCTGATAGGTCGAATGATTGACGACATCAGAAGCACTATAAAAGCACCAGTTAAATAACGATAATCAATCCTTACAATCTGAAGTAGTTTTTCAAAATCAATTTTGAATATCAAAATCAGGATAAATATTATTATCCCGATTGATCTAATAAGCCATTTGTTTTTGAGTAATTTTTTAAACATCTTTATAGTAGCTTTTTTTCTACTAGATAAACGTCCCCTAGAATGGGTCTTTTTTTAATTCTTTCTACTCTGAATCCATTGTTTTTGTAAAATTTTAATGCTCTTGGATTATCTGTTCTTATTTTACTTGTACAGTATTTTTTATTTTTGGATTTTAAATAATTAAATGCTGCTTTTAATAATTCTGAACCATTGTTTTTACTTCTGTGATTTTTATCTATTGCTATTAGTGCTATTTCTTCATTTTTGAGAACAATAAAGCCAACAACTTTAGAATTTTTTTCCATAACTAGTGTAGGGAAAATAAAAAAGGGTACGTGTTTTGCCCACAAAGGAAAAAACTCTTTTACAATTTTTATAAGAGGGAATAAATCTTTTATTTTTCTTTTTCTGATAATGAAAAGCATATTTAATTTGTGAATATAGGAATATTCTCTATAACAGGATATTTTTTTGGCAATTTAGGCAGATAATAATTTTTTGGAGGGGATTTGGTATTATTTTAGAACATTCTTTTTTGATGTTTAAGAAAGTTTTTTGCAGCTTGACGATCGGGAAAGGGGTAAACAGTTGCTTGCTCGTTTTGTTGTTTAATTCTTTTAATCTGATTATTTTCTATTTTATTTAATATTTCCATTAGCACAGAATTAACTGCTTTAACATTTTTGAGGCATAATGAATGGTGGCTATCGCTTTTTAGAATAGGATATTTTATTTGCAATATTATATCTCCTGAATCTATGCCTTCATCTATATAATGAATAGTTGTTCCGCTAATCTTTTCATTGTTGGCCATTTGCCAGAAAGCAGAATTGGGTCCTCTATGTTTAGGCAAAAGGGCCCTATGGACGTTTATACAGCCATGTTTAGATAAAGAGAATATTTTTTGTTTGATTATTTGGTTGAAAAATAAAGAAATTATTATGTCTGGTTTTATTTTTTTAATTATCTCAAGATTTTTATCAGAATTTATGCTTTCTGATTGATAAATTGGTATATTATTTTTTTGGCAGAATTTTTCAATTGTTCTGAATTTAGGATTAACTAAACTTAAGAAGCTATTATGCAAAACACCCATTGTTCTTAAAAAAAGATATAACCAGCCCGAGTTTTTGATTACAAATTTTATATTATTAAATAGTGATTTTTTATGACCACTTAATAAACTGGCAAAAACTCCACTCACGGTGTGTTTTGACAGTATTTTTTTAATAATTAATGGAGAATATATCTGTTTTTTAGTTGTTAATATAATTATTTTCATTATTTTAACAAAAAGTCTTTAGCCATTTTGGCCTGACGCCAGAGTTGATAAGGACTGCGAATATCTAATAATTTTCTTAAGATATATTTAGGTCTCATATAAAACTTTTTATTAGCTAATTTAATATATTTATCAATAAATTTTTCTGGTAATTGCTTGGCATCAATTGCCGGAGCACCATTTTTTTCTTTTCCTTGAATAAATTTCTCCCAGTGATCTTTGGCAATATAGCCGTGTTTAACCCCCCAATCAAATAATTCACTGCCTGGGATTAAAATGGTTTTACTGAAAATAGCAAAGCTCGGGTCAATTTCTAGGGCTAAATCAAGAGTTTCTTGAAGGGTCTCTTCGGTTTCGCAAGGAGAACCCATCATAAAATAACCAAATATTTCAATTCCCGTTTTTTTGCAGATTTTGGCGCATTGGCGAGATTGTTCAACTGTTATACCTTTTTTAAGTATTTCTAAAATTTTATTATTTCCTGCTTCAAACCCGATTCTAATTCGATAGCAACCAGCTTTTTTAAGTGTTTTAACCAAATCTTCGTCCAGTAGCCTATCGGCTCTGGCTCGGCATTCCCAGATAATTTTTAAGTTTCTTTTAAGGATTTCTTCACAAAGTTGATAGGTCCAGTCTTTGTCTACAATTAGATTGTCGTCAAAGAACATAAATTCTTTAATATTATATTTAGATTTTATATCTTCAATTTCATTAACAATATTTTTAGGCGATCTCACGCGCCATCTTTTTCCCATTCTGTTTTTTCTATCACAAAATATACAGTTAAAAGGACAGCCTCTTGTAGCAATCACGGTGGCAAAGTGTTTTTTTTTAGTAAAAACATCGTAGTATTTTTTAATTGGCATAAGATGTCGAGCAGGGAGGGGGATAGAATTGACGTTTTTGATTAATGGGCGGGGTTCGTTTATAATAATTTTTTTGTTTTGCTTAAAAACTAACCCTTTTATTTTGCTAAAATTTGTTTTATTTTCTTGAATAGTCTTAATCAGTTCAATTATTGTAATTTCTCCTTCGCCAATAACTCCAAAATCAAAGTTTCCATATTTTAAAATTGGCTCAGGCATACAGGTAACTCCAGAACCACCAACTACTATTTTTATCATAGGATTTATTGATTTAATCAATTTAGCAATTTTGTTGGCTTGTTGATAGGTCCAGGTCATAATATAAATACCAACCAAATCAGGTTGGTATTTATTGGATATTTCTTCTATATCTTTTAAATAGACGTTTTCAGCATCACAGTCAATTATTTTGACTTGGTGGTTTTCTTTTTCTAAAATTGCTGCTATATATCCTAAACCCAAAGAGGGGTATATACCCCTCTGTTTTTCAGCTGCTTCTTTGTAATGACCAATATTTGCCTCAATTAGACTGGGATTGATAAGCAAGATTTTCATTATTTTCTTTTATAGCTAATTTGGTCGGCTAATAAACCAAAAATTATAATTTGAATACCGACAATGATTAAAATAGCTATTGTAGCATCGCCAAAGAATGTTTCACCATAGACAATTATATATAAGCTAGCTAAAATTCCGAGAACAATAAAGAATAAACCAGCAGTTAGGAAAAATCGCAGCGGTTTGAAATGAATATACATTCGGAAAATAGCAGGCAGAACAATAAAAGGATACTTCCAATTAATAAACGATTTACCGCTTGTTCTCTGGCGACAATGAGCTGGTATTTCTATTATTCTCATATGTTTGCCCCAAGAATCAAGAATTAATTGTTGGGTTTCATTATAATCCTTAATAATAGTGAAAATCTTTAAGTATTTTTTGTGAAGGGCTATAAATCCAGTGGCCGCATCAGTAATTTTTAAGCCAGTAATTTTAGAAATTAGCCAAGCAAAAAATTTGTTACCCCAGTTTTTGTGCAATTCCTTGCCGTAGTATTTTTTGCCTCCTAAAAAACGAGAACCAAACACACAATCAGCTTTGTCATCTAAAATCGGCTTTATAATCCTTTTAATATCATTGGCATCAAATTGAAAATCACCATCTACTTTAACAGCTATATCTGCTCCCATTTCATGGGCCGTCTCCATACCAGTTCTGGTAGCCGCTCCAAGGCCCTTGTTAATGGGGTGGGAAATTACCCGTTTTGCTCCTGATTTCAGGGCTACCTTTTTGGTATTATCAGTGGAGCCATCATCAATTACAATGACATCAGTAACAAAATTCTTTTGATTCTTGCCCATGACTTGATTTAAAATGTCTTTTATGGTTTTACCAACTGCCTTTTCTTCATTGTAAACAGGGATAAAGATTATAATATAGGGAACAATGTATTTTTCCATATTTTTATAGATAAAAATTAAATTTTATTTAGTATTTTTACTATATAATTAATTTGTTCTTTTTTTAAATCCGAAAACATTGGCAGAACAATATTTTTTTTGGCTGCTTCTATTGTATTTGGTAGATTTTGCTTTTTATTTCGAAGATAATTTTTATAGTAGGGATGAAGATGGATCGGAGGATCGGAATAAATAGTAGCAATAATTCCCGCTTTTTTTAATTTTTTCATAACTTTATCTCTTTCCTTTTTGATTTTAATAATATACATCTGATAAACCGATTTTACTCTATTTGAAATGAAGGGTTTTTCAATTTTGGGGTTAGTAATTTTTTTGTTTAAATATCTAGCTAAAGAAATTCTTTTTTGATTCATTTTATCCAATCTTTTTAATTGTTCAATTCCAACCGCAGCCAAAATGTTGCTCATTCTAAAATTATAGCCAGGCATAACTGATAATCTTTTTACTATTCCTTTATTATCTTTTTTTCTTACTACCCCATGAGCAATCAGGGTTCTTATCTTTCTGGCTAATTTTGAATTATTGGTAGTTATCATTCCTCCCTCGCCAGTGGTCATATTTTTGGTAGGGAAAAAAGAGAAACAACCCAAATCTCCAAAAGAGCCGACTTTTTTGTCTTTAAAAGTGCCGCCAATTGTCTGAGCCGAATCTTCAATCAAAAATAATTTGTATTTTTTAGCGATTTTTACAATTTTGTCCATTTCACAAGACTGGCCAGCAGTATGGACAATCATAATAGCCTTTGTTTTTTTAGTAATTTTATCTTCAATGCTTTGAGGGTCTAGGTTAAAAGTTTCTAAATTTATATCTGCAAAAACCGGCTTAGCTCCAGCTGTTATTACTGCATTGGCAGTAGCCGGAAAAGTAAAAGAAGGAATAATCACTTCACCGGTTATTTCTAGGCTTTTGACAGCAATAAGAAGAGCTGAGGCGCAGGAGTTTAAGCTGATTGCATATTTTGTTCCAATATATTTAGCAAATTTTTCTTCGAATTCTTTATTTTTTGGTCCCTCAGTCAACCAGCCCGATTTTAAAACCTTGATTGCGGCTGAAATTTCAGCATTTGTTATGCTTGGTTTGCAAAGTGGAATTTTTTTCATTGTTTTAATAATAACAGAACAATGTAGCTAAATCAATTATTTTTTATCAAAAGACAAACACTCCAAGATTCTGAGGAATTTATGAATTATTTGTGAAATTTGAGATAGTTGTTTATGGAAATAAAGTCGAAGTGTTCGAATAATTTTTCAAATTTTTTCCAGGCTTTTTTTACACCCCAGAACCTTAGGGTTTTTCTAAACCAGGAAAGTTGACAGTTTTTAGGAACTTGGCCATATAGGTCATAGGGATGAAAATAGAGAATCGGAATTCTCTTTTTGGCTATTAATTTTAAAAGCTTTATATAAATAAATAAAGGAGGGAAACGAAAAAAAAGCCCTCCTCCAATTGGTATTTTAATTTTTCCAAATTTATAAACAGCTACAGGAAGCTCTAGGAGATTAGAAATTCTGTGAATTTTAAGTGGAGAATCAGAGGTTCCAAAAAATGGAGTTTTAATAGGAAAGATACTGGAATCGCATTTAAATCTTTGTTTTTCTAAAATTTTGAAAGCCCATTTATTTTTATTATCTAGAGAGAAGTCAGGAGCCCGGAACGCTGAAGGATTTTTATTGGTTATTTTTTTTAAAATTTTTGCTGAACTTTTTATTTCTTTTCCAAATTCTTTTTTACCAATTTCATTTATTTTTCTATGGGTATAGCTATGGGAACCAATTTCATGGCCCAACCCAATGATTTTTTTTACGAGACCAGGATATTCTTCAGCGACTTGTCCCAAGATAAAAAAAGTTGCTTCAGTATTATGTTTTTTAAGTAAATTCAAGATTTTATCAACCGATTCCGGAAAAAAATTTTTAAGCTGCCGCTTTTCCTCATTTGAAAGAGAATCATTTTCTATAATGTCACTATACCAAAATTCTATATCAAAAGTTAAAATAGCTCTAACCTTCATAAGTATCTTTATTTGTGGTTTTTTTGAACTTTTTTAGAAAATCAATGTATTTTTTAATACCTTTTTCCAAAGAATATTTAGGATTATATCCTAAATATTTTCTTGCTTTAGAGATATCTAGAGTCCCTCTTTTTGGTCTTTTTTCATCAATATTTTTTTCTATTATTTTAAGATTGGGAAAGTATTTTTTAAGAATGTCTGCAAATTCTTGAATGCTTCGCGCTTTGCCGCGAGTAATATTAAAAGTTTCATTGATTACTTTATCAGAAAGAGTAGCCAAAACGAACCCTTGGGCCGCGTCCTCAACATAGGTAAAATCGAGAAAGGTATTTTTACCATTAATTAAAGCCAGAGGTTCATTGTTAACGGCTTGTTCGGTAAGAATTTGGCTTACTGCTAAGTTAGAGCCAGTGGGGCCGTAGACGGTCGAAGGTCGAATAATGTTATAAGGAATATCAAAGCGAGTACCGAATCCTTTAATAAGATTTTCACCAGCTAATTTCGTGGCTCCATAAACATCAATGGGAACAGTTGGATGTTTTTCGTCAGCAGGAGAATATTGGAAGTTGCCATAAACAAAACTCGATGAGGCATAAACAATTCTTTCTATAAAATCAACAGCTCCAATCGCTTTAATTACTGAACCCATGCCATCTAAGTTGATTTCCATTGCGTCTTCAACAAATTTATTTGAGGCTGATGAAATAGGAATGGCAGCTAAGTGAATTATTATCTGGGGGCGATATTTTTTTAGGGTTTGTAAAAAATATTCTCCATTACGAATATCTCCCCTAATAATGGTAGAGATTTTATTAATTTGTTGCAGGCGATGACTTAAATGATGCGCATAGTTGCCTTGGGGCCCAATGAAATTTATAAAAGCATCATAGATAATAACTTCATGCCCTTTTTTTAGGAGTTCTTTAGTAATATGATAACCGATAAATCCAGCTCCACCAGTTATTAAAATTTTTTTTGATTTAGAGCTCATATATTTTTAAATTAAACTATCCTTATCTCCCTCCTCCTTTAAGAATAATGTTAATTGTTTTTAAAATAATACTTAAATCAAAAGGAAAAGAGCGGTTTTTGACATAATAAAGGTCATACTGAACTTTTTCAAAAGCATCTTTTATTGTTGAACCATAGCCGTATTTAATTTGAGCCCAGCCAGATAAGCCAGGCTTTATAAGATATCTTTCTTGGAAAAAGGGAATACTATTTTTAAGTTGTTTATGAAAC
>SDBT01004291.1_pt1 | contig 24275 bp, 27 predicted proteins | sample 2277101 | NCBI WGS metagenome assembly SDBT01 (sample SAMN10404973, study PRJNA504765) | marine sediment metagenome | isolation source: marine sediment core GS10_PC15, 103 cmbsf | place: Arctic Ocean: Southern Knipovich Ridge | collected 2010 | reverse complement strand
TGAAGTGCAGTCTCGCTGGATCGCAACCCTAGTGCATCGTGCAGGAAAATTGATGAACAATAGAGATTGTGTGGGCACAAGTTGTTTGAATGCTGTCAGTTTATTAGAGCTATTTACTCATCTTTTAGAGTGTCATGATGTTAAAGCACAGGGGATTGCCAATTATGTCTATGGCGTGGGCGGGGTGGCAAAGGCCGGGCGTTTGCAAGGCGAAATGCCTTCGGGCAATCTGAAAGAGGGGTTAGAGCGCTTGCTAAAATGCGGCGATGTTAAAGCACAGGAGATCGCTAGTTATGTCTATGGCGTGGGCGAGATGGCAAAGGCCGGGTGTTTGCAAGGCGAAGTGCCTTCGGGCAATCTGAAAGAGGGGTTAGAGCGCTTGCTAAAATGCGGCGATGCTAAAGCACAGGAGATCGCTAATTATGTCTATGGCGTGGGCGGGGTGGCAAAGGCCGGGTGTTTGCAAGGCGAAGTGCCTTCGGGCAATCTGAAAGAGGGGTTAGAGCGCTTGCTAAAATGCGGTGATGCTAAAGCACAGGAGATCGCTAATTATGTCTATGGCGTGGGCGAGGTGGCAAAGGCCGGGTGTTTGCAAGGCGAAGTGCCCGCGAGAAAGCTGAAAGAGGGGTTAGAGCGCCTGCTAAAATGCGATGATGCTAAAGCACAGGCGATCGCTAATTATGTCTATGGCGTGTATTTGCTTACGCAAGGCGCAGCCATACTAAAAAATGACTGGGATAGGATTATTAACAAGTTTTTGTCATTTGAGCGTGACTGGCAAAAAGAAGCGATATCACAAATGGCACAGGTTACTGTTTGTCTTAATCAGAAGTTACCAGAGAAGTTAAAACATGAACTTGTGAAGCAACAACCGAACCTGGGCCAGCCTCAATATCAACTTAGAAAGGAGCTTGAATGCTTAACTCAGTATAAAACCTCAAGTGTAACACTTGAGGTTTTAGTTGGCGCTTGGTTTGTTGATTGCTTATGGGAAGTTGAAAGTCGTAAATTAGTCATCGAATTGGATGGTGATCATCATTATGATGCGGTTAAAAATGAGCTACGGCCCGAGGACAAAAGACGTGATGCTTGGATGAAAAAAAATGGCTATGAGGTCCTTCGGTTTCGAACACCATATAACATTAATGAATTTGTAAATAAAATCAAAAATTATTTATAGAATAAGCGTGTACGTCGCCAATTCTAAATTCCACCGTTAAACGCCATCGCCAGTTACGTTCGGGAACTGGCGATGGCGTTTTGAGTAAAAGTCTACCAATTGTCGTCAAGATTTGTGTTTAGCTTGGTATGCTATAATGCTATCAGTACAAGTATGCTGATTAGACTCAAGTAATTAGAGGTTGTAACACCATGCTGCGATTGATTAATTGTAAAAAGTTAAACATAAACCCGTCTCTAATTCGACGCTTAGTAGACAGCCAATTTCCACAATGGAAAAAATTGCCTATTCACCAAGTTAAATCCAGTAACTGGGGCCATAAAGATTTTTACTTAGGTGATAAAATGTCAATTCGAGTACCAAGTGCTTCGAAGTATAGTCGTCAATTGCAAAAAGAACACCGCTGGTTGCCGAAATTTGCACGTTTTTTACCACTGCAAATTCCAGAGTTGTTAGCATTGGGTGAGCCAACAGAAGAGTATCCTTGGCATTGGATGATTAGTCGCAGGCTTGAAGGTGAAGCTGCGGCATCAGTGCCTATCGCTAATGCATGTGATTTTGCCAGCTCGCTTGCAGAATTTCTACTTGCTCTACAGAAAATAGATGTAACTAATGGCCCATCACCTGGAGACGATAATTTTTTTGCAGGTGATGACACATTTGGCATGAATGTATATGATCTTCCAACGGCATTAAGTCGTGTAGGAAATGAAGTTGATGTCGATGCTGCAGCTGAGCTCTGGCAAGAGGCGTTAAATACTGCTTGGGACAAGGCTCCACTCTGGGTACATGGTCAAATCAATGTGGATAATTTGTTGGTTAAAGATGGTCAACTTTATGCTGTAAACAATTTTAATTTGATTGCGGTTGGCGATCCCGCTTGTGATCTGACAATTGCTTGGACGTTATTTTCTGGTAACAGTCGAGAAATTTTCCGCTCAATGTTTACTTTCGATCCTAACACATGGCTGCGTGCGCGAACTTGGGTTTTATGCGACTTTATAAATACTGCAGCAGGCCTGATGGGAAGTTGTGATGCAGAAGAAAAAAATCGAGCAATACAGGTTATCAAAGAAGTGCTAAGAGGGAATTAAAGATGATAGCGGCAAAAAAACCACGGGGCAAAAATAAAGACTCTATTGTTTAGATACTGAATATGAAATTCAGCATCAGGTTTCGGACCGTTTAATGCACTCTCACAGACCTGTAAGCTTTGTAAAGAAAAGGGGTATGCAGGTCTGCGAGCTTGGCAGCAATAATTTCGCCGATGCCTAATCAATAAAAATCTTTTAAAATATCAACTTAGTATCCACCAAAAACTTAAAATCGTCCGCCAAACGTATAAGAAAGTGTACGCTGAATTTTTGCAGTGAAAATCAAGAAGCTCATCCGTAAATCAAAGTCCGCATTGCTGAGGGTAGAGATGAGTTTCCGTTACTTTTTTTAGTGCCGATTTTGAGAGTAGGGGAGGTTAATCTTAAATTTTCATCACTACAGGAGTTAGAAATATGCTAATTGGATATGCTAGGGTGAGTACGATAGAGCAAAATTTTGATTTGCAAACCGATGCACTGGCCAAAGCGGGTTGCACACGCATTTTTATCGATAAAGCCAGTGGACTTAGATTGACCGCCCAGGTCTTGAAGAAGTGCTGTCGTTTGCACGTGCGCGAGGAAAATTTGGTGGGCGTAAGGCTGCATTAGATGCAAAGCAGTGTGATGGCATTGAGAAAGCTTTATGTCGATGGTGAGCATACCCCATGATTGTGTGACGTCATGATGTTGCGCTCTCGTATTAAATATGTGAATCGATCATTTGTGCCAAATCAGATTTGCTGATCGCGCCAACCTTAGTGGCCTCAGCATTGCCTTTTTTAAATAGAATCAAAGTAGGGATTCCGCGCACGCCATATTTGGCGGGTGTATCACTATTATCGTCCACATTCAATTTTACCACTTTCACTTTGCCGGCATATTCTTGCGCTACGGCATCAATTATTGGGCTAATCGCACGGCAAGGCCCACACCATTCGGCCCAAAAGTCGACTAAAACAGGTAAATCTGATTGTAAAACGTCTTTATCAAAGCTGTCATCTGTAACAGCCGTTGTGTGTTCGCTCATAATATTCACTCCTAATAGGTTCTATAAAGCAATCGTAACGCCAAGGCCAAGCAATGGCTTAACTAATATAATGAGGGTCAGCTGCAATAAAATCAAGACCACCACAGGAGATAAATCAAACCCACCAATGGACGGTACTAACCGTCTTGCTGGCGCCATCAGTGGCTCTGTGAGCAAATATAGAATTGACGTCAATGGATTAACCACGCCACGACCCAACCAGCTAAGCACAATACGAATAATAATCGCGAAAAAATACACGTTAACCAGCTGATTTATAATGTCAGCTGACGCCCAAACTAACAATCCAAAGAAGTTTGGCAAACCACTACCTTGTAAGCCTATTATGCATAATAATTTAATCGCATCGACGACTAGCAACACCAGCACAGTAGCAAGCTCAATGCCTTTAACATCGGGGATAATTTTCCGCAGCGGTTTGATTAACGGCGAGGTTAATTTAATGACTAATTGAATAACAGGATTATAATAATCGGCACGTTGAAAGTGCAAAATAAGCCGAATTAACAACACAAATAAATATAGATTAAATAATGTTTGGACCAAAAATAAACCGGCATTCTCAAATGGACTAATCATGATGCATCACTTAGTTGGTTAGCTAGCTCATTGGCGCGTAACTTAGCAGCACGCACCGCCTCAAAAAATAAATCATCAACCTTGCTGTTGTCTAATACGGAAATTGCTGCTTCGGTTGTACCGCCCGGCGAGGTAACTAATTGACGAAGCTCGGCAACATTTTGTTCGCTTTCAAGTGCCATTCGCGCTGCACCCAATGCAGTTTGTACGGTTAATAGCTGTGCGGTTTTTTCTGGTAAGCCAAGTTTTATAGCGGCTTGTTGCAATGCCTCAATAACATAAAAAAAGTAGGCAGGACCACTGCCCGATAATGCCGTGACGGTATCAATTAAATCTTCTTGCTCTACCCATAAGGCTAAGCCAACAGCTCTTAATATGGATTCCGCTAAATCTTTTTGTTTGGCTGAGGTATGTGGGTTGGCGTATAATGCTGTTGCACTACTGCGAAGCAAGGCGGGTGTGTTGGGCATGCAGCGCACAACAGCTAATTCCTCATTCTTCAACCAGTGGCGCAAATCAACTTCGCGCACACCGGCTGCAATTGTGATCACAAGTGGCTTATGTTCAAAAGTGGTGGGTGGCAGTGATTGCGCGACTTGTTTGAGTATTGCCGGCTTTAAGCAAAACACGACTATCTGTGCGTGTTTTGCCGCCTCAATATTATCGGTGCTGGTTTGCACCGCAAATTGCTGTTGAATATCTGCAAGCTTGCCCGAGCTGGGATTGGTTGCCCAAATACAAGTGGGGTCATAACCATCTGCAACTAAGCCACCGATCAGGCTACGCGCCATATTGCCCGCACCGATAAAAGCAATCACCGGACTTGCTGTCATAGAGTTGGGCCTGCATTGCGAATATCAGCAGACACATCAAACCGTTTAAAGTTATCGATAAACTGTTGCATTAACACCTTAGACTCTTTAGCAAATGCTTGTTTATCTTGCCACGTGTTCGCTGGATTTAATAATTCAGTCTCAACACCTGGTAACTGTGTTGGAACCTGTACATTAAATCCTGGCAAGGTTTCTGTTTGTGCTTTTAAGATCGCGCCTGATTGAATTGCTGCTATTACTGCCCGTGTGGTTGGAATCGGAAAACGGTTTCCACCAGACGTCACACTACCCCCTGTCCAGCCGGTATTGACTAAATAGACTGGCGCGTCAGTTTCGGTTAATCGTTTAATTAATAAGTCCGCATAGGTTTGTGCTGCTCTTGGAAAAAATGGTGCACCAAAGCACGTGCTAAAAGTTGGCTTTATGCCAGCGTCACTACCCATTTCTGTGCTGCCAACTAATGCGGTGTAACCACTTAAAAAGTAATACGCCGCTTGTTCTTTGTTTAAAATTGATACCGGTGGCAAAACACCATAAAGATCACAGGTCAAAAAGATCACGGCATTTGGGTTACCCGAGCGATTTGTTGGTTCACGCATTTCAATATGTTCACGCGGGTAAGCCGCGCGCGAATTTTGCGTTAAGCTGTCGTCTGTGTAATCCGGGTTGCCATCTTTGTCTAGCACTACGTTTTCTAACACGGAACCATGGCGAATGGCGTCCCAAATCACCGGCTCACGCTCATGGCTTAAGTCGATGCACTTGGCATAGCAGCCACCTTCAAAGTTGAATACGCCGTCTTTTGCCCAACCGTGTTCATCATCACCAATTAAGTAACGCACGGGATCTGCTGATAAAGTGGTTTTACCTGTACCTGATAAACCAAAGAATAAGCTCACATCGCCGTCTTTGCCCACATTAGCAGAACAGTGCATGGGTAACACATCACGTTCTGGCAATATGAAGTTTAAGGCGGAGAACATGGCTTTTTTCATTTCACCGGCATAGTGCATATTGCACAACAACACGCGGCGCTTCGTAAAATCGATAATTACTGCGCCATCGCTGCTAACGCCATCTTTTGCAGGGTCTAACACTAAGGTGGCAGCATTTAATATTTGCCAAGCCGGTTTACCTTGCATGTATTCATCTTCTGGGCGAATGAACAAGTTACGTACAAACAAACTATGCCAGGCGAATTCGGTTGTCACTTCAACAGGCAGAAAGTGCTCGGGGTCAGCGCCCACTCGTAAATGCGATACGAATGTGGTTTTGTCTTTAATATGAGCTTCCGCGCGCAGCCAAAGGCCTTCGGCAATTTCGCGTGTGATCGGCTGGTTAACGGCACCCCAATCAATGCTGTTTTCAGTGATGCTATCGCTAATAATAAATCGATCTTTAGGGGAGCGGCCGGTGCGCTTGCCAGTGGTTGCGGTAATTGCGCCATTGCTACACAACACGGCTTCACCGCGTTCGAGTGCGATCGAAATCAGTTCATCGGCAGATAAATCAACATGTTGTTCTACAGCAACTAGCGTTTGCATCGAGCGTCTCCTTGGGGTTTGATCGGTCATGGGGCGTGAGTATAGGGGATTACGCGCGTATCAGCAATGTTACGGTGGTTTTGTATTGCGCGAATTGCTATATTGCAAATCATGACGAAAATGAATTCTCTGAAAAATCATTTATTGATTGCGATGCCCGCCATGCAAGACCCTAATTTTCATCGCGGCGTCGTCTATATCTGTGAACATCATAAGAATGGCGCAATGGGTATTTTGATCAACAAACCCTTGTCCAATATCTCGCTGGGTGATGTACTGCGGCATATGGATATCAATTTTGACAACCCATTGATTGAAGACTATCCGGTGATGATGGGCGGGCCGATTGCCCGAGAGCAAGGCTTTATCATTCATCACAATACTCAGCTTGAGCAAGCCACCTCGGTCGATCCCGCCGGTGAGGTCTTAATCTCAGCATCTAAACAAGATTTAAATGTGTTAGCCCACAGCCAATCGCTGGATGATGTTATTATATCGCTGGGTTATTCCGGTTGGGAAGCGGGTCAATTAGAAGAAGAATTGGTCGACAATGCCTGGTTGGTCGCACCCACCGATGCGGATGTTTTATTTAACACCCCATTTGATCAGCGCTGGAATGCAGCAGCTGCACTGATTGGTGTTGATCTGCAAAATCTTTCAGGTGATGTTGGCCATGCCTGATCAAGCCATTTCTACCGTGCTTGGCTTTGATTTTGGTAGCAAATGGATTGGTACTGCGGTTGGGCAAGTCATCACCCGCACCGCCAACCCGCTAAACACAATTGCCACCAGTCAACACCAACCCAATTGGCCGGCTATCACAGAATTAATTAACACGTGGCAACCACAAGCATTAATTGTTGGCATTCCGCTTAACATGGATGGTAGTGAACAAGTGATGACAGAAAAAGCTCGTGATTTTGCCACAGATTTAGGCAAGCGTTTTCAATTGCCGGTATACAGTGTTGATGAGCGACTGACTAGCGTTGAAGCAAAACAGCAGCTATTTGATCAAGGCGGTTATCGCAAACTCAATAAAGATAAAATTAATAGTTATGCAGCAAAACTCATCGTCGAAGGATGGCTTAATCAATGAAACATTTATTATCGATTGATCAATTTAGCAAACGGGGCATTTTGGATATTTTATTTCAAGCTCAGCAGTTTCTTGATGAGCGTGGCAATTTAGTCCCACACGGAAAGGTATTAGTGGGCAAAACCATCGTTAATTGTTTTTTTGAAAACAGCACACGCACACTTTGTTCGTTTGAATTAGCTGCTAAACGGTTAGGTGCAACCGTCATTAATTTTGATACAGCCAGTTCGTCCACACAAAAAGGTGAAAGCTTAACCGACACAATTAAAACATTAGCCGCAATGGGCGGTGATATTTTTGTGTTGCGCCATAATGAAAATGGCATGATTGAGCAAATGGCTAAGCAATTACCCGACGTACATTTTGTTAATGCTGGCGATGGCAATCGCGCCCACCCATCGCAAGCATTGTTGGATATGCTCACCATTCAGCAGCAAAAACCCAACTTCGATGAATTAACTGTCGCAATTATTGGTGATATTAAACACTCGCGCGTCGCGAGCTCAGTCATTACTGCGCTACACACTCTAGGTGTAAAAGAGCTACGTATTGCAGGGCCAAAATCACTTTTGCCAACCGATCTTAACGATGTGACTGTTGCCACTGATTTAACTAGCGCATTGCATAATGCTGATGTGGTGATGGCGCTGCGCATTCAAAAAGAGCGTATGCAAACGGCAGAAATACCTAATTCAGAAGATTATTTCAAACAGTTCGGCTTAACGGCTGAACGTTTACAAGCCGCAAAAACAGATGCCATTATCATGCATCCTGGGCCGATGAACCGCAATATTGAAATTGCCAGCGATGTTGCCGATGGCCCACAATCTGTCATCTTGCAACAAGTCACCAATGGCGTTGCACTGCGCATGGCGGTGTTGAGTCAATTTGCCTAGCAAGCCATTGTTTGGCATTTACCAGCCGTCATGCCTGCCATGACAGCGTCATACCTGCGAAGGTAGCGTCATACCTGCGAAGGCAGCGTCATACCTGCGAAGGCAGGTATCCAGGGTATTTATACACTTTAAAATAAGCCATTAAATGGTATGTGGCTCTGGATTCCTGCCTTCGCAGGAATGACGACAACCGTTGCAGGAATGACGATAACCGTTGCAGGAATGGCGATAACCGTTCAATTCCCCCGCCAAACTGGGGACGTGAGCCCAATGAGGAAGCAACTCACCATGAAATGGCCGGTCAGTTATAATATTTATTTTATTGCGTTCGCTTGTGCACTTTCCGGATTACTCTTTGGTTACGATGCTGGGATTATTTCTGGCGCAATACTCTTTATTAAACAAAGTTTCACCTTGAGCAGCTCTCAAATTGGCTATATTGTTAGCGCAGTACCGCTGGGAGCATTAATTGCATCGGCAATTGTTGGACACTTAAGTGATCAGTTTGGCCGCAAAAAAATATTATTAGTCACTGCTTGGTTATTTGCCGCCGGATCATTGGTTTGCGCATTTGCAAACTCACCAAATGATTTAATTTTTGGGCGACTGTTAATGGGTTTTGCGGTTGGCATGAGCTCTTCACTTTCGCCTGTTTATATTGCTGAAATCGCCGAAAAAGGTCGACGCGGAAAACTGGTCACATTATTTTTAATCTCAGTGAACTTTGGTATTTTTATTTCTTATTTAACCAACTTAGCGTTTGCACATAGCGGAGCATGGCGCATAATGTTAGGACTTGGCATTATTCCTGCTGCTGTATTTGCCTTATTTATTACCGTTTTACCCGAAAGCCCGCGTTGGCTTATTGTTAAAGGAAAGCTATCCGCCGCCAAACACATACTGGAAAAAACCCATGGAAAAATAAACGCACAAAAAGAATTAACCGAGATTCAATCGGTCGTCGGCCACGATAAAGTTAGCTTTAAAGACATTTTTCAAAAACAATTTTTGAAAGTGCTTTTGCTTGGTGCAATAATTGGTGTTTTTACGCAAGCAATCGGCATTAATGCCATTATTTATTATGCGCCCACTATCTTCCAAAAAACCGGGTTTAATGAAGCCACTGTTTCTATTATGGCTACTTTAGGCATCGGCTTTACTGTCACGCTTGCTGCCATCACCGCGGCATCTGTTATCGATAAGTTTGGGCGCCGCAACCTATTACTAGGCGGCCTATTTGGCATTATTTTAAGCTTGTGCCTGATTATTTTTGCATTTGAATATGTGCATAATCAATTGTTATTGGGCTGGTTAGCTCTTACCGGCTGTATTCTGTTTGTCGCTTGCCAGGGGCTATCGGTCGGACCCGCTTGTTTTCTACTCCCCGCAGAAATATACCCAGCTAAAATTCGCGGCTTTGGCATGAGCATATCAATTACATTCAACTGGTTAACTAACTTTCTGGTTGCTCTGCTCTTCCCGATTGTGCTCGGTTTATATGGCATCGTTTTCGCTTTTAAGATATTCTTACTGTTATCTATTGTCGGCTGGATATTGTTTTTCTTTTTTGTACCTGAAACCAAAAATGTATCACTTGAAAATATAGAATTAAACATACTAGAAAATAAGCGGCTGCGACGTTTAGGTGAGTAACAATATGACCACTTGCAGAAAATCAAACATCATCACACCCGATGAAAATTTTTATCGGAATAACATCACCTTTACTTCTGTGCCGGACATCACGGCCATTACTGAACCATTAAAAAAGATTGGCCTTGGCTATTTTACCTTCGACCGTACTTATAAAGATGGCTCACACATTAGACTAACCAATGCCGGCAAATGGATTGAATCGTATTATCGGAAAAAATTGTATGACGTTGCTATTTTTGAACGCGACCCCAAACTGTTTTCTGATGGCTATGTCTTTTGGGCATGGCTAAAGCGTGAACCGGTTTATTCTGCTGCACACGAACACAACATTGCGCATGGGCTAACAATAACGCAGTCACATGATCTTTATTGTGACTTTTTCCATTTTGGTACCACTTGTGATAATTTCATTTCACCTGAAATCTTGGTTACTCGACTTAATAATTTATACCGATTTATTGCTCTTTTTAAAGAAAAAGCCAGACAAACCATCATAGCAGCAGAAGCAACGCGCTTTATATTGCCTATTACGGCATTACAGCATATTAAACTTGCTGACATAAAACATAAAGATCAATTAAATATCTTTAAAATGACCGATATTTCGCGATTATACCTTGGCGACGAGCTGGATAATGTTTATCTAACACGTAGAGAAATTGAGATTTTAGGCTTACTGACCAGCGGAAAAAAACCGGTGGATATATCCAAACAGTTTGAATTATCTGAACGCACGATGGAAACTCATATTAAAAACATTAAAACCAAATTTAAATGTAACACACTTTTTGAGTTAGGTTTTATCACCGGGAAACTTGGCATTCAAAATGCGTTTCCCTTTGCAATTGACTTAAATGATGACACAGGAGAAAAAGATGGAATTGTGGCTTGACACGATAAACTTTGATTTAATTGAAAATACTGCGCAGCAAATTAATCTCGCGGGGGTAACAACCAATCCTAGCATTTTAAGTCAAGCTAGCGGTTCACCGGATAAAACCATCGAGCGATTGCTAAGCATTCAGCCAGGGCGCGTTGCCGTGCAGGTCACAGCAGTTGATGCACAAGGCATGATCGATCAGGCCAAGCGAATAAGCCAAACCAGTGAACGCATTATCATCAAGGTGCCTGTCACCAATACCGGGCTGCATGTCATCAAACAGCTTGCAGCTGACAATATACCGGCTATGGCCACTGCAGTCTTTGAATCGAGCCAAGTCTATTTAAGCATGTTAGCCGGGGCTAAATATGTTGCCCCCTATTTTGGAAGAATCAGTGAGGTCAGCGCTGAGCCACTCGCTGAAATTGACACCATGCTCCACATCATTGACACCTATAACAGTGATCTCAAGCTGATAGCAGCGGCCATTACCACCAAACAAGAAATAATAGACTGCTTAAGCTTAGGCGCCCATGCGATAACCTTACCCGATCTAGCATTTCAATTGCTAAGCTCGGATCACCCAAACACCACACTAAGCCTAGCAGGTTTCCAACAAGACTGGGCAGCCCGCGACCCCAGCGAGCTTGGGCAACTATTTTGACCTAAGATCAGTTTTAATAAATATCAGACTTCTCCGGGTTTACCCGGATTGTTGTGAGTAGGGAATTCATACTATCATAGTGTTGACTCTGAGTACCTCGCTTGGAAACGTTTATGATAAAAGTTAAACCTGACATTATTAATTACACTGCGATCGATCTTCTAGAACGAGCAGGGAACATACAACCGACTCAACAGCAAATTGATGAAGTCGAGGCATTGATCATCAGCTTGGCTGATCTGGTTAGCAAACACAGCCAGACGCTCCAAACTTTCAGCCAAGCTGTTGAATCAAGACGCATCTAATCCACTTTATAGAATCACCCTTAGAACCTATTAAAGGTCTTTAGAAATAATTGCCTAAGCATTCAGGCCTCGGTGCGGCGCGAGATTCACAACCCAGGGTTTTACACCCATAAGCGCTAACTTAAGGAGAAATTACTATGGTGGCACCTGCCGCCGTCATACCCGCCATGACAGCGTCATACCTGCCATGACAGCGTCATACCTGCGAAGGCAGGTACCCAGGGAATTTATACCCTTTAAAATAAGTATTAAATGGTATGTGGCTCTGGATTCCTGCCTTCGCAGGAATGACGGTAACCGCCGCAGGAATGACAATAACCGTTCAATTGTTAGATAAAATCGCCTTCAATTGTTAGATAAAATCGCCTTAAGTTAGCGCTTATGGGTTTAACATATCGGCCCGCTGGGCCTATAATTCCAGGGCCTTCTTAAGCTTCAGTTAAGAACCTTAAGCAGAATTTGTTCTATATTAACTGATTAAATAAGAGGTTCTAAGGATAATGCAAGACACAAAAGCGTTTGCATTTACGCTAAAGTTAATAGACGGGAAAACACTCAGCGTATATGAGTTACTGCGTGGAAAAATAAGTAATCAGGTAATATTGCTTGCATTCGATCATATTGCTCAACGAACGTTATCCGCTGAACAAGCTGACAATGTTGCGTATAATGTACAACTCCTAATCCGTGTAAAAACAACGAGCTTACCAGCGCCAATCAACTCGGGTTTTATAGATGAGTGAATCGAGTGAAGAAATAGAACAACATCCAGCAGCAGACTGGGAGATAGTGCAGCGCATTCAAACAGAAAGAATCAATGATATTTATATATATGGTGATCAACTCGACGACTTAAAAGTCGAATTAATTTTAGATTATTTTACTAAACACAAACTGTCAGCTAATCAGGCAAAGCATGTTGCTTATAACTTCCGAAATATAATCAATATAACGCAACCAAAGGCAAGCGCTTCAAGCATTGCTGCATTCATTAATGCAATGGTTGACAATTATCAGGAAGAGGATATTTATGGGAGCATTGTTGGGATACTCAATTTGTTATCTCGACGATACCCCAATTTTTTGAGACAGAACATCATCGAACAACCTGGTGGTAATGTTGAGTATTTGATGTTCTGTCTGCTCACAGACCGAGGCTATTCTGAAGAATGTTTTGAGTTGCTGGGAAAAACTCCTACAATATTAGCAGAAATATTTATTGTTGCCTGTACGCGTGTCAACTTTAGGTTGTTAAAGCGACTCACTCAGAGATATGAACAGGTATTGTCACGTAGTGAATTTGCAGATTCAATACGGCCCTTTATAAAATATTTACAGATATGGGTGCCCGACAATACCGATCTTTTAAAATTTGATGCTGGTTTTCAATTCATTGTTCAAACAGCACACACCAGCAACCCCACTCACCAACAGATTCTACTTGGATTTATTGAAATTTATTGGCGCCACTTAAGCGGCGTAGAACTCGCCATCATATTACAACAAACATTAGAAGAAAAAAATAATGGCGCGCAAACAGGACCAATGAGACATGCGCAGTATATGAAATGTACTCACTTTTATGAAAGACTGTATGATCTAGCTGACACAAAAAATAACGTAAAGTTAAACGTCAGCATTAGGGATTTTATTAGTGATCAATTTTTTTATGCTGCAGAAGTAATAACCACTCCACGTGACATTTATTACGACATAGCTTTTGGAGTGTTAGATCAATTATTACCTTCTGAAGCAGTCAACGCTATTTTAACTGAACAAGGAGAAACGATATTACACCTCTGTTGGAATATACACACGCCTTACAATAATCTTGAAGCCAATATCTTGGCACTGCTTGAAAGCGGGGCAAATCCATTTATACCGAGCCAGTCTGGTAGGGCACCATTTTTAATGAGCTTGAATGCATTAGCGCAATCTTATAATCGAGTCGAAATAAAACCATCGGCTACCACCAGCTGTCATGAGTCACGCCTTAGCGCAATTCTTCGATTAACGGAAACACCTCTGTCAGAAATAATTGAAATGTGTGATGAACAACAGAAGCTCACCTTGCTATGTTATTTTTGTCAGACACGCTTACATTGGGAGGCATTTCCTGAGCACAAATTAATGGTTAGACATAGTACGGATAGTATTTTGAGTTTATGTGAACAATTATTTAATCGTGACCCAAATATGGCTCGCTGTATTGGACGATTTCCTCTGCATTATGCAATAGATCAAGCAACCAGTGATCAAGAAGATATAAAAGTAAATGCTCAAGAATTTATTAAAGAACTATTGTCGCTAAATTGCCTTGAGGTTAATCAAACCCTGTCATATGGCGGGAGAAACAAAAGACCTATTGAGCTAGTCAACAACGGTGACCTGGTTTTATTGTTGATGCGAAATGGTGCGAGAATATTTGACACATCACCACGATGCTGCGTTGGCACTGTCGAATCAGCTAATAGTTGGCAACGAAGAATTTGCAGAGCCATAAAATCGGCTCCGCGTAATATGGATGAAATACAAGCATGCCTTGATCTAATAGCGCCTAAAGACGAAGCAGCACCAGATGAAGTCTGCCTCGCCTACCTTAACGCACAATTAGCGAATGGCAAAACATTGCTAACCTACTGCATTAGTAAGCAAGCCAAAGAGGTGTATTTATTATTACAAGGCTATGGCGCTGATGACAGCATAAAAAATGCTGGTGGTAAGTCTGCAAAGGAGCTTATGCCGGTTGAGTTTCAAACCAAGTGCCCTGCACCAAAAACACCCGCTGGCTCTAGCGAATACTATGGATAAACAACGGATCACCTTGACTTTTGCACGCTATCTACGCACACTTTATTAAACAATTATGGAGCCATCAATATGAACAAAAAACCCGAGCTATTTAGCTCTAAATTATGCCCTTATGTACAACGCTCAGTCATTACATTACGAGAAAAAGGCGTTGATTTTGATTTAACCTACATTAACTTACGTGAAAAACCCGATTGGTTTTTAGCTATTTCACCGCTTGGTAAAGTCCCTGTCCTAAAAACAGATGATAACGTGTTATTTGAATCTGCGGTGATTAATGAATATCTTGATGAAATACACGCACCACATTTTATGGCAGACAATCCTTTTGCGCGCGCACATGACCGTATGTGGATTGCCTTTTGTTCTGCGTTACAACCGACATTACCACAACTGGTTGCCGCAGAAACTGAACAAGAATTTGCTGAAAAAAAGCAAGCTCTTTACGATAAGTTAGCGCAAGTCGAAAAAGCGATCAGCCAAGGACCATTTTTTAATGGCGAAAAATTTTCACTGGTTGATACGACCTTTGCGCCGTTCTTTATGCGCCTACGACTACTTGAAAATCACTATAAATTAGACTTGATTCACGGTTTATCTAAAGTTACAACGCTTTGCGATCATATACTGGCTAAAGACAGTGTAAAGCAATCAGTTGTGGCAGAGTTTCCAACTCTGTATCTTGACATGCATATGAAACGCGAAGGTTATTTAAATAGTCAAACATGAATAGTCAAACAGCAACATTAGCACTGGGGTGTTTTTGGGGACCTGACGCACGTTTTGGTGCCCACCCGGCTGTTGTACGCACGCGTGTTGGCTATGCAGGCGGCAGTACACCTGACCCAAGCTACCAGCATATTAGTGATTATATTGAAGCGATTGAAATTGATTTTGATGCAAGCATACTGGATTATGCGCAAATACTTGATTTATTTTGGCAATTTCATACGCCAACGTCCCCTGCTTACAAACGCCAATATACATCCGCTATTTTTCCACATAATCAGCAACAATTAGATTGTGCTGCGCAAAGCATGCAGTCACAGCAAAATGTTACCACTGACATTATCTCGCTAGAGAGGTTTTATTTAGCTGAAGATTATCATCAAAAATACCATCTTCAACAATATCCACAATTAATGAGCGAGTTTAATCAACGTTATCCAAACTTCCACGATTTTATCAACTCAACACTGGCTGCTCGCGCCAATGGTGCCCTAGCAGGCTATGTGAATCCGGCAACACTGGAACAAACCTTTGCTGATGCGCCCAACATACAACAACAATTAATTAACCTTATTCGAAGATAAGTTATTGCAAAACGATAATTATCATGCTAGGCTGTGATCTGTCCGCTATTTAAGTCACTACAAATAAGGAGATCGCAATGAACAAAATTAAACGTGCCAGCCGGGTGATCCGGATTGCTTTTCAAATCGCATTTATTGTATTGCCCATTCTGCTAGTGCTGTTTTGGATTTATGCACCCAACCACATTGTTATTCCAGGCTCAGGTGTTAGCTTTAGTTTTATACCTGAGGGTACCCTTATTATGCATGCTTTAACCATAAGCAATAGAATTTGGGGATTTTTGATTACTGCAATCTCAACTAGTGTCAGTTTGCTGATGATTTATTACGTGATCAAATTATTTAAGCTGTATGAGTCGGGCACAATTTTTTCGCTACAAAATGTCAAATGCATTAAAAGAGCTGGCGGCTTATTGATGATCAGCCAAGTCATAACTCAATTATGCAATACCCTACTCACATTAATTTTAACCTGGGGAAATCCGCCACATCACCAAATGCTTGAGCTGACATTCTCTGGCGGTAATATAGGTTTAGTCCTAGTAGGTTTAATGGTATTAGTGGTCGGCTGGGTAATGACAGAAGCGGTAAAGTTACGTCACGAACAAGAATTAACCGTATAGGAAACAGACTATGCCAATTATTATTAACCTTGATGTGATGTTAGCAAAACGCAAAATTCGCTCGAAAGAACTAGCAGAAGCTATTGGCATCACCGAACAAAATCTATCTGTGTTAAAAACAGGCAAAGCCAAAGCGATACGCTTGACGACACTGAATGCAATCTGTAATCATCTGTCCTGCCAACCCGGCGATTTATTGGAGTTTAAACAATCATGAAAAAATTTATTGAAAATATTGGTGGTATTTTTATTTATTCAGAAAAGCCAGCGGAGCTTGCGGCCTGGTATGAAAAAGCTTTGGGCATTCAGCACACCCATACGGAGGAGTATAATGCTTGGTTTGCTGATTTTAAATATCAACAAGGTGAGGGTGAAAACAAGCAACAGTACGCTTTATGGTCGATTTTAAAAACAGACAGCAAACCTAAGATTGATGGAAAATCATTCACAGTTAATCTACGTGTTAGCAACATTGCTGAAACCGTGGCGCATTTGAAAAGCTTAAACATCCAAGTTAAAGATGTAGAAGAATCTCCGCAAGGAAAATTCAGCTGGCTAGATGATCCAGACGGCAATGCCATTGAGCTTTGGGAAAATACACCCGTTTAAAGTACGTTACCAACTCTAGAAAAATCCTTGGACCAGGCGATATACAGCGCTTTTCCGACGATGTTTTGATTCGGGCTAAAGATTAAACGTTGTTGCCCAGTGCCCAATTTATCAGGCACACTGATTAAGGTAAAACCACCGGGTATAATATTAATCTCGGTGGTTTTAAATGAGCCTGCAAAATGTTTAGTCAGTGGCACATCAAGCTTGCCATTCAAATACATTTGATTACCTTTCTTGGTCAGTGAGTCACCTGAAACAGCATAGACTCTGGAAATAATCGTCACCAGTTTTTTGCTCGGGTTTTTGGCTTTTTGTATGTCATTTAAATAAACATCAGCGGCTATCAGCTGATTGCGTTTGATATTTTTCTCATAGGGAAAGGATTTTTTAACCATTAAGCGATCACCATAATTAATCATCGGTGCGAGGCGTGTAGATGCCATATAAAATGACTGGTATCCCAGCGCATGAAATAGGCCTGTTCCCAGCACAAGTAGAAAATTAAACAGGATAAAACTTAGCAAATAACCATACCATTTGTTGTAGGACTTCAATGTGGTTTGTGATCGGCGCGAGACTAGGCGAATAACATCAATAAATAAAGTTACTAACCATGCTAGAACGAATAGGCAATAAATAAATGCACCAATATAATGATTCAACAGCGGTGTAAATGTGGCAATTAGCAAAAACACGACAGCGACAAGAACAAAGCGTAAGCCGCGCCGAAACTGACCTAGGTACACATGCCCGAGGCCTGGCGCGATCACCGTTAATAGAAGAGCTGCAAATAAATTTCGTTTTTTCATCAGGCATTACCTCAAACTATCCAATCACTGGCCAAATATATGCTATGATTTCCTCATAAAGCAAGTGAAATTTCTTATTTGCAAATACCCTGCGGCTTGCCGCTGGTTTTGGCAAGTGGTGGAGTTCCCAGGGAGGCCAAGAGTACCCTCGATCACCGTCTGTACGAACTTATTTTACACAGGTCAAATTCACCTGGCAAAAAAGTTGAAAAGGTGTGGATAACTTTTGCTAAGCCAGTTAGAATTCTCACTCTACACTTTCCAACAATCTCGACTAAAAGGAACCAAGAGTGGCGCAAACCCTTTGGCAGCAATGCATGCAGCGTCTTCAGCATGAAATCAGCGCGGAAGATTATAGTACCTGGATAAGACCGCTTCAGGCGGATATAAATGAGGATAACTTGTTATTATATGCCCCTAATCGCTTTGTATTAGATTGGGTAAAAGATAAATTTCTCACCCAAATCAACCTGCTAATCAATGAGCTTAATCCGGGCAAAACGATTCCAGTCACACTGGTGATTGGTAGCCGGGCACAAGCTGAGCCAACTGTCGAATCTCAAGCACCTGAAGTTAAACCAAGCACTTCTATCAGGCTGAGCTCTGAACCGACCATCTCCATCCGCCCGCAGGACAAACCTAACTCACTATTTACCTTCGAGAGCTTTGTGGAAGGTAAATCAAATCAGCTAGCTCGCGCTGCGGCTATGCAGGTCGCGACGAATCCTGGTAAAGCATACAATCCTTTGTTTATTTACGGCGGCGTAGGTCTTGGTAAAACTCACTTAATGCATGCGATCGGTAATTTGATTATTGAGAACAAGCCAAGTGCGAAAGTCATTTATTTACACTCCGAACGTTTTGTTGCTGATATGGTAAAAGCCCTGCAACATAATGCCATGAATGATTTCAAACGCTATTATCGAGGCGTCGATACCTTGCTCATCGATGATATCCAGTTTTTTGCGGGTAAAGAGCGTTCACAGGAAGAATTTTTTCACACCTTCAACTCACTGCTCGATGGTCAACAACAGGTCATCCTCACGTGCGATAAATACCCCAAAGAAGTTCATGGTCTGGAAGAGCGGCTCAAGTCTAGGTTCGGCTGGGGCTTAACCACCTGCATTGAGCCACCTGAGCTTGAGACTCGTGTTGCAATTTTAATGAGCAAAGCTGAACAGTCCAATGTTAAGCTACCGGATGAAGTGGCATTTTTTATCGGTAAACGGATTCGCTCTAATGTACGTGAACTTGAGGGGGCGTTAAAACGCGTTATTGCCAACGCCCATTTCACCGGCCAGGAAATTACCCTGGATTTTGCTCGCGAAGCACTAAAAGATCTATTATTATTGCAAGCTAAGCTCGTGACCATTGAAAATATTCAACGCACTGTGGCTGAGTATTATAAAGTCAAAATTAGCGATCTATTATCTAAACGGCGTAGTCGTTTTATCGCTCGTGCACGGCAGGTGGCAATGACATTAGCGAAAGAGCTAACCAACCATAGTCTACCCGAGATTGGCGATGCGTTTGGCGGACGAGATCACACCACGGTGTTGCATGCAAATCGCAAAGTGAAAGAATTAATGGAAACTAACATCGACATTAAAGAAGATTACACAAACTTACTGAGAACTCTCACTACTTAACAAATAAGGATAGGGCAATGAAATTTACCATCAAGCGTGATGACCTATTAAAACCATTACAGCAAGTTATCGGCGTGGTAGAAAAACGTCAAACCTTGCCTATTTTAGGCAACGTGTTATTAGACGTGCAGGACCGAGCACTAACGCTGACTGCAACTGATATGGAAATTGAAATCACCAGCAAGTTTGAACTGTCTAATGCGCCTCAACAATCGGGTATCATTACTCTCCCAGGGCGCAAGCTTATGGATATTTGTCGCGCATTACCTGATGATGCTGAGCTTGAGTTCAAATTAACTAAAGAAAAAGTCACGCTGAAATCTGGCCGTAGCCGCTTTCAGTTGGCCACTTTGCCTGCAGATGAGTTCCCACTCAGTAAAGATAGCGGTGGCGCCATTGAATTCACCCTATCACATGATGATTTACGCTTTTTAACACAACGCAGTGCGTTTGCTATTGCCCAGCAAGACGTACGTTATTATTTAAACGGCATGTTACTAGAAGTTAACGAAGGTGTGATTCGCGCCGTAGCAACTGATGGCCATCGTATGGCATTAAATACTGTCGCGGCACCTGTTATTAATAATACGTTTGTGCAAGTTATTATTCCACGTAAAGGCATTACTGAATTAATGCGTTTGTTTGAAAATGAAGAACAAGAAATTGCTGTTGTCGTTGGTACTAACCATATTCAATTCAGCAGCCCATCAATTAAATTTATTTCTAAGTTAGTTGATGGTCGTTTCCCAGATTATGATCGCGTGTTACCTAAAGGCAGCGATAAAGAATTAATTGTTGATCGCGATGTGTTAAAACAAGCATTAACTCGCACATCGATTTTATCCAATGAAAAAGTACGAGGCGTGCGCTTTCAAATAGAGCCTGGTACATTACGTTTATCGGCGAACAATCCTGAGCAAGAACAAGCTGAAGATGAGATTTCTGTTGAATATACAAGCTCCGCACTCGAAACAGCATTTAATGTGGGCTACTTAATTGATGTGCTGAGCCACATTAATCCTGGCAATGTGAAAATGACATTTAAAGACGCCGAAACAAGCGTATTAATTGAAGAAGCTGATGGGAAAGGTGACAGTATTTATGTGGTTATGCCAATGAGGCTTTAATAAGGGATGTGGACAAACAACCGATTAACGAAACTACTTGCTATTAATCTGCCAATTATTCAAGCACCAATGGCGGGTGGAGCAACCACGCCGGAATTAATCGCTGCTGTGTCAAATGCCGGTGGATTAGGATCACTTGGCGCTGGCTTTATGCCCGCCGATGCAATTAAACAAACCATCCATGATATCAGAGCGCTTACCGACAAACCCTTTGCAGTCAATCTATTTATTGTTGATGATCACCACGCAAGTGACGTGCAGCTTGAGGCAATGCGTAAACAGCTTGAAAAAAACTGCGCTGAATTAGCCGTTACAGTTCCCAACACAAAGCCACCATACGCCCCGTCTTTTGCAGAACAAATCCAAGTTATTATCGATGAACAGGTACCCATATTTAGTTTCACGTTTGGTATTCCCAAACAACAATGGCTAGACAAGCTGAAAGAAAACCATATTAAAATGCTGGGTACAGCAACTACGTTAACAGAAGCAAAAAAACTGGAACATGCAGGAGTTGATGTGATTGTTGCACAAGGCTCAGAGGCGGGTGGACACCGTGGGACATTTTTACAATCGGCAGAAAATTCATTACAAGGGAATTTTTCGTTAATTCCACAAATTGCCGATCAAATTGACTGCCCATTAGTGGCAGCTGGTGGCATTATGGATGCCCGAGGGATAACAGCAGCATTAGCACTGGGCGCAAGCGGTGTGCAAATGGGCACAGCGTTTTTAAGCTGCCCAGAATCAGGTATTCATCCAAGCTATAAGAAAATTTTATTAGATCAAACTCAAGACAACACCACGCTGACCAAAGTATTTTCTGGGAAAATGGCGCGTGGTATTCGCAACACATTTATTGATCGTATGGAGAAAATGGAAGACCCTCATCTTGCCTACCCCATTCAAAACAAGCTGACTAAAGCTATTCGCCAAGAAGCTGCAGCACAGAACAATGCGGAATTTATGTCGCTCTGGGCCGGACAATCGGCTTGCTTAAGCAAAGGAATAAATGCACATAAGCTGGTTCAAGAACTTAAAGAAGGTGTTGATCGACTGATCAAAGCTATTTAGCAAATCAATTTTAAGGATAAAATAATGAAACTTTTATTAAGCGCTCTTTTTCTTCTATTTTTTACCACCAGCATTTTTGCTAACACATCTGACCAAATCCTCATCAAACGATCAGTTGACAAGATTATTCAACCCTTAATGGCTAAATATAAAATACCTGGCATGGCCGTTGCAGTGACGATTAATAATACAGATTATTTCTTTAATTATGGCATTGCATCCAATGAAACCGGGTTACCCGTTACCAATCAGACATTATTTGAAATTGGTTCTATAACTAAAACATTTACTGCAACATTGGAATCTTACTTTGTTCAAAGTCAACAACTTCGATTGTCTTCAACTATTTCTGAATATTTTCCTGAGCTAAGTAAATCAGCTCTCGATAAGGTCACTTTATTAAATTTACCAACACACACATCGGGTTTACCTTTATTCGTGCCAGAAAACATTAAAACCCAAAAACAATTTATAAACTACTTAACAAACTGGAAACCAAGATATAAAGCTGGCGCACAAAGAATCTATTCTAATATTGGATTTGGCCTTCTAGGCATGGTGATGGATCGTGAAATGCATGATTCTTATGCTGACTTACTTAGCACTAATGTATTAAACCCATTAGGACTTCACCATACTTTTATCCGTGTGCCTTATGCACAAATGTCGAACTATGCTGAAAGTTACACTAAAAAAGGCAAAGCTAGCAGAATGTCGAATAAAACATTGCTGCCTTCGGCCTATGCTTTGAAATCGTCATCAAGTGATTTAATTAAATATGTGCAAGAAAATATGCAAGAAGGCACCGTCCCGATCAAACTCGAAAAAGCAATACAAGCGACCCATACGGGATATTATGAAACAGCTAATTTAACCCAAGACCTTGGCTGGGAAGAATACCCATATCCTGTTAAATTAAATGCTCTATTAAAAGGTAATGGTCCAACGCAAATGAGTGCTTCTGCAAGCCCTATTAACCCACCGCTATCACCACAAGCTGATTCCTATATCAATAAAACGGGTGCAAGCAATGGGTTTCGCTCCTATGTTGCATTTGTTCCACAAAGAAAAATTGGTGTTGTGATTTTAGCGAATAAAGTCTATCCCGGAAAACCACGAATTACGGCGGGATATAAAATATTATCTGCCCTATCTGACCTCAAATAGGTGTAAAAAATGATTAAACAAGATTCTATTAGTTATCAAGACGGCGAGGATAAACTTATTGGTCAATTAGTTTTTGAAGATCAAAGCAATATTGCGCAACCTGGAATTGTTTTATTCCCTGCATTTGAAGGGATTGCAGAGTTTACGATTAATTACGCTAAAGATTTAGTGACAAAAGGTTTTGTTGTTTTAGTCGCTGATATTTATGGTGATGCAAAATCAGCTGATACGATTGAAGGCTGTTTTGAGCTAGTTATGCCATTTTTACAAGACCGTGCGCTTGTGAGGCGCCGTGCAACTTTAGCGTTTGAAGCTTTGTTCAAGGTTCCTCAAGTCGATGCGGCAACCATTGGTACTATGGGGTTTTGTTTTGGTGGTATGTGTGCTTTGGAAATTGCTCGCTCTGGCGCTGACATTAAAGCTGTTGTTGCAGCACACAGCGCCGTTGCACAAGCAGATCTTGAGAATAACAATCAGTGCCAGCACTTTCTAGTGCTAAATGGTTATGCCGATCAACAAGTGCCCCCTGCTCATATTGAAGCCTTCGCCAATGAAATGGCAGAACATAATGTCGCCGATTGGGATTATCATTTTTTTGGGAATGCAAAACACTCTTATACAGACCCAAAAACAGGGACCTTTAATCCAGAAAAAGAAAAAGAAATGGGGCGCGTCTATAGCCCAATAGCCGCGCAACGTTGTTTTAACTATGCCGTGGAATTTTTTAGAGAAACGCTAAAAAATTAATTATGCGCTACCGAGCGCACATTTAAAGTCATTACCTTTAAACCAGCCAAAGATATATTGAGGCTTCCAGTCTGGTCCGTAAGTGACGTTTTGCATGCAAAGCTTGTACTGGCCTACTTGAGCAACATCACGAATATAAACGTTGAACGAAGTCGTTTGCTTACCAATTGCTCCACGTGTCAGTGTGCTTCTATTAGCGCCTTGTTTAGCTGACAAATTCAACGTGTATGCGTCTCTGCCGTCTTGAGTAACAATTTTATATTGTACCGCATCGGTGCTGCTAACAACGTTTCCATTGTTAACGAAGGTGACATCACCCGGGTTGTTGACTGCAAATACAGTCGTGCTCAACACTAACAAAGCCATACCCATTACATATTTTATCATCGCTACTCCCCTCTTAATTTAATCTGATTAGAACCATAGCACAGAGCAGCATTATGTTCAATTAGTACACAGCACATGCTGGCGATAACGCATATTATTTGCAGATAGCTTCCTTGCCATCTAATGATTTAAAAATTCATATTTTGGCCATTTTTCCGACTATTTGCCCTAAAATAATGAA
>SDBT01004290.1_pt1 | contig 24275 bp, 29 predicted proteins | sample 2277101 | NCBI WGS metagenome assembly SDBT01 (sample SAMN10404973, study PRJNA504765) | marine sediment metagenome | isolation source: marine sediment core GS10_PC15, 103 cmbsf | place: Arctic Ocean: Southern Knipovich Ridge | collected 2010 | reverse complement strand
GGCCAGGGCAATGGCTCTTCGTGAGTACTCCCAGAATCCGCTTGCAGAGACAATCATACCACCAGAGGTGTTCGTGGACATTATGTTGGGATTAAGCCCTCAGGAGAAGGCTATGGTGGAACGTGCTCGTTCAGAAATGACGGAAGAAGAAAAAACAGTAACTCCGATGGAGGAGTCCATAATCAGTGAAGAATCAGTGTCATTAACAGCAAATCATGAGTGAAGTACTCACACATACAATACTTACACAGACTGATCCGACACGGACCACGGCATTGCGGAATGCATTTGCCCGTGATATGAAACGACGTTTTAAGGAATTGATAAAAGCTATTAGAGTGGGTGTGGCTGAGAGCAACGCTTTTGGTTTGAGTGGGGCAAATGCACCCGGTCCTTTCCTATTCAATCAGATACAGGTACCCGGGACCGGTGCATTTGCTTTTCCACGCAGTGTTGACAAAATAGCCGCGTTTATGCGTTGGTTGGAACACCAGGTCGAAGTCGGTCTTCTCACTACGGGTGAGTTTGATCAGATCGGAGTAGGTATTGAAAATGCTTGGACGAATACGTACATCCTTGATTCTTACAAGCGTGGATTGATTCGTGCCCGATATGAAATGAAAAAGGCAGGTGCCAATATCCCATCGATTGAAGAAACAGGAGGCATTGATGTGAGTTTTGGAACACCCATACATATTGATCGTTTGGGTGTATTATATACCCGGGTGTTCTCAGAACTCAAAGGAATTACAGCACAAATGGATCAGCTTATAAGCAGAATACTGGCTCAGGGAATAGCAGATGGAGATAATCCCCGCCTGCTTGCACGAAAGCTTGTCGCTGTGATTAATGGAGAGGGGATTGGTGAATTGGGTATAGATGTTAGTTATGTCAGTCCTAAAACAGGCAGAACAGTTTCATACTTTATTCCAGCACAACGAAGGGCAGAAATAATGGCACGTACAGAGATTATCCGTGCCCACCATCAAGGTATGATACAAGAGTATATGAACTGGGGAATGCAGGGCGTTACAATCTTGGCGGAGTGGAAAACTGCTGGGGATCACCGGGTTTGTGAGCGATGTGAAGCACATGAAGGGGAAATATTTACATTGGAAGTGGCAATGAATATGATTCCACTTCATCCACAATGCCGATGTCTGGCCTTGCCATATAGAAAGGAATGGGAAACAATCAGGGAACTAATCCCTGCAAATATTTAAAGTTATGTCGTGGACAATCGAAGGGGTACAAAATAAGGTTAAAAAGTTAATGGCTTTTGTAGAGGCAGAACAACCAGGAGAACCGATTGAGGATTGGGAATATTTGATACATCATATAGAAGTAGTAGAAGGCGAGGAAGAGTTACATCATTGTTTTATGTTAGATCATCTCGGAAATAAATATGAGACTGGGCATATAACAGATGAAGAAGGAAAACAAAGACATTGTATTATAGGATTAGCAGAAGGTCAAGATGTGTATTGGAGTGATACAGAAGCAATTGAGGCAGGGGAAACTATTCCTTGTCCAGCAAGACAATTAGAATAAAAAATGAGAAAGCCAGTTAAAATAGGACCATTTCGTTTCCCAAGTCGATTTCAAAGGTTTTCTAAGAATTATCCTTTCGATTTGTTTGTGGAACAAGCTTTGGGTTTTGTTGATAAACCTGGGATTTTATTATCTGGTGGAATAGATAGTGCTTTATTAGCTATTCTTGCTACAAAATATTTACCTGATATTCCTTGTTTTGTTGTTGGTCAATTTGTGACAAGTCCAGATGTGCAAGCGGCTAAACGGTTAGCAAAAGAAAAAGGATTGAATTTACAAGTTCGCCTTTTTAATTCAAAAGAAATATCTGATATCCAACAAGAATTGAAGGAATGTACTGGATCAGCTTCGCTTTATGATGGGGATGAATGTGTGTTTGCTGCTTTGAAGTTTGCCGCTCAGAACAATATTACTGGTATAATTGCTACAGATGGAATTGATGAATTAATGGGAGGTTATTGGGGACATCGGGATAGAACAAGATTCCCGAACATAAAAGATGCTTTTGTATATTTTTGGGATGAACTTGAAGAGAAACATTTATCTCCGATGTACAGAGCTGCTGAATTTCATGAATTAGATCTTGTTTTTGCATATCTATTACCTAATGTTATTGAATATCTTTCAATGATGCCGTTGGAAGATCGGATTAGAGGGGATATTGGTAAAGCTGTTTGGAGAGAGATTGCTCAAATGGTAGGAGTACCTTCATGGATTATAAAAAGGCAAAAAGAAGGATTTGTTGATGCTTTTAAATGATAAAAAATATGTCATATTTAGGGAAAGTACTTTTGGGAATAAGTAGAAGAAAGGGTGATGGTGCGGTGAGGACTAATATGCAGTCTATCTTATTTGTAAACTCAGAATATACGGTTCGCAGGGAAGAACGCAATGGAAAATCATATATCGTCGTTCCCGTGACTATGATGGTTGAGGGAGTTCATAATGGGAATCATGGTCCCTTATACCATCCCGCGGAAGAACTTGGTGCTGCAGCAGATGCGTGGAACGGTGTACCTGTTACAATTAGTCATCCGGAAAGTGGTGGAGAATATATTTCTGCCCAAGTACCGGGAATCTTAGAAGAATATGGCGTGGGAGTAATCGCTGATGCCAGAATGGATGGAGGTCGATTACGTGCTGAGGCTTGGATAGAGGAGAAGAAAATATCACAAAAATCTCCTGAGGCTTTGCAGCTTATTGATAGTGGCGAACTCATGGAAGTGAGTGCGGGACTGTTCAGTGAAGACGAAGTCGTAACAGGTGAATGGAATGGAGAAACTTACAATGCCATATCCAGAAATCATAGTCCAGATCATCTCGCTCTTTTACCCGGGGAGATTGGTGCATGTTCTATTGATGATGGTTGTGGTGTTCGTGCCAATAAGAAAGGAGGAATGAATGAAACTATGGAAACAAAAAAAGATGGAAAATTGACGGTATTGAATAAGGAGCAGCATCTTGCGGATCTGATTGCCAATGCGGAGTCAGGTTATCGTGAGATAATGTCTCTGATTCAGACCAAACTTGATGCCATGGACACTGATCTTAAATCATATTACACTGAAAATGTGTTTGATGATTACTTTGTTTATAGCGTTAGGTCGCGTGAAAGCGGAACTCCCGCAAAAATGTACAAACGTGGTTATTCTGTTAATGATAATGGAGAACTTACGTTTGCGGAGGAGCCCACTGAAGTACGCAAACAGGTATCGTATGTTGCCCTCTCAGAAGGAGGAATAAGACGTACAAAGTTTAATAACAATGTTAAAAAGGAGGTTACGAAAATGAGTGACAAAAGTGACAAGCCTTGCTGTGAAGATGCAATTGACGCGTTGATTGCCAACGAGAAAACTGTATACACTGCTGAGGCCAAAACATGGTTGCTGACTCTGAAGGAAGATCAAATTGCCAAACTCGTGCAAGCCGAGGTCAAGGAAGATCCCCCTGTAAAAACAGAGCCGGTGGTTGAGGCAAATGCCAAGACAAAGCCAGCCGATGTGACTACAAATGCCTCACCTAAGTTTGAAAAGGTGGAGGATTTTTTGGAGTCCATACCGAATGAATTCAAGGAACAATTTAGTTCCGGTCTGAGACTCCATAAGGAGGCTCGTGCAAAAATGGTGAAAGCCATTCTTGATAATACCGATGAAGGTGTGTGGAAAGAGGAAGATCTGTCTAAAGAAAATATGAAGATCGAAACCCTTGAGGGCATTTTCAAATCAGTTGTAACAACAACAGTTGCCGATTATTCACTAAATGGTTTAGAAACCGTAGCCGTGAATACCGATGGTGAGGAGCCTTTGATGCCTCCTTTTGCCACAAAGAAGGCAGCTGCAACCGCTTAAGAAAGGAGGATAAAAATGGCTTTAAAGTCTATTAAAATCAAAAATTTCTCGGATATCAATGAAGAGTATACTGCAACTGCAACAGCTATTCTTCCGGGAACGCTGCTGGAGTTTGATTCCGCAGGGAAAGTAAAAGCACATGCAACAGCAGGTGGAAATGTACTTCATATGTTCGCTTATGAAGATGCACTACAGGGAAGAGGTATTGATGATACCTATGCTGCCAGCGATAAGATCCAGTGTTGGATCCCGGGTCGCGGCGATATCGTCCAAGCTATTTTAGCTGATGACGAAGATGTATCCATTGGAGACTTTTTAGAATCCAATGGTTCGGGGTTACTGCAGGAACATGCTGTCGATGCCAGTAATGCACCGAATGTTACTAATCAAATCGTAGGTCAGTCTCTTGAAGCGATCGATTTGCTTAATTCCAGTGCGGACTCAAGTGTGTCTCCGCTGGCATTGGGTAGTCGCATCAAGGTCAGGATCGTTTAAAACAGAAAGGAGAAATTAAAATGCCAAATACAAGTGTACAAGTAGATATGAAGGGTGATATAACCCGCACGCTACAGGCAAACAACCAAATGGAACCTGGTTCATTACGTCCTTTCGTTGGAAGTGACGGTCGAGCATACATATCGGTTTATAAAGGAAGTGGGGACCGCGAGGATCCCAAGAATTATGCAACTCAGTCCATTAATGTCAACGCCACCCTGAGAAGGGATGAATGGAAGAGACTTGATGAAGCTGTAATCGGTATTTCCGAGTCCAGGCTTGGTGGTATTGAAGACTTGGTTTCAAATGGATTGACATATGATCTCGGAAACGGGATGGGTACAACCGTGCTGGAATGGCATGACGTATCCGATGCGTTGACTGCTGAAGTAACCATGGACGGTTTACCTCGTGCTGAGAATGACAGGCCAGAATGGCAACACAACTACTTACCCATTCCGATAATCCATGCAGACTACGAAATAAACACTCGTGAGCTCACGGTTTCCCGGAATATGGGTAATGGTATTGATACTACAATGGCAGAACGTGCTACCCGGAAAATAAAGCTGAAGCTGGAGCAAATGCTTTTTACGGATATCACATATGCATGGGGTACAAAGGATTCACGTGACAGGAACAGTATTTACAGTTACCTCAACTTCCCGGATAGGAATGAAGAGACTCTTGGAACTAATTGGGATGATTCATCTGCTTCTGGTAAGGACATTGTTGATCAGGTTTTGGCTTGGAAACAGACGATGTTGAACAACTTTCAGCCTGGTCCATGGATGTTGTATATTCCTACAGCGTATGAAACCAAATTGGATGAGGATTATGTCCATGTTACTCCTGATACCAGGACAACTGGCACCATTCGGGCGAGAATCCTGATGATTAGTGGTATCAAAGGTATAAAGGTGGTTGACACCCTTACCGCTGATAACATTCTCATGGTACAGATGAGCAGGGAAACTGTTCGACTGGTTCGTGGTATGGGAATCCAGAATGTCCAGTGGACAGAAGAAGGTAGGTTTGTAACTAAGTACAAGGTAATGACAATCCAGGTGCCGCAGATTCGTTCTGACCAAGACGGCAAATGTGGGATTGTTCATGCTTCTTAACCAAGTAATCACTAATCAAGTGATTCTTTTAAAAACTTAAGACAATGGAACGAGCAAAAAATAAAGACGAAAAAAAGCTCAGGTGGAAAAAGATTGGTGGTGGGTCATTCCGTATGGGAAAAAGCTCAGGTGGTAGACTTATTAAACCGGGACAGACATTTACGGCTTATGATCATGATATCCCCATGGGTTTTCGTGATACTATTATCCTTTTAGACCCGGCTTCTGAAAAGGAAGCCGAAGTACCTGTAGTGGTGGAGAAGCCTGAATACACTGTAAAACACCGCAGTGGAGGTTATTACAATATTCTTGATTCCAACGGCAAAGTCATGAATGAAGAAGCGATCAAAGGGAAAGAGGACGCTGAAAAGTTTATTGAGGATTTGCAGGCATGAGCTGGTGCATTCCCAGAATATGGGAAGGCGGTGAATGTTGGATATTAGGGGGAGGGCCATCTTTACCGAGACAATTTGGTGTCCCGGAAGAAGTCATTCAGAATGTGATGTCTCAGGATTTACCGCTCAGTGCCTATTCACCCCATATGGGCTCCATCCACAAAAAGCATGTGATTGCAGTCAATACGGCGTTTTTAATAGGTGACTGGATTGATATGGTGTTCTGGGGAGATAAGGGTTGGTATCTTAAGAACAGGAAAGCATTGGTAGAGTTTAAAGGATTAAAGGTGACCAGTCATCCTTTTTTTGCCAATGACAGATTCCGTTCTGAAAATGTCAAGCATACTCCCAAGGATAATTCACATAATAAGGGAATAAGTCCGGACCCACACAAAGTTGCTTGGAATGCCAATAGTGGTGCGGCGGCAATTAGTGTGGCAGCGAATATGGGTGTAAAACGTATTGTGTTATTAGGATTTGATATGAAATTGGGCGATGACGGCAGACAGCATTATCATTCAGAGTATTCCGGTCCCGGTGCATATACACCACGGGAGGAGAAAAAACTTCCATTTCTGCGTCATATGTCCGGTTTTCCTGCGATTGCCAGAGATGCTGTAGGTCGTGGAATTGTAATTATCAATGCTTGTCCGGACAGTGCAATTAATATTTTTCCAAAAATGACTGTTGATGATGTTTTAAATGGTGTACCGGTTCCAGTTGTGGATGTCTCAAAACTACCACCACCAGCGGCTCCGCCAATTAGGATAATAAAGGGAAGAAATAGAAGGAAATGAAAACAGCAATAATATGTGTATTGAAATCTGGAGGTGATTTTCATCCAATTGATGTGTTTCGTTTGAAAGGCATGTTGGATAAGCACATCACTACTACACACAACTTTTATTGCTTGACGGATATGTCTACAGCTATGGATGATGTATACGATTTGCCATTACTGCATGATTATGACGGATGGTGGTCAAAGATAGAACTGTTCAGAAAGGATTTGGTCGATGCCGATCGCATCCTTTATTTTGATCTGGACACGATCATTCTCGATAATATTGACGACCTGTTAATGCAGGACTTTGATTTTATTGGCTTGCGTCCCTTCAATCCAACGCGATCCCGATGGGAAGAGTATGTGGCATCTGCCATTATGAGTTGGAGAAATGATGGGTCTTTTAACTTTTTATTTGATCAGTTCAACTACGCAAAACACTCTCGTAAATTTCCAGGAGATCAGGATTACCTGAGTTTTATGTTAAAACAAGTCGGTAAGTCTTACTTGCATTGGCAAAATGTAGTTGATGGGATTTATAGTTATAAAAGGCATGTAAAGCGATTCGGGTTAAAGGAGACTGCACGTATTATATGTTTTCACGGATCCCCCAGACCAAACCAGATAGACGCAAAATGGGTAAAGGAGGCATGGCATGCAGCTTAATAAATTCTTTGACCGGATATGTTATATCAATCTTTCTAAACGCTTAGATCGCAGAAGGAGAATGGATCAGGTACTTATTGATAATGATATAAGTGCTGTGCGTATTCACGCAACTGAAGGAAATCTATGGGGATGGAAATCGGATTCATATAAACCACCTCTGAGAGGATTTGAGGGCATGGCCGGATGTATATCTACACATATATCTATATTAAGAGATGCCGTGAGGGATAACGTGCAATCTGTGTTGATTTTTGAGGATGATTGTGAATTTGTGGGGCATTTTCAACAGAAGTTTGATGACTGGTCTGAAAACGTTCCTTCTGATTGGGATCTGTTGTATCTCGGAGGGTTAAATGGTGTGGGGGAATATGTAAATGGTATTGATGGGCATGTTGTTCTTGTTACGGAAATGACATCCACACATGCATATGCGGTGAATCGAAGAGTTTTCACAGAAGTGCTAGCGGCATGGTTCAGTAATTTTCCTTATTTGAAAGATTCCGTGGATGGGTATCTCAGAACTTTACAGAACACATTAAAGGCATACGCGTTCAATCCCCCAATGGCGTGGCAGAGAGCAGATCATTCCGATATCCAGAATGGACATCGTGATTATGTTGACAGGTTTAAACAGCCATTGATATGATAAGGGAAGTAAAAATAGCCATTAAAGGGGGGCTTGGAAATCAGATGTTCCAATATGCTTTTGCAAGAGTTCAGTCTCTGAAGCATAATGCATCTCTGGTGCTTGACACTAGCTGGTATAATGGCAACCGCACGTATAATTATCCCTATGCTTTGGATAAATTCAATATCATCCACAATGAAGCGATTTCTACACATTGGGAAAAGAGAATAGAAAAACGTGTTGATTATGATTCAAGTCTGCTACGTCCATTGGTAAATGGCAGTGTGTCATATAGTGGATATTTTCAAGACGCGGATTATTTCAGGAATTACAGGGATGTTCTTCTTGAAGAATTTACATTGAAGAATGATCCCCTGCATGAAAGTATGCTACAGGGAAGGACATCTGTCTTTGTGCATGTGCGTAGGGGGGAAAGAACAGGTGGTGTGGCAAAGCAGAAACACGGACTTGCGTCCAAAGCTTTTTATCTCAGGGGAATGCAAATGATGAGGGAATGGTTTAAAGATCCACAGTTTATATGTGTTACAGATGATCGGGAATGGGTCGAAAATAACATGGATGGGGAATTTGAGTTCATTCTTGATAGTTCTAATTTCACTGATTACACAACAATGTGTCTTATGAGCAAATGTGATCACGCCATAATTCCCAATAGTTGTTTTAGCTGGTGGGGTGCGTGGCTTATACCAAATATGAAAAAAACAATAATCGCAGCTTCCAGGTGGAGTGTGGATTCAAAATATACTAATTGTGATATATGCCCCAAGGAATGGGTGCGTATCGATCCTGAATTTGAGAAATGATGATTATAAGTATATACGGACATCATGATGCAAATATTACCGTTTACTCCGACGGCAAGATTCGTATTTTCGAATTGGAGCGGTTGGTGAGGGAAAGATATTTCACTCTCAATACCTATGCCAATTTCAAAAGTATATACGACGATATAACCAAGTTGATTGAAAAAGAATTCGGATCCCTTGTTTTTGATCTCTGTATCAAGCATGGCGTACCAAAGCTCCATGTCGATTATCTCAATGAGATATGGGACATAAAGGTCTTTAAAGAAGGTGAGCATCACCTGGAGCATGCTGCTGGTGCATACAACCTTTCCGGATTCAAAGAAGCCATTGTAGTCTCTTATGATGACGGGGGATGGGATTACGGCAAAGTTTCTTACTTTAATATATACCATGTTAAGGATGGTGTAATTGATAAAATAAAATCGATCACTCATCCAAGAGTGGGATCCGGATATAATCTTTTGGCAATGCCTTTAAATGAGGTAAGCAAGGAGCAGAAGCTAAACTGGGGAAGTTACCTGTTATCTTTTCCAGGGAAGAAAATGGGTTTAGCTGCTTATGGTCAAATACGCAAGGAATGGATACGTCCTGTGAAGCAGTTTTACAGGAACTGCAGTGGGCATCATCCCAAGTCTTTGAAATCTCTCAATATAGGTCTTTACCTTGATGTGAACTCGTTATCTGGACAGAATTCATATGATCTTGCCGCTACTTCACAGTTTGTCTTTGAAGAACTTGTTTCGGAGCAAATAAGTGGTGTATTAGACAAATACAATCTTCCCGTTGTTCTTACGGGGGGATGTGCCTTGAATGTTCTTTTCAATGAGGAATTGCGGTGTAGTATAAACAATCCTGTTTTTATCCCTCCCAATCCCAATGATTGTGGACTATCCTTCGGCATGATTGTCCGGGAATTGAATCTGACTGAAAAACTGGACATAACATACAAGGGATTTCCTATTCTTGACAAGGATAAGACGGCGATGTATGTGAAAAAATACAAGGCAAAAAAATGTAATCTCAAACAGATTGCAGCACTTCTGGATAAAGGGAATATTATAGGTGTGGTACAGGGTGATTCCGAGGTGGGACCACGCGCTCTTGGTAACAGAAGTATACTGTGTGATCCCACGTATGAGAATATGAAAGACACACTCAATAAAAAAGTCAAATTCCGGGAATGGTATCGTCCATATGCACCGGTGGTTCAGCATGAGAAAAGGGAAATGTATTTTGATTTTTCCGGGGAATCCCCTTTTATGTCCTTTTGCACAAAGGTTAAGCCACACAGCAATCTCCCGGCGATCACTCATGTCGATGGCACGGCCAGGATCCAGACAGTGAGGATGGAAGAAAATCGATTTTTATACAGCTTGTTGGGATATATGGGCAGTGATTATAACAAAGATGTCCTTTTGAATACATCTTTCAATATAAAGGGAAAGCCTATTCTCACGACAATTGAAGATGCCATACATATATTACATAATACGGAAATGGATTACTTAGTGGTAGAAAATTATTTATTTGTAAAGTCATGAGCCGCGAACGATCTTTATTTTATTCTTTTATAGAAAATCTAAATCCAAAGATTGTCTTTGAATTTGGATCGTTTGATCTTACCGATGGTTTATATTATCGTGACTTATGGCCGGATGCAGAAATTTATTGTTCTGAGCCCAATCCACAATTGTATAAAAATATCAAACAATCAGCAAAGCAGGCTAATATTAAACTATTCCCATATGCTTTTTCAGATGTTGATGATGTGATGATGGATTTTTATCCCTCCATTGGTGTGAATGGTATTGCCGGTCCCACAGGATCGTTATTGGTACCCACAGCAGAATTGAAGAAAGGACAAGCACAACTACAGACTTTTTCCGATCCTATAAAAGTAAAAACCAGAACTATTGAGTCTTTTTGTGTAGAACATAATATAAATCGCATTGATTTTATGCATATGGATGTTGAGGGGGCTGTACGATTGGTGGCGGGTGGTTTTGGTTCTATACGTCCATCAATGATACGGGCAGAAGTACATGGGAGAGATAGACTATTTCACGGGGCTTTCCCAACTAGATTTATGAATCTTTTTATGGAGGAATTAGGATATAAAATATTAATTTCCAGGATAACGCAATCTGCTGATATACTTTATGAATATGGAAATAACACTCATGGATCGTAATATCAGGCATATCCCTTGTTTTAACGGATATGACTCACCACAGCATGTGCAGTGGAAGAGGGATGGTGTGCGAAGGAAAGTTCATGTGTACACTGCTCACTATCTGACTATGCCAAAACCGGATAAGCACAGTATACAGGTGGCTTGGATTATCGAGCCTTCTGTGATAAATTCCAAAGCATATAATATTCTGCATAGACAGAAAAGAAACTATGATTACATCATTTCCCATGACATTAAGTTTTTAGAAACGTTTTCAGAGGAAAAAAGAGTCTTTTGTCCCGGTAGTGGATCTTCGCTGTATTCCCATGAGTGGAAGATCTATCCGAAATCAAAACTTGTCCTTACCGTAGTCGGTGATAAACGCAAAGCCATTGGACATCAGTTCCGTCATGATGTTGTTAAGGCATTGGGAAGCAAACTAAAGGTTCGTGGTCGTGGGTATATTCCTTTTTTTCCAGAAGCAAGGGCAGAAGTATATGCTCCCTTTATGTACCAAGTATGCATACACAATACATTGGTAGCGGATTACTGGTCCGATATACTCATTGATTGCTTTGCCACAGGCACCGTACCCATTGTATGGGGAAGCAAATACCTGCACAAGTATTTTGATACCGATGGAATTATCTTCTTCGACACCATTGAGGAACTAGATGGAATTCTTCAACAGATATCAGAAGATGGTTACCATTTACGTATGCCAGCGATAAAAAAGAACTTTGAAACAGCCTTCCATGAATATAAGGTGGTGGAAGATTACTTATACAATAACTTTTTTAAACAATTTGATGAAAGTCCTGCTTATATATCCTAATGTGGCCAAGACCCTGCAGATTCCTATGGGGTTGGCATACATCTCTTCATATCTGAAGGAGAATGGGATAGACGTGTTTATATGGGACGGCACATTTGATACGGTGGACTTCCTCAAAATACAAGTAAAAGCATTGGAACCTGATGTTATTTGCTTTAGTGCGTTGTCACCGGACTATGCCTTTGTTGAGAAATTAGCTATGGAGTTGAAGATCATGACCAATGTTCCCTTTGTAATAGGTGGTTACCACGCAACATTTACATTCTTCGATCCCAGGATATTTGATTCCGTGATTATTGGTGAGGCAGAATATGCTCTTCTCGATTACTTGCAGGGCAAGTCATTAATGAGTGTTATCATGGGCAGGTTGGCTGATGTAAATGAACTGCCTTGGCCGGATCATGAAAAGTTTAAACGGCACTTTCACAAACAGCTCAACTGGGAATCCTCAGAACATAAAATATCTGGTGTATTTCTTACCGCCCGGGGATGCCCGTTCAAATGTACTTATTGTTCATGTGATGCCATGGCAAAACTGTATGAGGGAAAAATAACCAGGTTCCGTGAGGTTGATGATATCATAAATGAGGTGGCCACTATTACGGACCGGTATGCGATGGATATGGTTTGGTTCACTGATGAGACATTCACTGTGGATAAGAAGAGGACAATTGAATTGTGTGTAAAGTACAGGGATTCCATATCAGTCCCCTTCTCTGTGGAGACAAGGCCGGATACTGTGAATGAAGAAGTTCTGGTCACACTTAAGGAAGCAGGATGCACCACCATTCGTATGGGCATTGAAAGTGGTGTGGACAGGATCCGTAACGGACTTTATAAGCGAAATATGTCCAGGAAGAGAATCCTTGATGCATTTCACACGGCAAAGAAAGTTGGGTTGAAGACCACGTCATATAATATCATAGGAGCCCCTACGGAGACAGCAGAGGACATCAGAGAGACGATCGCCTTGAATGTGGAGTGTGGGGTGCAGTCAGGTAAGATGACGCTCCTGAGCGTCTTTCCAGGCACTAGGATGTGGGATTATTGCAAAGAGAACGGTTATGAGATCCGGGAAGAGTATCCGGAGAACTATTATATCGATTCAAATATTACACATGAATCATTGACAATACCAGAGTTGATAGGACTTAGAGAAGAATTTAATGTAACAACCAATGGCTAAGACATTCGCAGAAATATCGAAAAAGATAAAGACGATGAAACCAGGTCGTGCAGAAGCTATGGATGCCATTACCTTTGTAGGTGATGTCTATTTATATGGGGTATGGTCTGGGATGTCTGCCAGATTTATATCTGAATATTTGGAGGAAAATCAAATACGGTACGGAAAAATGTTCGGGTTTGATTCATTTACAGGTTTCCCTAAAGAGAACGGTCAGCAATATTACAAAAGAAACGTTAATTTTGATGCAGGAAAGTTTTCTTCCACAAAGTTATATGATTGTTCCGTTGCAGAAGTTGTTGATACCATAACAAAAGGAATCGGAAACAAACACCTCAAGCTTATTCCCGGATTTTTTAGTGACACACTTGATGTGGATCTTCTACAGAAAGAAGGGATGAATCCCGCTTCATTTATTGAAATTGATGTTGATCTGTATACATCAACGCGGGAGGCACTTAAATTTATGTTTGAAAATTCGTTGATTGCCCCAGGCACTGTGATATACTTTGATGATTGGGGTGCCACAGAAGAATATGTGGGTGGGGAAAGTTTGGCATGGAAAGAGGCACTCGAAGAACATTCTGTTAAGGCGATTGAAATACACAGCCGTGGAGCCAGGAATAGTGTACAAAAAGTTTATAAAATATTATGAGAATAGGAGTTATAGGATCAAATGGGTTTAAAACACCTGAGGAATATTTACAGGAAACAATCCATGAAAAGGTATGATGCGGTTCAATGACATAGTGTATAGGAAGTGGAGGAAGGGGATGTTCTTCACAGACAAAACGCGTAAGTTTTGCTTCTTCCCCGTGTCCAAAAATGCCAATTCAACATTGAATAATATGTTTTTCAATAATAAACGTAATAGTATCAAAAATAGGCCCAAATTAAGACCTACACCTGGACACGATGAAGCAATAATTGGACTTGCTCAGAAAACAGACCTTTCTGAAAGGGTGAAATTCACATGTGTACGAAACCCATTGACAAGAATAGTTTCCGGATATTTGGAAATAGAGAAACTACGTTATGATGGATCACCACAGTATACATTGGGATTACCATATCACAGAATTCTTAACCAGGATAGGCGGTTTCGACAATTCATTTGTGATATCGAGAACAATATCTATGACACACATATATTGCCACAAGTATATCAGATGCATGATCCCGATATTATGGATTACATATTATTATTTGATATACTCTTAAAAGATATCCAAGCCTTTGTACATGCGTTTGATATTCAAATAGAAATAGATTATGGCATATGGAAAAATCGTGCAGAAAATGAACCGTTAAAAGATCATCTTGTAAATTTGATTCAAGAAGATAAAGTGTTACAAACAAAAATCATTGACATGTATAGTGAAGATTACGAACTGTACATGAAAGTGAAAAAAGAAAAATATGAAAGAGTGGTCCAATCCATGGAATCCGTTTAACAGCGCCAAAGTGTTGCTGTGGAAAGAGCACCTGGAAGCATGTGCTAAGGAAGAGTATTTGCCTCCAGTAACTGTTGACATCGATCCGTCAAATAAATGCATGTTCGATTGTAAATTCTGCAATGCCTATGATATGATGAGCCGTAGCAACAAGCTTATGAGTGGACAGCACATGTTGAAACTCGTTGACTTTTTAGTATTCTGGCGCGGATCTACCAGGCATTATACTCCAATGAGTGCTTGTATCAGTGGTGGAGGTGAGCCCTATCTAAACAGGGAGATGACGACTCTGCTTGAGGCTATGCACGTTAATGGCTTGGAATCCGGGATTATTACAACGGGATTTCCCATGACTGATAAGGATATTGATGTAGCGGCCAAAACAGCTCGATGGGTTGGATTCTCCGTAGATGCCGCTGCCAGTGGCACATATGCACAGATAAAGGGTATTACGAATGACAGTGCATTTAACAAGGTTATTGAAAATATGAAAAAACTTGTAAAGCGTGTTGATCATCATAAAACAAATTGTGACGTGGCTTTCAAGTTTTTACTCACTCCGGATAATGCAGATGAAATATATGCCGCTATAAAACTGGCAAAAGGGATTGGTGTAAAGGATTTCCATCTCCGACCCGCGGGATGGGATAACCTGTCGAAGGTAAAGGAAAAGCCGAAATTTGATCACAACACTATAAATTATGTAAACGATCAAATAGAAGCGGGGATGGGATTGGAAACAAAAGACTTTCGGGTATTTGGAGTCAGGCACAAGTTCAATCCGGATTTCTCAAGGAAAATTAATTTCAGCCGCTGTTGGGCAATACCGCTGATTCCGACATTTGGTGCCGATGGCAATGTTCATTTGTGTTTTGACATGCGTGGACGCGAGGATTTGATAATGTGTCGGCATGATCCCGATCCAAATGAATTGCTGAAGGTATGGAATACAGACAGGCACCGGGAAATAATACGTAGTGTAAAGGTTGAAGATTGTCCCAGGTGTACCTTTGGTGCATATAATGAAATAGTTGAAAAGGTTATTATTCAAGATACAATGTGTAAATATTTTCCATAGATATGAAAGATCCGATTTTAATAACAGGGTGTGCAAGGAGTGGTACCAGCATGATTGCCGGTATCATTAATATGTGTGGTGCGTTTGGTGGCAAAATGTCCGGACCCAATAGTAATAATCAAAAGGGTATGTTTGAGAATGCCGACATACGTAATAATATTGTTAAACCTTATTTCAGAGAAATTGGTGTGGATCCCTTGGGACAGTATCCATTGCCGGATGTTACTAATATGACAATTCCGAGGGATTGGAAGCATAGAGTTGAACAGGTTCTGATTAGTCATGGGTATACGAAGGGACCATGGATGTACAAAGGAGCGAAGATGTGCTTGATGTGGCCTATCTGGCATTATGCCTTTCCCAATGCCAAATGGATTATAGTGCGTCGCAGGACAGGGGATATTATTGAATCCTGCACGAAGACTGGATTCATGAAGGCCTTCAACAATACAGCGAATCAGAAAGCTGTTGGTGCTGGCAATGCCGAAGAAGGATGGAAATGGTGGGTGGATCAGCACTTGCAGCGTTTCATTGAGATGATATCTGAAGAGGAGGGTCCAAATTGTAAACAGATCTGGCCACATCGAATGGTGAATGCGGATTATCAACAGTTGTATGAAACAATTGACTGGTTGGGATTGGAATGGAAATCAGATGTACTTGATTTCATCGATCCCTTGTTATGGCATAGTAGAAATCAATTAAAACAAACCTAACTATGGTCTATTTGATAACAGGAAAAAAGGATGCAGGCAAGACGACTTATGCAGAACGTCTTGCTGAGGAACTTAAACTTGCTGGTTATGATGTTGTAGTAATTGATGGAGATGAATATCGTGAAAAGAGAAAGAATACTGATTTTACTGATGAAGGTAGAATCAAGAATCTAATGGATGCGGCTCAGATGGCTGCAGATCTTGAAGCAGAGGGAAAAATTGTGATCTGTGCTTTCGTCAGTCCGAAGAGGGAGTGGAGAGATGCAATGAGAGAGTATTGGAGGATGAGCATTGTCGTTTACATACCTGGTGGAACCTTATGGGAGAATACCACATATGAACGACCTACAGATGGAGAATTAGTATTACACGCCTTATACAAGGCACCGGGAGGGAGGAGATCATGGCAGCAAGAGTAACAGCAACTGAAGTAAAGGCGATTATACCTGATTGCACATTGGCAGATGCCACAATTGACGTTTTCATTGCCGCGGCAACACTGGTAATTGATGCCGTGTTCACAAATGATACGACAACAAGTGACGATATACTGAAAGAAATAGAACGTTGGTACGCAGCACATCTTGTTGTGTCTACGGCTTGGCGGCAATCTGCGCGTGAAAAGGTAGGTGATGCCGAAGTGGAATATGGTAGCAAGGTAGAGTATGTTGGCAAGGGATACGATTTGCTCAAAGCCACTCAGTATGGTGCAGCGGTTCTGCAACTTGACACCACGGGAAAAATGAACAGGTTAGGTAAAAGGGCAGCTATTTTACTGGCTATAGAAAGTTTTGACTAATGAGCATAGCACAGACTATGATACGGGCATGTACACAAACGGTTGTGTATTGGGCAAATCCGACACCGGATGGGTTTGGGAGTTACACATTTGATGCCGCTGTGGAAATCCTGTGTCGTTGGGAGGACAGAACGGGAACGTTTGTAAGTAATAAAGGAGAACAGCTCTATTCAAAAGCTCACGTTTATACTCTGCAGGATGTAGATGAAAACGGATTTCTGTATTTGGGGGAATTGGATGATTTAGATAGTAATCCAGATGATCCAAAAATAGTTGATAATGCATGGGAGATCAAACGATTTGATAAAATACCAAGTCTGGGATCCACAACTGAATTTGTACGTAAAGCATATTTGTAATGGCTAGATCAAGAATGGGTCATATAAGGAGACTTTCCAGTGCGGGGTTGATGTCAACCACTGCGTCAATGCGAAAGTTACAGGGTATGGATCGGGTTATGCGTAATCTTCAGATAGAACTTGATAAAATAAAGATTGGGTCTGCAGCTGGTTTGGTTGAAGCCGTGGAGTTTATTCATGCCGATACGGAGAAAACTCCTCCGGTGACTCCGGTAGATACCGGAAATCTTCGTAGTAGTTGGTCGACCAGGTTCTTTCGCAGGAGCAAACAGAGTGTAATTATCTTTGGATACAGTGCAAACTATGCCTTGTATGTCCATGAAATGATTGGTCCCATTAACTGGTCACGTCCCAACTCGGGGTCGAAGTGGTTACAATACGCGATACAAAGAAACGTTGACAGGATTTTTTACATAATTGCAGGAAATACAAAAATAGGAAGGCGATGAATTCATCTTCAGAAGATATAGGAGGAATATACATAATCACTAATAAGGTAGATGGAAAATTCTATCTTGGAAGTACTTTATCTTTTAATAGACGATTTGCAGAACATAAAAATAGCCTAGATAAAGGGAAGCACCATTCAATCCATCTTCAACGGGCTTGGAATAAGTATGGTGTGGATTCATTTGAATTTAAACAATTATTTGTTTGTGGTAAAAATGAATTGGCTTTTTGTGAACAACAATATCTCGATCAATTACAACCATATGATTATCGTATTGGATATAATATGAATAATAAAGTAGATAGTCGGTTGGGAAGAAAGATGTCTTTAGAAGCAAGGAGGAAAATGAGTATTACAAAAAAAGGGAAGCCGAGTCCAAGGAAGGGAATGAAAGTAACTGAAGAAACGCGAAAAAGAATGTCCGAATCACACAAAGGGTACAAGCAAAGTGTGGAGCAGAGGCGAAAAACATCGGAGCGGATGAAAGGGAATCAATACGGGAAGGGAATTCCATATACAAATAAAACAAACAAAAAAATCATTCCTTGGAATAAAGGGAAAACAGATGTATTCTCAGAAGAAACAAAGGAAAAAATGCGAATTTCCGCAAAAAATAGATTACCCAATAGAAAAGGTACAACGCATTCTAAAGAAAGTCGAGAGAAGATGTCTGTTGCAGTGAAGCGGTATTGGGAAATAAAAAAACAAGAATCTTATGCAGTCAGTAAGTAGTGATATAAAGGATATGTTGGAAGCAGAGAGTGCTTTAGGGCTTACGTTTGCTACCAACTTGTTTGTTGGTAAAGAACCAAATGCACCGGACGACACCGTGACTATATTTGATACCGGTGGATTTCCCGATCAACTAACTTTTAATAAAGAGGAACGATATGAGTACCCTTCCGTCCAAATACGGGTACGTAATAATAATTATCAAGTTGGATGGAGTTTAATCAATGATATAAAAACCTCGTTACACGGCCGGGGACAAGAGACGTGGAACGGGACTTTATATAGTGTTATTTATACCCCAGGTGGAATCGCCTTGTTAGACTGGGATGATTCCGAGAGGGTAAGATTTATTATTAATTTTAACTTGCAAAGGAGGTAAATTATGGCTAGTAATGCTTTTGCTGGTGTGGGAACAAGATTTCGTCGTTGGGGAGGTGCCGCTTACGTGGATCTCGCTGAGATTAATTCTATTACCGGACCAGGCATGACTCGTGATACTATCGATGTCACTTCATTGGATTCCACTGGAGGATATCGAGAGTTTATCACTGGATTTCGTAATGCCGGAACCATAACACTTGCTATGAACTTCACTCGCTCATCGTATGAGTTGATGCTGACTGATTTTGATAGTGATACGGCTTCGAATTATGAAATCGTGTTACCAGATAGTGACAATACCACATTGGAATTTGAAGGTCTGGTAACTGAACTACCCCTGACCATACCACCGGATGACAAAGTCACAGCAGATGTGACCATCCAGATCACTGGTCAGGTTGTTATGAACTCAGGCGCTGATTCAAGTGTCTAACAGTAACCAATCCTAATCAGGGATTGTTTGTTTATTATTAATCATTAAAAAAGTTTAATCATGAAACTTTTAAATCGTGAAGCTTTACTTCAGAAGGAGGAGCTTGAAATTGTTGAAATTGACCTCGGTAAAGGGGAAGGTATTTGTGTGCGTCAGATGACTGGTTATGAGCGGGATCTTTGGGAACGAAGTATTATTAATGTCGATAACGAAGGCAAGATCGAGCGCAAGATGGATGATTTCCGCGCCAAGTTAGTTGTCAGTACTGCTTGTACTAAAGACGGGAAGTTGATATTTAAACAAGCCGATGCCAAAGTGCTGAGTCGCAGTATGAGTGCTGCTCGTCTTGAGAGGATTATTGAAGTGGCACAGAAAATCAATAAGATTACCGCGGAAGATAAGGAGGAGTTGGTAAAAAACTGAAAGGGAGGCCAAGCCGACAGTTCTATTTTAGACTGTGCAGAGAATTGGGATATCCACATCCCGATTACTTGCTAAAGAGTTTGACCTCCGCGCAACTTACTGAGTGGGAAGCATACGATAGATTGGATCCAATAGGCAAATGGAGAGATGAATTGATGTTTGCTTCGCTAAGTTCTTTGATTATAAATATTGTCAATAAGTTATATTCGTCCAAGGGGAAGGAGCCAAAGACAACATCACCAGTTGATTTTATGCTTAAATGGGGGGATGATGTGGCACAGAAACCAGAACCAAAGACACAATCTGTAGATGAGATGAAACAGATATTAATGGGAATTGCAAGTGTGCAAGGAGAAAAAAAGAAAATGAGATGACAGCTAATTCAGCTTTTTTAGGAACGCTATATGCGCAGATCGCAGTTAATACGACTGCATTAGATCATGCCGCGGTAAAGATGCAACAATTTGCACAGCGTGCAGAAGTGGCAATGTTGAGGGTACAAAAGAGTATGATGGCTGCTGGTGCTGCTATGAAAACGTTTGGGCGCAGTATGACACAATTCGTCACTTTACCCATGGCATTGATCGGTGGTGCTTCACTGAAAATGTTTGCCGACTTCGAGTTTAGCATGAATAAGGTGGTAAGTCTTGTTGGTGTTGCACGAGAGCAGGTTGATGAGTGGTCTAAGTCGATACTGGATATAGCACCATCGCTTGGGAAATCCCCCCGGGAACTGGCAGATGCCATGTATTTTATTACTTCTGCTGGTATCAGAGGAACACAAGCAATGGATATCCTCGAAGAATCTGCCAAGTCATCCGCGTCCGGATTGGGTGAAACCAAAGTCATTGCCGATCTGTTGACTTCTGCGATGAATGCTTATGGTAAGGAGAATCTCTCTGCTGCCAGGGCCAATGATATTCTGGTGGCTACGGTAAGGGAAGGTAAAGCGGAGGCTGCTCTTTTGGCTCAATCAATGGGTCTTGTCTTACCTATTGCAGCAGCAATGGGTGCTGAATTTACAGATGTGGGGGCTGCTACAGCTGCTATGACCAGAACTGGGACCAAAGCAGCAACCGCTGCAATTCAGTTGCGGCAGATGTTTAATTCCATCCTGAAACCCGCAGAGGAAGCGGAGGAGGTATTAATTGACATGGGTATTTCTAGTGAGCAGTTGCGTAAAATAATAGATGAAGGTAGTCTGCTGGATGCTTTACAGAAATTGGACGCAGTCACAAAAGAGTATGGGATAAATGCAGTGGGGAAAGTGATTCCAAATATTCGATCTCTGACGGGTTTTCTGGACATAATGGGAAAGAACGTTGAGGACAATATAATCCTCTGGGGATCAATTGAGGACTCAGTTGGGGATGCAGAAAGAACGTTTCAGCAGACGGCAGATACCGTTCGATTTAGAATGGCTGTAGCTTTTTCCAGAGTAACCACTTCGGCTACTCGATTTGGCGAAACTATGTCAAAAGTGATAGTTCCAATACTGGAGAAGGTAGCTGTATTCATTGAAAAGGTAGTTAAACGTTTCGATACATTTTCCGCATCACAAAAATTATTGATTGGTCGCATTGGTTTAGTAGTGGTTGCACTGGGACCGTTCTTAACTATATTAGGTTTCCTTGTTGGAAACGTGATACCTGGTTTGATTATGGCTGTCCGAGGTGTTACCAGTGCATTTGTGTTTATGGGGAGGGCTATCATACTCAATCCAATTGGTGCACTTATAACTGTGGTGATCACGCTGGTTAGTTTGTACGCTCTGTGGAAAAGTAGGGCAAATCAGGCAGCTGAAGCGCAAATGACATTGAATAAGGCCACAAAGATGGCTGAAGAGAGTATAGCATCGCAGCGTGTTGCAATGAATCTGATGTTTAGGATCGCACAAGATGTGAACAGAAGTGAAGAAGAACGGGCAGAGGCTATAAAAGCAATAAATCAAGAAAGTCCAGAATATCTGGGAAACATCAAATTAGAGACTATTCTACAGGCCAGTGCAACCAAGGCAAAAGAGAAATATATTGCAGAATTGGTTCGGGAAGCAAAGGTCAAAGCTGTAATGGCAGAATTGAATCAACTTGAGATAGACTATCTTGAAGAAGTAACAAACAGGGGAGCAGCGGTTTTGAACTTCTGGCAGAAGCTGGCCAAATTTGGTTCCGCTGGTGCTATGACCATAGAAGAAACCCAGAGTCTGATTTCAGCATTTGAAGACATAAACTTAGGAAATGCCAGATCGGAGTTTGATGCTACTCGAAAGTCACTGGAGGATATGCTAGATACAATATTAGAAACAGAGGATTTCGCATCATTGTTAGGTGGCGATGGCGGTGGTGGTGTTGATGGTGGCAGTGGTTTATTAGCCATTGCTGGAGTTCTCAGAACGTACACGGACGAAGTCCAGTTTGCTACAGATATGCAAATTGCCTTTGGAAATAGTTTTGATCATGTCGAACATATGTTGTCTGCAAGTCAGACAGCAGTGGAGGGATACCTGCGTGCTGGTATGGATCCCTTGGATGAACGCATTGTTTCATTGGTAAGAAATATAGGGGATTTAGAAGTGGCACTGCAAATGCGTGAACTCAAGGATTTTGTTGATGGTCTTTCACAAATCGAACAGGAAATTGTAAAGCTGCAGGACAAAGAGTTTTTAGATACGTTCACACAAGCAACTGCGGACATGCAAAAGGAAGGACTTAAGTTGACTGAGACTATCGATGAACTGATCTTAAGTTATTATGGATTGGGAGAGGCTTCTGAAACAATATTGGAGTGGACTGGTATACTGAAGTCAACTTTTAACGGTATGCAGAATGTGATTATGCGCTCGTTAAATGAAACAGAAAATATATTCCAAGCTTTTGGGAAGTTTTTTGCTGATTTCATAAAAGGTATGATTATTAAATTGGTTGCAGCAACAATCGCAGCGGCTGCGTTGGCAATAGTGTTATCACTTCTTCCAGGGGGGAACATAGGTAAGGTATTTGAAGGTCTTGGGGCGGCCTCCTCAATTGGTGAACTATTTAAAAGAGGGTTCGCGACTTTTACTGGTATGCAACACGGTGGGATTGTTCCTTCGGGATACCCCAATGATTCCTTCCCGGCCATGCTTACTTCAGGTGAAGAAGTTCTCCCAGCTAGAAGGACAAGAGATCATTATGGAAATCAACCCATGCAATACACATTCCGAATTGAAGGAGATGACTTGGTGGCTGTAGTGGACAAGAACAGATCACTTGCGGAAAATTATTAAACTATGGCATACGCATTAAAATATGAAGCTGGGTACAATTCATTGCAAACTACTGGGAAAGTATCCATTTATGAGGATGATTGGAGCGGCGGATCTGAAACTCTTAAACTCAGGGCAAATACTTTGGAGGTGCGCTATACCTTAAAAGGTTGGGAAGATCCTATTATTGGATTAACCGCTGCATTTGATATTGTCAATGATAAAGATGATTTCTTTGAATTACTACCATTAATTACGGCAGTTGAGGGTCAGTATTGGATTAAGATTGAACGCATCGAACCAAGTGCATTAATCTTATTTCAGGGCTTTTTACAGTGTAAGGATAACGAACAAAAGTATTTGCAAAAACAAGACATTCGATTGAATGCTTCGAGTTATCTTTCTAAGCTTGAGTATGTTGATGCTCCTATTATCGAGGACTTGGAAAATGACACTTTTATAAACATTATAGATAATTGTTTGCGACAGACCGGTGCAACTGATGATATCTGGATAAACTGTAGTTTATATCCTGTTGGCTCGGGCATAAGTGACACAACTACACTATTCAATAAGTGTGGTGTGTATAAAGAAATGTTTTGGAAAGATAACATCAAACGGGATTCTGCATTGGAAATACTTCGTAAGATACTTAGTGCATTTGATTGTTATCTGTTTTGGCATCCTCTTGGAATTTGGATTATAGACCGTTATGCGGATATTTGGCGCGCTGAGACGATTGATTATGTCGAGTATACTACCGGAGTCGAATATTGGCCCCAAGATGATGGGTCTGTTATTGAAAATACTCCTGATGTATATGATTTCGCTGATCCGGATATAAAGAAAATGAACACGCGTCAGATAATCCGTAATCTTGTGGGTCAGAAACAGGTTGAAATCAATATCAATCAGCAATTAATGTTCAATCTGATTATTAATAATTTTGAGAATGCCACTTATTCTGAGGATGATCTTCCCCAAACCGAATTGCGTACGTGGGTATTGACTGATGACGTGGATATAGATTGGTATGATTTGGGAGAACCATTTCGCAATATTGCCCGGGCTGTAAATCGTCAGGGATGGAGTGAGGCAGATATTGCCGAAGTCAATATTTGGAAAGGTATGTTTACCAGTTTCAGGGTTTCTGCTTCCCCGGATATTATTATGACCATTACTTTTAAATA
>SDBT01004288.1_pt1 | contig 24281 bp, 14 predicted proteins | sample 2277101 | NCBI WGS metagenome assembly SDBT01 (sample SAMN10404973, study PRJNA504765) | marine sediment metagenome | isolation source: marine sediment core GS10_PC15, 103 cmbsf | place: Arctic Ocean: Southern Knipovich Ridge | collected 2010 | reverse complement strand
CACTGCAACGCACCTTCCCACGGCGGATGGACCAGAGCTTTTTCCCGCCACACCGGGGACAGTTCAATCTCCTTTGCATGGTCTGATATTAACAACATAGGTGGCTAAACTGCGACTTTACCCATAACATTATCAGGTCATATAATAATAGGACCAGCCATCACGGTTGGTCCCATTTTATCATTGTGTCATGCGTCTATGATCAGGGCGCACCGCCTTCAACTCCAACATATACTTTATATATCAGCCCTTCGTGTTGAGTGGTCAGATAAAGATCCTGTCCCCAAAAAGCACTAAACTTGAAGTTGTCAGTGGGGAGTGTTTCGACCTGTTCAAAAGACCCATCGGCGTTAATCCTATCCAGGGTAAACTGGTCCCATCCACCACCTAAGTAGACTGCTCCCTCAGAATCGACAGATAGTCCCGTCGCAAAATAATCTGGATTATCAGATTCCCATAACAGCTCCACAGTTCCTATTCCGTCAGCAGTCAATGGAGCCCTTTTCAATGAGGCTATGTCCCTATCGTACCAGTAGAGATTGTCATCACATATTGTTAGGCTGAAGAACCAAGGATTATCGCCGCCTGCAATGTCAATCTCAGTTCTTTCATCTCCAGAGGTGATCCTCCACACGGGGTGATCAACGTTATCAGCACAGCCAATATACAGGTTCCCATTGGTATCAAAAGCAAGACTATTAGGACCGACAATATCATCAATAAATACTTCAAAATCACCACCTCCGGGAGCAATCCTAAATATTGTATTGTCTTTCTTGGCAGCTATATACAAGTAACCATTGCTGTCAAATACCATTCCACCATGTCCCCCGACTTCAGCATATACTGATTGTTCGCCTTCTTGGGTAATTTTATACACCATATCTGCATCCGCATCGCTGACATAGGCATTGCCAGCTCCATCAAACGCGATGCCTCTGGTGTTTGCCAAACCATCTGCAAAAGTGGATATTAACGGTTTAAAGATAATGCTCAATGTTTCACTTCGGGTTTGGTCGGGGTCATCTACTCTTAAGACCGTGAAATTGGTGGGAAGGTCTGCATCCACCGCACTGATTCTCGGTCTCGTAAACGTCAAACTTGTTGCAGTAGCGTCATCTGGCCTGATGCTTTTATAGCCAAAGGCATCATGGTAACCAAAAGTAATCAGGTTTTTCTCTGCATCAGTACTAAACCCACTGCCAGTGATGGTGGCAGTTTCTCCAGCGAAACCAGATACTGGCTCAACACTGGTAAGTTCTGGCGCTGGAAGATCTGGGGGCGCGGTGGGCTCCTCCTCACATCCCGATATAATGAATAGGAAAAAGCAAATAGCCAATGCAGATTTAAAGTAAGCATACTTCATGATATTATAATATCCTCTCCTGCTCCTGAGATGTGTTATGTGATTGACTCTCGTCATGATAGGCCTGTCTTTTCACCTGCCAGCGTCTGACCAACCTAACGGGAAGCCTGACACTATTCGTAATCAAGGAAATTAGTCAATTTAGTCTGTAACAAAATATAGAATGCTAAACCCTTTTGTCAAGTACTTTCGGGTCTTCGTCTGACACTTGTAGAGATGGGTAAATGTTTGATCCGCGACGGTTATCCGCTGGAGATATAGCCAAAGGGTGTGGCGTATCGACTCTGGACGAGCACCATGCCAGGCATTCACCGTAGACCGAGCGGGAGTCGAACGGACGGGTAATTGACAGGGAGACTTTTGAGGATCGGCGAACAGTGTCTCCTCTGATCATCGTGAACCTCCTGATGCAATACAACCGATTAATGCGAAGAAAGCCACCCCGTCAGGCACACGTCTACAAAAAAAACTCCGCGTCCTTCAACGGCCGACTCTATTGGTCTCACCTATGCCCGCCCGCAAGCATAAACCAGCTCCTTCCCACGGTCCACCGAAATCACACCAAGCATACCCTCCACGCCGGGATGTTCGCTTAGGTAGGCCCGGGGCTGCGTACTGAGGGTCGCCTCGGCCACGTTCTTTCCCGGCGTTTTAGTTGAGCCTGAGACCATCCCCGGCGACGCCCTCGGTCCCTATAGTGTCCAACCTTTGCGATACTCGCGCCTAATGTATTCATTCGCTTCGGGTACATTGGTCACCTGCATGTTCGGGCCATCCCACATCAACCTCACGTTCTTGACCGCACGTATGGCAATGTTGCCCAGCAGGACGATTTCGGTCAGTGGACCCGAGACGTCGAAGTTGGAACTGGCCGGTTTGCCGCCCTTGCAAGCCTCAATCCACCCTTCGTGAATCCCGGGGGAGCGGGGGATACTCGGTGGCGGCTGTTGGTACGCTTTCATCTCAGTTTCGGGTATCAGCCGCGGGTTCATGCCGTAACAGCCGCACATAATGGTGCCTTTGTCGCCCACCAGGAGCACGCCGCCGTCTTCATTGCCCATGCGCCGACCCTCTTCTAACTCCGGCGGCCGAGGAGGCATCAATCCGCCATCGTACCAGGTCATCTTAACCGGGGGCATGTTACCCCGGGCCGGGAATTCGTAGGTAATCATGGTCGCCAACGGCGCGGTCTCATCATTGAGCGGGGTGGAGCTGGCCTGGATGCTGGTCGGATGGCCCAGGTTCAGTACCCAGACAGGGGTATCGACGATATGACACCCCATATCACCCATCACGCCCGTCCCGAAATCCCACCAGCCGCGCCACTTGAATGGTAGGTAAGCCGGGTGATAGGGGCGATAGGGTGCTGGGCCGAGCCACAGATCCCAGTCCAGCGTACGGGGAACCCTCGGTGTATCCTGGGGCCGGTCAATTCCCTGGGGCCAGACGGGCCGATCGGTCCAGCAGTGCACCTCTCGTACGTTGCCGATGGCGCCGTCCCGTACCCATTCGACCATGAGGCGGTTGCTTTCACCCGCATGGCCCTGGTTGCCCATTTGGGTAGCGATCTTGGCTTCCCGGGCCGCCTCGCGGAGCTGGCGGGCTTCATAGATGGAATGGGTCAGCGGTTTCTGCACGAAGGCGTGTTTACCCATTTTGATGGCCATCATAGCGATGGTGGCGTGCGTGTGGTCCGGGGTAGCCACAATGACCGCATCGATGCTTTTCTCCTTTTCCAGCATCTTGCGGAAATCGGTGTATTTCTTGGCCTTGGGGTATTGCTTGAATACCGGCCCCGCGTAATCCTCATCTACGTCGCACAGCGCGTAAATATTCTCACTAGTGCTGACATCGCGAACGTTACTCTGGCCCATACCCCCAATGCCAATACCGGCTATATTGAGTTTATCACTCGGCGGAGTGTAACCGACACCTCCCAGCACGTGCCGGGGAACGATGGTAAACGCCGCCGCCGCTGCCGCTGTGGTGCCCAAAAAATCCCGCCGCGACATCGGCTTGTGCTGATGTTGGGAAGTAGTATCCTGGTCTTTCATGTTGGTGCCCCTTTCGATGTTGCTCTCCTTTTTGTGATCGATAATTTACAGAAGTGGACCCCATAGTTTGGACACTTATTTTCGATTCTTAGATGCAATCCTGCTGGGTTGTTCATTAGGCAGCCAACCCCTTTATTGACGGGTCCACTGCTTGAGTTCCAAGCCCGCTTCCACTGGCACCAACTGGATCTTGGGATAAACCATGTATATATCAAGCCACGTAGTCCGTATCTGAACGGCAAGGTGGAGCGATCACATCGTACTGACGAATAGGAGTTTTATCAGCTACTCGAGTATACCGGTGACGTGGATCTAAATGAAAAACTAGAAGAATGGGAAAAGTTCTAGAATCTGCATCGGCCCCACGCATCACATGGCGGAAATACTCCGTATGAAGTGCTCAGGGCCAAACTTGAAAGTAACTTCCAGTGTCAACCATAGTTCTCAATATCACAAAAGGGGGTAACATCAGATGTCTCAGCTGGCAATTCATGGCGGTCAAAAAGTTCGGTCTGAGGTTTTTTCCCCATGGCCCATTTACGATGACCGGGAACTGAGGTACGTTGAGGAAGTGATCAGAAGCCGCACCTGGTTTGCGGGCATGCGCGGAGGAAATCCGGGGACCAAAACCAAGGCCCTTGAGGAACAATTCGCGGCTTATCATGAGGCCCGATATGGCATCGCCTGTGCCAATGGGTCGGTAGCACTGGAGATTGCCCTCAGGGCGGCAGGGATCGGTGCCGGGGATGAAGTTATTGTGCCGGCCTTGACCTTCGTTGCCACCTTGAGTTCGGTCCTGCAAGTCAACGCCATTCCGGTGTTGGTCGATATTGTTTACGATACTCAATGCCTCGATCCCGATGAAATCGAGAAAGCCATTACCGATCGGACCAGGGCTATCATGCCCGTCCATTACGGTGGTCATGTCTGCGATATGGACCGTATCATGGACCTGGCCCAGAAGCACGATCTTATCGTTATCGAAGATGCTGCTCATGCCCATGGCGCAGTCTATGAGGGACGGAAAGTCGGTACACTAGGGGATCTGGCCACATTCAGCTTCCAGGAAAGCAAGACCATGACCGCAGGTGAGGGTGGCATCATCACCACCAACAATCCCGAACTGGCGGAGAAGTGTATCCAATACCGCAGCTGCGGTCGGCATGAGGGGGAGTCTTGGTATATCCATTATGTTCTTCCGCTGAATTATCGCCTGGCCGAAGTTCTATCAGCCATACTGCTGGCCCAACTCGAGCGTCTTGATGACCAGCTTAAAATCAAGCAGGTAAATGCCGCCTATCTGGCCCAAGGACTTAATGAGGTTGACGGCATCCATCCGGTCCCTGGTGATGGGCATACTGATGTCAACGGCTATTACTGGTATCTGTTGCAATACAACCAGAGCAAGTTCGCCGAGGTCTCCAGAGACCGGTTTGTTGAAGCCCTGAACGCCGAGGGTATCCCCAGCCATATTGGCTATCCCTGGCCATTATCCAAGAATCCCATGTTTGAGAGCATTCAAGAAGGTGCCGCAGGATGCCCCTATACCTGTCCCTATTACCAGGGTATTGTGAATATTAAGAACCAGCACTTCCCCGTGGCCGAGCGCATATGCCGGGAGACGGTGGTGATCCCCCATCAGGTTCTCCTTGCCCCCAGGGAGGACTTAAATGATATTGTCAGCGCTATCCGAAAAATCCAAGATCAAGCTCAAAGGCTCCTTTGAAGCGCAGTAAGACGGAGTGGGCACAAAGATCGACGCCCTCTGGGCCATATTATCTTCGACCACCCCCAATTGCCCCGGACCACCCTACTTTGGAACCTAAAGTGAGCCAGTTATGAAACTGAGTTTACTTGATTACATCATATTTTTTATACCTCGTTGCTTTACGTCTCATATAGCGTCCAAGCCTGAGTCCGTACCATTCAGACTTTTTTTAGCACACGGTTCTTCAGAGCCCCGCTCCCCCGCCATCGGCGGGGCTCAGCCACCAGGGCTTTGAGCTGCTCATTCTCATTACGACACCGAACAGAGGGGAAAGATTGTAAATAAAGCTTGATTATAATAATGAAGTTTCTATAAATTTAAATCTCCCTATACTTAATTAGCGACATTAGCTTCACGGGGTGAGATGGTTGATGTTTGGTGTTAGGGGAGACTTTTGTTTGGTTGGGGCCACTCGTGGCAACGCTAGACTCGTGGTTGGAATAGCAGGCACAACTTCAATAGCCAAATTAGGTTAAGGACAACATAAGGAGAATGCAAATGCGATCCATTAAAATGAGACTCCCAGAAAGGTCCATTTTATTTTTTGCTGGTTTCTTTCTCTTTTTTACCTTTGGGAGCCCTGCGTTTGCTGCGATTACAGGGAAGATTGCCGGTCGGATTCTAGACGCCGAAACCGGCGAGCCTTTGCCCGGCACAAACGTGGTGATCGTCGGTACTGATCTGGGAGCAGCAGCAGACGTCACTGGCCATTACTTTATTATCAATATCCCTCCGGGGACTTATTCCGTCCAGGCCTCCGCTATCGGGTATGAGGCCATGACACAAACCGACGTAAGAGTCAGTGTAGATCACACCACCCCCTTGAATTTCGATCTTCGACCTACCACCCTTGTAGGAGAAGCAGTAACGGTGGTGGCTGCGCGGGAAATCGTGAAGATGGATGTCTCGTCAAGCAGTGTAGTCGCCCAGTACGATCAAATTGTGGCGGTTCCTTTTGTGACCGATGTTACCGAGTATACAAGCCTGATGGCCGGTGTTGAAGGTGATCGTATTAGAGGAGGTGGCCTGGACCAGACGGCGTTCGTACTGGATGGATTGACTGTGGTGGATAATCGCAGCAATGAACCGTTGGTGATGATTAATCTCAGTTCCGTGGCGGAGATGAGCATTATCACGGGGGGCTTTAATGCTGAATATGGCAATATTCGTTCCGGGCTGATTAACATCGTGACCAAAGAAGGAGATCCCAATAGATATCATGGGTCACTTGATCTGCGGTATAGCCCGCCTCTCCAAAAACATAGAGGTGCCTCCCTCATCAGTCCCGACAATTTTTATTTACGACCATACCTTGACCCTGAGGTGATGTGGGAAGGTACCACAGCCGGCGGCTGGGATGAAGAAACGAAATTACAATATCCAGAGTTTATCGGCTGGGACGCTGTTTCTGCAAAACTTATGGCGGACGCTGACCCCGGGAACGACCGGACACCGGATGAATGCCGGGACCTGTTTCTATGGGAACATGCGTCTGAAGGAAGTGCCGAATTCGGGCAGAAAGAGATGGAGTATGGCCATAAACCTGACTGGTTTGGGGAGGTCAGTCTGGGCGGCCCCGTGCCTCTGCTCGGTAGGTTTTTAGGCAACATGACGTTTTTCTCTTCCTATAAAAGAGATCAGCAAATGTTTGGCCTGCCCAGTGCCAGAGATTACTGGACGGAGGAAAACGCGCATCTGAAACTCACCTCCCGCCTGACTCCTAAAATGAAATTAACAGTTGAGGGATTATTTGGAGAGATACAAACACTATCATTCGTACACGGAGGGCCTAAAGCCTGGATGAGAGATCCGGATGATATATTCAGGACGAATATTACTGAAGGTAATGCCTTTTCAGATAGAGCTGGCGCACAAATGTATTTCCCCAGTACGCTGACTCCGTTTAATATCCATCGGAGGATGTACGGCATAGCTTTCGATCATGCTTTGAGTCCCAGTACCTTTTATAATATTAGAATTACCTCTCTTCGCATAGAGAACGAGGCCACAGAGAATATGGTTACCTGGCGGGATACAGCTACCATTAGATATTTTGGCAATACGCCAGTTGATGAAGCACCCTACGGATTCTGGTATGCGGATGGAATTCAATCCATGCAAGACGGCATGTATTATGGCGCCATAGGTTCCTGGGTCCGGGATTCGTCGAAGGTGAACACGATCAGTGCTAAATTTGATCTGACCAGCCAGATCGATAGGTATAACCAGATCAAGATGGGTTTCTTGATTAACTACGATGATATATATTCGCACTATGGAACCATGGAGTGGCTGTGGAATAAAGAATGGACCGAGACGAGGGAATATCCATACCGTATCGGTGCTTATATCCAGAACAAACTTGAGTTTGAAGGTATGATTGCGAATTTCGGACTGAGATTAGATTACAATGATCCCAATACGGATTGGTACACCTTGGAGAGGTATTCCCAATATTTTAAGCCTGGATATCACGAAGTTTTTAGAGAACTTGCACCCAAAGAACCTACAAAAGGGCACCTAAAACTGAGCCCACGTTTGGGGATATCGCATCCCATCACTGCCAGAGCAAAGCTGTACTTTAACTATGGGCATTTTTACTCGATGCCTTCAAGCGAGGACATGTTCGATATATATATAGGAAGTATATCCGGCGGGATCGCGAATAGAATTTTTAGAATTGGTAATCCCTCTGCGGATATACCCAGAACGGTGGCTTATGAGTTAGGGGTCGAGTACAATATCGGTGACTTGTTCATGCTTGGTTTGGCCGGTTACTATAAAGACGTGACGAATCAAACCGGGGATGTAAGATACATAAATATCGATGGAACGATTGATTACGAAACGGTCGAGAACAACCACTATGCCGATGTCAGGGGCTTCGAGATAAGGGTTGAGCGGCCTTTCGGACGCTGGCTTACCGGGTGGCTTAACTATAATTACATCGTAACCACCGATGGATTTATTGGGCGGGAAGTGTACTATGAAGATAAAAGACTCGAAAGACTTTATGGTATACAAAATCCTTATCAAGAGATACCCCTCGCCCGTCCTTTCCTCCGGACTAGCGTTTTTCTCACGGTTCCTACCGATTATGGCTTCCTTCTCGGGGGACTTCAGTTGGCCTTGCTGTATACCTGGAAGGCCGGCAGGTATGAAACCTGGGACCCCTTGAACACATACGAATTGTTCGATAATGTGCAGTGGAAGGACAGGCATAATGTCGATGCAAGAATAAGCAAGCAATTCCGAGTTGGCCGCCAGACTCTGACCTTCTTTGCGGATATCAATAATCTATTCGATACCAAGTATCTCGAGACCATCGGGTTCCAGAATCGAGGTGATGAAAGAAATTATATGGAGTCGCTGCACCTACCCATGTACGATGGCCCAGAGTATGAGGCCCAAGGCCTGATTAAGGGGGACGATAGACCGGGCGATATCAAGAGCGACGATAAGGACTATATTGACATGCCGGATCGTAATTTTCTTACCTATCTTAATCCTAGAAGCTTCTATGTGGGCCTGAGATATGATTTTTGAGGGTGAAAAAGGATTTTCTTGGGTAGGTGGGTGTGTAAGTCAATAGGGATGGTCCTCGGATCTCATGCGAGTGAAAAGCCGCCCCGTCACAGGCTCGTGGAGCAGGGGGACGGCCCGTCCCGATGAGAATTGCGGGCAGTGACATACTAACTGAGCAGACAGCGTAGTCGTTAAAAACGGAAGGGAATACCGTTATGAAAAGATTAGCGTACCTGGTTCTCGTACTTTCCCTGTTTCCCTATCAGCTAGCCTATTCTTCGGTCCAAAAGTGGATGGCCGTAAATAACGTGAATGATTTAGTTTTTGATAATATGACCCAGGTTCCAATTACCACGAATTATTATTATAACGCTTTTACTGAGTGGCTCATCTTTGAGGCGGTATGGCATATGGGTTGTGAAAACTGGACGGATACCCTTGGCGTCCCTCACGACATCGTGGTCACCGGCAATAGCCTGGTCAAGGTCGATGAAAAGTACACAACACCAGTCCCGGATGAGAACGGAGTCACACTGCACAGAATCTGGAGGTATACGCCCCCGAAGGTTACCGTTGATGGGTTTGGGCTAGATGACCCGTTTCCCACCGAAGGGGATGAAGTTGACCCCGATAAGATACCCGGAACGGCTGATATGATGTTGGAATCAACGGTTAATACCAACATAGGGGTTACGGTTCACCAGAGAGTACTTGGATGGGCTCAAAAGAATCATGATGATTACATCATATACGAATTTACCTTCACGAACACAGGGAACGTCGATCTCGATGACGAGATTGAACTGGATGGTCAGACTATCGAGAATTTTTACTTTCATAGGTATACCACCCCCGATGTAGGCAGTGACAAGATGCTCAGCGCGTATGGGGAAAGGCCCGCGGAGAGCGATAGCCTGAGAATATCGTTTGCCTATCCTACGAGACATGCCAGTGCGGAATACGATGACTTTGGTATTCCCGATTTAGAGACGGGCTGGATTTGGCATCCACAGTTTATCGGTGAGGCTACGCTTCATGTTGACAAATCTTACGATGATGAAACGGACGACCTGGCTCAACCCCAGATGACCGGTCAAGGAGATGCTGATGATCCCAATTTAATGGGCTGGCCAGGCGATATGGGTATCAGCCAACTTTCGATACTGTGGGGTGTCATGACGACTGGATTTCTCGATCATCTTGACACGCCGGAAATGACGGGCACTTATCTCGGGACCCACCATTCAGTAAGAATGGACGAGCAGGGCTATATGTGGAAAACGGATGTTCCCTGGCTCGGCGCTATTTGGGCTTTTCATAGTGCGAGCGGCCCGTTCACCATACCGTTTGGGGAGTCGATCAGAATCGTTTATGCTAACGTATTGGGATCTATTTCGCCCGAGAAGGGGTGGGAAGTCGGCAAAGCGTGGTTAAACGGAACTGCGGCGGATCTCTGGGATGGGGACTGGTATCTGCCCCCTCATTATGCGGAATATCCGGAGCTTTGTGATGATGATAACGATCGTGCGAAAGATTCATGGGTATATACCGGCAGGGATTCGCTTTTTCAGAATGCCTATGCTGCGACGTGGAACGTCCAGGAGAAGGATTACAATATCCCGGTCGCTCCTCCGCCCCCGGATATCACGGTTACCTCATTCCCTGATCGGATCAACATCAAGTGGGATGGTTACCAATCCGAGGCAGTAGCCGATTTTGCGGGCTATCGGGTTTATCGGGCCTTAGGTGCGCCAGATTATAGTGCAGAGGGGGACGTCATTGTCGGTAAGTGGGAATCCATTTTTGAGTGTGGCGCAGGTACGGACAATCCACTTACGGACAATTACGACGATTCGGAGCCAGATCGCGGGAAAGCCTATTTTTACTATGTGGCGGCCTTCGATAAAGCAGAAATGAACGACCCTGGTGTTTTTGGTGTAAAGGAGAGTCTTGAGAGTGGCAAATATTTAAATCGAACGACATTGGGTGCCTATCTCACCCGACCAGAAGGTTCACTTGCCAAGGCCAGGGTGGTTCCAAATCCATTCAATATTTCCGCTGAAAAATTGCAATATCCAGGTGAGCAAGATAAAATATTGTTTCTGAACGTGCCTGGAGAATGTGATATTAGGATTTACACAGAAAGTGGTGATCTGGTCAAGACGATTGAACACCGCACAGGCGCTGGTGATGCCTCATGGGGATTTTTACCTGAGGAATGGTCTACCACCAATACTGGCCAGATTATCGTGAGCGGGGTTTATATTGCCCATATCACAGATATAAACACGGGCGATAGTGTCATCCTGAAATTTATAGTGGTACGCTAACAGTTTGCAGTTACCGACGACTTGTCGGTCGGTTTACTTCTGGGTAGGTATTTAAAGCCTGGATCAAAAGGAGGCCTAGTAACATGAAGAGATTGACGTCACCTTTAATAGTTGTTTTTCTCTCAACAGTTTTGGTCATGCCCGCCTATTCGCAAATAAAGAAAGTTGCTCAAACCGGCCTTCAATTCTTAAAGGTTGATATGGTTGCTCGGTCGGCAGCGATGGGGAGTGCATTCTCAATGACAGGAAGTGGTGCCGATGCCGTGTTTTATAATCCGGCCGGCCTGTCTACGATGGAATCCAAGTTTGATTTTTTTGTTACCCAGACGAAGTGGATCGCTGATATTACCTATAACGCTGGTGCTTTGGCAGCGAGTTTGGGAAACTGGGGTAATGTTGGTGTTAGTTTTATCGCCGCTGATTATGGTGATATCATAGGAACACGGGTTGCTCCTACTGACGAAGGCTTTATAGAAACAGAAAAACTTGACGTCAGTGCCTACGTAGTAGGTCTGAGCTATGGAAGAAGACTGACGAACAAATTCATGGTAGGGGGTCAGGTTAAATATGCCTACCAGCACCTTGGTGAAAATATCCATGAGGAAGGTGGTAAATCTGTACAAAACGAAGTTACCGGTTTGGCTTATGACTTTGGAACTATATTTTACCCTGGATTTAGGAGTTTCAGGTTAGGGATGAATATCAGAAATTTTTCTCAGCAGTTTAAATATGAGAGCGAAACATTTCAGTTGCCTTTGACATTTGTGCTCGGCTTTGCTATGGATGTGTTTGACCTGATAGGTGATTACGATAGCTCTTTGTTATTGAGCATTGATGCGATCCATCCACGTGATTACACGGAGAGAATTCACATTGGAGCCGAGTATCTGCTCATGAACATGTTGGCTCTCCGTGGCGGTTATAAGATCAACTATAATGAGGAAAGTTATAGTTTCGGCTTTGGTCTTACACCCACTGTTGCCGGAATAAATTTAAAGATTGATTATGCTTACTCAGATCTTGGCATATTTGAGAATATAAGTAGATTCTCAGTAGGCCTTGCATTCTAGATTCTGCTGAGCAACAGGGACCAGTACCTGCAGTTAAGAAAAGCCCGGGTGGAACAGGGATAGAGAGTTGGCAGAGGATGAGACAAATAGGTATCAGTTTCATTTTATTAGAGTAGAGTAGTTCTCAGCATTCTTCTTCCAAGAAATGCGCTCCCATTCGACGGCTAAGTTTATTATCATCCTGAACATTTGATTCATTTGGCATTCCTTGCCCGTATACCCGTAGAGCGGAAGAGACAATCTAAAAAATCCGTTTAAGGGCCTTCACGGTAACATAAAACGTTTTGCATTTGAGAATGCAGTGGGTAGTAGACTTCTACAATTTGTGCAAGGTACATGTACGTAAATAAAGAACAAAAGGAGAAATTACGTTGAGTGAGCAAAAACAATCTGAATCTCATCCCGGGTTTGATTGGATAAAAGTACGCGAAGAGACAGGAGCATTTCCGATCTACGATGAGCCGTCGTTCGAAGCTGAGCAACAGTTAACACGGTTCTGGGGCAGAGATTGGGGTGTATCCGATGAAGTGGGTCACTTGAAGCTGGTTTTAGTTCACAAACCCCAGGAGGAGGAAATACTTCCTATCAAGGACGGTATTTACGATGAGGATATGGATTGGAGATATGACCCCAACGGTAGATGGCTTTGGCCTGGTAAGGATTTGCCTGATTTACCCCTGATGCAAGACCAGCATGATAGCCTCGTGGAGAAAATACGGGCTGAGGGCATTGAAGTCGTAAATCTGGACGGGGTGGTACCCCCTGGTGATGGTATGCATTGCATGGCTTGTATGTGTAGGGATTATGCTGTAGCCGTTAAGGGTGGAGCTATCATCTGCCGGATGGGCCTGGAACGCAGAAGGGGGGAAGAATCTCTCGTTGCAAAAAAACTATCAGCGTTAGGCATGCCGATCCTGCGCAGCATACATGGCACGGGGGTCTTTGAAGGGGGCAACTTTATGTTCCTCAATCAGGAGACCGCCATTGTTGGCCGCGGAGGGTTGACGAATGATGAAGGGGAACGGCAGGTCGAAGAGGTGTTAAACGTACTGGGGGTAAAACTGGTGCGGGTGCCCATGCCCGGTCAGGATGAGCACATTGATGGCCGTGTGGGCATGGTTGCCAAAGACGTAGCATTGGTTGATACGGCACATATGTCCTATGATTTCCTTCGAATGTTGAATGATATGGGCATTAAGGTTATATCGTGTAGGTTCGAAGAACCAAATGTATTGGTCCTGAGGCCGGGGAAGATTCTGACATCACATGTGATGACGGAGGCCACCAAGAAAGCCCTTGCGAAGGAAGGCATTGAAGTGGTCGTCAATAAGATGCAGGAGTTAAGTAAGGCGTTGGGTGGACCACGCTGCTCGACTTGTCCGTTAATTCGTGATCCTGCTTAATGAATGGTTACGAGCATCTTTGGGACGGGGCTGCATGCGACTCACAGTCGTAGAAATCGGAACTTTTTTAGCCTATCTTGCAGCAGTCATAGCGATAGGCTTCGTTTCGGGGAGAAAGGGGAAAGAAAGTACAGCAAATTTCTTTCTTGCTGGTCGGAAGTTACCCTTTTATGTGATTGGCTTTTCGTTAATTGCTTCCAGTATCAGCACTGAGCAATTCATTGGAGAAGTGGGCTGGGGTTATCGCTATGGCCTGGCGGTTGCCAATTGGGAGTGGCTCTATTTTATTGCACAGTCGATATTGATTTTTTTCTTTTTGCCTTTATATCTCAGACGCAAAATCTATACGGTACCCGAATTCCTACGGGGGAGATTTGGTGCTCTTTCAGGTACTATGTTTTCTATGATCCTTATAGTGATGTATGCAGTTGTCAATATACCCTTGGTTTTATATTCCGGTGCGTTTGTTATACATCAAATTTTTGGTGTAAACCTATATCTGGCTATTTGGCTATTAGCGCTTGCCGCCGGAGTTTACGCCATTTATGGTGGGCTGGCATCTGTGATCTGGACGGATCTATTGCAAGGTATTTTATTGATTGCGGGAGGGCTGCTGGTATTTTTTCTTGGAATACGGGCTGTGCCGGGGGGGTTGTCAGAAATCATCGGCACGGGCGAAAGAGCGCACCTGATGTTGCCTGCTGATCACCCTGAGCTTCCCTGGACCGGTATGCTAGCTCTAGCCTTCGTTAGTCACCTTTTTTACGCAACTTCAAACCAGTTCATTATTCAGAGATGTTTTGCAGCAAAAAATGAATGGCATGCTAAGATGAGTATTGTATTTTCCGGTTTCTTAACCATTGCCCTGGCACTGAGCGTAACCTGGCCTGGTATGATTGCCTACGCACTCAATCCGAATCTCGCAGAGGCCGATGCAGCTTACCCTTTTCTCATCAGCACTTTGATTCCTACGGGTCTGCGCGGTTTTATGTTTGCGGTTTTAATTGGGGCGATCATGTCTACCATTGATTCCTTGGTTAATTCAACCTCATCCCTGATTACCTTGGACATTTATAAGAATATTATAAACAAAGAGGCTGCAGACCGGAAATTGGTAGTATTTGCTCAGATTATTGGAACGCTCTTGTTGGTTTTTGGTGCCTTATGGGCGCCAATGGTTGGGAAGTTCGACTCAATATTTGGCTATGTTCAAGAAAGTTGGGCACTTATGATAGCCCCCTGTATGGCTGTATTTATTCACGCCATATTCTGGAAACGGGCCACAAATACTGCTGCGGCTGTGACCCTCCTTTTTGCTTTGCCGATGCTGGTAGTCGTTTATCTTCGTCAGTTTTATGGGATTCTGGAACAGATCAATATATTTAATCTATCGGGTATAATTTTTCTACTCTCACTTTTACTCATGGTTGTTATTAGTTTGTTCACCAAGCCAACCGATCCTGAAAGACTAAAACTGAACATATGGAAGCGCGATATGTTGAGACTCCCCGAAGCGGAAACAAAGCGTGGGTATCCCTGGTGGAAGCGGGTAGGACTCTGGTGGATTATCATGGTGGCATGCTTTGTAATTATATACATAAGATTCTGGTAAAATAGGAAAAATCAAATTTATGTAGGAAAGGAGATTTCAGGTGCTAGGTCCCGGATCATATTGGATTGGCGAGGAAGAAAAGCAAGAAGTTTAGGTAACTCACCCAATAACAATACGTTCAGTACCTTCCATTACCCTCCACCATCCACCAACCTCGAACAGGGAATTACGACTCATTTTGGGCACAAAGGTACAATTCTGGCCCTTCTCAAAGCCTAGTTGCGGAAGAAAAGAACAACTATGATTTGCTCCCAGTGCAACCATGACCACAGTCAAGAAACCACCTTTGTTTGTTGGCGGCTTCCCGGGTGGTGGCGCATCTAAAATGACTAGTTGAAGCTCCGGATCGATGGGCGCCCATGCTGGAGGCAGGCCGGGCACGTGTGGGGCGGGAATACGACGCGCATAAACAAGGGGAGCATTTAGCGGCTCTATACCAGGACGCGATTGACAAGCAACAGCATCATGGTTAGATTTCACGAAGATCGTTTTTGATAGGATTTGATTTCTCCCTGGAAGAGCCACATTTAGCGTTCGACACTGGACGGTTTGGTTCTGGCGTATCTAATATTTGGTGATTCGAGATGAAACTCATTTGGCTACTATTAATTTTTAGGAACTAACAGGCAATATCGGACGCATCTGCTCAGATATTCATCATGGACAAGTTCATTTTTTACCTTATTTTTTCACTACTATTTGTTGTTGGTGGATTCATTGCGTTTACTGGAATAATTCCCTTACGGATGGCTTATGTGGCACCATTACCTTTTCTACTAATGATTAAACACGGTTTCAAGTGGGATAATGTTACAAAGATATTCTTAATATTTCTTATCACAATTATTATTTCCGGGATAATAAATGGATCGTCTTTGAAAGAAATATTTTTATTCACCAGGTTCATAGTCACTTCGTACAGCATGTATTATTTAGCGAGTATTTACATAACCCACAAAAACGCCAAAAAGATAATCAGTTTATGCATAACTATCGGAATGATTCAGTTGCCGGTATTAATATTGCAGCGGCTATTGTATGATACTCTCATACCGCATTCAGCTGTATTTGTGATGGAAATCGATTTTTATTTTGGTACATTTTTCATTAATAATGATAAAGTACTAAGCCTTTTTTTAACAGGAGCGATCTTGTTTTTGCTTTTTGATGCCAAAAACAATTATTTTATTAAGCACAGATACTTTAAGGCAGTATGGCTCACACTTTCAGTTTTTATTTCAAATTCAATTGTATCACATCTTGTGTTGATAATAATTTGGCTCTATTATTTCCTTAGACGATTCTCGCTTATAAGAATCTTTCGCTTTTCTGCATTGCTTGTTCTTGTAGTAAGTTCCTTTGCCGCATTCAACTACTTGGATACCTGGTCTGATTTTCTTAAACTATCAATAACAAAGATCATTTTAAAGCAAGCGGGTAATGAGGAAGCATTTTTCGAAGGCAATTATTCGCGTGCTGCAGCAATAGCCTATTATAGAAGTCAACCAATAAAGTTACTTGGAGATGGCCCATCGCGGTATTATGATCCAATTACTCGCAAATATTTATTAGGCAATAGGGGCCAGATTTTCATATTTTATTCCGAGATAGGCTTAATTGGTCTTCTATTAGGCTACCTTATATTATATCGGATGGCAAAAAGTCCAGGCGCCATGAAAAAGAATATTCTCGTTCTTTTCTTTATTTCAATTGCTGCACTTACTTTAACAACAAGTGTACTAAGCAACGCGGGTATTATGTTGGCATATAATATATTTCTCAGAACCAATAAAATTACACACGGACGAATAATAGCAACTGTCTAAATTAATAAACTGTATTAATAATAGCAATGAGCGAAGAATAGTGATCGTAGGTCGGCTTAGGTAGGAATTGTAACCGTGGAGATTCGGAACGATAATAAGCATAACGATCTAACTCAGGAGGTGAGGCCACCTTTATTTATTGGCGGCTTCCCCAGCGGGGGAACCGACCTGCTGAAGACGGTGCTGAATGCGCATCCGGAGATATATCTCAATGGGGAAATGCCGTTCCTACATCTTCTTACCGAGCACGGCTATTCTGCCGATACGGTATTCAACACGCCTGAAGAAATCAGTGCACTTACCAGCAGACTCGAGAAGTATGACGTCTTCCATACCCTCGAGAACCTGAGTCACGACTTCACCTCCGATTTGAATTCAGATGCCCAGCTGACGTTCAGTACGGTGCTACGCAATGTATCAAATAAGGATCATGCCCGCGTATGGGGCAACAAGACACCACAGAACACGGAGCACATGGGGATGCTCCTGGACCTTTTCCCAGAGGCATACTTCATCATCATTGCACGAGATGTCCGGGATACTTGCCTGTCCTGGCGGAAAAAATGGGGGAAAAGCCTCTATTTATGTGCCCAAAAATGGCGCAATCGGATGAAGGCGGTTTGGGACCGGGCCGGAGCGATGGCCAATCCTAGGATCATCTTTATCCGGTTTGAAGATCTGTTGGAGAATACCGAGGAGGTTACCAAGAAATTGACGACCTTTCTCGGTCTGGATTGGAGCGCCAACATGCTGGAGCATCATATGTACACTCAGAGAATTTTCGAAGGCAAATTCAATTATGGCCAGCCTATCAAGGCGACAAATACGGGCAAGTGGAAAACCGCTTTACCTGCCCGGCAGGTGCGACGCATAGAGGCCATCGCATACGATACCATGCAGGTTTTCGGGTATCAGGTAGAATATGCCGAACACTATGCCCCTATTGGAAGGATCCGGCGCTTCATGGGAAAATTGAGAGACCTGTATGCCATAATCTTTATTGGCAACCGGGCTCTGAAGAGTGGCAATACGCTACGGTATCGGCTTGGAAATCTGAGGCATGAGTTGGTGAAGAGGCGAAATCGCAGGTTGCCCACAGCAACTGGGACTCCAAAGAATGCTTGATTCTGGGTCGCAAGGTGCCGCAACATTGCCGGAGATTTAATTGGTGCTCAGCGTTAAGTCGGCGGGAGGTTACTCGCCTGAAGGGAAAAAGTGTCCAAAGATATTCTGATCGTTTTTGGTACCAGGCCGGATGCCATCAAGATGGCTCCCTTGGTGGCCGCGTTTCGGGACAGACCTAATGATTTCAGTGCAAAGGTCTGCGTGACGGCCCAGCACAGAGAGATGCTGGATCAAGTGCTGACCTTATTTGATCTTCAGCCCGATTATGATCTGAATCTTATGCGCCCAAATCAAACCCTGACTGAAATAACGGTGAGCGTGATACGGGGCCTCAAAGAAATCTTTCAATCATATCGTCCAGACTGGGTGGTAATACAGGGAGACACCAGCACAGCGTTCGCGGCGGGATTGGCCGCTTTCTATGAACAAATCAAGGTCGCGCACGTCGAGGCCGGCCTGCGCAGTGGGAACAAGTTGGCTCCCTGGCCGGAAGAGGTGAACCGGCAACTGACCACCATCATAGCTGACATTCACTTTGCTCCAACCGAGGACGCCAGGGAGAACTTGTTACGAGCTGGGATCCCATCAGAGGGTATCCACGTGACCGGAAACACGGTAATAGACGCACTGCTGGCTACCTTGCAGCGGATTGAGAAGTCGGACGAATTATTGATCCAACTCAAGGAGCAGTTCAGTTATCTTGACCCGGACAAGCGCCTTATCCTGGTGACAGGCCACCGGCGGGAAAGTTTTGGGCCGAGGTTCGAAAGCATCTGTGAGGCGCTGCATGCTATCATCGCAGAAAATGAGGGGGTTGAATTAGTCTACCCCGTGCATTTGAATCCGAACGTTCAGGAACCGGTTATGAGAATTTTGGGAGGGAACAACACGGCTGTGGCAGAGCGAATTCATCTTATCGATCCTGTGGAATATCACCAGTTTGTGTATCTGATGAGTAGGGCCTATATCATAATTACTGATTCGGGGGGTGTCCAGGAAGAAGCTCCAAGCCTCCATAAGCCCGTCCTCGTCATGCGGGATACGACCGAGAGAGGCGAGGTGGTAGCACAAGGTATGGCAAAACTGGTAGGCAGCGACACTGAGACTATTCGGGCCGAGGCCAACCGGTTATTGATTGATGATCACCATTATGCCAAAATGGTGACCGGGGAAAACCCGTATGGAGATGGCAAGGCAGCCGAAAGAATCGCAACGATCATAGGTGAAGCGAATTAAATGAATAAGGTTTGCATTGTTGGGCTTGGTTATATCGGGCTGCCCACTGCGAGCGTGCTCGCCACCAAGGGGTACGAAGTCTGGGGCGTGGATATTCGTCCCGAAGTTGTGGATGCCATCAACAGCGGCAAGGTACCCATCTACGAGCTTGACCTGGATATTTTGCTGAAGTCAGCCGTGAACAGTGGCAAACTGCAGGCGGGTACAGAGCCCAGGCCCGCGGACGTTTTTATACTTGCAGTACCGACACCATTTAAATATGACCATGAGCCGGACCTGTCATATCTGGATGCGGCGACGCGGAGCATTGCGCCTCATCTAGGGGCCGGCAATCTCGTAATTGTCGAGTCTACCAGTCCCATCGGTACAACGGAACAGCTCGGCGCCCTTTTGAGCGATTTGCGTCCCGACCTCAACCTGCCCAGCTCCAACTCTCTGGGAACCAGGGGCGCCGGGGAGGGCAATCAGCTATATATGGCCTATTGCCCCGAAAGGGTACTACCAGGGAGGATACTGTTTGAATTGATCGAGAATGATCGTATCATCGGTGGTATCGATGGGGCTTCCTCAGAGGTAGTAGGGGAATTTTACTCCAGTTTTGTAGCCGGTGAAGTCGTGAAGACTAACTCACGCGCGGCGGAGATGGCCAAACTCATCGAAAATGCCTACCGGGATGTGAACATCGCCTTTGCAAATGAACTATCGATGATAAGTGAGGAGCATGGCATTGATCCATGGGAAGTGATCAGGCTCGCCAATCACCACCCCCGCGTGGATATCCTGCAACCCGGCCCCGGCGTCGGGGGGCACTGCATAGCCGTTGACCCATGGTTTATCGTGGATTCATCGCCCGGTTTGTCAAAATTGATCCGTACTGCTCGCGGTGTAAATAACGATAAAACTGAGTTTGTGGTCGGGCAGATCATCGCTGCTGCAAGCGCCCTTGACAATCCTACAATCGCATGTCTCGGTTTGGCTTATAAGGCAGATATTGACGATCTCAGGGAAAGTCCGGCAATATCTATCGTCACATCGTTGGCGAACAAGAAGGCCGGAACCATACTGGTGGTGGAGCCACATATTCAAAACCTTCCACACGATTTAGGAGAGGCAGGAAATATTAGGCTGGAACAGACAGCTGAGGCTTTAAAACTGGCAGATGTTGTCGTCCTGTTGGTGGACCACAAAGCATTTAAGAATATCGCCCCGGATACCCTTCAGAATAAATCTGTTATAGATACGCGTGGTATTTGGCACTGATGCCCGGTAAACAACAGCTGTACAATGTATTAATTGCGCATCAATCAACCATACCCCATTACCGTATCTCATTTTATGGTGCCGTAGCCAAGCTTAAGCCAGATTGGTGGGACTTTCGGGTGGCCTACGACCGGCATTCCAAACACTCGGTGTTCACAGAATTTATCGACAGCTCCGCAATTGAATTTGAAGTCCATCTGACCAGAACCATCGGAATGCGATTCAGGAAAAAGTCTTACGTCATCCAGACCTTTGTTTTTGGCGCCCGGCGGTATGACCTCTTTGTGCTGGAGAATGCGATCAACAATCTCGCTTATCCTCTCAGTCATCTGTACCGGCTATTTGGCCGAAAAGTTATTTACTGGGGACTGGGACATGACGTAAATGTGCCTGATCCGAAAGGATTCAAACGACTCATTGAAAAATTTAAGAGCTGGCTCGTGCGCCACAGCGACGGCTTTCTGGCCTACACCCAGGGGATTAAGCGCTACCTGGTTGAGCGACCTGGGCAGTATCTGCCCGAGGACAAAATATTCGTCTTGAACAACACCATTGATATCGATCATCATAGGAAAGCATTTGCTAAGCTCTCTGGAAGAAGGGAGGCGCTGCGTAAAGATTTAGGCGTCGAGAGCAAAATAGTCCTGATTTATGTTGGTCGGCTAGGTCCGGGGAAAAACCTCGAACTGCTCTCAGAAGTATTCCAACTGCTCTGGAGCCGAAATCCTCAATATCATCTGTTTGTTGTTGGTCTTGGTGATCGGTCGCCATTCGCCGGATTATTGGAGCATTGCGGCGAGGAAGGCATTACTTTTCATGGAGGGGTCGTTGAGCCGGAGGCAGTAGCCGCACTTGCCATCGCGAGTGATCTCTATGTTTTCCCCGGCGATGTGGGGTTGGGCCCAATCCAGGCCCTATGCTATGATTTGCCCCCCATTGTAGTTGACGGGAAAATCCATGGACCCGAATTTGAATATCTGGATCATGACAACGCCGTAATACTACCTGAGGGAACTAAGGCGGAACCATTCGCAAAGGCCATCGACGATTTGCTCTCCGATACGAAGCGGCTTGCAGCGCTAAAGCAGAACGCCTGGCCCTCCATCAAGCATCTCACCATTGAGAATATGGCGCAGAATTTTGTCGACGCCGTTTCGACTACACTGTCCCGTTAGTCGCTCCGTGACCTGTGCAGAAATGCTGGCCTGCCCTGTTGGGCAATATTGGGAACCGTGAGCGATGTCTGTCGGATGGTATTTCAGACGGCTGGGATCCATGGGATTGGCCGAGATTCTATGGCGCCTTTTCAGGGCGGCGCGGGCCGTTTTCGATCCACTTCGTGCCCGGTTGGCTAAAAGACCCTACTCCTCAGATCGCGTTGTGGCTGATTATCTCGCCTTGCCGCCATTGTGCCATCAACCACCCCCCAAGCCTGCCTCGGATACCTTCAATATCTTCGATTTCGAGTTTCCGGTAGATATAAAATTTGACTGGCACCTCGACTACCACTCCGGCATATCGGCCCCCCAGGGAATTGCATCTCGCATCAACATCCGCGACCGGGAGAAGATTGGAGATATCAAGTACATTTGGGAAATAAACCGGCATCAACATCTCTCTGCGCTTATGGCAACGCAGATTGGGCATGAAAATCCCGGGCAGATCCTCGAGACTCTCCAGGACTGGATTGACCGCAATCCTTACTTGCGGGGCGTCAATTGGACCAGCAGCCTGGAGTTGGCCCTGCGGGCCATCTCCTGGACTTTCATCCTTGAAGCGGCTCGCGCCACGCAAAAGGTATCAGCTGACACCTTCAGACCCATCCTCGGATCACTGGCGCAACAACTCGGATTCATTGCGCGGCACCTCAGTCGTTACTCTTCGGCCAATAATCACTTGATCGGCGAAGCGGCGGGGCTGTTTATCGGCAGCCAGCTGTTCACGGGCTCACCACGTGCCGCCCGGGCCCGTTCGATCCTGGAAGCCGAAATCCAGAAGCAGGTTTCCCCCGACGGCATCAACCGTGAGCAGGCTACCGCCTATCATCTGTTCACCTTGGAATTCTTCCTGCTGGCCCTGGTCCTCGGGATCAAGGTCGGCAAACCTTTCAGTGATGCGTATCGGGAGAGAATACGGGCCATGCTCGATTATCTCGCCAGCGTGGCCACATCTGGCGGCGAACTCCCGAATTTCGGCGATTCGGATGACGGCCGTGGGTTTCTGCTCGGATTCGGCGGAACCTCTCTGTCAACCGTGATGGCTCTGGGCGGCGTGCTGTTTGAAGACCCGCGCTACTTGAAATTCGCTGCAGAACCAGGCATGGCAGTTCATGTTCTTCTGGGACCGGAAGGCGTCAAATCGTTTAAGACCCTCAAGCAGGCTGGATCACCATTCCAATATGCCTCCAAACTCTATCGGGAGGGGGGAAAAGTGGTTATGGGCGATCCCAGTTTGGAACTGAAGGCCGTTTTTGATTTTGGGGAGCACAGCTATGGCAGTATCGCCGCCCATGCCCATGCCGATGCCCTCAGTCTCCAGATTGCCAGGGGTGACAGGTATTTTCTGATTGATCCGGGTACCTTCAGTTACCACTCATTCCCCGAATGGAGGGATTACTTCCGGGGGACCGCAGCACATAACACCGTTAGGATTGACGGCCAGAACCAGTCCATCATTGGAGGGCAATTTTTGTGGACCCACAAGGCCAAAAGCCGGCTGGTAGAATGGAGGTCCGATGCTGAGGCCGATATTTGCATTGCCGAGCACGACGGATACCGGCGGCTGGCCGATCCGGTACTCCATCGCCGGACCATCGAATTTCTGAAGGCCGCGTATGTATTTAATATCACCGATGAGATTATCTGCCGGGAAAAGCATAGGGTGGAGGTGTTTTTTCATCTGCATCCCGAATGTGAGATCAAGGCAGTTGGACCTGGTTCGGTGCAGGTGCAGCGTGGGGACCAACAAATAGTGATTACCGGAGATCATTCGGCGATGACCTTTGACGTTTTCAAGGGGCAAGAGGACCCAATTGCGGGCTGGCATTCACCCGCCTTTCATCGCAAAATTCCCATCAATACTTTGGTATTCAGTGGTTCGATATCCGCTGAATCAGCAATTCACACCACGATAAAATTGATTTAGGACCGTAATGAATATTTCTGTGTTTGGTTTAGGGTATGTGGGATCCGTCTCTTCTGCCTGCTTGGCGGACCATGGCCACACGATTTATGGCGTCGATATCAAGCAGGAGAAGGTAGACATGATAAGCTCCGGCAGGTCGCCGGTGGTGGAGCCTGGTTTGAGCGCGAAACTGGCTGACACCGTTAAGGCGGGCCGGCTGATTGCGACCACCGACGCTGTCGCGGCGCTCTCAAAATCTGAGGTGGCATTCGTGGTGGTCGCAACGCCCAGCGCGGCGAACGGAGCCATCAATGCTGATTACCTCTACCGCGCCTGCGAGCAGATTGCAGATACGCTGCAGGAGTTGAACCGCCCGCAGATCGTCGTTATCCGCAGCAGCATACTACCGGATATATTCAGGCAATGCCTAAAAATTATTGATGAACACGCCCCGGGATTGGTCAACCTATGCACCAATCCTGAATTTCTGCGCGAGGGCAGCGCACTGGCTGACTTCGAGGCGCCACCCTATACAATTTTCGGCACCGATTCGCCCGAGGCGGAAAAGGCTCTGCGTGAAATT
>SDBT01004287.1_pt1 | contig 24283 bp, 19 predicted proteins | sample 2277101 | NCBI WGS metagenome assembly SDBT01 (sample SAMN10404973, study PRJNA504765) | marine sediment metagenome | isolation source: marine sediment core GS10_PC15, 103 cmbsf | place: Arctic Ocean: Southern Knipovich Ridge | collected 2010 | reverse complement strand
TGCTCAGAGAGCCTGCTTATCCAAGGAGCTGCGGATCCCGTCCAGATGATAGATGTCGTTGAGGACGGTCAGACGCTTCCGGGAACCATACTCGACCACGCTGAACGCTCCGTTCTCGAATCCCAAGGCCCAGGAATTATCCCTATCCATCTTGAGCGCGTCAACGATGATGGCCTTGAGGGGGATATCGTGAGAAACGATGGCGACGCGCCGGCCAGCGTGGCGGTCTAGGATCTCGTTCATCGCCTCCAGAGTCCTTCGCATGGCATCATCGAAGCTCTCGCCCCCGGGCATTTGAACCCGCGAGGGATGCGTCTTCCACAGCTTCAGAAGATCTCCAAACCTCTCCGCGACCTCTCTAGCGTACATCCCCTGCCATTCCCCGTGATGGATCTCGATGAAGCGGGGCTCCTCGCGGGCCTCGATTCCAAGAGCATCCGCGATCAAACGCGCGGTGTCGACGGATCGCGCCAAGGGACTTGTATAGACGACATCCAACCCCTCAGAAGCCAACCTCCGGGCCAGAGCCCGGGATTGCTCCCGGCCCAACTCGCTGATGGGCGTGTCCAGTTGGCCCTGGTAGCGCGCCTGGGCGTTCCAGGTGCTCTCCCCATGTCGAACCAGATAGAGTTTGGTGATCATTAGAACCTCCACCGGGCCTTGGAATCATCGGCGGAACAAAGCAACTGGGCGAAGTCTCTCTCGCCCAGTTGCGCGTGAGGCCCACCCTATGGAACCTAGCTTCGTCGCGGCCTAGAATCCTTCCTTCGTCCTCCGCCCTCTCTCGAGCCTCGCGACCTCGACCCACGGTCCATCTCCACCGCATGTTCGGGCGTCCAACCCTCCAATACCGCCTGGCGAGACAGCCTGATCTTTCCTGCGGGATCTATGCCGATGACCATGACCGTGACTTCGTCGCCCGGACTGACCACCTCCGCCACGCTGGGCACTCGGAAGTCAGCCAGTTGAGAAATGTGAACCAAGCCCTCTTTTCCGGGCAGAATCTCCACAAAGGCGCCGAAATTGGTGATATTTTTGACGGTCCCGGTGTAGATCTTCCCGATCTCCGGATCCTCGGTCAGCTCCCGGATCATTTGAATGGCCTGCTCACTGCTCTCCCCATCCGTTGCAGCTACGAAGACCGAACCATCGTCGTCGACATCGATCTTCACGTTAAATTGTTCGGTGATGCTCCGAATCATCTTGCCGCCTGGTCCGATGATGGTCCCTATCTTGCTCGGATCCACCTTCAGGATAGTGATCCGGGGAGCATACGGCGAGAGCTCCGGTCGAACAGCACCGATGATCTCCTTCATCCGGTCGAGTATGTGGTGGCGCGCGTCATTGGCCTGCGCCAAGGCCCCCTCCATGATATCGTAGCCGATTCCCGTGACCTTGATATCCATCTGGAGAGCGGTGATACCTGCGGCCGTTCCCGCGACCTTGAAATCCATATCGCCCAGGTGATCCTCCACGCCCTGGATGTCGGTCAGGACGACGGTGTCATCTCCCTCCTTGATGAGGCCCATGGCAATTCCAGCCACCGGCGACGAGATGGGCACACCCGCATCCATGAGAGCCAGAGTGCTGGCGCAGGTGCTGGCCATCGAGGTCGAGCCGTTGGAGGAGAGAACCTCCGAGACCACTCGAACTGTGTAGGGGAAATCCTCCTCGGGAGGCAGCACAGGCCACAATGCATGTTCCGCCAGCGCCCCATGCCCGATCTCTCGGCGCCGCGGCCCCCGAAGAAACCAGGTCTCACCCGTGCTGTAGGGAGGGAAATTGTAATGATGAATGTACCGTTTGGTCGTCTGGCTTCCCAGGCCATCCAACTTCTGCTTCTCTCCCACCGTTCCCAGGGTCGCGATGGCGAGGACCTGAGTCCCCCCCCGGGTGAAGAGCCCAGAGCCGTGGGTGCGAGGCAACAAGCCGACTTGACCGGAAATAGGTCGGATGGTCGTGGCCTCCCGACCATCCGGGCGGACACCATCCTCCAGGATGGAGCGTCGAACCACGCCTTTGAGAACCTCCCCGAAAGCCTCCTTGATGTCGGCCTGAGAGCAGGATTCCTCCAGTGCTTCCATCGCCTTATTTCGAATCGCGTCCAAGGCCTCGCTATATTCGGCCTTGGAGCTGGAACGCCCCATCAAAGAGGCCAGAGGCTGCTCCACCAGTTCTCGAACGGAGTCCACGATCTCCCGGTCGACCTTTCGAGCCTCATGAGGCCTCTTGGCTTTGCCCAACTCCTGTGCCATCTCCTCCTGCGTGCGGATGACATCCTGCATCGCCTCGTGCCCCTGCCTGATGGCCTCCAGGAGAAGGTCTTCGGATACTTCCTTAGCATCCGCCTCCACCATCATCACCGCATCCTTCGTGCCAGCAAGGCGAAGGTCCAGCTTGCTTTCGGCCATCTGGGAAACGGTTGGATTGAAGACGAACTTCCCATCGATATGTCCAACCCGAACGGCCCCGATGGGGCCGTGGAAAGGAATATCGGAAATGGAGAGGGCCGCTGAGGCACCGATCAGGGATAGGATATCCAGATGATGCTCACCATCGGAAGATAGGGCGGTGATGACGACCTGGACCTCGTTTCGGAAACCGGAGGGGAACAAGGGGCGCAGAGGACGGTCCGTCAGGCGATCCAGCAGGATGGCTTGTTCGCTGGGACGCCCCTCACGGCGGAAGAAGCTGCCGGGAATCCTGCCCGCGGCATAGATCCTTTCCTCGTAGTCCACTATGAGCGGGAGAAAATCGATCCCCTCCCGCGGCTCTTTGGAGGCGGTGGCGGTGGCCAGAATCACGCTCTCCTCATGTCGAGCCAGGACACTCCCCCCAGCCTGGTTGGCCAGCTGACCGGTCTCCAACTGGATGGTGCTACCACCGATCTTTATTTCGAATGTTTTAACCACTTTGCTGCTCCTTTCCTTGAGACAGTCTGAATTTCTCGGGAAAGGGCTCAGTGATCAGGGACTGGAGGCTGGGCTCCAACCTCGACCCTCATACCTCCGAGTCCGCTGGAGCTCACTCCCCAATTCCTGGATCACCCAACCCTCTCCTGAGTCCTCATCACAACTAACTTAGTGTTCTTTCTCTATTCCTCATACAAAGACGAGCAGATGGCTCGCTCATCTACTCGTCATCCTCACATCTCAAAACAATGCCTGCCCGCTACTTGCGGAGGCCCAATCTTTCAATCAGCTCTCTGTAACGGCCTGCATCCTTGTTGCCTAAATAAGCTAAATGGCGTCGGCGTTTGCCCACCAGTTTCAACAACCCTCGTCGGGAGTGTTCATCTCCCTTGTGGATTTTCAGATGCTCCACCAGGCTATTGATGCGCGTGGTCAACAGGGCGACTTGCACCTCCGGAGAGCCCGTGTCGGTGGCATGAACGTGATACTCCTGGATGATCTCTCCCTTCATATCCTTATTCATAACCATTGGGTTCTTCCTTTCCAATTGCTATATCAGATGTAACTCTAAAGCATCCAGATTATAGCGCACCCCATCGTTGCGCGCAAATCCGACCCCCTCCAGGCTGACCCAAGGCAGCGCGAAGCGTCCTAGGAGCTTGAACGATCCTCCCGGAGCACACATCTCCTGACCCGGCCAGGCCGACCATGGTTTGTGAGGCGAGAGGCGGGTGTGTTATAATCCAAGTCCGTTCGCCGAAGGAGATTGTTTCAAGATCCATCCGGCCGAACCACTGAGCGAAAGACATCCGAGATTGGGAGGAACGATTTGCGCGCGCAAGTGCTTGTGACCGGGGGAGCGGGATTCATCGGCTCGCACCTGGTGGACGCCCTGGTCGAGCGGGGCCATCGGGTTCGCATCCTGGACAACCTGGAACCCCAGGTACACGGAGCGAGCGGCAGACAGCCCAGCTATTTGAACCCCGAAGCCGAGTTCATTCGCGGCGACGTGCGCGACCGGGAAGTGCTGTGCGAGGCTTTAGAAGGAATCGAGGTCGTCTTTCACAAAGCCGCCGCCGTGGGTGTCGGGCAGTCCATGTATGAGATTCGACGCTATGCGGAGATCAACACCATAGGTGGAGCCACCCTGCTCGACATCTTGGCAAACGAACCCCACGACGTGCGCAAGTTGGTGGTGGCCTCCTCCATGTCCGTCTATGGAGAGGGGAAGTACCGCTGCTCGGACTGCGGTGAGGTTTTCCCTCACTTGCGCAGCGATGAGCAACTGCTGGAGCGCCAGTGGGAGATGCGATGCCCCAGATGCGACCGAGTCGCGCAGGCTGCACCGACCGACGAGGAAAAGCCCCTGCGCCCCACCTCCATCTATGCCATCACCAAGCGTGACCACGAGGAGATGTTCCTCTGCACGGGTCAGGCCTACGGAATCCCAACGGTGGCCCTCCGCTACTTCAACGTGTACGGCCCCCGCCAGGCGCTCTCCAACCCCTATACTGGGGTGGTGGCCATCTTCTCCTCGCGGATCCTGAACGGCAACCCGCCCGCGATCTACGAGGATGGGCTCCAAAGCCGTGATCTCGTCCACGTCAGCGACATCGTGCAAGCGAACCTGCTGGCAATGGACCGATCCGAGGCGGACGGGCAAGTCCTCAACGTGGGCACCGGACGGCGGACGACGGTGCTGGATATAGCTCAGCTCTTGCTTCGAGAGCTGGGAAACGATGGCCTGCAGCCCCAGATCGTGGGCAAATACCGTCACGGCGATATCCGACACTGCTACGCCGACATCTCCAAGATCCATCGCCTTCTAGGCTTCTCTCCCCGGGTGACTTTCGAGCAGGGGATGAAGGATCTGCTCGTATGGGTGAGGGACCAGGAAGCTATCGACGGCTTCGAAAGCGTCAGGCGCGAGCTGGACTCCAAATCCCTGGTGATGTGAGAGGGCCGAAAATGAACGTGCTGGTCACAGGGGGGGCGGGATTCATAGGCTCCCACATAGCCGAGAGGTGGGCGCAGCAAGGCCATGACGTGGTCGTCCTGGACAACCTTTCCCGGGCTCGGCTTTTGGGGAAAAACCAGCGCAATGCCCGCCACAACTGGGAGAATTTGGCCGCTTACCCTCGTATCCGCAGGATCGAAGGCGACGTTCGAGATGAGTCCACCCTGGAAGAGGTGGTCCCACAAGCGGATCTGATCTTCCACGCCGCGTCCCAGACGGCGGTGACGATGTCGATCCAGCAGCCCCACTTGGATTTCTCCAACAATGTCATCGGGACCTTTCGCGTGCTGGAGGCAGCCCGCCTGGGGGGCAACGCGCCCACCATCATCTTCTGTTCCACCAACAAAGTCTACGGCGAAAACGTCAACCGGATCGGCGTGAAAGAGGGTGCATCCTGCTATAGCTTCGAAGATGCCTACCGAGACGGGATCTCGGAGAGCTTCTCGGTGGATCTATGCGAGCACACCCCTTATGGGTGCTCCAAGCTGGCAGGGGATCTCTACATGCAGGAATATGCCCGCCTGTATGGGCTGAAGGTGGGCGTGTTCCGCATGTCGTGCATCTACGGAACGCGCCAGTTCGGTTTCGAGGATCAAGGGTGGTTAGCTTGGTTCACCATAGCCACCCTCTCGGGACAGCCCATCACCATCTATGGGGACGGCAAACAGGTTCGGGACGTGCTCTATATCTCCGACCTGCTCGATCTATACCAAGCCTTCATCGAAAGCGATCGCTCTCATGGCGTGTACAACGCAGGAGGGGGCAAAGACAACACCCTCTCCCTCCTGCAGCTCCTGGACCTCCTGGAGGAACTGACCAACAAGAGAAGCCAGCTGACCTTCGCCGCCTGGAGGCCCAGCGACCAGAAAGTATACATCTCTCATATCAAGAAGTCCCGAGATGAGCTGGGATGGATGCCCAAGGTCGGCGTGCGCCAGGGCACGGAAAGGTTAGTGGAATGGGTGGCCGAGAACGTAGAACTGTTCTGAGGAGTCGCCAAGGTGGACAAGGTGCTGGTGCTCTCTCCATGCGACGTATTTCCCCCCGTGCACGGTAGCAGCACGGCCATCTATCATACCGTCAAGCACCTGATGGACGACCATCGGTTGGAGCTCCTCCTTTGCCATCTCTACTCGCAGGGAGGGAAACCCGACCTGTCGCACCCCAATCTCAGCATTCGCTACGTCCCCAAAACCCCGTTGGATCACCTGGGGTACAAGGGCCTGGCGGCGAATCCGCTGTATTATCTATCAGCGCGCCGAGCGATGGAGGACCTGGAGGCGGACATCATCCAAAGCGAGCTCCTGTGGACCTCCACCGTCGCCGCCTTTCTGAAGAACCGGTATCGCCGCCCCCTGCTATTGGTGGAGGAGAACGTCGAGTATTTGAAGTTCCGACGCTTCGGCATCAACAATCCGCTGGTCGAACTGGTAGGTGCCTGGGAGGGATGGGCGTGTCGCCAAGCCGACCACGTGGTGGCCGTCTCCGAGGTCGACAAAGGCCTGCTGGTGGATACGTACGGCATCTCACCCCGGAAGATCACGGTGATTCCCCATTGCGTCGACCTGGACGTCTTCGACTACGATGCCCGGGGCGCAGCCGCCGTGAGGCGCCAACTGGGCCTTCGCGATAGCCAGCCCCTTCTGACCTTCGTCGGCAAACTGGATTACATACCCAATGCACGAGCGGTGCGTTACATCTCGCGGGTGATTCGCCCCGCCGTGATTAAGCGCCACCCCGACGCTAGATTCCTCATCATCGGTCAAGGTGCCAAAAGCCTGCCGGAGCACGTCGAAGAGGGCTTGATCTTCTCCGGCTTCGTCGACGCCCGGGCGGAGGCGCGTCCCAACTTGTCCCACTACCTATCCGCCTCCGACGTGGTCTTAGTCCCCCTGGATTCAGGCTCAGGCACGCGACTGAAGATCCTGGAGGCGGCGGGCTGCGCCCGCGCCATAGTATCCACCCAAATCGGTGCCGAAGGGCAGGCCTTCCGACACGGCGATGAGATCCTGCTATCTGAAGAGGTAGACGACCGCTTCGTGGACAACGTGTTGGCTGTGCTGGACGACGCGAACCTGCGGAGGAAACTGGGCGATGGGGCGCGGGCACGAGTCACAGCCGACTACAACTGGGCCAACGCCGCCGCCCAATTCCGAGGCATATATCGCTCGCTGCTGGACGGGCGGACCTCGACGGAGGAGCAGCGGACGTGAAAGTGCTGGTGGCCATCTTCGAGGAATTGGTGCCCATCAGCGGAGGGGGCACCCCCCGCATCTCCAGCGTCGTGCGCGCCTTCGTCCGACGCGGCCATGAAGTCTACGTGGCCTGCTCCACCGGCACCACCAGGGAGGAAACCATCGCAGCCCTGCAGTGCAGGGATGTGCTCCCCCTGCCCGGGGTCAGCAGGCTGGACCGCCGCAAGATGTTGAAGTATCTCTACACCTATCCTTGGAACATGGCAAAACTGGCAAACTACGCGCGAAAGATCCAACCCGATCTGATCGTATCCCACAACTCCGTCGCCGGCTACGGAGCCGTCCTGTCCCATTCCCTGGGACCGAAAGGCCTGACCGTCCTGGACCTTACCGACGTACTGTTCGAGTACCTGGAGGACTACGGCTCGAGAGGATGGCTGGGAATAGTCAGGGCTATCGGGCGCCGAATGGAGGGGGACGCCTTTCGACGCTCCGACCGGATCATCACCATCAGCCGGGCGATGGCCGATATAATCGCAGGCAAAGGCGTCCGGAGGAAGCGAGTGGACGTCGTGCACGACGGGGTGGACATCGAGATCTTCCGCCCCATGGATGAAAGCTCGCTTCGACAGCGGCATGCGCCGGACGCGGAGCACGTTCTGATCTACCACGGCGTCATCGATCCGCAGGATGAACCCATGCTGCTCATGGATGCGGTGGGCCTGATCCTGGAACGGTTCCCGCGCACCGCCTTCTGGTTGGTGGGCAGTGGGGCGGCCGTCCCATCCCTGCAGGCCCGGGTCGAAAAGGAGGGGTGGAAGGACCGTTTCCTCTTCTCCGGATGGGTATCCCAAGAAGAAGTGCCGCGCTACATCTCGGCCAGCGATCTCGGCCTCGTGATCCTGCCCGACGTGATCTCCGCCCGCGGCCGGGTCACGCTCAAAGAATTCGAGTACTGGGGATGCGGCATTCCAGCGATATTGCCCCGATTGCCAGCCTTGGAGGAGATGGTGCCCGACGGGGAAGCATCCCTTTTCTACCAGCCGGGAGATGCCCAAGACCTGGCTCGACAGGCCATCGCATTGCTGGAGGATCAGGAGCTGCGCCTGTGCATGGGGCGACGAGGGATGGAAATGGTCAAGGAGAGGTTTCAATGGCCGGCGTTGGCCGATGAGTTCGTTGCCCTCTGCGAGGGCTATCTGGAGAGGGGGTTGTCTGCGTGAAGGTTCTGGTGGCGAATCCACCCTGGCCCGGCCCGGGCTTCGGGGCCCGCAGCGATGTGCGCTGGCCTCACAAGAGAAGCGACAAATACATCGAATATCCGATTTACTTGTCGTACGCAGTGGCCATCCTGGGCGAGGCCGGCTTCGAGGTCTCCTTCGTGGACGCCATCATGGAGGAATTGTCCATAGAGGATTTCGCATCCCGCGTGGCGGGAGAATCCCCTGACCTCGTGGTGCTGGAATGCTCCACTCCCACCATAAACTACGACCTCCTGTCAGTCCAAAAGATCAAGGAGAGGCTTCCCGACACCTTCGCGGTTTTGGTCGGCTCCCACGCATCCGTCTTCCACCAGCAGTTGTTGGCCGAGAATCCCGACTTGGACGGAGTCTGCCAGGGCGAGTTCGAGCTGACGGCCCGCCACTTGGCCCAGACCCTGGCGGAGGATGGAGATCTGAGTCAGGTGGAGGGGCTCTCCTACCGGGAAGACGGCGAGGCTCGAGTGAACCTCCCGCGTCCCTACCTGGCGGACCTGGATAAACTTCCGTTTCCCGACCTGGAAATCGTACCTTGTGATGGCTACCGCGCCGGCATCTACTCGGGGAAGAAGCCCACAGCCATGATCAGCTCCCGCGGATGCCCCTACCAGTGCAGATATTGTCTCTGGCCCGAGACCTTATATGGCCACCGCTTCCGTGCCCGCAGCGCAGCCAATGTGGTGGACGAGATGGAAAGGGCGGTGCGCGACTATGCCGTGGATGAAATCTACTTCGATGACGATTGTTTGACCATAGACAAGCGCCGCGTCCTGGAGATGTGTCGACTGATCGACGAGCGCGACCTGCATGTGGATTGGATATGTCAGGCCCGTGTGGACACGGTGGACCGGGAGATGCTGGAGGCGATGAAGGCTGGCGGATGTCACTACATCCTTTTCGGGGTAGAGTCCGGCTCCCCCCGGATGCTGCAAGCCATGCGCAAGGGGATGTCCCTGGACCGTGCCAGGGAGGCCTTTCGTCTATGCCGTGAGTTGGAGATCAAGACCCAAGCTTACTTCCTTTTCGGCTTTCCCGGCGAGGATGAAGAATCGGTGAGCGAGACCATCGCTTTCGCCAAGGAGCTGGAGCCCGACTCGGCCCAGTTCGCCGTCGTGATCCCGCACCCGGGGACGGAGCTCTTCAGCATGTGTCAGGAGAAGGGCTGGCTGGTTTACGAGTCGTGGGAGGACTTCGCCGCTTGCAACTCCCTGATAGAGACCGAGAGCTTCAGCCGTGAAGATGCCGAGCGGGCCCGGATTCGGGCCTATCGGGAGTTCTATTTCCGGCCCAGCCTGATCCTCAAGGCTCTGAGCCGGATACGCCGATGGAAGGACGTCCAGCGGATCTATCGAGGAGGTCTGTCTGTGCTCAGCCGAGTGTCTTTCTTCGAGAGAGCGCGTGGGTAGTGTCGCTGCTGGGATGGTTTCTGAGGCTGCCCGTCCGGTTCGCGGCGCCGACGCTGCCCTATCTGCGCTACTTCAATTTCATCCGCCGGCTGGAGGTGGATCTGCTCCACCAGCACCTGGGCAACCCCGGAGGTCTGCGAGTCCTGGACATCGGGTGTGGGGAGGGAACCTATTTCCTGGATCTGGCGCTGCGGGGAGCCACGTTGACCGAGATGGAACTGCTCCCGGAAGCCGTGTCGGTCAACCATCATGCCATCGAGCGGCTGGAGCTATCGGCCTCGGCGGCGACCATAGCGGGCAACGCGATCGCTTTGCCGACGTCGGATCAGTCCTTCGATGCGGTGATCTGCAATTGCGTCTTGGAACACGTGATGGACGATTCGGCAGCGCTGCAAGAGATGGCAAGGGTCCTGAAGCCAAGTGGTCTTCTGTACCTGACGGTGGACTGCGACGAGCAGCCCTTGGTCTTGAGTGGGCTGAACAGCATCCCCGGTCCCGTGCGAGAACGGATGTTGAAAAGGGAGTTCGCGGGTGCCGCGTCGGTCCAGCAAGGATTGCGAAGCTATCTGGCAACCGTCTACAATGTGCGACGCAGATATCGACGGGACGAGCTTCTGCCCCGGCTGGAGGATTTGGGGTTCGCCGTGCGTGAGACCCGCTATTATCCGAACCGACTGGGAGCGGCGATCTTCGAGGCTTTCGCCTGCTTACGAGGCATCGACCCTTTAAGAGGATGGGGGCGCTTAGCCTATATGCTCACTTCCCTCCTCCTGAGCCCCTGGCTATCCTTCGCGGACGGGAGCGGCGGCCCGGAAGGAGGAGGGTACTGTCTGGCCATAGTGGCCGATAAGGTTGGAGAAGAGAACTGACGGAGGGGACTACGGTATGAAACGCATCGCGTACGGGCTGGCCATCATCATCTGCCTGGTGGGGCTCGCGGCCCCGCACGTCCTAGCCCAAGAAGGCACCCTCGCCCTCGCGGCAAAGCCGGGAAGCGAGATCGGCCCATACGCAACCGCTCTTGGCCCCGACGGCCGCCCCTGGGCGGCATGGGAATCCTGGGGGCAGAACGGCGAGAGCGAGATCTGGTACAGCCGACTGGCTGAACGGGGATGGGAGCCGCCCGCACCGATTGATCCCTCCTCGTCCGGGGAGGACACCAGCCCGGCGCTTGCTTTCGATAGCTACGGCGTCCCCTGGGCAGCTTGGAGCCGGGGCGCCGAAGGCCGACTGCTCTACGCCCGCTGGATCGACGGCGCCTGGGAGACACCGCTCCCGGTCGATGGGATCACCTCGTCGGCCAATCGAGGGGCCGCGCTGGAGCTGGGCCCTGACGGCTCCCTCTGGCTGGCCTGGTCGGGCTTGGACGGCCAAGATGAGGAGATCTTCACCGCTCGTTGGGAAGGTGCCGCGTGGGAAAGCGTCCGGACGGTGAGCGCCGACGAAGAGCATCCCGAATCCTACGACGTGAACCCCCACCTGGCCGTGGGACCATCCGGCCTCTGGGTGGTATGGACCGGCTACGACCCGGCCGCGGGCAGCGATGAGATCTTCGCCAGTCGATGGGATGGGATTAGCTGGGGGCCTGAGGAGCGAGTGAACCGGCCGGACGGCCTGCCGGATTTCTGCCCGTCGATTGCGGTGGATCAGACTGGGGCCCCATGGGTGGCCTGGGCGGGATTTAACGGAAAAGGTTACAGCATCCTCTGGAGTCGCCGTGAGGCCGATCACTGGTCCGCCGAGGCGATCCTGGCTGATCTGGGCAGCGACACCTCCAGCACCTTCCCTTCCATCTCCATAGGTGCCGACGGCCGCCCCGAGGTGGTGTGGAACACTCACGCTCCGGGCGTGTCGCTCCTGGGCTGGAGCCGCTGGGACGGCAGCGCCTGGACGCCGGCGCGTCAACTGGGCGCGAGAGGAGGAACCTTCCCCCTGCTGAGCCACGACGCGGCCGGTACGCCGGTGGTCCTATCGTTGGGCGAATCGGCTCGCGATTTGACCGTGATCGAACCGCAGGCCTTCGCCCAGCCGATGCCGCTGCTCTCGACACAGGTCGCGTCGCTGGCCAGCGAGTCCTCGGTCTCACCTCTTACCGTTCAAGACCGGTATGACGGCTTCGGGGACAGCATCACCTGGGGCTATTACAACAAGCCCAACGGATACCCCAATACACCCTATGAGATCTATCTCGAACCAAAGCTGGACAATGAGATCCGGCCCTCAGAAGTGCCTAACTCGGGAGTTCCAGGGGAGAGGACCGATGCCGGGGTGGTGCGCTTTCCCGGGGTCATAGCCTCCCTCGACCCCCAGTACGTCCTCATCATGGAGGGCACCAACGACGTCAAGTGGCAATACCCGGCCCAGACCACAGTCAACAACCTTTCGGCTATGATCGATATCGCACGCGCCCACGGGACGATTCCCCTGATCGCCACCCTCCCACCTGTGAGCCACACCAGCAACGCTCCGACGCGGCAGCGCAACGACCTGATCCGGTCGATGGCCGCCAGTAAGGACGTGCCTTTGGCCGAGATGTACGACGCCATATTGAGCTATTCCGGCAGCCACGATTGGACCTACTACTACGTGAGCGGCGTCCATCCCTGGGGACCTCTGATGGTGGTGATATCGGACGAGTGGTTCGACACGCTAACTAACAGCATACCGCCAGAGTCCTTCGTCAAGCCGCTTCCGGAGTACACCCGCTCCAAGAGCTTCACCGTCCACTGGACGGGGCGAGCCTTCACGGACATCAAAGATTACGACGTGCAGTACAAAGTTGATTCGGGAAGCTGGCAGACTTGGCTGTCAGATACCACCCAGACAAGCGCCACTTTCGGTCCTGCCTCGCCCGCTGCCGTGGACTACGGCCACACCTACTACTTCCGCTGCAGAGCGGAGGACACACTGGGGAATCAGGAAGACTACCCCGCCGACGCCGACGCGCAGATCACGGTAGCACGGGCCATCTATGGGACCGTGATGGGCAATCGGGGCACACCTATGCTAGGAGCGACGGTAACCATCACCCCGTCGGGGTACACGACCGGCTTCTCCTACCACGACGGCAGTTATGAAGCCTTCATCAGCTCCACAGGCAGCTATACCTCCGAAGTCAAGGCCAGCAAAGCCGGCTTCGGCGCCCTCCCGCCCATGTATGGCGTGCAAGTGCCCGCCGATGACAGTGTGGGGAACGTTGACTTCGTCCTTCCGCCCGGCGACGACGTGGTCACGAACGGCGGCTTCGAGAGCGGAGATGATGACTGGGCAACAGGCGGCACCTCCCCAACCTTTCTCAGCGACTACGGTCACACGGGAACAGGCTACGCCAAGCTGGCTCCCACAAGCGGTGGGACTTCTACTCTAAGTCAAGGAGGCGTATACATAGATGATACGAACATCGTCTCGCCAACGCTCTCATTCATGTACTGGTACACAAGTGGCGCTCCATCAGACTACCTCCAGGCTGAGGTGAATTCTACTCCAGTGAAAACAATTACGGCGAGCAGCGATGGATGGGCTCACGGATGGGCAGGCGTCAGCAACTATGCCGGTCTGACCGTGACCCTAACTCTGAAGGTCAGCCGAGGCTCAGGCGGTACGACCTATGCTCACGTGGACGAGGTCAGTCTGGGCTCGGCGGCGCCCGAGCCGGTCGCTATATATCTTCCCTTTGCCGAAAAGCGCTATTATGGTGATTGAGCGGACAACGAAACTGAGGACAGGATGAAAATCCAGAATCAAATGGATCCAGAGCTCTCCGTGATCGTCCCACTGCTCGACGAAGAGGAGAACCTGGAAGCCCTGCACGACGCCCTGAGTGAAGCGCTAGGTCCGCTGTCGCTGTCCTACGAGATCATCTTCGTGGATGACGGCAGCACGGACGATTCCCCCCGCGTCCTGGAGAACCTGCACGCCCGCGATCCGAACCATGTGAAGGTGGTGCAGTTCCGTCGGAACTTCGGCAAGACCGCGGCGCTGACCGAGGGCTTCCGGCAGGCGCGGGGCCGACATGTGGTGACCATCGATGCGGACCTGCAAGAGGATCCGAGGGAAATCCCCCGCCTACTGGAGGAACTGGAGCGAGGCTACGACCTGGTGGCCGCCTGGCGGCATAACCGCCGGGATCCCCCGTCTAAAACCTGGCCATCCCGAGTGTTCAACACCGTGGTTTCCTGGCTGACAGGGATCAGGCTCCACGACTTCAACTGCGGGCTGAAGGCCTACAGGCGGGAGGTGACGCAGGAGCTGCGGCTCTACGGAGAGCTGCACCGTTTCATCCCAGTGCTGGCCCATTGGCGCGGCTTCCGCATCGGCGAGATGAGGGTCGACCATCGCCCCAGGCGATTCGGACGCTCCAAATACGGTTTGGCCCGCTTCGGTCGAGGCTTCTTCGATTTCCTGGTGGTGCTATTCCTCACCCGCTACCTCAACAAGCCCTTGCAGACGTTCGGGACCATCGGGATCATCTCCTTCCTGTTCGGGCTGGGTATCTGGGTCTACTTCACCGTCGTCTGGCTCGTGGAGGGGGGAATCGGCTGGCGCCCCCTGATGTTCGTGGGCATCCTGGCCATCATCGTGGGGATCCAGCTGGCTTCCCTGGGGCTCCTGGGAGAGATGGTCCGCAACTTCGCCTATCGGCCGGAAGAGGAATACTCCATCCGCCGGATCCTGGACTGAGCCGATGGGAGCAACGATCTCGCCCAGCCTGCAGAGCAACCTGGACCGCTATATCCGTCGGGTGACGGGGAAGAAATCGTGGAGACTGTTCCTCTGGCAAGGCTTCGTCCTGACCCTTCTCTCGGGCATGCCGGGCATCTTGGCCACCTTCCTGCGCGGAAAGCTCTACCGGTGGGTTCTGGGAAGCTTGGGACACGGCTGCCTCTTCGAGAAGGACGTGCGCCTGTACGTTCCCCGACGGGTGTTCCTGGGTGACAGGGTTATGATCGGTGAAGGGACCTTGCTGGATGCCTGCTGCGCTGAGGGGAGCATCGAACTTGGAGACGACGCCTGGGTGTCGCGCGGCTGCATCCTGGTCTCGGGCAGCGGGAAGATCCAGTTGGGCCGATCAGCCTATCTGGGCTATCGGGCCCTGCTACTCGGGCACGCCGGCATCCAAATCGGAGACAATACGCTCATCGCCAACGACGTCCAACTGATCTGCGGGAGCCACATCTTCTCCGACCCCAAGGTGCCCATAAGGCAACAGGGCGCGGATGAGCGTCCCATCGTCGTGGGCGACGATGTCTGGATCGCGGCCTCCGCCATCGTCCTGGGCGGGGTAACGGTCGGAGACGGTGCTGTGGTGGGCGCCGGAGCCGTGGTGACCAAGGACATCCCCCCCTACAGCATCGCCCTGGGCGTCCCAGCGCAGGTGGTCGGCCAACGGGCATGATCCCATCAACGGACCGGCCATGAGCTTGAATCGCCTGACAGGCTTTCTTAAAAGCCCCCTGGTCAAGTGGGCTTATTTCCTCCTCCTGCTGGGCGCGGCGACCTACTACCTTCTGGGTTGGGGCGGGCAGTTGGGGGCCATCCTGAGTCGAGCTCGATGGGAGCCCCTGATGGGAGCTCTCCTCCTATGTCTCTCGACGGTGCTCCTAAACGCCTACATCTACCACATCATCTATCGCGGAACGGGGATACGCCTATCCTACTGGAAAGTCTTCCGCATAATCACCGTATCCCAGCTGGGCAAATACATTCCGGGGAAGCTGGTTTTCGCGGGCAACTACTACCTCCTATCGCGAGAGGCCGGCGTGGACGATGGCCGCATCGGCGTCACCTTCATCGTCTCCGTATCCCTGTGGATCCTCAGCGCCTCCCTTTGCAGCCTCCCGGCCCTCGCGCTGGTTGCGCCCGCGCTGCGATACTCCGTGATTCTCCTCCCTTTCCTCCTGGCGGTTCTGATCCACCCTCGAGTTCTGACCTGGGCCCTGGGCCTCATCCGGAAAGGCCTGGGGCGAGTCGGATGGGGGCTGAGAGAAACCAGCCCCATCACCTTGAGCTACGGCCTGTACGCCAAGGGCCTGATCCTGTACTTGGCGGCGTGGGCGCTGACCGGGGCTCAGATCTACCTGATCCTGGAAGCCTTCCAGCCCATTTCGCTGGCGGCTTATCCTCTGGTCCTCTCGGCAGGAGCCCTGGCCACGGTGGTGGGCTTCGTGGCCCTCTTCGCCCCCGCGGGACTGGGAGTCCGGGAGGCAGTTGGAGCGCTGATCCTGGCAAGCGCGGTCTCTGGGGAGACGGCGGGCATCGCGATGGTGGCTTTCAGAGCGTTGGCGACCGTCACCGATCTGAGCCTGGCAGTAGCCTCCATGATCCTTCTGCGCCCACAGGGAGCGAGAGATGAAGCCTGAGAAGGAACCTCGCCAGCTCACCCTCTTCGCCGGGCTGGCGCTGGGCGGGATATGGCTCCTCCAGGCCGTCGTCAACTGGCTCTGGCTGTCCGCCAACTCGACCATCACCGGATGGGATGTGCCAGGCCATCTGGTGAGCAGTTATGCGTACTACCAACTACTGGAGACTTGGAGCCTCCAGACTCCCTTCCAGATCATGACTCTGGACAGCTATCGGCCTCCCCTGTTCCAACTCTCTACCGCCCCTTTATTCTGGCTCTTCGGCAGAACAGCGGACGTAGCCGTCCTGATCAACCTGGTTTACCTGGCCATCCTGATCGGCTCCGTGTATGGAATCGGCAACCGCCTGAGCGGGCGAGGAGTGGGGCTGTTCGCGGCCTTCCTGGCTTCCATGTACCCCATGCTCTTCGCCATGACCCGGCTTCTCTACATCGATTACGCCCTCACCGCCGTGGTGGCGCTGAGCATCTACCTGCTGGTGCGCAGCGAAGGGCTGCGGCACCGGGGCTGGAGCACGGCCCTGGGGCTCAGCCTGGGATGGGGCATGCTCATCAAGTGGACCCACCCCATCTTCGTATTCCCGCCGCTGGTCGTGGTCGCATATGGAACGCAAGGCAGCGCCGGGCTTCGAGAGGAGTGGGCGAGCCTCCGTCCGCCTCTGAGGAGGACGCTGCTGGCCGCCGCCGTAGCGGTGGCTGCCGTGCTCCTCTGGTATCTTCCCAACCTACAGGAAGTGCGAAGCTCCACCCTGGGCTGGTGGATCCTTCCCATCACCTGGGTCCTGCTGACCTCCACAGCGGCGCTGGCCCTGTCGCCCGGCAGCCGACTGGCGAACGGCCTTCTGGTCATCTTCCTGGGCATGTCCATCGCATCGGTCTGGTATCTGCCCCAGATCGACTTCCTTCGAACCCTCTTCCTGGTGGGATACGGCAAACCCTACGAGGCCATCTGGGGATTCTCCTACTATTTCCGCACCCTGGTCAACGAGCAGCTCTCTCCCTTGCTCCTCCTGGCGCTCCTGGGAGCGGTGAGCGCCCTGCTGATGGCCATCGTCAGGCGCAGGCTTCCCCGGCATGAGCGGCTGGCGCTGTGGATGCTGGCCGCCTGGCTCATCGTTCCCATGTTGCTCCTCTCGTGGAAGACCACCACGGTGGACTCCCGCTACACCATGCCCCTCTTGCCGCCCCTGGCCCTTCTGACCGCCCAGGGCCTGCTGAGCCTGCGTCGCCTGTGGTTGAGGAGGGTACTGGTGGGGGCGTTGGTGGTCGGCAGCCTGTTTCAATTCGCCGCCCTGTCCTTCGATTCGCTGGCGTGGCTATCCCGGGAGGTGAAAGTGGCGGCCCCCTTCCTGGTCGAGGTGGGGCCACTGGCCCGCGGAAGGCACCTTCAATGGCCGGATTCGGGGCCGAACGATCATCGCTACTGGGTGCTCCCCGCTATCCTGGACGGGATCGAGGCCGAACGGCGGTCGCGGGGCCAATCGGAGTCGGATGTGGGCCTGCTGGTGAACAGCCCCCAAATCAACGACAGCATCTGTTACTACCTGATGGCGGAGGCTTACCCCACGGGCAAGTATCGCGGGCTGCGCATCCATCCCTTGGCGCGAAGGGACCTCCTGGAAACCTCCGACGTGGAGCCCTCCACGTACGAGCAACTTTTCTCGATGGACTACGTGATCCTCAAGAAGGGGTCCCGATGGGGCCTGAGGCCAAGCGCCATCCAGGCCATGGATCGCCTGGACCAGCCGGATGATCCCTTCTACTCGGCCTTCGTTGTGCTGCAGGAACACGTCCTGCCCGATGGGGACAGGGCGATGTTGTTTCGCAAGCGACACCAATAGGCCCACGGCGGAAGCGGCTAGGAGCGAAGAACCTCCGGATTCACCGGATTGGGAAGCGGCTCGCCCCGCAGGCCGGCGATGAGATTCTGGGCCGCCATCACCGCCATCTTCGTCCTGGTAGCCACGCTGGCGCTCCCTATGTGGGGCACGATGACGGCGTTCTCCAGGCTCAGCAGCGGATCGTCGGGGGAGATGGGCTCGGGGTCGGTGACATCCAGGCCCGCGCCGGCGATTCGGCCGGTGGAGAGGGCCTGGTGGAGCGCCTTGGGCTCCACGATCGGCCCCCGGGAGCTGTTGATGAGGATGGCCGTCTCCTTCATCAGCCCGAACTCCCGCGGACCTATCAGGTGTCGCGTATCGGGTGTGAGAGGAGTGTGCAAACTGATGAAGTCGGACTCCTCCAGCAGCGTGTCCAGATCGACATAGGCGATGCCCAAATCCTCCTCCAGATCCTGGCGTCGGCGCACGTCGTAATAGAGGACACGCATCTCGAAGCCCCGCGCCCTGCGAGCCATGCCCGAGCCGATGCGCCCCAGCCCCACCAGGCCCAGGGTGGCACGGTGGATATCCTGCCCCAGAAGGAGTTGCGGCCCCCAGGTCTTCCACCGGCCCTCTCGCACGTAACGAGTGCCCTCCGGAATGCGCCGCGCGGTCGCCATGAGCAGGGTGAAAGCCAGGTCCGCCGTGGTGTCCGTCAGGACTCCAGGGGTGTTGCCCACCGCGATGCCGCGCTGGGTGGCGGCCGACACATCGATGTTGTCGCAGCCCACGGCGTAGTTGCTGATGACCCGCAGTTTGGGAGCGGCGTCCATGACCTGGCCATCGATCCTGTCGGTGAGCAGGGGCAGAAGGCCCTCCACATCCCGCACCTGCGACAAGACCACCTCGCGGGGAGGAGGCAACTCCTCCTCCCACACCTCCATTTCAGTCACCTGGGCGATCATGTCCAGCGCCTTCTGTGCGATCCTGCGAGTGATATAGACTTTGGGCTTCATCGCTCCCTCCTCACCATGATCAGGCCCAGTTTAGCACGTGTGAGCCGGTGGATCAATCCGCGAATGCGCGCAAGCCGCGGGAAACAGACGAGTCCAGGCCAACAGACAAGTCATCCGACGCCCGATCCCCCAAGCTCTTTTCCGGAAATGAGCTACAATAGGCACCTGATGAAGGAACTCTAGTCGGGAGTAGCGCGTCTTATATCAGAGCAGCAGATTCATAAACTGAGGAGGTATAGCAATGTCGCGTGGAATAGTCATTGGAGTGATCGTGGTTCTATTGGTAGCATTAGCGGCTGTAGGCGGGATGCTGCTTCTGGTCTACACCGGAACCTTCGTCGTCGCACAAGGCACTACAGATATAGTAGCAACCACCGAATCTCAGCCAGTGCGCTCCATCACGGTGGTGGGCAACGGCAAGGCACCGGCCAAGCCGGACATCGCCCGAGTCATGGTGGGAGTGGACAGGATGGCTCCCACGGCCAATGAGGCCGCGGACGAAGCCAACGCCGGCATAGAGGCGATAATCACGGCCGTGAAGGGACAGGGAGTGGAGGAAAGGGACATCCAAACCGCCTACTTCTCGGTATATCCCGAGATGGATTACAGGGAAGGCGGTTCCGGCGAAGTGGTGGGCTACCGGGCCAGCAGTTCACTGAACGTAACCGTTCGGGACATCACCAAGGTGGGGGATATCCTGGATCAGGCCACCACGGCAGGTGCCAACAACATCTCCGGCGTGAACTTCACGGTGGATAACTCCGATCCGATCGAGGATCAGGCTCGTCAGGAGGCCATCGGCGATGCCGGTCGTCGTGCTAATGATTTAGCCCTACTCATGGGAGTCTCAGTGGGTGAAGTGCTTTCCATCAGCGAGGTTATCGGCGCCGCCGTTCCCTACCCTGTAGGAAGGGAAATGGGCGGCGGTGGCGGAGGCATTGCCCCCGGTGAGCTGGAGATCACCAGCCAGGTTCAGGTGACTTACGCTATCCAGTAACCGGCTGCACCGCCCGTCGGAAGCGGAACCGCCGCTCGAACCGACGTAGAACCCGCAGGAGAGGCGCTCCCAGAATCAGGATCAGCGCGGCATTGCCCACGGCCCGCACCGCATCCCAGGCCAGTGAGGTGACTCCGTAGAAGATGCCGAAGCGGGCGAGCGCCTCTCCCGCGCCTATCCCGGGCGACCAGAACATCTCCTGCCCCGCTACATAGGGCCAGAAGAAAAGGTTCATCACGATTCCGTAGAAGAAGCCCCACGCAAACCCGAAGATGGCAAGGGCGCCCAGCTCCAGTCTCCCCGAACCGGGGCTGCTCAAGGGCAAGAGCCCCATCCAGGCCGCCGTTATGCCCATCCACCCCGCAGCCTGCATCTGGTAGGGAAGCCAGGGGCCGAAGCCCCCGGTGAAAAGAGCGGATACCAGCAAGCTGAGCACGCCCAGGAGGAACCCGAACGTCGCCCCATAGACGTAAGCAGCCAGAATAAGAAGCAGGAAGATAGGAGAGAAGCCCCCGATGACCGGCAGAAAGGCAGTCTCCGCGAAGCGCAAAACGGCATTGACAGCGGCGAGTATCCCCAACACCGCCACCATCTGGGAGGTCATCCGGCCGGTCCCCAGCTCCACGGACACCACCACCAGGCTCAGGACGCTCAGGGCGACGAAGATGAGAGGCGCCTCGCTGGCCCGCGCCATCCCCACCCCGCCCGGCGTCTGGACCGGCGGCACCAGGAACGGATAGAAGATGGCGACCAAGCCAAAAACGCCAGCCAAGGCCTAGGTGGCTCCACTCAGGAACCGGCTCACCAGATGTCCTCCTCGCCGCCCGCGACCACACCCAGGCCCCTAATAGCGTCTTCCAGTGTAAGCCAGGAGGTTCCCCGGAAGAGCTTGTTCACCTGAGTGGAGAAGATCGCCGACTCCGACAGCACCTCCCTGGTGGGCCCGTCGATGATGATCTCCCCCTCTCCCATCAACACCACCCGATCGGCGCACGTGGCCACCAACTCCACGTCGTGAGTGGCCATGATGACCGCCTTTCCCTCGGCGCGCTTGCGCCGCAGGAACCGGGCCAGTAACCTCTTGTTCCGGTAGTCCAGCCCCCTGGTGGGCTCGTCCAGCAATATGACGGCCGGATCTGAAACCAGCATGGCCGCGATGGCCGCCCGCTGGCGCTCGCCCTCGCTGAGGTCGCGGGGATAGGCCCCAGCCTTATCCTCCATATCCAGGCCTCGCAATAACTCCCCCGTTTGGGCCCTTCCGGGTCGATTTCGGAGCGTGAAGGCCAATTCCTCATCCAAGGTGTCGGCGAACAGAAGCGCGTTGGGATTCTGAGGGACGAGTCCCACCTCTCGACAAATCTCATCCACCGCCTTGCCCGCTATGTCCTCTCCCCGCATTCGGATCCGGCCGCTCCTGGGCCTGAGCAGCCCAACCATATGCTTCAAGAGAGTGGTCTTCCCCGAGCCGTTGCGTCCCATGAGGGCCACCAATTCCCCCGCCCGCACGCTGAGGTCCACGCCCCGCAACACCTCCTGGCCGTCATAGGCGAACCTGAGACCGCGAACCTCGACCGCAACCGGTCCCCGTGGAACAGGCGCCGGGGAAGGGCATATCATCTCGAGGCCATGCGGCTTCGAAATCGAGTTCGCCAGAGCCATCCCCTCCTTGATGGTCAGCGGCAGAGGACTCCATCCCAGGCGTTTCCCCAGGGAGATCAGGGGCGGCGTCAGAGGCGCCTCCGCCATCACCTCGCGCGCAGGGCCGATGATCGGCTCCCCACTGGGGCTGGTGAGGCACATAACCTGGTCGGCGAACTGGACCACCCTCTCCAGCCGGTGCTCGGCCAACACTATGGTGATCCCCAGGTCATCGTTGAGCCCCCGGAGAGCCTGGAGCACCTCCTCCGCAGCTTGCGGATCCAACTGAGAGGTCGGCTCATCCAGCACCAAAGCCCTGGGCTGAGCGACCAGAGCGTCGGCGATGGCCACGCGCTGCTTCTCGCCGCCGGACAGCGTGTCCACCGACCGATGACGCAGATGGGCGATCTTGAGCTGGTCCAGGACCTCTTCGATACGCTTCCGCATGGTCAATTGGGGGACGTTCAGGTTCTCCATCCCGAAGGCCAGCTCCTCCTCCACCTCCCGGGCCACGAACTGGGCGTCGGGGTCCTGAAAGACGAATCCCACCGTCCGGCCCATCTGTCGGGGAGGGACGTCCATGGTGTCCGTGCCGAACGCGATCACGTGCCCCCAGAACTCCCCCCCGTGAAAGTGAGGCACCAAGCCGTTGAGACACCTGAGAAAGGTGGATTTCCCCGAGCCCGAGTCCCCGATGACCAACAGGAACTGGCCAGCGGGAATCTCCAGAGTCAGATGCGAGAGCACCGGAGCCGGGGCATCCGGGTAGCGATAGGTCACATCCTGGAGCGATATCACCGCCTCTCGCTCCTCATTCCATCCATCAGGTTGACGGCTCCCGGCAAGATCAAGAGCAGGATCGCACCCCCTATGGCTCCATGGAACGAGGGCCATGTGAGCCGAGGGTACGGATAATACGCGAGGCTCGACTTTTGGGTCAAGCTCAGGATCAGGAAGGTCGCGAAGACCAGGACACAGGCGGCCACCACCGCGACGTCTCGAGCGTGCCACCGCTGGCGCCTGTAGCGGCTTCGTCGGGTTCCACGGGAGATGCCGCGCAAGCTCATCGCCAAGAGCAGCGCAGAGGCTGCCAGGATCCCGACACCCCCCGGTCGCCAGGCGGGGAGGTAGTAATAGACCGCCAGACCCACCAGAAGCCCGACCAGGCCCGCCAGGATGCCACCCTTACACCAGAGCATCATGCGCTGGCCGGCGACCGCTGCGCTCCCAAAACCGCGGGCTGCGTCCGTGGTGCTCCCGAAACCGCGGGCTGCGTCCGTGGTGCTACCAAAACCACGGGACTCCATGGATTCTGCCAGTTGTATGGAGCGCTCCAGGCCGGTGGTGATGAGAGGGACGAAGAGAGGCAGGAGATCCCTGATGCCACGAGAGCGATGCCCACGAAGGGCTTGCGCTTCCCGGATCTCCTGAAGGCTGAAAAGCGTCTGGGGGACGAAGGCGATAGCGATGGAGACAACCAGCCCCACCTCGAAGAGGGAATGGGGAACGAACTTCAGCGCCTTGTGAAAGTCCAGCACGGCGTTGATGACCCCGAACGTCACCAGGATAGCGACGAGAGCCAGCCCGTTCACGGCGCCGAAGATCAAAGCCTCCCAGGTTACGGGTCCGCCCACGATGGGGAGGCTTTCCGGCAGCTCGAACATGACCGTTTCACCGTGGTGGACGGTGAGGAGATTGAGGAGCGTCGCCACCAGCCACATCATCAGACCCACTCTCAGGAAGACGCCCCACGCAGATCTCATCGGCCCCGGCTGACCGCAGAGCCTGTACACCGCTATACACACCCCTACCAACAGCGCCAGATAAAAGGGGTTGCGGGTCACCATAGCCACCGTCAGCGAAGCCAACAGCCAGGCGAACCAGGCGAGCGGGTGGAAAGCCTTGTCACCCATCAGGTTGGAATCCTCACCCGGGCCATCTCCTCCACAGAAGCGCCGAGGCCAGGCCCAGGACTATGGCTCCGCCCAGGGATGCCACGCTAATGCCCAGCAGGCCGAGGCTCACCAAACGGGAGCGGGAATCCACAGGAACCTCCGCAGAGCGGGGAGACTCGGCTTTGGCGGTAAGCTTGGGCTTCTCGGGTTGCGCCTTGGCAACCTTCTTGGTCCTCGGGGTGGCGGACGGCGTCGCCGCATCGATCTCGGCGCCTCCCATTGCTCCAGGAGTCGGCGTATTGCCGGCAGCAAAAGTGATCGTTGCCGCAGACTGGGACGTTGCGGCCGTCGGATCCACCGCATCTGGAGTCGAGGTGGGCGTATCGACATCGCCCTGCTCCTCAGGCCGATCAATCTCCCCCCCTGCCTCGCTTGCTGGAGACGGGGTCGCGGTCGGCGGGGGCGTAGGGGTCGAGGTCTCGTCGCCCTGCGTCAGGCTGGAAGTCCCCGTCGGGCTGGGCGTCTGCGTGGGAGGCAAGGTCGCCGTGGGAGTTGACGTTCTGGTGGGAGTGTTGGTCGGCGCAGGAGTATGGGTGGGTGGCGGGGTATCAGTCGCCGTGGGAGTGCCAGTGGGGGTTGGGCTGTCGGTGGGCTCCGGCGCCGAGCAACTCCCAAAATCCGGCGCCTGGTTGGGCCCCGGGCCAGTCCAAGCCCATCCATCAGCGTCCCCATCGTGGAGTTGTCGGCCAGCCGCTCCCACTTGGGAATAC
>SDBT01004286.1_pt1 | contig 24287 bp, 18 predicted proteins | sample 2277101 | NCBI WGS metagenome assembly SDBT01 (sample SAMN10404973, study PRJNA504765) | marine sediment metagenome | isolation source: marine sediment core GS10_PC15, 103 cmbsf | place: Arctic Ocean: Southern Knipovich Ridge | collected 2010 | reverse complement strand
AATTTGGATTGGTCAACCACATCATCATGTAACAAGGTTGCGGTGTGAAAAAATTCTAAGGCGGCGGCCAGATTGATATATTCATCGCCTTGGTACGCAACAGCTTTGGTGCCCAAGATCACTAATATCGGCCGCAAGCGTTTGCCACCACTTAAGATGATATGTTCGCAGAGATTTTTGATTAACTCGATGCGATTTTCTAGCGAGCGTTTAATGCAAGCGTCGACTTGCGCCAAATCCGTTGCGACCAATTTTGTTATGCGTTCTAAAGTCGTCATAGTTTTCATTATACGTTAAACCGAAAATGCATTACATCACCATCGACGGGTTGATAATCCTTGCCTTCCACACGCAGCTTTCCAGCTTCCTTTGCACCTTGTTCTCCCTTGAAAGCAATGAAGTCATCAAACGCTGTGACTTCAGCGCGAATAAACCCTTTTTCAAAATCGGTGTGGATCACGCCTGCTGCTTGCGGTGCAGTGGCGCCTTTGGGAATAGTCCAGGCGCGAACTTCTTTAACGCCAGCGGTGAAATACGTTTGTAAACCCAGCAAATCATAACCGGCGTGGATAACGCGATCTAAACCCGGCTCAGTTAACCCCATGGATTGTAAAAACTCTAGTTTACTTTCAGGATCGAGTGTTGCTAATTCAGCTTCAATTGCAGCACAAACCACCACCACAGCCGCATTTTCATTTTCAGCATGTGCTGTGACTTGCTCGACCAGAGGATTGTTTTCTATGCCATCTTCATCAACGTTAGCAATATACAAAGTGGGTTTAGCCGTTAGTAAAAATAGCGGTTTGAGATGCTCGACTTCGTCGTTAGTCAAAGCGAGCGATCGCACCGGTTTACCTTCATCAAGATGCGCCTTAGCTTTTTCATACACGGCAACTTGCACGCGCGCTAATTTATCACCGCTTTTAGCCAGCTTACTCGTTTTTTGCAGCGCTTTTTCTACCGATTCTAAATCGGCTAAGGCTAATTCAGTGTTAACCACTTCAATGTCATCTAGCGGATCCACTTTGCCCGCCACATGCGTCACATCCGGATCATTAAAACAGCGGACCACTTGCGCAATAGCATCGGTTTCGCGAATATGCGCTAAGAATTGATTTCCTAAACCTTCACCTTTAGCGGCACCTTTGACTAAGCCGGCAATGTCTATAAAGCGCATGGTGGTGGGCACCACTTGTTTGGGTTTAACAATTGAGGCTAATTGATCAAGGCGTTTATCGGGCATCGGCACCATGCCAATATTAGGCTCAATAGTGCAAAAAGGATAATTTTCCGCGGCAATCTCTGCCGCAGTCAAGGCATTAAATAATGTTGATTTGCCAACATTGGGTAAACCGACGATGCCACATTTAAATCCCATACTGTTACCTTAAGTTGCCGTGTGCAGATGTTTCATCACGGCTTGTTCATCGCCTTGCAATAATTCAGGCAGATATCGCAAGGCTGAATCTATCGCTTGTAATATTAAATCGCGATCCGCTTTTGACGGGCGCCCCAGCACATAATCGTGCACTTTATCTTTATCACCAGGATGCGCAATGCCAAAACGTAAACGCAGAAAGTCTTTGCTACCCAATTGCGCGATAGTATCGCGCAAACCATTATGACCACCGTGGCCACCGCCGCGTTTGAGTTTCACGCTGCCTGCCGGTAAGTCCAAATCATCATGCGCCACACAAATCGCTTGCGGTTCAATTTGATAAAACTGTGCCAAGGCGCGGATTGCGCGACCACTGTGATTCATAAACGTGGTAGGCAATAAGCAATAGCAAGCATGATCGGTTTGTTGCAACTTACCCAACAAACCTTGGAATTTTTTTTCCGCCCGCATCGGACACGCAGTTTGCTCTACCAATTGCTCAACAAACCAAGCGCCGGCATTGTGACGGGTCTTATCATATTGTGGGCCCGGATTTCCCAGACCCACGATCAATTGGATAGGTGTTGCCACGATGTGTAGGCTCCTGCTAAGCCTGGTCAGTGTCAGCTATCGCTGCACTTATTTAGATTTATCTTCCGATCCAGAAGAGCCTTCTTCAGCTTTACCTTCGCCTTCACCAGCTTCAGCTCCATCTTCTTCACCTTCGACGGCTTCACCTTCTTCTTCAACTTCTTCAGGTTCAACTTCAACACGTGGCACGTGGATACTCACCACACCCGTTGTTGCTGCATTTTCAGCATCACCGGTCCAAGTTACGTCATCAGGGAAAACAATGTCACTGACATACAAAGTCTGATCAATATCAAGTTCAGCAACATCGAGTTCAAAATTCTCTGGCAAGTCTTTAGGTAGACATTTGATTTCAACTTCAGTCATCAATTTAGAGAAGATGCCCCCTTCTTTAATGCCCACAGCCATGTCTTCATTTAAGAAGTGGATCGGCACGTTCATGGTAATTTCCACACTCGCACTGACACGCAGAAAATCCATATGCATGATACGGCGTTTAGCGGGATGGCGTTGCAAAGCTTTTAATACCGCTTTTTCTTTTTTGCCATCGATATCAATATCGAGGATAGAGGAATAAAACGCTTCATTCTCTAGCGCTTTAATCACTTTATTGTGCGGCAGCTGCAGCATCACCGGATCTTTCTTACTACCATAAATAATGGCAGGCACCAGATCGGCATTACGACGCAGGCGGCGGCTCGCACCTTTCCCAGTGTCGCTACGTAAAGTAGCTTGTAGGGTTAAATCAGACATAGTATATCTCCTATACTTTGAGTAAACTCCCCACGCCGCGACCAACGCAGGAAAGGGCGGTGATTATACATGGAACAGGTGGAGTTTGAAAGGGGCAACGGCCCGTCCGGATGTGACCCTCGACCTCAATCTATGGTAGAATATCCAGATCACCGTAGTAGATTAAGGCATTGCAACAGATGGTAGATTTAGCCAAAGAAATTGTCCCCGTTAATATTGAAGATGAGTTAAAACAAGCGTATCTCGATTATGCTATGAGCGTGATCGTTGGCCGCGCTTTGCCGGATGTGCGCGACGGTTTAAAGCCGGTGCATCGCCGAGTGTTATTCGCGATGCATGTATTGGGTAATGATTGGAATAAGTCTTATAAAAAATCTGCGCGGGTCGTCGGTGACGTCATTGGTAAATATCACCCCCACGGTGAAGGCGCGGTATATGACACCATCGTGCGCTTGGCGCAGCACTTTTCCATGCGCTACATGTTGGTGGATGGGCAAGGTAACTTTGGCTCGGTCGATGGCGACCCACCCGCTGCAATGCGTTATACCGAAGTGCGCATGGCCAAAATCGCGCACAGTTTATTGGCTGATTTAGACAAAGAAACCGTCGACTTCGTCCCTAACTTTGATGAAAACGAATTCGAACCCACCGTCATGCCAACTCGTGTTCCTAACCTGTTGGTGAATGGCACCACCGGAATCGCCGTCGGTATGGCTACCAATATTCCGCCGCATAATTTAAATGAAGTGATCAATGCCTGTATCGCATACATTGATAACCCACAAATTGATGTCAATGGCATTATGCAGCATTTGCCAGGACCTGATTTTCCCACCGCCGGCATCATCAACGGCCGTGCTGGCATCGTTAAAGCCTATAAAACAGGACGCGGCCGCATTTACGTACGCGCCCGCACGGAATTTGAAACATCTGACGGCGGCCAACCGCGGATCATTGTCACTGAGCTGCCTTATCAAGTGAACAAAGCGCGTTTGATTGAAAAAATCGCTTTCTTAGTAAAAGAAAAACACGTTGAAGGCATCACCGCCTTGCGTGATGAGTCCGATAAACGCGGCATGCGCATTATGATCCAACTGCGCAAAGGCGAAGTGCCCGACGTAGTACTTAACAATCTATATGCCCATACACAATTACAAACCGTGTTTGGTATTAACATGGTCGCATTAATCGACGGCCAACCACGCACCTTAAACGTGCTGGAAATTATTGCCGCGTTTTTACGGCATCGCCGTGAAGTCGTCACACGCCGCACGATTTATGAATTACGCAAAGCCCGCGAACGCGCGCATGTGTTAGAAGGCTTGGGCATTGCCCTGGCAAACATCGACCCGGTCATCGCATTAATTAAATCTTCAAAAAATGCCGCTGAGGCGAAACAAAAATTATTAGCACAAACGTGGCAACCCGGCATGGTGGCCGATTTGCTTAAAGCCAACGGCGCGCAAGCATCACGTCCCGACGATTTAGCGCCTGAATTTGGCTTTGTGGATGGCAATTACAATTTAACTCCGATACAAGCTCAAGCGATTTTAGATTTACGTTTACACCGTTTAACCGGCTTAGAAAGCGATAAAATCATTGCCGAATATAAAGAATTATTAACCGCCATCGCAGGTTTTCTCGATATTTTAGAAAATCCCAATCGCTTAATGGAAGTGATCCGCGAAGAGTTGGCCACTATTGTTAAAGAATTTGGAGATGATCGCCGCACCGAAATCATCGACAGTCAGCAAGACTTAACCATGGAAGACTTGATCACGGAAGAAGACGTGGTCGTCACCTTGTCCCACTCCGGTTACGTTAAATACCAACCCATTGCGCTTTACAAAGCACAACATCGCGGCGGTCGCGGCAAAACTGCCACTAAAGTCAAAGAAGAAGATTTTATTACCCGTTTGTTAGTCACCAATACCCACGACACCTTATTATGTTTTTCAACGGCGGGTAAAGTCTATTGGCTCAAGGTATATCAACTCCCCGAAGCCAGCCGCATTTCGCGTGGTCGACCTATCGTTAATTTATTACCGCTAGTCAGCGATGAACGGATCACCGCTATTTTACCGATCCGCGAATACGATGCTAAACAATTTATTTTTATGGCCACTCATTTCGGCACCGTGAAGAAAACTTCGTTGGATCAATTCTCACGCCCACGCAGCAACGGTATCATCGCCTGCGAATTAGTAGAAGATGATCGCTTAGTCGGCGTAGCACTCACCAGTGGCGACAACGACGTGATGCTCTTTAGCAACACCGGTAAAGTGATCCGCTTCAACGAAAGTTTAGTTCGCGGCATGGGGCGCACCGCTCGCGGCGTGCGCGGCATGAAACTAGCAAAAGACCAATACGTCATCGCACTTAACATTGCCATGCCCGAAGGCGCCATCTTAACCGCCACCGAAAACGGTTATGGAAAACGCACCAACATCGATGAATACCGCGTCACCGGCCGCGGCGGCCAAGGTGTGATCTCCATCCAAGTCAGCGAACGCAATGGTAATGTGGTCCGCGCTACGCAAGTTCAACCCGGCGACGAAGTCATGCTGATCAGCAACCTCGGCACCTTAGTCCGCACCCACGTTGAAGAAATCTCCATCGTCGGCCGCAACACCCAAGGCGTACGTTTAATCCACTTAGGTAAAGGCGAAAAATTAGTGGGTATGCAGCGGATTGAAGAATTGGAAAATAGCGAGGAGTAAGCCATCGTCTTATATGTGGGAACTTCATTACACCTCCAATCACCTCAATATTATGAGGCGATCGATTCTAAAGTCCACTCAAAATAACCGTCCCAAACGATTCAAAACCCAATTCTTACCAAAACTCAATTGATCCCACCTACCGCTCAATCATAGCGGCTTGTATCACATTATCACCCAAAAGTGGCTTAATCCATCTATTATTAACACATTATGCCGGTTTTACAGTCAAAAGTGGCTTAATCTATAAAATCATGGTAGATTAAGCCGCTTTGAACATGGATATTGACAATGGACATAATTGGTCGCCACGCAGAAATTAACTTGCTTAAACGTTTGAGCAACTTTGGCAAAGCCGTTTTCATTGCGCTGTATGGCCGGCGGCGGGTCGGTAAAACCTTTCTGACACGGAGAATATTTCGAAACCAAGGACTATTTTTTGAGATCACCGGCAGTAAAAAAGCAAGCAAACAACATCAGTTAGCCAATTTCCACCGTGTATTTACCAGCGTTTTCGATGATACATTATATGGCAAACCACCATCAGACTGGGATGATGCTTTTGATCGCTTGCAGATCGCAACGGCTCGAATTGAGCAACAACAAAAGGTCATCATTTTCTTAGATGAATTACCCTGGTTAGCATCCCCCCGCTCAGGATTTATGCCGGCATTAGAATATACATGGAATCGACACTTCTCAGAACGCGCGAACGTGATCCTGATCGTTTGTGGCTCAGCAGCAGCGTGGATGATCAAGCATGTCGTACAGAATAAAGCAGGTTTGTATGGCCGAATTACGCAGTCAATTCCGCTTTATCCATTCTTACTGAATGAGTCGGAGCAGTTGCTCAAGGCACGCGGAGTTGAGCTCGATCGTCGTCAAATTGTCGAATTATTTATGGTGACAGGCGGTGTAGGTGCTTATCTGGATCACATCATGCCTGGCAAGTCCTCGATGCAGACCATCAATGAATTGTGTTTTCAAGCACATGGTGCATTGTTTCTTGAATTTAATAATTTGTTCAGAGCCTTATTCAATCATAGTGATAAACATATCCGAATTGTCAAAGCCTTGGCTAAGCAAAGACGTGGTTTAACTCAAGCCGAAATTCAACAGTTAACGAAACTACCTCAAAGTGGCCACACGAGCATAGTTTTGCAGGAATTAATGAGCTGTGGATTTATCATGGCATTACAACAATTTGGTCAAAAGAAAAAAAGTCGTAAATTTATATTAATTGATGAGTACACAAATTTTTATTGTAGTTGGATTGAAAAAAATCGTGATGCCATTTTGAGTGGCTCAGATCCAGAGCTCTGGAACAAGATTTATCAATCTCCATCATGGCTCAGTTGGTCTGGCTTTAGCTTTGAAACCATTTGCTTAAAACATATTTACGCTATAAAAAAAGCGCTTGGTATTAGTTCGGTCAAAACACAAGAATCTCATTGGCAATATAAAGCTTCGGCTGATGAAGCAATAGCAGGTGCCGAAATTGATTTGATAATCGACCGTGCGGATAATTGTATCCATTTATGTGAAATAAAATTCAGCCGTAACCCATTTCATATTGATAAAGATTATGCGCAACAACTAGAGTATAAGCGCAGCTTATTTCGTGAGAAAACGGGTAGCAAAAAAACCTTATTTATAACCTTAATTACACCTCACGGTGCTGTAGAAAATCAATATTATTCTACAGTAATCCAATCTCAATTAACCCTGGATGATTTGTTTCAACCTTAAACCCTACCACATCAATCGCCTCAATCGCCTCAATCGCCTCAATCGCCTCAATATTATGAGGCGATCGATTCTAAAGTCCACTCAAAATAACCGTCCCTAGCCTCCAGGTGTAGTGGCTATTGGAAGAAAAGTAAAGCGCAGGCGCTCCCCATAAATAATGTTACCCGTCGCCCCCAGCGCCGAGCCATTTTCTGGAAATAGCCGCTGCACCTGGAGGATTGGGACAACTCGAACCCGAACTATTCAGAACACAACTCTTTGCATCACCCCCAATTTCCCGTAAAGTCTCACTTTTATCGCAAAGGAAATCCCCATGACTCGAGTTTATAATTTCGGCGCCGGCCCCGCGACCTTACCTGAAGTGGTCCTCCAACAAGCCCAAGAAGAATTACTAGATTGGCAAAACACCGGCATGTCGGTGATGGAAATCAGCCATCGCAGCAAAATCTTTATGGCCCTGGTGGAAGAAGCCGAACAACGTCTACGGGATTTACTAGCCATTCCCAACAACTACAAAGTGTTATTTTTAGCAGCACCCAGCCGATCGCAATTTGCGATGATCCCGTTAAATTGCTTACGCGGCAACACTCAGGTCGATTATTTAGATACCGGCATGTGGTCACATATGGCCGTCAAAGAAGCCCAACGTTATGCCGAGGTGAACCTCGCCACCAGCAGCGAAGCCAATGGTTACACCACCATCGCCCCACGCGAGCAATGGCAATGCAATGACAAGGCTGCGTACTTTTATTATTGCGCCAATGAAACCGTGCACGGTTTAGCGCTGCACGATATTCCCGACACCGGCGATGTACCGCTAGCCTGCGATATGACTTCATGCTTTTTAGCCCAGCCCATTGACGTATCACGCTTTGGAATTATTTACGCCGGCGCTCAAAAAAATGTCGCGCCCGCTGGTATGACCATGGTTATCATCCGCGACGATTTAATTGGCCACGCACATGCGTTAACGCCGACAATTGATAATTACCAAGTCATTGCCGACAAAGGCTCATTGTATTACACACCCAATAGCTTTTCGATTTACATAGCCAATTTAAATTTCCAATGGCTACAACGCGATGGCGGCTTAGCCGCAATGCAACAACGCAATCAACGCAAAGCGGAAAAACTCTATCACTGCATTGATAACAACGATTTTTACCAAAGCCCCATTGATCCCGCCTACCGCTCGATCATGAACGTACCTTTTACCCTGGCCGATGAAAACTTAAATGATGCGTTTTTACAGCAAGCCGAAGCTGCCGGCTTGAGCACCTTAAAAGGCCATCGATCGGTCGGCGGCATGCGCGCCAGCATCTATAATGCGATGCCTGAAGCCGGTGTTGATGCACTGATTGAATTCATGCAGCAATTCGCCGCAAATCAGAGTTAACGCCCTCAAATCGGCAAAAAATGCCATTTTTGACAAAAAGTGGTACCAGAAAATGCCAAATACAGCAAAAAGTGGTACCAGAAAATGCCAAAATAGGCTATTATTGAGTTATGAAAAGGCATATTCTAACTAAGCTTGCGGCGTGGCAACACCAGAAAAAACGTAAACCCTTATTGTTAATGGGGGTTCGCCAGTGCGGCAAAACCACCAGTTTACGAGAATTTGGCAAACAACAATTTCCGCAAACGCATTATTTTAATTTTGAAAAACAGCAAAAACTACAAGCCGTTTTTGAGTCTGATCTGGACCCCCTGAAAATCATTGAAGAATTAAATTTTCATACGATAAGCCCGATCAATATCGAGCACGACCTGATCATTTTTGATGAAATCCAAGCCTGCCCACGCGCATTAACCAGTCTTAAATACTTCAACGAAGATCTTTCACAATTAGCATTATGCGCCGCCGGATCACTATTGGGGATCCACTTAAACGGAGCATCCTTCCCCGTAGGCATGGTTGATCAACTGCATATGTATCCAATGAATTTTCAAGAATTTTTGTTGGCGCTTGGGGAGCAGCGTTCAATTGACGCCATACAAAAAGCACAAGAAACTTATCAAATGGGCACGACAGTACATCAACACTTATGGAATTTACTGAAACAGTATTTTATTACCGGCGGTTTACCCGAAGTCATTAGTGAATACATTGAGCATCGTGAAGTTTTAGTTGAGGCACTACAAGCCGTCCGAGCCAAACAGTCAACGCTAATAAAAAACTATTTCGCTGATATCGCCAAACATGCCGGTAAAGTCAATGCCATGCATATTGCTCGCCTATGGCAAGCTATACCGGAACAATTAACTAAAGTACAAGATAATTCTTCTGCTAAATTTCGATTTAAAGGCATACTTCCTAGTGTCAGCCGTTACGACCGCTTAGCCTCTGCAATCGATTGGCTGCACAGCGCCCATCATATTATCCGCACGCCTATTGTGGAACACGTGGAAATACCCTTATCGGCATATACCAAAGATAACCGTTTTAAATTATTTATGTTTGACATCGGCATACTGGGGGCTCTTGCAGGTATAGCGCCTAAAACTATTCTTGACTATGACTATGGAACCTACAAAGGCTATTTTGCTGAAAATTTTGTTGTTCAAGAACTTCAAGCAGCAGGTCTTGAAAATATCTATAACTGGCAACAAGGCAAAGCTGAAGTTGAATTTATTTGTGATAGAGACGGTGATATCATTCCCATTGAAGTAAAATCAGGCTCGGTAACACAAGCCAAAAGCCTGGAGATCTTTAACAAAAAATACCAGCCAAAGCGTCGAGTTATTTTTAGCGCCAGAAATATTCAGCTACAACAATCTGGTACACTAAGAATGCTACCATTATATCTGGCTGGATGTTTAAGCTTATTAGATTGACACCATGAGTTAACATCCATGCAATTACACATTTCACCCCAAACTACACCACTACGCGGCGAACTCAGTTTACCCGGCGATAAATCCATTAGCCATCGTGCGTTAATGTTAGCGGCGATTAGTGATGGGCCTTGTGAAATTAGTGGGTTTTTGCCAAGTTTGGATTGTTTAGCGACATTGAATGCACTGCAAAGTTGCGGCGTGTCGATTGCGCGTGAGCAGGATCATGTAAAAGTTAACGGTGTGGGTTTGCAGGGTTTACGTCAACCGCAACAAGAAATTGATTGCGGTAACTCGGGAACTACAATGCGCTTGTTGACGGGGCTATTATCAGGGCAGACGTTTACGTCAACCCTGATCGGCGATGCCAGCTTGCAAGCGCGACCGATGCGGCGCGTCATCGAACCGTTATCAATGATGGGGGCACAGATCACAGCGCAAAACGACCACGCGCCGTTGACGGTGCAGGGCAACCCCAAACTCAAGGCTATTGATTACCGTTTACCGATTGCGAGCGCGCAAATTAAATCAGCTATTTTGCTGGCTAGCTTATATGCCAAGGGCGATACCACTCTCAACGAGCCGATAGCGTGTCGCGATCATACTGAACGCTTACTGCAATATTGCGGCGTCAAATTGCAACGGCAATCACACCAACATTGCCTTCGCGGTTTGCAACAACCGCACGCTTTTAATTTGAATATCCCGGGCGACATTTCATCGGCAGCCTTTTTTATGGTGGCCGCCAGTTTAATTCCAGGTTCCGAATTAACGTTGAAAAACATCGGCGTCAATCCAACTCGCACGGGAGTTATAACGTGCTTAACGAGAATGGGTGCAGACATCACGCTTGCCAGCCAACGGCAAGTCGGGCCAGAACCCGTAGCTGACATCACCGTTCGCTATGCGCGCTTGCATGGCATAGACATCTTGCCAAGCGATATTCCTACAACCATCGATGAATTGCCGATCTTAATGATCGCCGCCGCCAATGCCAAAGGATCAACGACTATTAGCGGGGCTAGTGAATTACGGATTAAAGAATCGGACCGGATTGCCACGATGATCCAAGGCTTAAACCAATTAGGCGTCACCGCAACTGCCCGCCCAGACGGCGCTGTTATCCAAGGCGGTACACTCCAAGGCGGTCAAATTGAGACTTGTCACGATCACCGCGTTGCTTTAGGGTTTTGCATAGGTGCACTCTGTGCCCAACATCGTGTTATAATCGCGCCCGCTGAGTGTATAGCCACTTCATTTCCAGGCTTTACCGCAACCGCACAAACTATTGGTGTAACAATACATGAACGATAAAACTAAGGTCGATAACATTCCCGCCATCACCATTGATGGCCCAAGCGGTACGGGCAAAGGCACCTTGAGCCAATTGCTGGCCGGCGCCTTGGGTTGGAATTTATTAGACAGCGGTACACTGTATCGCGTATTAGCCTTTGCGGCTAAACAGCATGCGGTAGCACTGAATAATGCTTCGGCGTTAACCGTGCTGGCAGCCCATTTAGACGTCCAATTCAAAGCCATAGAAACCGGTAAACCACCGCGGATCATTTTTGAAGGGACTGACATCACCGATGAGGTGCGCACTGAAAGCTGTGGTAATGATGCGTCCAAGGTCGCCGCCATCCCCGAAGTACGTGTGGCCTTAATCGACCGCCAACGCGCTTTTCTAGAAGCGCCCGGCTTAGTCACTGACGGTCGCGATATGGGCACGGTAATTTTTCCGAAAGCGATGCTGAAACTGTACCTAGATGCCAGCTTAGACGTGCGTAGTAAACGGCGTTTTAATCAGTTGAAAGACAAAGGCATAGCTGCTACAATTGAGCAGATTTATGACGATTTGGAACAGCGCGATAAGCGTGATAAGCATCGGTCAGTCGCGCCTTTAAAACCCGCGTCCGATGCCATCATCATTGATACAACTCAGTTGTCCATCGAGCAAGTGTTACAAACCGTATTACGCATTGCGCGTGACAGATTAGCTGCCACGTATACGTGATTGTTAGTAGCAGTCACACTCTGGGGGGCCATCAGGTGATGGCTTTTTTATAAACCGGGTCGCAGGCATTGCCAGCTTCCCACTAACCTTACAAACTGAGAACTAACCATGGCTGAAAATTTTGCTCAACTCTTCGAAGAAAGTATCAAGAAAACCACCTTCACTCCCGGCGCAATTGTTACCGCCAAAGTGGTACGCGTTGATAATGACTATGTGGTCGTCGACGCAGGTTTAAAAGCTGAGGGTTACATTCCCCTTAATGAATTCAAAGATCGCTCCGGCGAATTAAACATCAGTGCTGGCGATGAAGTTGAAGTCGCCATTGAAAGCATTGAAGATGGCTTCGGCGAACCCGAACTGTCCCACGAACGCGCTAAGAAAATGAAACAATGGCGTGAACTCGAAACCGCCCATACTGCTGGTGAAGTCATCACGGGTATTATTAACAATAAAGTTAAAGGGGGTTACACGGTTGAAATTGGCAACATCCGCGCCTTTTTACCCGGCTCATTGGTTGACGTACGCCCAGTACGCGACATGTCTTTCTTAGAAGGCAAAGAGTTAGAATTCAAAATCATTAAAATGGATCAAAAGCGCAATAACATTGTGGTGTCACGCCGCGCCGTGGTACAAGCCGGTTCCAGCGCTGAACGTGAAGCTCTGCTTGAGAATTTGCAAGAAGGTCAAGAAATTAAAGGGGTCGTGAAAAACTTAACCGACTACGGTGCCTTCATCGATTTAGGCGGCATAGACGGCTTGCTACACATTACCGATATTTCTTGGAAACGCGTTAAACATCCTAGCGAAGTGCTAACTGTTGGCGAAGAAATTCCTGTGAAAATTTTACGATTTGATCGCGAGAAAAACCGCGTCTCCTTAGGTATTAAACAATTGGGTGATGATCCTTGGTCTGACATCACGCGCCGCTATCCTGAAGATAGCCGTTTAATCGGTAAGATCACCAACATCACCGACTACGGTTGCTTCGTTGAAATTGAAGCCGGCGTTGAAGGCTTAGTTCACATGTCAGAAATGGATTGGACTAACAAAAACATTCATCCTAGCAAAGTGGTTAGCCTAGGCGATGAAGTCGAAGTTAAAGTACTGGAAATTGATGAAGACCGCCGCCGCATTTCACTCGGTATGAAGCAATGCAAAGCCAACCCCTGGGAAACTTTCTCAGCAACTCATAATAAGGGAGATCTTATTAAAGGTAACATCCGCTCGATCACCGACTTTGGTATTTTCATCGGCATGGACGGTAACATTGATGGCTTAGTGCATTTGTCTGATATCGATTGGGATTTACCGGGCGAAGAAGCCGTAAAAAATTACAGTAAAGGCCAAGAGCTCGAAGCTGTGATTTTAGCGATCGATCCCGATCGCGAACGCATCTCGCTGGGTATCAAACAACTGAGTTCCGATCCATTCAGCCAATACGTTGAACTCAACGGCAAAAACAGTATTGTCAAAGGTAAGGTGACTGAAGTTGATGTTAATGGCGCGGAAATTGAATTAGCTGATCAAGTGATTGCACAATTGCGCGCAGGCGATATTTCCGCTGAGAAAAAAGTCGAAGATGCTCGCACTGAGTTGAAAGTGGGTGATGAAATTGAAGTGAAAATCGTCGCACTCGACAAACGCAACCGCACCATTGGCGTTTCCATTAAAGCTAAAGATCAGCACGATGAAAAAGAAGCGTTAGAAAGTTATAAAGCTGAAAACCAAAGCGCTGGCACCGCCACACTGGGTGATTTGCTGAAAGAAAAAATGGATACCTCTGACGAAACGGAAGAGTAACGAGTATAAAGCCAAGATCCAGGGGATATTATGAGTCCGCCTGGATCCCAGCTTTCGCTGGGATGACGACTTTCCTGGCATGATACCAGTAACATTGATAATTAAAATCACATAACAACATCAATCACATCAAGGAAGGCCCATGCGCATCATTAGCTTCATCTTCTTAATCATATTGATCCTACTCGGCATCACCTTCGCCATTCTCAATGCCGAAGCTGTCAACATCAATTATTATTTCGGCCACAGCCAATTACCGCTGTCTTTATTATTAGTGCTCACCTTCAGTATCGGTTTGCTGATCGGCCTACTCGTCTGCAGTGTGTTTTACCTCAGAGCCAAACGTGAAAACTACCGCTTAAAATCCCGTTTAAAAACCACCGAAAAAGAAGTCGATAACCTACGCACCATCCCACTACAGGATACTCAATAACTCATGGACAGCGTAGCATTGAGCGTTTGGCCATTGCTACTACCGGTTGCTGCATTATCGGGTTGGTGGGCGCGCGGGCGCGGCAAGCGCGCTAAATCACGTCGCCAACAACACACACTATCGCAACAATACTTACACGGTTTAAATTTATTATTGAATGAACAACCTGACGCTGCGGTCGACACCTTCATTAAATTATTAGAAGTTGACAGCCATACGGTTGAAACACATTTAGCTTTAGGCCATTTGTTTCGTCGCCGTGGCGAAGTGGACCGCGCCATACGCATTCATCAAAACTTAATTGCGCGCCCCCAATTACCTACCGAACAACGCTTACAAGCGTTGTTAGCCCTTGGCCAAGATTATTTAACGGCTGGCGTGCTCGATCGCGCTGAAAGAGTATTACAACAAGTCGTCGACACCGGTGACAATCAGCAAGCGGCATCCAGCTTAGAATTATTATTAACGATTTATCAGCAAGAAAAGTCTTGGCAAGCGGCCATCAACACAGCGCAGCGTTTACAACGATTGTCTGGAAAATCTTGGCAACACACGATTGCGCACTATTACTGCGAGTTAGCGACCCAACGTTTACAAGCCGATTTAACGGATCAAGCTAACAAATACTTAAAACAGGCTTTGTCCCAAGACCGCAACTCAGTTCGCGCAAGCCTGCTACAAGCAAAGCTAGCGCAGCAACAAGGCCAACTTAAAACAGCCATCAAAACCTATAAGCGAGTTGCCGAGCAAGACCCGGATTTTATTTCTGAAATTATCGAGCCACTCATGCAATGCTATATCAATCAAGGCAAAGCGGAGCAAGGCATTACCTATTTACAACAATTGCAGCAACGATACCCGCACAGTTCTATCGCGCTAACCTTAGCCGCACACATTAAACAAACCCAAGGCTTGCCCGCTGCGACTGATTTCATTACCCAGCAACTGCAGCATATGCCATCGATCCGCGGTTTACATCAGTTAATCAGTTGGGATTTGCTTAGCGCCCACGGAAAAATTCAAGATAAATTCCAGACCCTAAAAGACTTAAGCCAACGCTTACTCGCGAACAAACCCAATTACCAATGCACCACTTGCGGCTTTGCCGGCAAAACCCTCCACTGGCATTGCCCTGGATGTAAACAATGGAATACGGTTAAGCCGCTCCAGGGATTAGAGAGCGATTAAGCTGACTAAGATGGTAATTTTCCACCAGTTGTATCTGATAGTTAGGGTGCTATAATGGCCGCCCCGCAGCAGGAAGGCTAGCGGCTTTTAAACGGATTTACCTGGTTGGTGGGTCTTTCGCCACAGGTTCACACGGTGGGATCACCGGTAACTAAAACTAGACAAATAACGGCTTGGTCTTGTATGGCCAGGCGGTAAATATTTTTCTCATGGCTAGGGAATTATGACAGCAAGCAGCAACCGACTGAAAAAAAATGGCATGAATGGCTCGGCTGAGCCACTTCACAAAAGTGTAGAATCAGCATTGCGAGAGTATTTCACTAAACTCGATGGCATCTCAGTGACTAATGTGTATGACATGGTCATTAAAGAAATTGAAGCGCCATTGTTGAAAACAGTCTTATCGTTCGTGGAAGGTAACCAAACGCGCGCCGCTGAAGTGTTGGGTTTGAGCCGCGGCACCTTACGCAAAAAATTACGTTTTTATGATTTGATCGATGCCGAAGTCATCCGCTAACGTACCCATCAAGCGCGCCTTATTAAGCGTATCAGATAAAGCCGGCTTACCAGAATTTGCCAAAGCGTTAGTCGCACGCGGCATCACGTTACTGTCTACCGGCGGCACCGCTAAGTGTTTGCAAGACCATAATATTGATGTGATGGATGTGTCTACCGTAACCGGTTTTCCAGAAATAATGAATGGGCGGGTTAAGACTTTACATCCAGCTATTCACGCGGGTATTTTGGCGCGGCCCAACATTGACGATGCGGTGTTGGCTGAGCACGACATCGAGCCGATCGACTTAATCGTTGTTAATTTATATCCGTTTCAACACGTGATTGCTCAACCTGATTGTGATTGGGCCGAGGCCATTGAAAATATTGATATTGGCGGTCCAGCTATGGTGCGCGCGGCGGCGAAAAATTATATCGCCAAAGCCGTGGTGATCGACCCGCAGGATTATACCAGCATCCTAAATGAGTTAGCGGATCGAGATGGCAACTTAAGCGGCGAAACACGCTTAACATTGGCTAGCAAAGCCTTTGAGCACACGGCACAATATGATGCGGCTATCAGTCAATACTTTTTAAATCGTAGCAGCGATGAGTCGTATCCGAATCACTTAACGTTATCGTATACCAAGCACTCGACATTGCGTTACGGTGAAAACCCACATCAAACTGCAGCGTTCTATCAGGTGCAAGATCCCGAGTCGGGGACTTTGGTGGCGAGTCATTTACATCAAGGCAAAGCTTTGTCGTATAACAATATTGCCGATACCGACGCCGCGCTCAATTGCGTTAAAGCATTTTCAGCGCCGACGTGTGTGATCGTCAAACACGCTAATCCTTGTGGTGTTGCTGTAGCTGCCGATATCACTGCCGCGTATCAACGTGCTTTTAAAACTGATCCGACCTCAAGCTTTGGTGGCATCATTGCATTTAACCGCACGCTGGATGCCGAGACCGCCAAGCAAATCATTGCGCAACAGTTTGTAGAAGTGATTATTGCACCAGACATTGATGCGGCCGCACTCACTGTGTTGCAAGCCAAATCTAAAATAAGAGTGTTAACGTGTGGCACCTGGCCAACTGAGGTAGACGCCACGCAAACCTTAAAACAGGTTGCCAGTGGCTTACTGATCCAAGATGCCGATACAAAAGTGGTTACCGCTACCGATTTAACCTGCGTCACCCAACGCCAAGCCACTGCAGATGAAATTCAAGATTGCTTGTTTGCCTGGCAAATCGCAAAACACGTTAAATCAAATGCGATTGTCTACGCCAAAGATAATGCCACCATTGGCATTGGCGCGGGACAAATGAGCCGCGTGTATAGCGCGAAGATTGCAGCGATCAAAGCGGCCGATGAAAATTTATCGGTAACCGGCAGCGTGATGGCATCGGACGCGTTTTTCCCATTCCGTGATGGCATTGATACCGCGGCAGAAATTGGCATCACCGCAGTGATCCAACCCGGTGGTTCAATTCGTGACGAAGAAGTGATCCAAGCCGCCGATGAAGCCGACATTGCAATGCTATTCACCGGCGTGCGTCACTTTTTACATTAAGCTTTTTTTACTGAATAAGGCAATGCGATGCAAGTGTTAATCGTCGGCGCGGGTGGCCGTGAACATGCTTTAGCTTGGAAGGTTGCACAATCTGCTGAAGTCACCCAGGTTTTTGTCGCGCCGGGTAATGCAGGAACGGCGCTGGAAAATAAGGTCAGCAACATTGATTTAGCTGCCACCGATATTAGCGGTTTACAACAATTTGCCAGCGACAATCACATCGATTTGACCATCGTCGGTCCCGAAGCACCCTTAGCAGCTGGCATCGTAGATCACTTCACCGCCCATGACTTAGCCTGCTTTGGCCCCACTCAAGCAGCCGCGCAACTTGAAGCATCAAAAATTTTTTGTAAACAGTTTTTAGAGCAACACAATATCCCAACGGCTAAGGCACAAAGTTTTTCAGATCCCGACTTAGCTAAAGCCTATGTTGCCGAGCGCGGCACGCCGATTGTGATCAAGGCCGATGGTTTGGCAGCAGGCAAAGGCGTGGTCATCGCCCAAGATCAAGCCGAAGCTAACACGGCAATCACCGCCATGTTAACGGATCAGCAATTTGGATCCGCCGGGCAAAAAGTGTTAATCGAAGAATTTCTCAACGGCGAAGAATTAAGTTTCATCGTACTCACCGACGGCAACACGATTTTGCCATTAGCCTCATCGCAGGATCACAAAGCTATCGGTGAAGGCGACACCGGATTGAACACCGGCGGCATGGGCGCTTATTCACCCGCACCGTTATTAACACCAGAGCTAGAACAACAGATCATGCAAACCGTTATCACACCCACCATTCAAGGCTTAGCGGCACAAGGGATCTGCTACACAGGATTTTTATATGCGGGTTTAATGGTTTCACCGAACGGTGGCGTAAAAGTCTTAGAATTCAATTGCCGTTTAGGCGATCCGGAAACCCAGCCGATCTTAATGCGCCTGCAAACCGATTTGGCAACCCTATGTTTGTCCGCGGCAGAACAACGCTTGACAGCACAAACCCTGAAATGGGATCCGCGCATAGCCTTAGGTGTCGTCATGGCAGCTGAAGGTTACCCCTTGAACTACCGTAAACACCAACGCATTGAAGGTTTAGCCACTGTCGCTGAAACACCCGAATTAAAGGTCTTTCACGCCGGCACCCAGCAACGCGATAACACCATTGTGACCAGTGGCGGCCGAGTGCTGTGCGTAACCGCCTTGGCAGATTCTGTCACCTCTGCTCGTCAGCGTGCTTACACTGCCGTCGATAAAATCCATTGGGATGAATGCTATTATCGCCACGATATCGGTCACAAGGCATTAACCTCCATTCTACGCTAACATAGCCCGTTTTCGCCGCTGAGCAACTTGCTTAACAAGACTTAGCACTATAAAGTTACGCTTATAAAAATGTCGTAATAATAAGGAATTAACGTGGTAGAAGTCTACGCAGGTGAAGCGCTGACTGCATTAACACCTCATGCACCGGCAGTCGATCCGCAACACTTTCAATTACCGGATGATGTGTATTATCGCTCGAGGGTATTTAGTTCGCAGGCGGGGATCAACCCCTTAATTAATGCTGCGCAACCGTTAATTGCTTTGTTGCACCGCATGGCCAATAGTGCTCGTCCACCGCAGAGTTCAGATCCCAGTAAAAATTTACATCATGAAATACATGCATTTGAAACGCGGGCGCGGGCTTGTGAATATCCGGCCGAGACAATTTTAATTGGGCGTTATTTGTTGACGGTGACCTTGTATCACCGCGTCTTGCAAACACCGTGGGGCGTAGGTGATGAGCGCATGCAAATTACGCTGCAACGCTTGATCCCAACTCAGAACCGTAGTGAGCAACACGTGATGAGTTTGCTGAATAAGTTAATGCAATCACCAACCGATAACATTGATTGTTTAGAGTTAGCGTATTGCTGTTTGTCTTTAGGCTTTGCCGACATTGAGCGTTCTGCACAGGCGCAACAGCAATTTGATCAACAGTTACATGAGTTGTACGCAATGATACGCCAACAAAAACCCAGTTTTAGTAAAACCTTATTATTATCTGCCGTTGATATCAGTGCAGATCAAACACCGCGGCAAACCCTATCCATGGCTTGGGTGTTGAGCCTAGCGGCAGTGATCATGCTATCGTTGAGCATGGGTTTTGATTATATGCTCAATCAAACAGCAAAACCGATCCAGCATCAAATCGCTGCAGTCGCTAAAACGTTAAATAGTCACGTCGCATGAATGCTTTAACAGCCAAATCGAACAACATTGATCATGAAGCGATTTTGTTAGCCTTAAAACAACAATTATCGCAGATCAATCATCTATTACGCTCAGAGCAGCGCGGCAGAAAGCGCCGTCAGCTTAAACAACGCGCTTGGATTTTATTATTAGGGCCTAATAGCAGTGGCAAAACGGCTTTGATCAACGCCGCCGACTTAGCGATCACCGATAAATTAACGCAGGATAATCCGCACTGTAATACCTGGGTCACCGATCAGGCGGTTTATATTGAATTACCCGCTGCTGTCATTGAAGCTGAATCAAACATTTGGCATAAGACGTGGCGGATCTTAACTAAAGCGCATCAAGGCAAACCCTTAGATAATATCTTATTAACGCTCAATTGCGCTGATTTAGTCAACGCCGAGAATTTAGCAGCTCAGCTTAACTTTTTAGCCCGAATTAAAACGTTAACGGCAACGCTTAAACCTGCGCGTAGTATCAGCTGCGTGTTTACGCATTTAGATGATATAGCAGGGTTCAATAGTTTTTTTCAAGATTTAAGCGACGAAGATCGCAAGCAAGTCTTTGGTTTTGATTGGTCGTCGGAATTAAATGGTAAGTTAGTCTGGCCACAGCAATGCCGTCATCATTTACAAGCCTTAATGGACCGCTTACATGAGCAATTGGTTTGGCGTTTAGAAAAAATTTCGCAGCAAAGTGAACGAGCACTTTGTTATGAGTTTCCACTGCAACTAGAAAGTTTAACAAACTTGATGTTACAGTGTTTGCAAAAATTGTTAGATCCCAACACGTCACAACCTTATCTCCCTATCATAGGTGTGTATTTCGCGTGTAATACTCAAACGTCGGAAATCTTCGACCGCCTAGCGGGCCCAATGGCTGATAATTTTGATATTCAAGCTTCTTACAGTAGCAGTCACGTATGCCAAGCGCAGGCGTATTTTAGTTATGACTTATTACAAACTCGGCTACCCGCACTTACCCGACGTGAGCCTGAAATCGCACAGAAACCACTTCCTAAAAAGGTGTTATATAAAGCGGCTGTCACACTCGTACTGTGCTTGAGTTTAGCCGGTACGTGGCAGTTAACACGAGAATTTAATCATAGCCTATCGGCCTTGAATCAAACTCAATTGGCACTGCAACAATTAGCTTACGCGCCAACAACACCCGCAAAACCCATGGTAAACGTGGCGCTGCTACGCCAAGCCACATTAGCAGCAAGTACTGTTAAACAATTGCCAATGGCCCATTATCTGTTACCGGCAATCAAGCACTTACAGAAAAGCTTGAACGCTCAATACCGCTTGAGTTTACGGCAAACCTATTTTAAACAATTGCTGGCAAGTCTGACGCAAACTTTAGGGACTTCGACAGATCCCATGCAACGTTACAATGGCTTGAAAGTTTATTTAATGTTGGCTGATCCGGCAAAATTTAACAGCGCAGCCGTTAAGAATTGGTTTACTCACACCTGGCAGCACCAAACACAGTTAAGCCCGATCGAACGTAATATTAAGCAGAATTTATTAACTGATTTATTGCAACAAGACTTAGCGCCAATTAATGTTAACACTGACTTGGTGCATAAGGTTCGCCAGCAACTTAAAAGCTTACCACCGGCGTTGTTGTTTTATCTGGCGTTAAAAGCCAATCAACCACATTCACAAAAAGCCATTGCAAATAATACTGCGGCATTTACTTACTCAGGACAACGCCATGCTATTCCTGCTTTATATACGCAAGCGGTTTATCAACATTGGTTAAGTAAACCCTTAGCGCACATCTCTGATTTAACACAGCAAAATTGGGTGTTGGGTGCAACGTTGGATGAAGAAACCAGGTCATTAAAACCCGAATTATTAACGCAGCAATTGCGAACCCTCTATTTAGCGGACTATGCCAACTGGTGGCATTTATTTTTATTTAACAGTCAACCGGTTGTCTTTCGCGATCTGAAGCAGGCGGATCAGAGTTTAGGTATTTTAGCCGGTCCGCAATCACCGTTGGTCCAGTTTTTACAAACTGTAAAAACAAATACCCAACGCTTACAGAATGATACACCGGGCGCGGAGCAATTTAATCAGCAAATTGCCAAACCCTTTGCTGCTGTGAACCAATTGTCGGCTGATTATTTCATACAACTCCGCCAGCACTTAACCGCTTTGCGCGATTGGGTGCACTCCATATCGATCCGCAGCGATACGGACAAAGCCGCATTTCAATTAGCAAAATATATTTATGCCAATCCCAAAGCAGATAACCCCATTGCGAGTTTACTCAACTTTGCAGCGCAATCGCCACAACCATTGCAACGGTGGTTGAAGGCTATCGCCGTGAATTCTTGGTATTTGGTCTTGCATAAAACCGTGGCCTATTTAAATCAGCAATGGCAACAGAAAGTGTGGCCGCAATACAGTGTTTCGATCGCCGGGCGTTATCCCATCGATCCGTCGGCCAGTGATGAAATTACTCTTAAAAATTTCACAGCGTTTTTCGCAGTTGGCGGTACGCTAGATACGTTTGTTAAAACAGAGTTGCAACCGTTTTTGGATACGCAGCACGCAAATTGGCAGGCCAAGAAGCGTTATCATTTACAATTGCCTTTTGATAAAGCCGCGATCAATCAATTTATTCGTGCGCACTTGATCCAAGAAATGTTCTTCCCTGAACATAATCAAAATTTATTTGTGCACTTTAAATTAAAACCGCTTTCGTTAGAACCTATCGTGCATACCGTTAAATTAGATTTTTATGGGCAGAAATCTACGACTACGCAAATCACTCAAAAATCACAAGATTTTATTTGGCCGGCGAAGGCGGCGAAGCATCAACGGGTTAAATTAACCTTCACCGATATTACGGGTCACAGTCAGCAATTACAATTGAACGGCGATTGGGGTTGGCTGCGTTTATTTCAACAAGCGAATTTGAAACCCTTCCCACATAGCACCCAGCAGTATCAATTAGTGTTTAATTTAAAAGGTGATGCCGCCCGTTATCAATTAACGACCGATGCCGTGATTAATCCTTTCATTCCGGGGATCTTGCCTCGCTTTGCACTACCGCGGGTATTACTATAACTGTGAACTCATACACAATCGGACAATTAACCGACGCTTTTACGCCTATTACAGACGGAGTAGTAAGTGTCGTTAAAAACTATGCTTATTACCTGCAGCAAAATCAAATTCACAGTCCCATCCTGACGCCGGACTTTCCCGGTTATCGAGATGATACTGAGCTAACGGTATTACGCTATCAATCCGTCCCTTTACCGAGACGTAAACCCTACCGAATTGGCTTACCAAAATTAAGCCCCCGATTTTTACAACAGTTACGTAAAATAGACTTTGATTTGGTGCATGCACACTCACCGTTTGCGTCCGCTAAACTAGCTCTAACTTTAGCAAGAAAGCGTAATATACCTTGTGTAGCAACGTTTCACTCCAAGTATTATGAAGATATTAAAGCGGTAACAAAATCTGATTTGATAGCAAAGCACGTGTGTGATTGGATTGTAAAATGTTATCATCAATTTGATCATGTATTCACTGTCAATGCCGCTACAGCTGAAACCTTAAGAAGCTATGGCTTCACCAAAAATATCCGGATCATCCCCAATGGCACAGATCTCACTCCGCTTACTGATAAGCAAAGGGCATTGCGCGCACTCAATCAACAATTAGATCTCCATGCCGGGACTCCAGTACTGCTATTTGTCGGTCAACATATTTGGCAAAAAAATATAAGATTGATCATCGATGCATTATCGATCTTAAATCAGCGCCAACTTAATTTTACTCTGTTATTTGTCGGTGATGGGCAGAATCGGGATGCGATAAAACACTTAATCAATAAACGCGGCTTATCTGCCAAAGTAAAATTCCTCGGCACGGTTCGTGACCGGCAACGATTAACAACGCTTTATACCCGTGCAGACTTATTCATCTTTCCCTCACGTTACGATACCTCTGCTGTGGTAATGCAAGAAGCAGCGTCGACCGCGACACCTTCCTTGGTCATAGCCGGTAGCAATACTGCTGAAGAGATCAAAGATAATATTAACGGCTTTTTATCCGAAAACGATAAAGTAGTGTTTGCCGATCGTTTACAACAATTGCTTGCTCAGCCAGAATTATTGGCTCAAGTGGGGCAAGTTGCTTCTGAAACCTTATCACGTTCCTGGCAGCAGATTGTGCTGGATTTGAAATTGCAATATTTAGATATCATACGGGCGGGGGTCACATCTTAACATCTGCTTTGACCCCCGCTCTTTTGCTGTACAGTGGCTTCCTGGCCTCTGAGTTTACGTAACCTATTGATTTAAATCGTTAAAAAAACATCAAAAATACCTCTGTTAATTAATTAAACCTTAAGGTTTGTATACTATAGTTACAAATGAGAAGGCTAGTTTGAATAACTGATTAAGCACTACAGTTATTGGAGGTGTTAGCAATGCCAGAAGTTAGAGGTGGGGACGTCGAGATGACGGCCACACCAGAGCAAAAAAGAAAAGAGA
>SDBT01004285.1_pt1 | contig 24290 bp, 13 predicted proteins | sample 2277101 | NCBI WGS metagenome assembly SDBT01 (sample SAMN10404973, study PRJNA504765) | marine sediment metagenome | isolation source: marine sediment core GS10_PC15, 103 cmbsf | place: Arctic Ocean: Southern Knipovich Ridge | collected 2010 | reverse complement strand
TGGGAGGACAGTGGATCTGCCGGAAGAGGTAAATTGCACCTTGCGGTAGATATAGGCGATGACTCATCGAATGTTGGTGTTGCAGATGCAAGATTGACTATTGATGATTCCGGCCTCGTCGGTATCGGGACGACGAGTCCGGGGGCACGTCTTGACTTAGGAACACAAGCACCGGGAACAGATATTCCATTTACATATTGGCGTGGATTTAGTGCTAACACTAGTTGGCCGATTTCAATATTTGGGACTTGGGCACCGGCTGCTGTGCCTCCCATTGATCCACTACACGAAAAAAAACGTATTCCACTGGCACACATAGACTTATACCTCCTTCTGACATTGATAAGTCAAGAAATCTAATAATAATTTACTGCCCTTCGAGCAATTGCACGAACGACATGCAGTCACCAAATTTTCATCAGGACTATTGTTACCACCTTTACATAAAGGTAAAACATGATCAATAGTTAAGTCACCTCCGCGTTTATTACAATAAACACAAATATAATCATCTCGTTTCATAACGTATCGCACAACTTCAATATTAATTAAACTCATTCCATATTTTCTAGCACGACGATTGGTGGTTACAACAGTGCCAACTCTATTATTTTTATTATATTCTTTGTCTTTTTGACGATATTTTTCAGGATTTTTAGCTCTACGAGATCTTTTAAGTTCATTTAAACGAGTTTGTCTACAATTCTGACAATATCTAGCATTACACATTTTGGACGTAAGTTGTCCATCACATAAAATACATTTGCCACTTCCAATTTTTGCTCCAGATCTATTGCGATACCTGTCTCTGGCAACAATACGATTTAACTCTATCTGGCATCCGTCACAATGCAACCTAGTCTTTTTTCTCCCAACATAGTCCATCCCACACCGCTTACAGACTAAATCAAATCTATGCTCTCCGTCTGTACGAAGCTGAATATCAAACTTTTTCAACATTCTAGAAACGGTTCCTTTATCTGTATTATAAATAGTCGCAATTTCTCTAAGTGTCTTAAATTCCTCAATATATAATCGAATCACTTCGGCCTTATAGGCCGACAGAAGTCCAGGACATTTTCTCTTATCTGGCCGCATCTGAACATGATTTTCTCGTAATATACGTAAAATCACAGACTTATCACAATCAAACCGTTTAGCAACCTGTCTAGAAGATTCACCAGATTCATACAAATCACTGATTTGTGCTTGCGGCAACTCTAATTTGCTGGGCATATATTTGATTTTAGAAAGGACCGTACAAATCGGAAGTTCAACTTGCACAGCAATTTGGTAGGCTATCGGCGTGAACACCTGACCCGCTCACAGCTATGGAACGATTCCAATGCTACTCTGGAATACACTAAACAATGTCTGAGGCAGTAATCTGAGGCCAAAAATTCTCATCGATAAACAATAGTTCACCAACGTAATTGTATTCTGCACCCGGGTCTATGTCCTGAGTACTAATCCTGCTTTCCTCTAAAGCAACGCCTCCTGCGGCCACTGTGATCGGAGCAATCGACATCTTGTCAGCAAAGGTGGAGAATCTATTATTGCCACGAGAAATAGCGATAATATCTGAATCCATATAAGTTACGTCTGTAACCTGACGCTCAGAGACATTAAGATTCAGTCCGTCAAAATCACTAATAATAGGAGACACGATTACACTACCGATTGATCCGGCAGCAGTCCGAAGAATGAAACTACCCTGAACCACGCCCGGAACTGATGGAGAAAGCACTGCCTGTACTGTCACCGTAGGAGCCACAGAACCAACGGCAAAAGTCATAACCTTAGTGTCTGCTCCAACATAAATAATTTGCGGATCAACACTACCACCAAAAACCACACCCGTCGAAGATGGATGAGTTCCTGTACGAATACTAGTCCCAGTACCAAACGCCGGACTTCCATCTGAACCTGTGGAATTAGCCAGATTCCAAAGATCCTGCCTAGTCAAAGCAGGCCAGCCACCACCATTGAGAATCCCGGGAGTACTCGCCGCCTGAGTTCCTAAGCCAACCATAGTGCCACCCGTAGTACGTTCGGATATACCACGCCCCGGGGACCAAGAAAAACTGGTAAAATATGTCTGAACCGCGAATCCAACAGGAACCGGGGCAGGAGCACTTTGCCCAATAGACGCTACAATATTAAATATACTTACATTAATACTACGTAAAGCTACTGGTACAGTAGTAGCTTGAACGGTCACGGCACTACCATTCAGACTCGCTTTTCCTATGCCTAAAACCTCAAGCTCAGGAACGCTCCATAACCCATGAGCCTTTCTCTCATTAAAGTTGATAATTGTACTAAAGCCCGTATCTATAGGATCTCCAATACCTGTACTAAAGTCACTGACCAAATTCAACGTTCCGTTCTGAACTAAGTCACTACCAGCACTAGTAGCATCGTCAATCGGTATTTGAGTGGTTGCATTATCAGGGACCGAAGTCTGTGTCCCAAAAATATGATAAAAACCATTAGAGTGACAGCCCCACGCGGTAGCCGCACTCCTGCCGGTACTACCTCCCCAGCTTACGCCATAAATACTTTGAGCAGTAATAGGGTTCTCATCAATATTCTCTGCATCAATATCAAAACTAATAGTATTCCCAAATGTTCTAATGGTGTCTTCGATGGTTCGATTGTTTGTGTCGGCAAACCTAAACATCATCCTGGAACCATTGTATGGAGAAAATAGGGTCATACCAAGAGATACTTGGCTATGACGTACCCAAAGACCCCTGTCCATAATATGGTAGCCCTGGCCAGACCCCGACATGTACGCCCCCGGGGAAGGCCAAATACTCAATAGTCCAGACTGTGCAATACCATTACGGAAGACCCCGCTAGCATCTAGTTCTCCAGCAATTGCCGACTTGGCCATGACCGCAATACGCTTTACGTTCCCTACCTCACCAAACCTGGGAGCTGTAATCGTAAAAGCTACATCTTCAGAATCAGCACCAAGCACCGGCATATCAAACCAAGCTCGGGTTGATTTGTCTGGACTTAGAATCCCTGAGGGTACGTGTAATCCACCGGCCACCAATCCCACCGGCTCACCCGAAGCTGAGGGAAAACCAAAAGTGGTAGCCGGGAAACGAATAATATTGTTGCCAGCATTCGGTGGTCGTCTATCAATAGTCCGACCAAATTCCCTTGCCCCAGACTGTGAAATTACAGAACTTCTACCCAGAACCGCATATTGACCATCGTCGATATGGGCTCGCCCCTCAGTAGTTGTTGGATCCAGATTAACATCATCTAAAACTCGTAACTCAACCAAGTCCGGCAATAGTATATGCCCATCAACACGTACAGTATTCGTATTCTTTTGATGAACATATCCAGAAAATCCAATAGTATAAGAATCGTTAAACGGAACGCTATTAATATTAGTGGTATTCGGAGCTAGGAAAGTGCCATCTGGAGTCTGACACATTGGGAAAATTGGACCATACTGATCTAACCTTGCATAGATCCTTTCCCGCTCAATAACCGTAAGACCTGTCTCAAAGCGAAGGTCCCGAATATTATTCGCAACATTGATTGCTTCTTTGCTTGCAATCCTAGGATATGGATTATAAAATACTTCTGCCCAACTGACGGCATACAAAGCACCACTAGGCAAAACACCTACTGGGAAACTATATAATCCAATAGAACCACTAGGAGTATCTAGGAATAACGAACGGACAAAATCTCCACGTACAAAACCTTTATTCCAAGGATAAACATTACCGCTAGCATCAATCGTAAGATCTACATCAGGTACATCATACTCACTAGAAATTTCAGCATATAATAAATCTAATCCAACCCGTAAATCTTCAATATAATTAGGCACATGAATTTGTGTTATTCCGGATCTGGCCACAGCCGGACGTAGCCTGTTTACCTCAGCAAAATTAAATTCTGGGGTTGAGGCTTCGGCCGTAAACGTAAACCCACTCGGATCCGGTTCGAAGAAATCACGCTGTATACCATCGACCACGTTAACATATGCGGTTCCATTTATAGGATCGTCAAACCTTTTGTGTTTTCTATATTCAGTAATCAGAGAGAACCAAGCTTGACACAAATGGATTCCACTAATGGCAATAAGCGTCTGGTGTTCAACCAGCGAAGCTGGATCAACTCTATTAACAATTCCCGAAAGGTTTCCGTTGGGAGACGGTATCCTAAAAGGATACGGAAATTGATATTCGTACGGATAAATCCCAGACGTAATATCTACCATTTACTGTAGTCCTATAAATGGTTGTCGTGCTATAAAGATCAGAGTAGACTGATCTGTAGTAGCAAAAGCAACCCCTTGATCTCCAACTTGCACAAATTGCGGGAAGGGGAAAGCGACCCCGCTCACCAACGCACTCCCCGTATCCGGATCTAATGCCCCTGTAAGTCTTCGGCAAACAGCAATAGTGCCAGAAGTCCCTGGGAAAATCCTATCAATAACCTGGATAGGAATTCCATTTGAAGTGGTGGTACCAGTTAAGAATAATCCTTTAACACTTGGACCAGGGACAACCGTAGCATCACCCTGTGCTGCCAAAGTAGTTTTATCTCCAATCTGTACCACACCATTAAGAACAGGAATATTTCTGATAGCACGATCGATCCCATTAGAAGAAGCGGTAGGATCAACAATAGTCACATCAAAATTACTTCCATTGCTCGCACTAATATTCTGTACTTCAACAATCGTTCCGTTACCAAAAGGACGACCACCAGTGAAATATCTAAAAATGGTATTACCAGTGTCAGACTCAAACTCATCAGTATGATAAATAGCCTGATCATTAATATTCAAGAACCCATCAAGACAAATAGCACCGTCAACAAAATCGGGATTACTAGAAGTAAACTGTGCAGGTTTCTGATATGCGTTCTGATCTTCCCCTACATATCTTTCTAATTCAGGGTCTCCTACACTTGCCAGAGTAAAGAAGTTATTCACTTCAGTAATGGTCACTCGGACAGCACGTTTTTCATTATCAAAGAATGTAATGGGTGGCAACGTATCTCCCGGCAACAGAGGATCACCCGGAATCGGTGGAACCTGATCAAGGAGCCTTAATGACTCGAAATCTACTGGATTAATAATACCATTAAGCTGAGCCCGAAGTCGCTCACCCAAAGGTGCTTCTCGGCCAAATTGCGAGAAGTAAGATTTAATCTTGTATCGGGTCACGAATCCCTGGAGCCCGAACTGAATATTAACTTCACTTACTCCATGCGAAATCTCTCCATATAATCCTCCTTCACCAATGCCTTGCTCTGCAAATGCATCGAATGACAGAAGAGGTAATCCAATCTGACTATAGTCTGCATAACGAGATGAACTATCAGAAACCGTCTTTCCGCGTACCCGAGTAATAGCTCGATCAGTCATAATGTCCAAAGAGGTTTTATCACCAACCGGAAAAAACGCCCACGGAACAAACTGATCATCTAACTGTACGTCTTCATCCCTTTCGGGATGAAAAGTTCCATCAACCCAAGTAGACGGGAATCCCTGCCCATATCGAGTACGAGCCTCAACCGGAATAGCAACCCCACTAAGTGTCTGATACGCATTCAGTATAGTACCAGGATTGATAATATCTAAAAGACCAGATCCATTAAGCTTTGTACGAGTTGTTAGTAAAGTAGCCAGACTATTAATAATATTATCGGTTACGAATCCTGATCCCGGGCCAGCGTTCACTGGTAACTGACATAACAAAGTACCTTCCGGATATACCTCAAATGAGTATAAGTCGTCACTTCTTGGATTAATAACCTGCTGACCCACTATCTGAAGATCAACTGGAATATAGTGTTTACCATCTCCAGAAGGATTAAACGGCATTGCATCTTCAGTCCAATTACCAAAACTCGCTGGTGCATCTTCCCCTAAGGGACCATAACCAGTGTCGGCTGGTAATACACAGTGTGCCCGAACCTGAAAATCATCCGCAACAAACGGACTAATAGGACCAAGCTGACGATTGATCTCGTAATCTTCTGTGAACAATCCTCCAACAGACCCCGAAGGGGAAAGCGTGCCCCCTTGAATTTGATTTTCAACGTTAGCCCAAGCCCCGGGAATAGGTCTAAATAAACCAGAAGCTTCGTTGAATAATAACCCCTCTAATACATATGATCTCCCATAGTGTCTAGAAGCATGGTCCCGAACCCTAGTAAAGAAATCAATAGTCCAATTATGGTCTGCGTCTCGACGATTCGAAATAATTCGTATACCCGAAATTCCTGCACCAGTGGCCTCGCCAGCAAGAGGCATTGCAGAATCTATCCTACTTTGAAAAGTAGGGTGCTGTGCAGCAATAGACCCAGCGTCAGGCAAAATTCCATACCCAGCAGGATCATTAGTAGACGGTAGACTTTGATAAATCTTGTAATAGGACCATTGCTCAATACCAGCTAACGCTAACTGTAGTTCTTTTTCAGTAGGCGTATATGTTCTATAAAATCCGTCCGAATCATAAAAGCCAATAGACAACCTGTCCCACGCACTAGTAAAGGTAACGTTACCATCTAGAGCAGAAGTATCTATCCCATCAATAGGACTCAGAATATCAGAATTAATAAAGCCTCTTTGATGTCCTCCCAAAAGACGGAACCGAGTAGGATCTGATACAATATCTTGGCCAAAACCAATGATTTCAGTTTCGTTAAGACCACTTGTACTACCAAACTGGGAGACAAGATTTAAAATATCGTTTTCGTCAATGTCGAAATCAGTCTTCTTATTAGCTAAATTGACTCGTTGATTGTCCATCCCATAATACCAGTCAAACCCCGTATCTTGTAATACACGGCTCAGTACTTCATCAAGAGTCGTTAAGTTAAACTGGAAACGAATAGCATCAATCTTCCCACCAATATTCAATTCTAGCTGTGCAACAGTAGGCAAAACCGAGATAGGAATCTCGGTAAGGCTCTCGTTAAACGTGAGATCAATAGCCGCTAAAACCTGAGCGTATGTACACCCTATCTTTAATATGTTTTCATATTCTTTGATTAGTGGATCGGAAGGATCACCGACCACCGTGGTCAGACCATTAATCCTACGAAAAGCACGAGCCACTGAAACAACACCACTAGGTACATTCTCCCCCAAGTCTTCGGTCTGAATTTTCAGTCTTCGTAAAGATTTCCTATCGTCTTCCACCGTCATATTAACAATGGTGCCATTGGATGTACTAGTATAATCAGAGTGAGTAACTACGCCACGTAAAAAGAAGTCTCCAATAAATAACTCGAAAGGACTATAGATCGGTGGTAGTTGCCCTGAAGCACCATGAAAGTCACAAGCCGGACCACAAGGAATCCATTCTAAGTTAAAGACGTGAGGCGTAAGATTAAACCCAAACGTAGCATTAGCAGATGCCAAGAAAGCACAAAGGTTAGCTCCTGGGGTATTGACAGGGAATAGCCCGGAAGGGAATAAAATACCTCCTTGAGGTACCCCAACCCCACTGACAGCTATCACTTCATTACTTGCAACCACTTGTACCATTAGATTGTATCCCACTTTCTAGACAGCTTAGGCACGTTGAATAGTCTTTTCATTATACTATAATTCCGATGGAACAATGAATAATATCGATTCCATCACATAACGTATCGGACCAGAAGAATCCTCTAGAGTCTCTAATAACCCAAATAGGAGTATAGCGTCCTGTTTCCGTATAAACGTGTGTCGTATTCAGTACTGCACTCGTCTGATTATCTCCATACCGTAACAAGGAAGCGTTAATGCTAATATCAGGTGGAATCGCCTCTACTGTTTGAGTAAATTTTACCGACAACGTAGCAGGTCCATGCTGAGGCACACCAGACAAGCTCGTGAGAACTTCTGGAATACCAGAGGCAGCATTAATAACAATCGTATCTGAATTATGTACTCCAATCGAATCAATTACTTCAAATCCAACAGTATAGAATCCACTTATCGCAAACCGATGGGAAACCGGCCACAGTGCAGTCCCACTCTGTGAAACAAGATCAGGAGGAGAGAAGTCGCCAAATGTCCATCGTGCACTAACAATCGTGCTACCCTTGTGACCTGAAGCATGTCCCACAAAGTATTGATCGAAAGGAGGTACTAAGCCACTCAAGCTAAATGGTGGCGTAATGATCATAACATCAGGAGGACAGGAAGCCTTAAAGATAGTTACTTCGGCGTCAAAGTCAGCACTATTGGTTTTTTGGATCTCTACAAAACTATCAAAATCAGCAGCAGCAAACGCATCAATACAGAATCCACCATCAAACTCAATAGTGGCAGCTTCACCCGTAAGAGCAAACCCACCCAGTGTTCCAGAAACCAATACAGAAGGTTGCACATATCCGCCAAGTATCCCTGACGATTCGAAGCAGAATAATCCGAAACCTCCAATGAAACTTTCTCCAATACCCATGGCTGTTACATAGCCTCCAATTAATCCACTAGCTGCTTCGCGAGCGTCAACATAACCACCCAAGAGACCTGAACCCTGACCGACTCCCGGCACATATCCTCCAAGGGTTCCTTTACCACTCGGCTCAATCCCCTCAACATATCCACCAATTATCCCTGATACTAGTGGACCGCTTCCCCATCCATAAACCACAACACTTCTGATCTCATCTGGACTCATAACCCGATCACACATAAACAAATCAGTTATGATCCCTGAGAAGTTAGTGGGCGAAAAACGTGGAAAATGACCCACGATGAAGTCACCATCTGCCCCCGTAGCTGCAATCGCTTTAGTATCATTTACATTGTGCCTCTTAACATTAATAATCACTCCATCTCGGTAAAGTCGCGATTCCTTTGCACCATTATCAAAAACATATACTAGATGTACTTCAGAAGTTTCGCCGTCTGGTCCTGTAGGATCAGTATCTTGAGATGGCGGATTCAACCCATAGATATTCTGCGAATCATCTCCCTGAACCTCCAGGAAGATATCGGAGGCACCAGTCCTGCCTCGGAAATGAACAGGTCCAGAGAAAGATGCTCCCTTACCAAATATGGAAGTATTAAACAAAGATGGATCAACTAATTTAAACCAACCTCCAAATGAAAAATTAGATCTAACAGACTCAAATACTTCGTTCTGATCTACCCACAGCTTATGGACAAAGCTCCCTGAAAGTCCTCCCGCTCCCTCGGTGTCCGAAGAGAACTGATTCCATGGACCGTGATTGAATCCCTTATTTCTAAAATTAATGGAATTCTGTAATAAGCTTTGGGTCTGTCCACTAGTTTGCCCGACCAACAAAGGCGGCGTTGGGTGGGGGCTCCCTCCTGGGGGTATACCCGAAATGGTCAAATCAAGGTTTACAGTATCATTAGCTAGTGGGGAGGTGGCCGAATTCTCTCGATCACTCTGTAAGTTTTCATCCAAACGATACAAGAACAATAGATCATCGTCATGTTCAGTAAGACGCGGCAAGTCAATAGGAATACCGCTCAGCATGATCCCGCGTTGCTCAGCCGGACTCAAGGGACGACGCCAGACAGAAACCTCCGCAATGTTGGCGATATCCTGAATACCAGAAGAACCAGTATTGCCAGCAAAAGCGTTACCAATAATTAGTGGATCTCTCTGTCGGCTCGGAGAAAATGCCGCTACTGTTCCTGATACAGCACTAGCAGTAAGCTGAGGCAATCCCCCGTGGGTATAAACAGTAGTAACTTGGGCATCAAACATAGGATGGAGGGGATCTGAAACGAATTCAGCAAACGCTTCTGCCTGAATAATCCCCGAACCACTTCTTGTAATACAAATGAACTGCCAAGACTCCAACTGAATAGAGTTTGCAATATCAAGATCTTGAGTGACCCCATTCCCAAAGAAAACACGTAGGTCATTCTGAGTATGGAATACCCCTACCCTAGTTGCTCCCCCTCCTGCACCAATACCTATAATGCCTCTTTCGTTGCCATCAAAAGCCGTGTCTCTTGGTGCATACCAGAAACAAATTGAAAACTCTCTAAGACTCGGAGTCTGTTCGTACAGAATATCGACATCACCATCAGGCCCACCGTTAAAGTGAGAAAATGAATTAGTAATAATTGTACGAGCATCCCATGCCATACCCAAAGCAATCCCAGGTGCTACAGCGATAGGATTAGTTTCTACTAACCCAGAAACCGGTAATGGGAATGGAGTGTTCGGTAACCCGGACGAAGGATGGGCCAAAACATTAGTGATACGTAGCGGACCTACTTCGTCTCGATAGCCAGCATTATCTTCAAAGTTTTTGAACTGAGTATAGAATAAAAGATCGGTCCTGATTTTTTCAGCATCAGGGAACGTGGTAACATTAAAGTCATCCCCACCCAATACATAGCCACCAAGTAATCCACTGGCAGTTTGTGGTGGTCTAGTCTCAATGCCATCCCTAACTAATGCACGAATCTCTAGAGCAGAAAGTGCCTTGCTAAATACAACCGCATCACTAATAATCCCACTAAACGGAGTCGTATCCGTGAATGGAGGAATAGCCTCATCAGCAATACCACCAATACAAATCGGTGGATTTGCGGTTCCATCAATTGGTCCGGTTCTCGGATGAATCGCAACTAAATGTCCATTCATGTAGAAAGAATAAAGCGATGTACCAACTACAACCGCTAAATGCTGTGCGGTATCCATCTCTGCTTCAGGAACGGTTAGATCTTGACTCGTCCAAAATTGAACGCCATAATTAATATCTACATTAAAATCAGTAGAAGCATCGCTCACAAAAAGCCTAATATTGTCTTCGCGAGCATTGTCCGCACCAGCACGCATGACCATGCCCCACTCATTTGCAATGCTGGAAGCATTGTCTGAGGCTCGGCCCATAATGAATGCATTTTTGTTAGCGGTAGTACTAATAGTTGGACGAACCCAACAGGCAAAAGTAAAGTTACCAGTTTGTAAGGTATTAAAATCTGTTACGTCACCATTACGAAGAGTACTAGACGTAATACTTGCATCTACAAAAGAGTTATTATGTCTAAACCGAGAACCAGGACCGAAAGTACCGTCTGGCTGTGATCCTGCATCCACAATTTCTGGAGCGGTCCCATCCCCTACGAATTCCATATTATGATTATTAAGACTACTGTCCGAGAACATCACCCCGTCTATTTCATCTAATCGCCACAAAGCCTCAACACTGGCATCGCTCTCAAAGAACTGAATTCCAGAAGTCGCAATTGCATCTTGAAATCCGCCCATACGCGAAATATTCAATAGTCCAGACTGAATAGCTTCCGGAAAACCAGAGCCCATGATACCAATAGAGAAGAACGGTTCTGCTAATGCACCTTTGAAATATGGCAGGGTTTCTTTTGTGTTATTAAATCCTCCTGGTAGCCCGGACAATGCCGTGCCCACAATATAGGTACACGCTCTAAAGTCCTCAAACATTTGCCCGCCTGGACCATCCTTGGCAAATGCAGGTATCCCATTAATAAATAATATAGCTTGAGCATCAATAGTTGCGTTCGGTCGATTGATATTTACATTATCATTATCAAACGTAACAGCAATGTGGGTCCATTCGTCAATAGTAAGTACGCCTTCGGCCCGCAGCTCAATAAAATCACCCCTACAGCGGGCAACAATCGTATCACCTTCTTGATAGAGATTGAGTCCAGTATCCCAACTAGTTCCATTAGTTCCGCTACCAATATTGACTATCCCACGGGTCTCCGTAATTTGGTCGGGTTTAATCCAAATTCCATAAGTAGCTTCGTCAATAGATTGATTAATTACAAACTGACTGTTCGGGACACCAGCCCAACCACGGAGCACACCAGAATGACCCATAAGAATACATTTAGTACGGAACCACGCATCGTTTACTCCATCGAATACTAAACCACTACCCAACGCTCCCCTAGGACCGGGTACAAATAACTGCTCACTAGCAGCACGCTTAAACGGAATAAGATGGTGAGGACCGGCCCTATCCCTGAGACTTTCTATAATCTTGCCGCCGTGAGCACTACCATCAGCTAGAAAGGTATGATAACTGATTACTTCGAAACCATCATATTCATCAGCATCATAATAGAAACTTGTATGCATATTTAGGGGTCTGCCCCCTATAGCATTAACATAGCCCCCAATAATACCGGAACTACCCTTCTGTAAACCTTCGAAGTATCCACCTAATACTGCGGTAGAACCCTTTTCGGCATCAACGTATCCCCCAATAATACCGGAGGCTTCACCAAGAGATGTAACGTATCCACCAATAATCCCTGATCCGGTATCGGAACCATGAACGAAACCGCCAAGAAGACCACTACCAATTCCAGACGCACCAACAACACCATGAGTCGCCAAGAACAACATTTGCTCTTGACTAATGGGCTTGTTAAAGTAATTGAATTCAGTAATGACTGCATCGAATGCAGCACGATTAACTCCCCATTCCAAGACGCCGGTTTGAGGAACCAAGAAACTAATCAGCCTAGAAGCGTCTTGTAATGGGATATGGAAACCACTCGGATTGACAGCTTGTTGATCGACCAACACACCATTCAGATATGCCTTAATACGATCAGTATCCGAGTCATAACTCCAGCCTACATGCTGCCAAGCATCAACGTGACCAGGACTAAAGCCTCCTTGCTTAAATGTTTCAACCGTATTAGCACTGATATTTTTGCTACGGAAGAATCCACAGCTTACAACGTCTTCGGTAGTAACACCCGCATCATAGGGCATAGCACCGTGTTGTGACAGCATGATCTTAATATTGTCAAAATCATCAATAATGACTGCCCACGATGAATCATTAAACGTAGTGTCGCTAACGGAATCGGGAACAATACCGTAACTTACGAGTACTTGAGCATCATTCGAGCCTACATCATTCCGTTGTGCCATCCAGAAAGAAATACTGAATCCCAAATTAGGATTAGTAAATCTTTGGCCAGATAGTGCAAGGGGTGCGATAGCATTAGCTGCCGTAAAAGTATTGCCTTTGTAGGTGATACCACTTGCACGGTCAACAAAAGAAGTGTTAGTAAACGGCCCCGGAACAAACCTAAGATTCTGTGCCGCATTATCCTGACTAGCAAAAACGTTATCTTCGGCTGCCTGTTGTGCTAGTCCGGTAAGATCATTTCCTTTGCCAGAAAGATCCTTCACACCAGACGGAAAACCCCCAAACCTATAATAACCAGCTAATGAAGGTTCCAGAATACTGATTGGCTCTTCTACAAGACCATCCGTATACCCTTCGGTATGGGAGTCAACAATACCTGAGGTAGCAAAGAAATCAAGATCGTCTGGCGAAAACTGACCAATCATAATAGCGGCATTACGAACTAAGTTGCCACCTAACCCATGCTCGCCAGTATTGATATCAGTAGTATGAACATTGAAATCATTAGGGATCCCATGCCCACCAAACCGAACAATGAAATCACCCTGATCATAATAATTAGAGTCACCCAAGGTGATCGGTCTAGAGTGTGTTTGTTGCCCATCAATATAGAGAGTAAAAGTAATATCGTTACTCTCAGGAGTGTCATTCTTAAATGGATGTACCGGCTTCGCGTGTAGCTGAATTCTGGATGGGGTACCATAAGGAATCGTTCCAGATACAATCGGTACACGGTTTATATCTCGATTATCACGAGACATCCAAACAATAGAAATTCCTGAGCCAGAAGAAGCGTCAATACTCGTAACATAACAATATAGTCTGTGCTCCCTATCTTCGATAGAGGCAGAAGCAAAATCTAATTCGCCCTGACTGATAATGACCGAATTAAAAGCGTTCTGGTTCATTCCACGCGAAGGCGGAACATTACCACTAGGGGTTACTTCAAAATTCCAAATCAACTCACTATTAAGACGTGGTGATCTAGTAGCAACACTGTCATGTAATGGAATAAAACGTTGAGCTAGGTCGGAAGATGAGGTGATACGTCTACCACCATCTGCAATCCCACCATGATTTCTGGCACCCTGAGTACCACCCATGACCACGTAGAGGCCGGAAGTAAAACCTAGAACCGGATCAATAGTGGTCCTAAAGCCATCGCGAGTTAATTCGGGACCCTCAGAATCGGTCGCATAAATCTTGTCCCATTCTTCACGAGCCATAGCCCTAGTCAAATGACTAGGCATACCCTTAAATGTTTGGGATTTGTCCTGAATAAGAAAGTCGCCATCCGATGTTCCGGTACCCTGCCAAAATCCCCTAAGACGAGGATCGTGAGGAGTACGTAACACAGAAGCAATCTCGATACCGCTTTGTCCAAGATGACGAATCTCGTCAACTAGAAGTGGACGACCAAGAATCGTAATATCACCAACAGCATTACCGGCAACAGTATTGTCTGGTGAAGCTGGAGAAACATCAAAGATTGTGTCTGATGGAATCCCATTCAAGAACGTCATGGGATATCCGCTTCCCACTAGACGTTGTGCTACAGACTGAAAAGATCCTGCTAAAGTGCCACTCTCTGCTAATTCTCCATTAACATAGAATGATGCACCTTGAGTTTGATCATCGTAGACAAAAGCAAGGTGATGAGCAGTACCCGCCCAAATATTAGATTCACTAGAACTAAGAGTTAGTTCGTCAGAACCATTGCCACCATTAAATAATCTCGTGCGAAAACGAATTCCATTAGACTCACTGTTGGCACCAATAATAAAACCAACAGTAGGTACGCCATTTAAACTGTCAGAAGTACCAATACTTCCAAGAGCACAGAAAATATTCTCTTCAAAAGCTGCCGGGAAAGTGGATTGAGTATTAAACCAACCCGCAATAGTAAAGCTGGGGCTATCTGCAAACTCTTGCATAAGCCCACTGCCACCCATAATTGCATATTGACTAGCAACACTGGGATCAGTAGTCTTAACCATAGTCCGGCCGAACGGGCCGGGGAAATAAACGCATTTGGCTTCGTCACCTTCGTCAAACTCTGCGATGAGATTGTTATGACGATTACTAATATCAATATATCCAGGACTAATGCCCGGATAATATCCTAAAAGCTTGGTATCCGTCAGGCTAACAGGACTTGGGGTTCCGCCTGGAGGCTGAATACCATCGTCAGCCTGTAAGCCACCCTGATTATGAAACTGAAGAATATCACCCTCAGGCAAAACTCTATCATAAACATAGATACCTGAAACAAGATGGCCCCAGCCAGTTGCATTACTGTAACCATCTGTCAGACTAGTTGTCGTCTGTGAACCACCAATAGTTAAAAGACGATCAACAAAACTAGCATTGTCCTTAGTAAGTTCTTCAGTAGTAACACCACTAGCTTCTACACGACCATCTTTATATAGAACAATCTCGTTAACGGTTCCGTCGATGTATCGATAAGTAAAAGTAATATGGGTGAAACGATCAGACTCGATCGGCGTCGATAGGTGACCCTGGTTCTGTAAGACGTGAGCATATGCCCGAAGCTGAAAATCAGCAAAGTCACTACCACGAGCATCGTTGGCTAGCCTACCAGAAACACCAAGGATAAATCCATCGGTCGCATTACTCTTGGCCACCAAAGCATGATGTTCCGAGAGTAGCTCATTAGTCATGGTTCCCGTAGTGACTTCGTTGGCTCCACCATCACTCCTAGGATGGACCGAGAAACCAACCGTAAAACCACTTTGAGCAATCGAAGGAACTACCGGGACCTGACGAGATCCAAAGCCTCCCTCACCCAGAACCAATACTTTTTCTAATGGACCTAAAGCACTATTAACAAGAGTTGATGTACCCTGAACCTTATAGCCTAATTGAGGTAGACCAGAAGAATTAATCTCTGTAGTTGATCCGGGCCAGATCGCCTGAGGCTGGATTTTATTACCTTGAGCATCTGCGGTAGTATGAACGTGCCAATCAAACGTAATTCCAGACGGACGATTCCCCAACGGGCCATAGTTGAACCACACCGGGGTCCCACTAGGCTCATGTAAAGGAGAGAATACCTTTAAGTGGCCGTCATTAATAAACGCCATCGTCCATCACCCGCACAGTCCCAAAATAAGGACTTACCCTAAATCTCTTAATAAGATTTCCGCCGCCGTCAATCAAATCAACATTGATAAACAGCATCCGCATATCATCCGTAAACTCACGAACCAATATACGTTGCGGCTCTTTCCCTTCCATATCCAGAGGATAATACTCAAGCACAATAGCTTCATCATCTACTTTAAGGGTGGGGTCTCCAAAAACAGGAGCCTTGGTAATCTTAACCGACTGCTTCACAAGAGAATTAACAGCCGTTCCACCAACTCTGAATATATGATGATTCTTTTTCTCAAACGGTATCTTGTACCTAATGTTAAAATGGGTTTCTAAAAACAGAACACCCCGATTACCTTCTTCTTCAAACGAGTAATTCATTATGAAAACCCTTAGCCAGACTCTTATGATCGAATCTAGCAAAATTAGTTAGTTGGTTTTGGTGTCCACTGTCTAGCTTGCCATCATCAAAAGCGGCTCGCATTTGCATTCGCACCGCGTCTACTTCGCATTCATGCCACGTATCCCCGAACCCCACCTTAACCATATCAAAGGGACCCTTGGAACCGTCGCAAATATATCTGCCGTTTAACGGCTCACTAGGAATTTCATAACCATTATTTAAGATGTCCTGCCTGCACTCTCCAAAAGCACTATGGGTAGGACAGATAACTTTTCTGTTTGCTGCCAGAGCTTCTAAAATTGAATAACCAACACACTCATATCGAGCACAAGAAATAACTGCATCGGCTCCCCCATAAAGAAATTGAATCCCGGAGGTCCACTTACTGACGATATGTATTGTGGGCGGCTGAGTTTTATCAAGAACCTTGATAACCTCCTGAATCCAAAACTCTAAATCTAAAGAAGGTTCACACGGATTCCTCTTGTTGCACCGTATAATAAGCTGGACAGGATCTTGAGAATTAAATTCGGCAATGTATGCTTCTAGCAAAACATCAAGTCCCTGAACAGGTTCTAGGCTAGCAAAAGAAAGAAAATTGAAGGTCGGACTTTCAATGTGCAAGGTTGATGCCCAAAAATCTAGATCAAGAGGAGGTAGGATCCTCTTAATGGGTCGATCAAATCCGGCCTCCTTGAACGCATTTAACGTATTTGCACAACTTGTGTAAAGCAAGTCAACCTTGGATAAGTTCTGTTGCCAGAGGGTAGGATGAATGATATTCGTATAATAATTAGTAAACCCTACTTTCTTTTGTGCACTACCCCAATCAAACTGATCCATAAGGATAGCGGGAGCAAAGTTTACTTGAACATCTTCATTAGTGTGGGAACGTTCCTCGTCATCTAAAGCATAGAAGACTGGAAGGTTATGACTAACCATCCCTTGAGACAGTAGGTTGCTCAGGGTAGGGAAACTGCGTCCTGTTGAAGAATGAAGTAGCATATTATTTCCTATTTCCAGGAGCTAGACAACTACGGCCACACTCCACATATTAATACACTAAAAAAGCTCGTCCCGGATATTAAACCCGGGACGAGCTAATCACTCAGTCAGCCCTATACAATGGGGTACAGGACTACCCTTCTTTTAGCCAGTGAGTAGAGTGAAAAGACCACTGGTCGTGTCGGTGACACCAATGCCAAGATTCTCGATCGATACAACTAGATCGTGTCGGCTGAAGGTTCCGGCTGCCCTATCAGTATGGAACTTGAGGGAAGTCGAGAAACTCCAGAGAACTTGGTTGACATTGTTAGTGGTAGACGCACCATTAATAGTCGCCATGTTTCAGTCCTCCGTATACATGTTTCCTAGGTTACGTTATAAAATACACTAAATTAAAACAATAAATGAGTATTCTGAAAATAATCGAAGGCTAACCCTAATGTGAGTAACCCAGAGCCACAAGCCCCAAACTCTCCAAAAGATGTCCCAAATGGGATTACTACATTAGTATATATATATTCAGACACATTAGCATCATCCTCAGCCACAAGTCCAAATGCTCCATCCTGCCTTTTAATATTAAAACTACTTGGGATAGCTGTAGTTAGACGTGTTCCGGCTCCAGAAGGCAAGACTCCGTTAGGTTGCCAAATACCACTGGTGGCGATCTGAATAAATCCAGCATCTAGCCCTTGATCCAAAGAAGCCTGAAAGACCGAGTTCTGAGTGAGATACAACCTCATATTCGAGATACCATTACCGCTAGTCGATACCCGAATTGTTAATGGTGCTACCCTAGATTCTTTATGTGAGGGAGCAGCGTTAATATTAAATGTAAGGTCTTGGAATATCAAAGTACCCGACGTACTAGGAATCAAAGGGTCAGCGACCGCACACCCTAGCGAAACCTTCTGCTTAAAGGCAAAAGATCCTCCCGCGAGGTGACGGGTCCCGGCAGGGTCCGCAATCTCAGTAATATCCCATTCAAAAATCTCAACAACTGGTATATCAGTCATTATTTAAACTCTATCATCGAAACAGGGGTCTTGTAAATCTGTTGCCCCATTTGGGGATAATTCCAGTGTGGCAAAATTGCGTGCCAGCCACCCAAGATTAAATCTCGGTGAACATTGGGTTTTGGCATCATATAGTCAACAACCTTGCTGTAAACCAGATCTGTTTCCTTTGTATAATTGTAATAAATACAGCCGCCATCCTTGATCTTAGCTTCTACCTTAGATAGATGCTTTTTCTCTAGCACACAAACAAAATCAATTGGAGGTAAGTTGTAGGTATCTAGGGTATTATAGTCCCATAAAGTTAGCCAGTTTTTATAATCCCAAGCTTCAGATCGTTCGTGTCCAGATATCCTTGGTCCCGGATGCTCCTCAAAAGAATAAATATGAAACTCATGTCCGGCATGTTTCAGGGCACACGCCATGATCGCTGTGACGAAGCCATTGGCTGAACCAAGTTCAACTACCACTTCCGGCTTAGCGTCCCTCACAGCTAGATATAGGTGGGCAGCATCGAAGACCGTGAGCCCGCCCCTATCTACAATGCCCCACTCAAACTCTGCTTTTGAAGCGTAAACCTCCATAAAGTCTACAAAATCCTTAGGGTATTTCGCATGAAGCTCTACGAACCAACTCTTGGGCCTTAAATTATTCATTACGAACATCAGGTACTATTAATTCCGGATTTGAAATCTCTAATTCTCGAACCCAAAGCCTCATGTCACTTTTTTGCCATTCGTTTTCACTCTCACCAACTAACCTATTTTTTAAATCATTTAAATCGTTCGCCATATTTTCCATGTTAATTTCAACCTTAGCTTGCCATGCTGATTGACGCCAAGCAAAAGTGACCAAGGCTCCTATGATAAGTAAGGCGGATCCAACAGTAATCATAGTTCCTTTATCTAAAGGCCGTCCATTAGTCATATTACTATCCTTTATAAATAACCCACATCTTGCGGCCATATTTACATTTATCATTTTTGATCGGCCAAGAATAATAAAAATCACCATGTGTCTCAATATGACTGTCTAATTCTGGGTTACCAATAAAATCATAATTACAACCAATTTCTTCAATAACTCGATTAATGATTCTAATAGATGGCCGTGCTTCAGTTATTTCGCCTATACCTTGATCACTACGTTGTTCTTCTTTGTGAGCAGGTTGATAATCTTGGAATAAAATATCTCCTTCTGTCGAATCCAATACAATACTTTCTAAAAAAAGAATTTTATTAGCTCTTAAAATTGAAGACCTAATTACATCGCAAATCCTGTCTTGACTTAAGTGATATAATAACCCAAAATTTAAAACAATATCTGCACTAGGTAATTCATTAAGATCACAAGTTTGAAAGTCTATCTGAGACCAATTCATATTTAAATATCGAGTTTTGCCCGTTTCAATATGACAAGATCTACCTTCTTCATTAATAACAGACGTAATACTTGGACATGCCTTTACTAAAAATGCAGACAAATCCCCTTGATTGGCAGCCATATTAATAAGACTAGAACATTGATTAATAATATCCCCATAATGTTTTACGATAAAATTGATGCGTTTATTAGTCCAATCTGGTCGGTATATCATTTAAAATTTATCCTATGTAATAGTCCAAGTTCTTTCGCCTTCTTATCATAGACTTGGGCAGCTTTGATTTCCTCTTTAAAATATCCCGGATAATATTCTTGGCCTTTATTCTTAATTGTTGCATAATAACCGCCAGTTTTTATGTAAAATCACTCCTCTATATTTCGATGCATATTGTATTTTAGGGCCTTTATAAAATTCTAAAACTTCTAGATATTTTTCATATTTACGATCAAGTCTAGTTTCTGGAATCGATTCCTCTACGAGAAATCATAAAGAAGAGACATTCTCCAGCTTCCAGCTCCCCCACCACCCTTCTGGCCCACTGACACATTAATATTAGCAAACGCTGCCAAATATACATACTGACTCACATCTTCATCCAAAATACCAGACAGAGTCCCATCCCCCAAAGGAGCTGTAGTGGCCCGCCTAGTACTAATAAAATTACCAATTGTGGGCACTACGGTTGGTGTATTTATATCTGCTTCTGTTAATATAAGATCCGGCAAGAACTCTAATGTTTTCCGCTCCAAAAAACGAAAATCTCCATCCCACGCACTGAAATTCTTAACAAAAAACCTCATATTAAATACGCCACTAGCATCACCAAAACTATCCACTCTAGCAAACGCAACCTTAGTTTCACTGACTGCACCCGAAATAGAAGTATTCATATCCCCAAAGCTTAGTTGCTCTCCGGGACCTGTACCTAGTTCTTTGACGAACCCAGTAGTCTTTAGATGACGAACCCCAGAAGGATCAGTACTTATATCATTCTGAATCCATTCAACATCCGGTACAATTACCATTACAGCGTCTCCAAAGTAATATCCGAATTAACATTTTGCGTAGATGCCAGATCGTTTGTAAATGCATATACAACAGTAGCACTCGAACTTAATTCAATATCACTATTCTGCTGTTGTTTGCTAGCAATTCTAAGGTCGATAAAGCTTCCTGGATCTGCATGAACCGCACGCAATCTATTAAGTTCATTCTGCACAAAAATAATAGCTCTATTAGTATCCGCAATAGGGTCGCCAGTATTCTTTGCTGTTGCCGAACAAGTAATAGACACATTACCCTCAGTTGTAGTCTTAATATCCTGAACTAATGGACCAAGATTTCTAAATGGTATTGGATGAGCAGCAAACAATCTAATCGCATCCTGTCTATTGATACTACAAGTTCGGCTAGCAATACCACTTGGCAAGAAAAACTTCGGGTCATCTGTGTAACTAATTGTAAAGTCAAGAGTGCCTCTACACTTATTTTGTGAAATAGTTCTACTAATCGGATTAGTCACCGCCAACCCACTAGTAGTTGCAGCAAGAGTAGTCTTATATTTTAGATAGACGCCCGAAGCATCATTTGGCAACTGAGGCTCGATCTGATTCAAGAACCCAGAACAAGCACGATCAAACCCTACTCCTCCAATAGAACCGAAAGACGGACTGAGCGTACGGCCTAATCCCTGTACGGTCCCTTGTAGAGTAACGGTAGCAATACCATTCTCATCCTCAACATAAGATTCATTCCGAGCAGCAAAGAAGAACGGTACACCGGAAACAATAGTAAAGACTTCGGTAATACTATAGTTCCCATTAGCTACATCGGCTACTTCCTGACGCTGTACCGATACCTCAAATACAGGTCCACCAATTGTAGTGTCAGATGGATGGGTTGCGTTAAATAATCCAGAAAAATTTGGCTGTGCAAAACAAGGAAGCTGCAAGGGTAACTTATCAATACCCAGATTTGCTTTTACCTTAACAACAGCCTGTTCAAATGCATCTGACTCTCCATCTAAACCCTGTGCAGAAACTACATGGGTAACATCCAAAGTACAGGAACTATCATTCTCACTGAATTGCCACTGATTACTAAAGCTATCAACAACTCCAGATATACCTGAGGCAGCCGATACGTCCTCCATCTCAATGGTATAGTCAAATCGGGTAACATGAATATCGGGAGCAATATTAACGCTAAGAACCTTGGGCGTTAACCCGGAACAAATAACAATCCCGTCTGCAAGAGTCCTGTTCCCGGGTCCTGCAACAATAGTGAAAGGTAAATCATCAGTGCTGAATGCAGTCCGTAACTCTTCTTGCTTTACGTACATCTGCTCAAAGCTACCCGAAGGTAGAACCACGACACTACCAGTCAATACTATGCGAGTCGTGTTAGATTGACGAACACCCTGATCATCAAAGTTACTTTGTACCGTATGATCAATAAATGGTGCAGGCACTAAACTACAAGCACCATACTGCACCACTACAGTTGCACTTTGGACTCTGCTGGATTCAGATTCAACGGTCATTATTGAGGACCCCCAAAACTAGAAATTAAGCCTCTAGATCTTAATACTTCAAAAATATTCCTAATAGCTTCATCAATCGGCGTTGCCGCAGCACTGAATTGTTGCACAAAAGCCTCGGCAACAGCATCGCGTAATACTTCTCTCAAATTATCCAGCCCTTGAACAGTAACAGTATTGTTTTGGTTAGTGTTAACATTGATATCAACAGAACCTAGTTGAGCTGCTGCTGGGGCCGCAACTGTATCGGTTATAGCCACAGATGCCGCAATATTTGCGTTACTAAGAATAAGATCGTCCAACCTATTTACAACTGCATCAACTCTCTTATTTAATTCTCTAGTATCAAGCTCCATGCCATCTCGGCCATCAAGTCCTACAAGTGATTGAGTGACCGATCGAGCAATAGCAGCTACAACAGTTGCATTAATACTTCTGACGGCAGCAATACCTGTCGAAATTTCACTGGTACCCTCCTGGAAATTCGGAATGAATCCACGGGCACGAGCAGGTATAATGGTTTCGCTAGTATTCGCTACAGCCAAACCAGCACCCGCAGGCATAGCTGATTTCTCCCTACGGCCAGCTCTCAAGAGCCCCGCAGCTTCTTTAACGGTAAGATTACCGGCACCAAAGTTCGGAATGAAACCACCAGAACGAGTAGCAGTCTCAGCATCCAGAACGCCTAATCTAGTGGTAGCAAGAGCCCTGGCAAGATCTGCAATCTGAGCACCAATATTACGAATTGCATCATTCTGTCTTTCAAACTGACGAGCTTCTTCTACAATCTGCTTAAGGGCAGCATCAGAAGTAGCCGAAGTAATCTGACTAGCAATCGCGTTACGTTGGGATGCAGCCTGACGGAGCACAGAAATTTCCCGCTGAACCTCCTGTTGAACAGCCATAAGATTTTGTTCTGATCTATCCTGCCCAATCTTTGTTTCTTCTAGTTGAGCCTTAGCAATGTCTAAATTTTCTTCCGCCGTAATCAATTGGCCAAGCTGCAATTCAGCATCTCTAATGGCTAAATCCTGAAGACGACTGATTTGCTCCGACTCCTGATTAAGAAGCTCTTCAATTGAGGGTAGTCCTGCATCCGCATCAACTCCCGCACCAACCTGCCCAAGAGCAGTCCGTAATTCTTCTGGACTAAACCCACCTAATTCAGCAGTACTCGGTAACTGATCTAAAGCAGATAAAATATTCTGTCGCAATTCTACCGGCAAAGTCAAAAGTTCCTGACTGATCTGACGGAATTGATCTTCCCCTAAATTCAGAAAATTATCAAAGGATCCACCAAGCTTCTCTGCCACTACTGCTAGGGCCGCGATTCCTTGGCCAAGCTGGGTATTCTCTTCCGCAGACTGACCGAAAACATTAAGGCCAGCTCCAGTGACTTCAGAACGGGCTTGCTGTAAGAAAGCTAGCGTCTCTTCTGCAAGTTGTCTTTCAAGGGCAATTCTCTGTTCTAATGAGATATTAGAATTCAGTAGTACAGATTGGAAAGCGTTTGCCAGTGCCCGGGTTCCTTCGGTAACAGTATTAATACCACCGGCCAGATTGGCTGCCTCAAGAGCTAATAGATTAGACTCTACTCTAGCAGAAGCAAAAGCATCGTTAACATCTAATACAGTAGCGACAAAATCACTATAAACAGCATCAAGATCTTCTGTAGCACTAATAACTTCAGCATGTGCATCAGCCAAAGCCGCTTGGGCATCCGCTTGATCATTCGCTAAATCACCAACCCGATCCGCAAACAGATTATCAAATTCTTGGGCGAGATCCTCAGTTTGGTGCCTAAGCTGAATTTCAGCATTAATCAACTTTTCCTGAGCTTCGGCAAGTTTTTGAGCCGCCGCAGCTTCGTCTTCTCTTTGCTTCTTTGTTGCTTGATTGAGTTTGTTAGTAGCAGTGCCAGCT
>SDBT01004284.1_pt1 | contig 24295 bp, 21 predicted proteins | sample 2277101 | NCBI WGS metagenome assembly SDBT01 (sample SAMN10404973, study PRJNA504765) | marine sediment metagenome | isolation source: marine sediment core GS10_PC15, 103 cmbsf | place: Arctic Ocean: Southern Knipovich Ridge | collected 2010 | reverse complement strand
GTCCGCCACCATTTGCGAAAACTCTACTGGCTTCTCAGCGAAGAATCGGGCGGCGTCTGCTGGCGGGCTCCCGAGGCCATGGCCGAAGTCGTCCGCCGTCGCCCCGACCTGTTCGGCGACTATGTGCCGATCATCGTCTCACTGATCGCCAGCATGGCGGAGGAAGACCTGGACCATTTCCGCGAGGGGATCCTCTGGGCCATCGGCCGGCTCGGCCCGATCACGGCCGATCATGTGACCGACGTGCTCGGCGCGATCGTTACGGCCCTGGACATCCCCGACCCACAGGTTCGAGGGGCCGCCGTTTGGTGCCTAGGACAAACCGGACGACAAGAAGTCCTCGCCCGGCGTCCCGACTTGTTGGACGACGATCGATCGGTCGATTTCTACATGGACGGGCAACTCGGCCGCATCACGATCGGCGAGTTGGTTCGCGGCTAGAGATTGCGGTTTAGTCGACGTGGCCATTGGGATCTTCCGAATCGTCATCGCTGCGCCGGGCGTCGAGTTTGCGGAAGAGCGCTTTCGCGTCGAAGAACGCGCCGACGCTTACTACGGCGGCCAGGGCGGCGAACGAAACGACCGCGAGGACCAGAAAGCCCGTCCAGAAGATGGCCCAGGAACTCATAGACGATTCTCCTTCGGGAAAAAGGGGACAGGCACCGAGCCGGCGGCGCTGTTTCGCAGGTTTGTCATCGGTTGCGGCTCGGAGCCAGTCCCCTCGGAGCCAGTCCCCATTTTCCACTCCATGTTAGGTTTCTTCCGGTTGGTGCTTGTCGGGGAAACATAGCGACCCGACAATCATCAGGAGCATTGCCATGGTCGTTACGGATAGGATCACATGGGCCTCGGTCACGGGCGGATCGCCTCCATTGCTTATCCAATCGCCACCGAACAACCCCCACTGGGTCAACTGCGCGGAGAACCATGTTCGCGGCTGTTCTAGCCCAAAGACGGCGAGCGTGCCGCAGATCAATGCCAAATAGGCCCCCACACGGCTGGCCCGTTTCCAGTAGATACCTCCGAGCAGCAAGACGAACGCGCCGACGAAATAGATGGCCCCGCTGACCGCCATATAGTCCCAGAGGTCCTGCTCCAGCGGATACCAGAGACTCCAGACCAACAGAAACACGCCGATCACAAAGATCAACACTCGCGCCAACAACAGGCGGGTTTTCGTGGAAAGGCGGTTGCCCGACGCCGGCTGGATGACATCTTGCACCAGGACGGACGACCAGCAGAGCAGGTAGCTATCGTGCGTGGACATAAAGGCGGCCAGCATCCCGGCCCCCACCAGGCCGATCAGCCCGATCGGTAGGATTTGGCTTAGCAGCACGGGCATGGCGTATAGGGTGAGTGCTGGGTCGTCGATCGGTTTCCCGGCCTCGAAAAAAGTGGCTTGCAACTGGGGGTTGTGCCACAAATAGGTCAGGGCGCAGATTCCCAGGAACTGAGGGACCACGCAGCGGATCGTAAAACCGATGGAAGACCAGATATAGAGGCGGCGGACGACCTGAACGCTTTCGGCGGCGCAGGCCCTCATGACGGCCGTTTGCCAGACGGCACACGAGACCAGCCCGGCGACGTAGATCTGGAACACGACGTACGACGGCCCGAATCCATCGGCGTGAAACGGGTCGAATCCGGCATCGCCATGGACGGTTTGGACCGTGTCGACGATTCGGCGGAAGCCGAGTTTCCAAACGGCCAGTGCGCAGGCGACGAGCGTGCCGAACGACAGGACAACGAACTGGATGTAATCGGTAATCACCACCGAAACCATACCCCCGAGAATCGTATAGACCAAGACCAGGACGATCAGGACCGTCATCACGATGTTCACGGCCATTGGATCGTTCAGGCCGGTCAGCCCGGTGACGAAGATGGCTCCTGCCTTGAGAAACATGCCCATGTTGAGGATACCGGCACCCGCCAGCAGCAGTCCGCCGAGGATCTGGACACCGCGCCCGAAGCGACGCTCGTAGAAGCCGGGGATGGTCATGACGCCCATCTCGCGCAGCGGCACGACGATGAACCCGGTTAGCCCGACGATCAGCGCGACGACTCCGGCCACCAACCCGATATGAAAGGCGGCAAACCCGCCGGTGAAGCCCTTTTGGGCCATGAACATCACGGTCACGAGTCCCAGTTCGGTCCCGACCATGGTGGCGATGCCGAGGAACGACTTCAACGATCGCCCGGCCACGACGTAGTCGGCCATGGTGCGGATATAGCGATTCACATAGAGCCCGATGGCCACGGTGCCCGCCAGATAGACGGCCACAATGACCCAGTCGAAGGGCGTGAAGTTCGATTCCAGTTGTTGGAGAGACTCGGGCATGGCGTCCGTTTCTTCGGAAAGTGAAGGCGGTGCGTTGCGGAAAATGGGGACTGGCTCCGAGCCACAACCGATGCGAACCCCGTCGGAAAGGTCTCCGGCTCGGTGCCTGTCCCCTTTTTCCGCGCGTCGGCAGGTGATTATACGCGATAGGAGCGGACCTTGGCCATACAGGCGTTCGCCGTTTCAACGTCGTCGACCGCCGCGACACGATAGAGAACGCCGCCGGCCAGTTCGTGCCGGTCGAGCTTCTCGACGAAATCGGCATAGTCGACCGAAACGACCAGCGGCACATCGCCTGCCCGCGCTCGAAGCTCGGCGAGGACCTCGAACGCCGGGGGGAAGCCGTGATCGTCGCCCAGGAAGATCGCCCCCAGCCCTCGCACCGAGCAGACCGCTTCGAGCAGATGCCGCCCGTTGCCGTGCAAGTGGAGTACGCCGCCGTCGAAATGGTTGAAGATTCGCTGGACCGGCTCGCGCCCCCAATGCTCGAAGTAGTCGACCGACGTCATGTGGAACGGGTCGACACTCTCCGAGACAATCCGGCCGGGTACCCAGCCGACCATGTTGCTATAGGTCCCGCCGTCGAGCCTCGGGGTCATTGCGAAGAACGTCTCGTGGATTTGCGTATTGAGCTCGAAGGCAAAGTCGATCGCCCGGCCGATCCACTCGGGCCGTTCGTCCAGTGCCAAGTAGGTCCGAGTCGCACCGACCAGCTCGAAGACGAAGTTCAGCCCGTCGATCAGAATGAAGTGGCTGACGCCGAACTTGCCGGCCGCGGCTTCGGTGAATTGGCGCAACTGGTCGACGTATCGCCGATGCCAGGGATGGTCGACATCGAAGTGCAGCCGGTCGAACTCGGACCAATCCTGCAACAGCGGGGCGACCATCGACGAGATCCAGCCCGTGTCGGGATGGGCCATGAACTGGACCTCTCCGCCGAGCAGCCCGCCGTAAAGACCCTGGTCCATTTCGCTCAGGTAGACGCTCGGGACCGAATCGTCTTCGACCCCGATTCGCTCTCGAAGCAGCCGATCCCAAAAGTCGATCCGCGCGGCCGGATCGGGATAATCGCAGAACGCCTCGCCATATCGTCGGCCGAAGTCGTCCAGTGCCGCCGAGGGAACTTCCATCGTCGCAAAGATCCGGTCCGTTGCCTCCCGATCGTACAGCGCCCGAAGCCGCGGGAGGACTTCGGCAAGATTCGGTTTGTAGGCGAGCGTATCGGTCATGGCGTGGTTTTTGTAGGGTGGGCACTGCCCACCAAGAATCAAGGAGAAATGTCAATTTCTTGGTCGGCAGTGCCCACCCTACAAGTTCCCCGACTCACAGTCTACCGAAACGCCGAACCGTTTCATACATGGCTACGATGCTCTCGGCCTTGCTGACCACGTTTTAGCACATGCTGTACCCGCAGTTGCGATCCTTCGCTTTTGGAGTCCGTTTCCGAATTGACTCACGAAGGTGCGCGACAGATTTCCAAAGACCCAGCAGCCCCAATTTGCCAAGAACCACGGGGTCTTCAACCGGCCAGCGCAGCGCTATGCCGCCAGCCACCCGGATGCCGCTCGCTACACTTGCCCCATATGCCCCATCTTCTCGCTAAATCGCGTCGGCCAACCATTTCTCCTCACATCCCCCTTGACCGATTTGCTAGCACTGCTATCTTTTGAGTAATTGTGTAGGGGCTGCATTTCCGGCTGCGCGCTGCCGTCTCGTGGGTACGAGGCTCGGCGGCCGGCCGATCGGTCAGGGACCGAACGATGCTTGTTCTGTCGCGGAAAGTCGGCGAGAAGATCCTCATTGGGGACAAGGTCGAGGTGACGGTCGTCCGCGTCGCCCAGGGGGTTGTACGCATCGGGATCGACGCGCCCCGGGAAATGGCGATCGTCCGCCAGGAGATCCTCGTCCCGCTCGAGGAAGACGCCGGCCCAGTTCCCGGTTCGTTAGAGACGGACGGGGCTTCGTCGTAGCGGTGCGACCGACTCCATCGAACGTCTGTCTCCGGGTGACCCGACGCCAAACAATCTCGCCACAATATGGATTACCCGGCGGGAAAACCGACGTTGACGCTCCCCGGCCTCCTCGCTAGGCTGTGCCCCCACTTGAGGCGGGGTTTCCGTCTCTTCTGTCATGGTGGGCCATGCTGCTTTTTTGATCCTCGATCCATGTTGCGATTGCTCCCGATTATCGGCTTGCTGCTGGTCGCCATGCCGGGCTGTATGAGCTCGCGCTGGGCTATGGACGATCCTGACTACTCGGGCAAGTACTCCCGGCCGTATGGCCCGGATGTCGGCAAGAAGGCCGTTCGTATGGCCAAGCAGTCGGTCGACGCTCGCCATGTTGCCCAGAAGGGCGGCATCTATACGGCCGGTATCTACCAGCGCGACCCGTCCAGTGTCGGCGGCGAGATCGGCGTCTTCTCGTATCCCGTCCCGTTCGCCGAGGGGCACGTCGGAATAATGGGAATCGGCGGGACGGCCCAGAAGAATCTCTTCCTGGGGCTCAATGGCGGCGTGCGGGTCCAAACGCCGACGCGGATTGCGCCTTTTGCCGGAGTCGGCGCGTTTGGTGGCTTCAGTGCGGCCGAGACCATGACGTTTCTCATGGCGGACGAAAACGATCCGATGCACGATCATTATGGCTACGGATACGAAGACGAGACCAATGCGAGCGCCATCGCCGGCATCTATCCCGAGTTGGGCGTTCATTGCTGGCTAACGTCGAGGCTCCGCATTTCCGGCTCGGCCAGCTACTACGTAACGACGACCGGCCGAGAGCACGACTCCTGGGCATTCGGCCTTACCCTCAGCCGACTCGTCGGCCACTAGCTGACCCTGCGAAATGGACATTGGCCGCCGATTGCTATTGGCCGGAATTGGATGCCGGGGTATCCTCACTCGGTCCAGGTGTCTGCCTGGGCTTGAGAGGTTCGCTAACTTGCGCTACTTCCCTAGCTTGAACTGACAGCGTCAAAAGGATCTACCCCGTATGTTGGGTGTTAACCTCAATCTGAACGAGTACGTCGAACGTCTGAAGGCCGAACTGGACCGTCTGGACTTGGCCGAAACCGAGCTGCTTTCCGACTGGATCCACGCGGCTTGGGAGAACGGCAACTATGTCTTCATTCTCGGCAACGGTGGGTCGGCCTGTCTGGCGTCGCATCTGGCCGAGGACCTCGGCAAGGGGACCTTCTCGGAAAAGGACCTCGCCGGGGAAAAAGTGCGGCGGCTAAGAGTGCTGAGCTTGACCGACAACGTCGGCTATCTGACGGCCTTGGGTAACGACATGGGCTACGAGACGATCTTCTCGCAGCAGTTGATCGGCTACGGACAGCCCGACGACGTGGTGATCGCGATTAGCGGATCCGGCAATAGTGCCAACGTGTTGGCAGCCGTCGATTGGGCCAATCGCAACGGACTGAAGACCTTCGGCATGACCGGCTATGACGGAGGAAAGCTCAAGCAGATGCAACAGGCCGGAATCCAAGTGCCGATGGACGACATGGGCATGGTCGAGAGCATCCACGGTTGTCTGATCCACTGGCTGGTCGACGACCTGTATGCCCGATTCAACCGAGCGGGACGACACGAGGCCGCGTGAGTTTACCAACGTCAGTACGCGATGGATCGCTGCTAGGAGCAAGGATGCCCAGCCCTTTGATTTCGCTCTTGGAGAAGGACGCTTGCCCGCGGATCTTGCTGATCGGCGACGTGATGCTGGATCGTTATCTTTGGGGCGACGTCGATCGGATAAGTCCCGAGGCTCCGATTCCCGTCCTTCGCGTCAGCAAGCAAGAACATCGTTTGGGCGGCGCCGGCAGCGTCGCTTCGATGCTCAGGGCGCTGGGCGCCGATCCGATTCTCGTGGCGATTACCGGCGACGACCGCGAAGGCCGAACGACTCGCGAGTTGCTCGATAAGATCGACGTCGACGATCGGGACGTGCTCATCGATCCGACCCGGCCGACGACGCTCAAGGAACGTCTCTTGGGCCGTTCGCATCAGCGTCATCCCCATCACATGATGCGAGTGGATCGCGAAGAGAGTCGGCCGATCGGTTCCGAGTTAGCCGACGCATTGCTCGCTCGGGTCGAGGCCCATCTTGGCGAAATCGATCTGGTCGTGGTGAGCGATTATAAGAAGGGCGTGTGTGCCGACGACATGATCCCGCGTGCGGTGGCGATGGCCCGAGCGGCGGGTGTGCCCGTGCTGGCCGATCCGGTTCGCGACGTCGATTACCATCGCTACGCTGGCTGTGCATGCATTACGCCGAACCGCATTGAGGCCGCATCGGCAGCCGATATGGTGATCGCCACGCCGGCCGACGGTTTGGAGGCGGCCGAGCGGTTGCTCGAGTTCGGCATCGAGGCGGCCGCGGTCACGTTGGATCGCGACGGGATCGCTTGGGCCGATATCCAGGGAAACAGGCGGCTTTTCTCCGGCCGGCCGCGTCAAATCTCCGACGTTACCGGCGCCGGCGACATGGTGCTCAGCGCGATGGCCTTTGCCCTGGCAGCGGGCGCCGACTACACCAGGGCCATCGAACTGGCCAATCTGGCCGGCGGCCTGGAAGTCGAGCGTTTGGGCGTCGTGCCCCTTTCACGACGGGAATTGATCGCCGAAATGTCGGACGAAGGCACCGATGCCCCGAGCAAGGTCCTCTCGATCGACGACATGAAGGACCAACTCCAGCGTCATCGCCAGACCGGGCAGCGAATCGTGATGACCAACGGCTGCTTCGACCTGTTGCATCCCGGCCATGTGGCCGCACTGAGCGAAGCCCGTAAGCTGGGCGATTGCCTGGTCGTGGGACTCAATAGCGATCGGAGCATTCGGCAACTGAAGGGCGACGACCGTCCGATCGTCGACCAACAAGGTCGCTCCGCCATGCTGGCGGCCTTGGCGTGCGTCGACTACGTGGTCCTGTTCGACGACGTCAGCGTGGCCGGTCTGATCGGCGAGCTGCTCCCCGACGTATTGGTCAAGGCGGCCGAATACTCCGAAGAGCAAGTCGTGGGACACGATATAGTCACCGGCAACGGCGGGCACGTGGTCCGTGTGCCCATGACGTTCGGCTACTCGACCAGCAAGTTAATTGACAAGATCCTCGAAATCTCGAACAAGAAGCGGAGCGCGGCTTGAGCATGTCCGTCGGCATTTTTCTACCGAACTGGCTTGGCGATCTCGTGATGGCCACGCCGACGTTGCGGGCAATGCGCCGGCACTTCGGTCCTCGGCACCGATTGATTGGCATCATGCGGCCGAACTTGGCCGAGTTACTCGACGGTACGGATTGGCTCGACGAACAATGGCTACTCGACCCGCGTTCTGACGATCGTCAACGGTGGCGTCGTTCGCTCGTGGGGCGAATGCGGCGAGAGCGATTCGAGACGGTTGTCCTACTGACCAACTCGTTTCATACGGCCATGCTAGCCTGGTTGGGGCGAGCGAAGCGTCGCGTCGGCTATGCCCGCGACGGACGATCGTGGCTATTGACCGACCGAGTTCACCCGCCGCGTTCGGGAGGGCGGATTCTCGCCGAGCCGGTCGTCGCGACGTATCTTCGGCTGGCCGGTGCCGCAGGTTGCCCGGACGAATCACCTCGCCTCGAGTTGGCGTTGACCGAGCCGGAAAGAGAGAAGGGCCAGAAGATCGCCCAACGGCTTGGGCTACGTGGCGATGGGCGCATCGTGACGATCAATTGCAGCGGCGCCTATGGCGCGGCCAAGCTCTGGCCGACCGAACATTTCGGCACGCTGGCCCGGCAGATCGTCGACCGCCTCGACCATGACGTCTTGGTAATCTGTGGGCCGAAAGAGCGTCAGACAGCCCGCGATATTGTCGCCCGTGCCGATTCGCCGCGCGTCTTCTCGCTGGCCGAAGAGCCCTTGGGACTGGCCACGAGCAAAGGATGCATCGCGCTGAGCCAGCTGATGGTCTCGACCGACAGCGGTCCTCGGCACGTTGCGGCCGCTTTGGGGAAAAGGGTTATCACGCTGCTGGGGCCAACGCTGCCGACGTGGATCGAGAACCCGACCGTCGCGGACCCGTTCCCCAGAGTCGCGATGGACTGTCTCGGCTGTGGGAAGCGAACGTGCCCGCTGGGCCATCACCGCTGTATGCAAGACCTTTTGCCGGCCCGAGTCCTCGAGAGCGTCCGCCATGTGCTTGCCGAGTGCAAGCCGACAGTGTGCAAGCCGCCGGTGCGGAAGCTGGGGGTGAGTGCATGAGAGTTGCTTTGGTGCTCGAACATTTTGATCCTCCGCGAGGCGGCCTCGAGCGGTGGACTTGGCAGTTTGCCGGCGAGATTCTTCGTCGCGGTCATGAAGTCCATGTGGTGGCGAAGCAGTTCTGCCGGCAGAGCGAGTCGCTGCCGATCGTTGCCCATCCGGTCGCGGACTCCGGTTCACGGCTGGAATTTGCGGAGGCAGCCCAGGCCGAGCTCTTGTCACTTTCCCCCGACGTAATCCACGACATGGGGGCCGGGATCTATTGCGACGTACTGCATCCACATGGCGGTCCCTGGGAGGCGGTTAGCGAGCACAAGTTGCGTTGTTTGCCGGGATACCTTCGTCCGATCAAGCGATCGATCGACCGGTTGCTTCCGCGTCATCGGGAGTCGCACGAGTTGATGGCCCGACAATACGTGGACCGGGGCCAGTTGCTCGTGGCGCTCTCTCGCCGGGCGGCGGCGGATTTTCAGACGTATCACCGAGTCCCCGCCGAGCGAATTCGCATCGTCTACAACGGCGTCGACACGGAGCAGTTTTCGCCGGCCCATCGCTCGACGTATCGTCGGACAATTCGTCGCGAATTGGGGATCGACGATCGGGCCGTCCTGGCGCTGATCGTGGCACACAACTTCCGCCTGAAAGGCGTTCCCACGTTGCTTCGAGCCATGCGCCGATTGAAGAAACGGCACCGTCATCTGCATCTTGCGGTGGTCGGAGGAAAGCGGCTAGGGTCTTGGCAGTGGATGGCCCAACGGATGGGCGTCGGCTCCCAAGTCACATTCGTCGGCCCTAAGGACGAAACGGTCCCCTACTACGCGGCAGCCGACATGTACGTCCATCCGACGATCTACGACATGTGCAGCCTGGTCGTGCTCGAAGCGGTGGCCAGCGGCCTGCCCGTCATAACGACCACCGTCAACGGTGTTTCGGAGTTGCTTGAGGACGGCGTCGAGGGGCGGCTGATCGGCAACCCGACCGACGCAGACGATCTGGCCGAACAGATGCACGCGCTGATGGATGAATCGCTACGGAGGGAAATGGGCGAGGCGGCCCGGGCGATGGCACTTCGCCACACGTTGGATCGCAATGTCGAGGAGATTCTGGCCGTCTACCGAGAGGCGATGCCCACGGCGAGGTCGTTGGCGAGGCATTGTGAGGTGGAAGCGTAGCCGAAGTCTAGGCCGCTTCTCGATGCTCTTGGCGGCTCGGCGACGGCTGAGACAAGGTCGACATGCTTTCTCCTTGCCCCTTCTGACGCGGCATGGCCCCACAGCATAATGCCGTGAAGTAGCAGTACATGAACCCTTCGGTCGTGCTTGACATGATCGAGTTGACCAAACCGGCCACGACCATGATGACGACGGCCGCTTGCCCCAGGAAGGCCAAGTCGGGCGAAAGACGGCTGGCACACTTCCACTGCACGTAGAGCCAATAGAGGAAGACTAGCAAACCGGGTAATCCGATCTGCACCAGGACGCTGAAGAACTCATTGTGAGTGCTCGACTCAGGTGGTTTTCCTTGATTCTCGGGGATCTTGAGGAACTCGGTTCGGAAGCTGCCGGTCCCCGCACCGAGCACCGGATCTTGTGAGGCGATGACCGCAACAGTACGATAGAAGAGCAATCTTCGCCCGATGGAAGACTCGATGGAATCTCGCTGCAGATGGTAGTAGTCACTCGCTTCCTGGACCGCGAGGTCGATTCGGTCACGAAATCGGTCGACGAATGAGTAGGCCGCGGTGATCGTACATGCCCCTAATATGCCGGTCAGAGCGAGGCCTCGCCACCCTTTTTGCCGATAAGCGAACAGACCGGCCAGGGCAAAAAGGACCAGGTACCCGGTGCGACCGCCGATCATGAAGAATATGTTGTAGACGCCGATCGCGGCGACAATCGCACAGAACCATTGTCCTCGGCGCCAATGTCCTCGGCGATTCTGCCAGACATGGGAAGCAAGCAAGGCCACCATCAGGGCCATGAGGATACCCTGCGCGATGTGGTTCTTGAAGTAGGAGCAATCCTCCGGCGTCCCCCATTTCGATCGAATGACTCCCCAGGAGGTCAGGAAGGATGCCCCGAGCGTCAGGAACATGGCGGCCAAGAAAGCGAGTATTCCGGCCCGACGTGTCCGAGGGTCGGTAAATGCGGTCATCAGGATTCCGATGTACAAGAACTTTCGATATCCCAACAGCGCATCGCCCGCTTCGGCCCAGGGAGCCGACGTGTAGATCAGACCGATCGCATAAAGGCCGAACATGCCTACGGCCAGCAGGGTGACCTTGTTGCGGAGAATTGCCTCGAAGCGAGCGGCATAGTCGCCCGAGAGCAGCCAGCAGGTGAAGAACAGACCCAGCAGCACTTCGGTCAGCGAGGTCGAGATCGGAATCGAGAACCCCAGGCAAATCGCCAGCGTGTGGATGCGCGCAGCGCAGAACCTTGCGACCCTCGGGTGAACCACTCCGGCGGGCCAGGCGGCCGGCCAACCCGATGCGCTGGGCGCGATAGCCGATTCTGCCATGGTGGTTCGCCTTGGGCCATGCGAGGGTCCCGGTGACCACTCTATTCCGTCGATTGGTGTTCCCGAGAGCATGCAGGATCTCCAACGCCCGTGCCGCAACGAGCCGGCGCCATAAGGGGGGTAAATCACGGAGTCGAGGAAAGGTGTAGCCGGGGGTGGAGAACCGACGTGTGTTCCAAACTGCGGGGGCACCAGGATGAGGCGAAAAAGGGGCCGATCCCACAGTCGCTAGCCCGGGGGCGTTACGGGGCGCTATCGTTATGGTGTGTCGACAGATTGGCGCAGAATGTTTAGACGAACTATGTGAATTCGCCGAAGAACCTGCCCTCAGTCCACGCAAACCCCTTCCGTGACGTAGACTCCCAGAAGGGAGGCAAGCCACGATCGAGCGCGATTCGAGAGAGTTTTACGCCCATGAATGAACACGCTAGCCGTTTGGTTATCCTCGGCACGGGCCTTCGCGCCGGCGCGCGACACGGTCGCCTTCGAGTCGTGGGTACCCCATTTCGATTTCAGGCCGAGAATCGCTGGCGCGAATCGGGGGTGGTCTGTGAATGCTCCTGCGGCGAATTCTGCGTCATTGCCTGTTCCGACCTTCAGTCGGGCAAGGCCAAGTCCTGTGGCTGCGCGCTACGTTCGTTGGCCCGATCCTCGCGTTGACCGGCGAGAACGCCCTGGGCGTCAAGAAATGCGAGACGGCCCCGGAGCAATCTCCGAGGCCGTCTTGCGGTTGAGCGGTCAGATCTAGGGCAAGCTGACCTTCCTGATATAACGGTTCTCTACTCGGTTGCCTGATCTGGGGGTTTTTCGGCTCCGCCTGGAGGAGATAGAGTCCGATATTCCCTGGATCGTGCAAGCCTCCGTTAGAGAACCGCTTCAAATCTCATTCCGGCAACGAACGCGTCACGAGGTGTGTTGTCGCCGTCGGGATGTGAGATGTATTGCAGATCCGGCTGAATCGTGATGTACGGTGTCAGCGGGATCTTGTAGAACAATTCGATCTGCGTTTCCCGATCACCGGAGCCACGCAGATTGCTGAAGAAGACCGTGGCTGCCCCCAGCCCGATGATGTCGTCATCACGACAGGGGATCAGGCCCTTGTAGACCAGACCGGTGCCGAAGTATCGGGCAACCTCGTTGCGATCTTCCGGAGCCCAACCGAACTGGCAGAACGTACCGAGTCCTTGGGCGTCGCCGGCGTCGCAGTTTTCGTTCAGCAGGAGTTGATCGAAGCCGAGGTAAAGGCCGTGGTTTCCGCCGTAGACGATATTGGCATCGGCAAGATTCTCGACGGTACTGCTGTGGTACCACATCCCGACATGGGCGTCACCCGGCAAGCGACCGCCGAGCAGGGCCCACTGAGCCTTGAACTCGAAGATCGAGAAGGTTATTCCCGTGCCCGAGAATCCCCAGGTCCGGCCGTCGGCCGCTCCGTCGAACACGCCGGCGTTGAAGTTGAGCCAGTCGGTCAGCTCGAGGAAGGTCGTGACCGCCATACCGCCGTCCGGCCAACAGGTCATCGGCGTCGAGGGAACCAGACCGTATGAGGCGCCGATGAAATCACCACCGAGGTCAACCACGCCGAATTCGGCACAGCCGTCTTGCTTGCCAAGTCGGAAGGTGAGGCGACCATCCAGGACGCCGCGCTCCCACCAGAACTCACTCATTTGGAAGTTATTCCGTCCCGCCTCGATATTGGTCACCCACTGAAAATCGCCGACGTGCTGGCCGCTGATCCCCTGGCCGTGGTAGCTTTCGGCGAGCATGAAGATCGTGCCGCCGGGTGCCAGGCCGTAGTGGTCCAAGTCGGCCGTCAAGGCCACGTCGAGCAGCCCGACGTACTCGGTCGCATTGCGCGTGTTCAGTCCACCCCGCATGTTATTGAAGACATCGCCCGTATAGATATACTCGACCGTGACACCACCGCGCCCATGCAGGGCATAGCCGAGCATTCCGGGAGCCTCTTCCGCCTCCTCTTCTCCATAGTCCGGGAACTCGTCCGACACGGAAGGCGCCGGTTGCGACGCAGCGGCCTTCTCTTTCTCTTCTTTCAAGTCACCTGGATAACGCTTGAACCGCTTTGCCTGGGCAAAGCTGGACAGCATTACTGCGGCAATGGCTGCCAGCATGAGCATGCGGGCGTGGCGAAAACGGGCCATGAATCCTCTCCTTAGGTTGGAAACGCAGTGTCGGTTCCCGCCCGACAAACTTCCGTGTGGGCATCATACGACAGGACCCCTTGGTACCGCTCGTATCGACACATCGATTGCATCCCTGCAAACCAGACCGTGAAAATACGGTTCCACGACTTCCACTAGTCCTACCAGATGCGCGGGTAACACGAGTCCTCGTGAATGATCCAGTTCGACATGCACTTTCGACGTGCCGAACGGGTGTCGTAGGCCATATAACCGGAGAATTGCAAACTCTTGCCTCACGAGGGCCGTTTGTGAGCTAGGCTACCAGTAAGGCGGCGTTCGTTCGCCTTGTTGGTTGGTTGGTTGGTGAGAAGTCTTTTCGCGGCTCTGTTCCTACTCAGCTTTCGCTGGACACTCTGAAAGGCACCTGTGATGCGCACCTGTGTTCTCGCGCTGCGCCCGTTGGCGCTAGCGTCGGCCGTTGTTGTTTGTTGGACCGTTCCTTGTCAAGCGTTCGAGACCCGCTCGGCCTATAGGGCCGCCGTCGAGTCGATTCGGGCCGAGGACATCCAGAACCACGTCGAGTATCTCGCGGATGAAGCCCTCGAGGGCCGAGAGGCGGGTGCTCCCGGCGGAAAACTGGCCGCCGACTACCTCCGCGATCGACTCCGCGAACTGGGCATTCGTGGCGCCGGAATCGACGGCGGATTCGATCAACCCTTTTTGGCCGGCTATCGAAATATCCTCGGGCTGATCGAGGGTTCCGACCCACAATTGAAGAATCAAGTCGTGCTCGTCTGCGCCCATTACGATCATGTGGGCTATGGGACGGAAGAGAACAGCCGCGGTCCCATCGGCCAGATCCACAACGGGGCCGACGACAACGCTAGCGGAACCTCCGCCGTGCTCGAATTGGCCGAAGCGTTTACGAAACTTCCCAACCCGCCGAGACGTTCGATCCTGTTCGCCTTCTGGGACGCCGAAGAACTCGGCATGGTCGGCTCGAAACATTGGGCCACCGAACCGACTGTCCCGTTGGATCGGATCGTCGCTACCGTCAATCTCGACATGGTCGGCCGGCTGCGCAATGACCAACTGACCGTCTACGGCTCGCGTAGCGGCTTCGGCTTGCGAAGACTGGTCAGCCGGCATAACGATCGGACCGGACTGTCCGTCGATTTCTCCTGGGAATTGGAGGACGACGCCGACCATTATACGTTCTTCAAGAAGGGGATTCCCGTGCTGTTCTTCCACACGGGAGTGCATGACCAGTGGCATGGCCCGGGCGACGATGTCGAGCTGATCAACGAGCAGGGGATTCGCCGAGTGACTCGACTGACGTTCGAAGTGACGCACGATCTGGCCCAGCGCGACGAAGTAACCGGTTTCCGCGAAGTGCCCGAGTATGAAACCGAGGCCTATCGCGAGCAATTGGCCCAGCGAGTTCCGAATCTGCCCGATCGGCTGGGCGTCCAAGTCAGCCGACAGAGTTCCGCCGACTCGGGCGTCAGGGCATTGCGAATCGACTCGGGTTCCGCGGCCGCGAAGGCCGGTATTCGGCCCGGGGATCGGATCGTGCGACTTGCCGGCCATGAAGTCGCCAATGGCGAGGAGTTGACCTCCGCCGTGTTGCAGGCCGAGCATCAGGTCCCGATCGTGGTCAGACGGCCACGGCAACGGGAACCGATCAGCTTGACCGTCGAACTCGACGGCCATCCGTTGCGGTTGGGTATCACCTGGCGCAGCGACGACGCCGAGCCGGGGACGGTCGTGCTCTCGCACGTCTTGCCCGGCTCCTCCGCCGCCGGGGCCGGATTGCGCGCCGGAGATCGGGTCTATCAAATCGATGGACACGATTTTGCCGATAGCCGAGAGTTTGCCCAACAGGCGAGACAGGCGACCGGTCAACTACGGCTGTTGGTCGAACGCGACGGACGGATTCGCCCGGTTGTGATTCACTTGGAATCCCAAGTGGCCATTGTCGGCGAGTAACGTCACACGTTGATCGGCCGGTTCTTCCCGTCGACGTGGATAACGGTTGGCTTCATCGCCCGGGCTTCGTCGTCCGCGACGGTGCAGTAGGTCAAGACGATAACCGTATCGCCGGCCACCGCGAGCCGGGCAGCCGGACCGTTCAGCAACATGTCGCCCGACCCGGCCGGGGCTTCGATGGCGTAAGTAACCAGCCGGTTGCCGTTGTTGAGGTTCAGGACCTGGACCTGTTCGCCGGGCAAAATATCGGCCGCATCGAGCAGATCTCGGTCGATGGCGATGCTGCCTTCATAATCCAACTCGGTGCCGGTGAGTGTGGCCCGATGGATTTTGGCCTTGAGCATGAAGCGTTGCACGGAAAGGTTCCCTCGCTAGTGAGGATTTAGCCGGATGGGTCCAAGCAATTCTACCTAGACCTTCCACTATGCCACCCTGGGCGAGTTTTTTCAACGCCAAATGGCCTGGGGCGATAGTAGGGTGGACACTGCCCACCAAAGACCAAGGGGAACGGATCAGGCAATTCTTGGTGGGCAGTGCCCACCCTACGAGAAGGGCCGATCGACCCCTAGTCGGCTCCTAGCCTAGCGCCTGGCGGGTGAGAATGGCGAAGCTAGGGCCGACTGCTGGGGTCTCGGACAGAGTCCTACGAGTTTGCGTACCACGTTGGACTGACCGGCTCGAAGGCGTGAGCCTCGGGCGCCGGCCAATTACTAGATGAAACCCCGCAGTGGCTGGCCGGTTTCGCTCGGTTTTCGGTTTTTTCTGCGGGGGATCGGGGCGGAGTGCCATTGGCTGCTCGTCAGCCACCCCTTCTTTGCCAACAGGGCCCTGCTAACTCTCCTCGTACGGCGTGGTATCATCTCCGGAACCGGCTTCGGAATGCATCCAACGGGTGAGCAGCGGCGCCAGCGCAAAACAGACCAACGCCGAGCCGATGGCCGAAAGCGCGATCGTGCCGAACACGGACCCATACGTGTCCAAGGTATCCTTCGGAATGGGGATCACCTTCTGCTCTCCGCCTCCGTGCGAGACGCCGGTAAACATGGCAATCAGCGAGGCAAGGTAGTTGGAAAACCCGGTCGCCAGGAACCATGCCCCCATGACCGTACTGACGATTCTCGCGGGCGAGAGCTTGGTGATCATCGACAATCCGACCGGCGATAGGCACAGCTCGCCGGTGGTGTGGAAGAAATAGCCGACCAGCAGCCATTGCAGGGCCACCATGCCGCGCGGATCGGCCTGGGTCGTTCCGTACCAAAAGGCCCCAAATCCCAGGCCGAGTTGCAGAAGCCCCAGCGCGAACTTAACGGTGGTGCTAGGCTCCAGCCTCATACTCCTCAAGAAAGTCCACAGCGCACTGAACGCCAGTCCGAACACCACAATGTAGATGGGGTTGACGGCCTGGAACACGGAGGTGGGGATCTCCTCGCCGCCGACCACCATGCCGATGCTGTGCTTGTCGCCCTTGGGAACTATCCACTCGACCACTTTGTCTTCGCCGGTCGCATCCTTCTTCTTTGCCTCCGCGCGGAGTACATCGAGGTGCGTAATGGTGAAGAACTTGTCGTCGTTGGTGATCTTGCCGGTCGCTTCGCTCGTGTCACCCAGCTCGTAGTTCGCCCCCGCGGTCACCGTTAGCACGACCGTTTCGTCCCCTTCCATGGTCTCGTCCAACTTCGGGTCGATGGTCACCGTGGCCGATTCTTTGCCGACGGGGATCTCCACGCTTCCCGAGTCCTTCCTGAACGACAGGGCTCCTGTCTGCGTGTAGTCCGTCTTCTTGTCGTCCTTCTTGAACTCCGCCGTCCCCGACACCTCGAAGTTGACGATCAGGGCGTCCTCGGTTTTACCGCCGCGGGTGATGGTGTACGTCAGGTTGGAATCGCCGTCCTCGTCCACGCGCGAGGTCGAGATCGATATCGACACCGACGCTTCGTCCCCGTTCTTCTCTTTATCCTTGTCGATCATCTTCTGGATTGCCCGGGTGAGGCGAGCGATGGCTGCATCGTTATTCTTCGAGTCCTCCTCATTCTTGGGCTTCTTCGCCTCTTCTCGGGCAACGGCCCGCTTGACCCGCTCGAAGATTTCGTCGTTGCATTTGTAGCCCAGCTGTTCCTGTGACAGCAACGGCAGCTTGGCCAACTCAGAGTCGGAGGTAATGAAGGGCACGCGGAACTTTATCGTTACCCCCTTTTCGACCTCCTTTTCGGTGATCCGATCGCCCTTCTTGAGTACGCGGTCGACGTTGCGATCGGTGAAGAGATTCACGGAGCTTCCGGCCTGCTCGAAGAAGGCCCAGAAGAGCATCGAGAAGAAGGTCAGCACGAGCACGACGTACATGCGCTCGCGCTCGATCTTGTTTGCGCTGAGGGCCTCGCGGAACAACGATCCGAAGGCCAAGACGCCGAGCACGACCAGCATGTATCCGGCGATTTCGCTACGTTGCACGAACAGGATGATGGCCGGAACGGCCCCGGCCACGCAGACGTAAACGGCGTTTCTGGCGGAGAGCCATGGCAAGAGAATCGCCGCACCGGCAATGCCTCCCAGCATCCACGCCTCCAGCGACGAGGGTGTCGTCACTTGCTGCAAGACCAGGACCGAGGCAATAATGGCCAGATAGTACGTCACGGCACTTTGTCGAAGAGCCGGAAAAGCGGGTTTCCTGAGCCGGTCCTCGGACGGTGCGGCGCCGGCCTCTCTGGGCAGCCCGCCGCGGCCCAACGCCAACACGGCCAGAAGCCCGGAGACCACCAACGCCGCCGACAATGCCATGCGAACGATAATCTCCGGAGTCGTGCCATCCAGCCACAGCATGCCGATCGCGGTGGACACCGCTCCGCCCATGATCAACATCTGGGTCAGACGTGTTGGGGCCACGAACACGGCTATCCCGGTGAGCATCCCCACCGTGGCCAGACCGAATCCATAGTGCCATCCGTAGGTCTCGCCCACGTAACCGCAAATGATCGGCGCCAGGGCGGCACCCAGATTGATGCCCATGTAGAAGATCGTGAACCCGGCCTCCTTCTTGGCACTGGCCTTGGGGTAAAGGGTTCCCACGATCGTCGATATGTTCGGTTTGAAAAACCCGTTGCCGCATATCAACAACGCCAGGGCAAGGAAGAAGATAGTCTCGTTCTCTATGGTCATCGTCAGATGTCCGGCGGCCATCAGCAGACCGCCCAGCACAACCGCACGCCGGGCACCCAGCAGGCGGTCCGCCAACATTCCCCCGATATAGGGCGTCGCGTAGACCAACGCACCGTAGGCACCATAGACCGCATAGGCGTCCGAATCCCCGTAGCCGAGGAATCCCTTGGTCATGTACAGCACCAACAGCGCCCGCATGCCGTAATAGCTGAAACGTTCCCACATTTCGGCGAAGAAGAGGGTGAAAAGACCCGTGGGATGTCCCATCAGGGTCTCCAATTGGGGTTGGTTTTTGCCGGTGCTCATGGGCGTTGGATACTCTTTGCGATGGGGACTTGTCGGGTTGACGCCCGGAGACGCGTCGCGGCGGCCTCGTGATGACTGCCGACGGCGACGATTATGGGCGGATGTTGCCGCATTCTAGGGGAGAGTTCCCGGCCCTGTCAACGCCCAACCCCCTCTTGGGGGCAGTTTCAGAATGAGCAACCCGCGCACAACAAGAAGAATCCCGCACCCCGGGCGCAACCATACACCGGGTGCATGAGGGCGGTGATGACTAAGAGACGGCCGAAACACTGCTTGAAAGCAAGCAGTGGCACACATTTCCGGACGCACGAAACATGTCCACGACGAGCGTGGAGCATGGCACCCTTTCCCTCGACAGACGCTTACCCGCCGCCGCAGCCGGAGCAGCCGCCGCCGCTGGGTTGGTTGGGGTTCTCGATCGTGAACCCGCGACCGGTCGGGCCGTCCTGGAAGTCGATCGTCGTTCCGTCCAGATGCAACGCCATCTTCTTCTGCGTGACGACCGCTACCCCGTGGTGCTCGTAGCGTGCATCGACGTCCGGATCGAAGTCGGTCTGGAAGCCGAGGCTATATTGAAGTCCGGCACATCCGCCGCCGGTGATGCCCATCCGCAGAACGGCCCCGTCCTCGACCTTTTGCTCTTCCATATGCTTTTTGACTTCGGCAGCGGCCGATTCGCTTAGAATGATTGCCATCGGATCGATTTTCTCCGCGAGTTGGATCCCGAAATTGCCTGCGTGGAAAAAGGGGACAGGCACCGAGCCGGGGACATTTCCCACAGGTCTAGTGTCTGCCGCGGTTGGGAGCCAGTCCCCATTTTCCACGCCACGCTTACAGCTTGCCTGAATACCCAGTCAATGGTACCCCAAGCGGCAAGAAAAGCCAAGGGTCCGGCCCATGTCGGCGTTTCTCTACTCGCCGCCGAACAGGGCCTTCATGCAGATCTGCGACCAGGTCTCGAATCGCGACATATCGGCCAGGATCTCCTCGACGGGCCGAAATCCGCTCTCGATAATCTCCGTCTCGTTCGGCTCAACGTCGGGACGCTCGACGTCGAACAAGTGGACCACGCCCAGATGGACACTGCCGACCTCCGTCTGATCGTCGTTGATCAGTCCGACACACCGGGCCGAGTAGGGGGTGTTGATTGCCACCTCCTCTTCGAGCTCCCGCCGCATTCCCTCCTGATAGGGGTCACCCTCGCCGTTGCTGCCGGCGTCGACCGCCGAGATATGGCCGCCGATGCCCACGCTTCGCTTGCGGTGCAATCGGCCTTCCCCTTGGCCGGTTCCGCGGGTGTACTGAAAGACGGTCTCCCGGCCGGCCGAGTCGGTGTGGCGGAAGACGACGTAGGGGATAAGCTGCTTAAACTCGGGGTCCTCTTCCACTTCGGCCCGCGGCCGATAGCTGACGTGCTCCCTCTGGAACAACTCCTCCAGATAGCGGTCCACGTCGCTATGGAATCCCTGGAAGTATCCCAGCCGGCGAAACACGTCGGTAGGAACGACCAGGACACGTTCGGTCTTCGCGTCAGACACAATCTTGTCCTTTTCTTGTCTTACAACTGTATGGCACGACGGCCCGTCAGTCGGTGGCCGCGGCGTCCGGTCTTCGCTTGATGAGCGTGATCTTGTTTCCCGATCCGTTGTACCGCACTTCGTCCATGAGATTGTGGATCAACGGCAGGCCCCGGCCCGTCTTCGGATCGATGGCCGCCGGATCCCCCGCCACGGGTACGGTCGCCACATCGAACCCGGTTCCGTCGTCGCGAACGACCATTCGGACCTCTTCCGGCGTCACCTTGGCCGTGACGTGTATCTTGCGATTCGCATAGGGCGACTCCTTGCGTCGCGCGTCGAGCTGCTCGCACGGCTTCCCCCGGGCCAGCCGGTCTCGGGCCTCTTCGGCCAGTTCGGGCGAAAGCTCCAGGTTGCCGTGGTAGATGGCGTTCAGTAGCGCTTCCTTCAAGGCCACGCTGATCCGCAGCCGCTCGGCAAAGTCGCCGAACCCCATCCCGACCAACATCTGCTGCACCAGATCGACCAGCGGCTCGATCAGCGCCGGGTTGTTCTCCAACTCGAAATCGGCCCCGCCGAGCCATCCGAACATCTCTTCGGCATGTTGCTCGGCTCGAGCCAGCGCCAGGATCTCGCTGACCACATCGACCAACTTCACCGCCAAGTGCGACTTGGGAACGTAGCTAGCGGCGCCGGCGGCCAGGGCCTCGATGGCCAGCGACTCGCTGCCGTGGGCCGTGATCAGAACGACCGGCAGTTCGCCGTGATGGGTGTGAATGGCCCGAACCAAATCGAGCCCGTTCATGCCGGGCATCTGCATATCCGTGATCACGATGTCGGGTAACCCGGCTTCGATTCGCGCCATCGCCTCCTCGCCGCCAGAGACACACCCGACCGACCAATCGGTCCGTTCGGCCAACAATTCGCTTACCAGTCGGCGATCGACCGCCGAGTCATCCACCACCAGTACGGTCGTCATGCGTGCGTTGTTCCTTTCACGAGATCTCGGGCTTTTCGGACCATCATTTTCTCGTTGTATTTTTCGAATCCGTTCCTGCCATACCAGGCGTAGAGTTGGGTCTTATCGAGCCCACCCTCGCGGATGCTCTCGAAGCACCAGCCCTTGCCGGTCTTTTTCTTCCAGAACGGGGCGACTTCCAAGTAGAGACTCGCGCCGAACCGGTCCGCCACGCGGATGATCTTCTTCAGCAGTGCCGTTCCGTGTCCCCGGCCGCACTGCGAAGCCCAGAGGTATCGGATGTTGATGGCGTTATGCGCGGAGGCCAATCCGCCTTGCAGCTCACACCACGCGAAGCCGTCCGTAAAGCGGACGCCGTCCATGGTCAGGATACCCTCCTCGACCAGTTCTTTCCTTAGATCCACGCGGTTGCCTTCTCGCGATAGCCGGTTGCCTCGAAACTCTCGATCCACCGCCCATCATAGCGAAAACCGCGGAAATGGCAAACGATGTGGGGAAGAAGAGTCGCCTGGATTGACCCGACGCGATTTCCCACGTATGATCCGGCCGGAGTCCGTTGAGGAAGAGAATCGGGTGGCTGGGGCATAGCGCAGCGGTGCCCCAGAATAGCGGCACCCTGGGGCACCGCTGCGCTATGCCCCAGCCACCCGCGGATAGTGCCTTTCCCGTGCAAGATCGAACGGAAAATATGCCAACACGATCCACGAACCCCCTGTTCCCGGACACCCCGGGCCCCAGCCGCGCCCATCTGGTCGGCATTGCCGGAGCCGGCATGAGGGCGCTGGCCGAGGTACTTCTCGGGAGGGAGTGGCAACTGAGCGGGTCGGATCTCGACATCACTTCGGCGCAATATCTGGCGAAAGCGGGTGTCGAACTCTGCCGGTCGCACGCCGCAGAAAGTATCTCGAAGGATGTCCGGCTGGTGATCCGTAGCGACGCCATTGGGCCAAACAATCCCGAGCTGCGCCGGGCGGCCGAACTGGGTATCCCCGTCCGCAGCTACTTCGATATGGCCGGCCGGCTAATGGCCGGGAAGCATGGCCTGGCCGTCGCCGGGACCCACGGTAAGTCGACCACCACGGCCATGGCGGCACAAATACTTCAAGACGCCGGAAACGATCCGACCGTGCTCTGCGGTGCCACGCCCATCGGGTCCAGTTCGGGCGGACGCGCCGGCCGGGGCGAGATCGTACTGGTCGAGGCCTGCGAGTATCGGGCCAATTTCCTGCGTCTTCGGCCACGGCAGGCCGTCCTGCTGGGGATCGAGCCCGACCATTTCGATTGCTATCCGACTGAATCGCATCTGGAACGGGCCTTCTCCCGCTTCGCCCGATCGATTCCACGAAGCGGTCGGATATTGGCCCGATATGGCTGCGCCGCCACGCGACGCGTTACGGCCGGGCTGTCGTGTTCGGTGGCCACGTTCGGCTTCGACCGTCGGGCCGATTGGTCCGCGCGAAACCTGACCTTGTCGGCGGCGCCCCAACAGCGGGGCCGATACGCGTTCGAGATTCATCACCTCGGACGGCACTTCGGCCATGTAGAGCTTCAAGTGCCCGGCCGTCACAACGTGATCAACGCCCTGGCTGCCGCGGCGTTAGTCTCGCAGAACGGGGTCCCGGCCGATCGGATCGTCCACTCGCTGGGCCGTTTTCGTGGGCTATACCGCCGGCTGGAAACTCTGGGGACTCGGCGCGGCGTGTTGATGTTGGACGATTACGCCCATCATCCGACCGAGATCGAGGCGGCCCTCGACGCGATCCGGCACATGGCCCCGTTGCGACGGCTTTGGTGCGTGTTCCAGCCCCACCAGGTCTCGCGAACGGAACACTTGCTCGCCGAACTGGCCGCCGCGCTCCACAATGCCGACAAACTGTTGGTGGCAGAGATTTTTCGCGCCCGAGAACCGGCCGCTCGCGATGGAGACCTTTCGGCAAGGGATCTTGCCCAAGAAGTAAGACGCCTTGGCGGCGAAGTTTCGCCAGTGCATACGACCCGCGAAATCGTCGAAGTTTTGCTGACCCAATTGACTCCTGCCGACGTACTGGTCACCATGGGGGCCGGCGATATCCGCAAAGTTTACGATCGCCTGATCGAACAGGCCGCCTGGAGCAAAGCCGCAAGCTGAAGCCGAAGCCATTGGACGAAGAGCTATCATGGGGTTGATCACAGGGTTCGAGAAGTTCGTGCGGCGAGACGAGCCGCTGGCGATGCACACCTGGTTCCAACTGGGCGGCCCGGCGGAGTATTTCGCCGAGCCGGAAGACGCCGACCAACTGATCGCGTTGGTCCGGCGCGCGCACGAGGAAGCAATTCCGTTGCGGATCCTCGGCCGCGGGTCCAATATCCTCGTGCGCGACGAGGGAGTCCCCGGGGTGGTCGTGCGGCTCAGTGCGACGGAGTTTACCCATATCAGGATCCGCGGCAACTCGGTCACCGCCGGCGGGGGAGCCCCCTTCGGACGAGTCATCACCACGGCCGTTTACCAAGGGTTGGCCGGGCTGGAGACCCTCATCGGCATCCCCGGCACCTTCGGAGGCGCTCTGCACGGAAACGCCGGAACCCATGGCGGCGATGTCGGTGGGTGGGTCAGCCGAGTGACCGTCCTGACTGAATCGGGCGAGATCGTCGACCATGGCCGCGACGACCTGGTCTTCGAGTATCGCCAAAGCAACCTGGACGAGCCGGTCGTGTTGGAGGCCGTCTGCGAACTCGAAGAGGACGATCCGACCGAGCTGGCCCGACGCATGCAGCAACATTGGATCGTCAAGAAGGCGGCCCAACCGATGGGCCATCAGTGCAGCGGGTGCGTGTTCAAGAACCCCCGCGGCACCAGTGCGGGCGAACTGATCGAGGAGTCGGGCCTGAAGGCCACGCGCATCGGCGGCGCCGTGGTCAGCGACCGGCATGCCAATTTCATCGTGGCCGAGCCCGAGTGTACTAGCCAGGACGTGATACGGCTGGTCGATCTGATTCGCGGCCAGGTTCACGACCGCACGGGCGTCGAGCTCGAGTGTGAACTGGAGATCTGGTAACGGAGCGTACCATCATGGCCCCGAAGAAGAAATCCAAGACTCCGCTGCTGCCCGCTTGGCTGCGGAGATCGACCCGCTGGCTGTG
>SDBT01004282.1_pt1 | contig 24299 bp, 20 predicted proteins | sample 2277101 | NCBI WGS metagenome assembly SDBT01 (sample SAMN10404973, study PRJNA504765) | marine sediment metagenome | isolation source: marine sediment core GS10_PC15, 103 cmbsf | place: Arctic Ocean: Southern Knipovich Ridge | collected 2010 | reverse complement strand
AACGTTCATCGGCCGGATCCGCGAGGACCTTTCTTGCGAGAACGGATTGACCTTCTGGTGTGTGAGCGACAATCTTCGCAAGGGCGCGGCCACCAACGCCGTGCAGATTGCCGAATTGCTAATGAAGTCGTAGAGAACTGGGTGGCTATGTACGATGGCCCTCCGAGGCCGTCGCCGTCGCCGTCGCCGTCGAAGAAGCCATCCCTTGCGACGGCCTCGGAGGGCCATCGTACGAGTTTTCCGACAGAGTCTGCGACCACCATGCGAATGCTCCAACTCATCGTGTCCTACGACGGCACCGACTACGCCGGTTGGCAAGTCCAGCCAGACGAGAAGACGGTGCAGGGGACCCTCGAATCGGCCATCGAGAAGATCACCGGCGAGTCGGTCCGAGTCTTGGCCAGCGGACGAACCGACGCCGGCGTGCATGCACTCGGGCAAGTTGTCGGATGGCGGACCGAGTCGAAGCTAACGAGTGACGTGCTCCGCCGGGCACTCAATGCTGAGTTGCCCCACGACATGGCGGTCCTTGATGTGGCCGAAGTCGAGCCGGAGTTCCACGCAATTCGCGACGCCCTGAAAAAGCGATATCGCTATTTGATCCACGACGGCCCGGTTCGCGACGTCTTTCGACGGCGATACTGCTGGCAATATCGGGCCGGCCGATTGGATGTCGATGCCATGAGCCGGGCCGCTGATGCCTTGCGAGGAAAGCACGATTTCGCCAGCTTTCAGACCAGCGGAGCCGAGCGCGCAACGACCGTCCGAACCGTTTTCGAGCTGGCCATCGAGCGAGGTAGCGTGATCGAACAGGGCAGGATAATCGAGCGGGGCGGGGTAATCGAGTGGGGCAGGGCAGGGGACCCCCATCTCATCTGCCTGGAAATCGAAGCCGACGGGTTCCTCTACAACATGGTGCGCACCATCGTCGGCACCCTGGTCGAAGTCGGCCGCCGGGCCCAGCCGGAAACCTGGCCGGCCGAGGTTGTCGCAGCCGTCGACCGCCGAGCGGCTGGACCAACGGCCCCCCCGGAAGGATTGGTTCTCGTCTCCGTTCAGTATGGCAACTGATAGCACGCGACATGCATTCGGGGTAGACTGGAATGTTGCGGAAGGGTTGTCGGACCAGGTGTTTTGCTAGAAGAGATCCCGATGCGTTGTACGATGGCCCTCCGAGGCCGTCGAAAAGGCTGGTTCTTCAACGGCGACGGCCTCGGAGGGCCATCGTACGGGTTTTCGCCCGACTCAGAGGCAATCAAGCGAGTGATGTTCCGTGAGTAGTGCGAGTCCCGGCTATATTGGCCCCTATCGGCTTCTGAACATTGTGCATACCGGCCAGTCGAGTCAGATCTGGCAGGCGTTGCACGATGGCCGGCGAGAAATGGTCGGTATAAAAACCCCCCTGGAGAAGTATCGCAAGGACCGCGAACATGTCGGCTATCTCCGCCGAGAACGCGATATCAGCAGCAAAGTTGAGCATCCCCGGCTGATCCAGATCCACGAATTCTCCATCGCCCGGGGTATCCCCTATATCTCCATGGAGTGGTTCGGCGCCCCCAATATGAAGCAGCGCATGCTCATGGGGACCGAGAAAATTGCCCATCAGGTGCCAAAAATCATCGAACAAGCGGCCGAGGGGCTTGGCCATTTCAACGACAACGGCTGGGTCCATCGTGACGTTAAGCCCGACAACTTCCTCGTGGCCGACGACGGAGATGTCAAAGTGATCGATTTCTCGCTGGCCCAACCGGTTCCCAAGGGTCTGGCGAAGCTGTTTGCAAGGAAGCAGAAAGTGCAGGGCACGCTTAGCTATATGGCGCCCGAGCAGATTCGCGGGGCCATGATGGACCAGCGAGCAGATATTTACAGCTTCGGCTGTACCATATATCATTTAGTAGTTGGGCGACCACCTTTTACCGGTTCCTCCGGCTCCGAGTTGCTCTCGAAGCACCTAAAAACCCCGCCGCCGGCGATCGAGGCGGCCAACAAGAACATTTCGCCCGAGTTCGGCCAACTGGTGCGTCGGACCATGGCCAAGAAGCCTGAAGATCGCCCCGAGTCGATGGCCGATTTCTTGATCGAGTTCCGAATGCACCGAATGTACAAGAAAGAACCGAAGCCGCCGGAAGAAAACACCGAAGACAATCCGGAGGGGCAGGGGGGGTAACCGACAAGGTGGCCCCAACGACGAGGTGACCCCGACGGCAATCTGCCGCTGTCACGGAAAGAATTAGACGGACACGCCAATCCATGCCTGAAAACGAACGCCGCCTCTCCTTCGAACGCCCGATCTACGAGCTCGAGGGGCGAATCCGCAAACTGACCGCCCTCGCCGAGCGCAACCCCGAAGCTCGTAACGAGATACGTAAATTGCGACGAGAGCTGACCGCCGAGAAAAAGCAGATCTATGGCAACCTGAAACCCTGGGAAACGGTCGAAGTTGCTCGCCATCAAGACCGGCCCATGACGGCCGACTACCTCGAACTGGTCTTCGACGAGTTCGTCGAGCTGCACGGCGACCGGTGCTTTGGTGACGACAGGGCAATTAGGGTAGGCTGGGCAAAGCTTGACTCCTTCAAGGTCCTAGTCGTTGGCCATCAGAAGGGCCGAACCACCAAGGAACGCCAGACCTGCAACTTCGGATGCGCCCATCCCGAAGGATATCGCAAGACCATGGCCAAGATGCGCCTGGCGGCCAAGTTCCATCTGCCGGTCATCTGCCTGATCGACACGCGCGGGGCCTATCCGGGCATCGGTGCCGAGGAACGCGGCCAAGCCCATGTCATCGCTAGCTCGATGTTCGAGATGTCCCGGCTGCCGACGCCCGTGATTTGTGTGGTGATCGGAGAAGGGGGGTCCGGCGGGGCCTTGGCGCTGGGCATCGGTGATCGAGTGGCTATGCTCGAGCACGCCTATTACTCGGTGATCAGTCCGGAAGGATGTGCGGGGATCCTCTGGAAAAGCCATGAATTCAAGGAGAAGGCGGCCGCGGCGTTGAAGATGACCTCGAAGGACCTCATGGCGTTGGGCATAATCGACGACGTCATACGCGAGCCGTTAGGCGGGGCCCATCGCGATCATCACCGCATGGCCAGCCAGTTGAAGACCTATCTTCGCTCCTCGCTACGCGATCTGACAGCTCGGCCGACCGAGGAGCTGATCGAGCAGCGCTACAGAAAGTTTCGCCGCATGGGCCAGTTTCTCGAGGCCGGATCGACCGTCGCCGAGCAGCAATCCGACGCACCGGAGCCCGATGATGGCTCGAAAGACGATGGTCCCCAAGCGGCCGGTGCTCCCCATCACGACAAGCTGGCCGGGCGGGTTGCGAATTAGGGCCTGTTAGCGGGTGCCAAGGGGTGGCCCAGGTTCTTGAACCTGGGTGCGCAGCACAAGAAATCCCGGGGAAACGTCCATTCCGAGGGGAACGTGAGTGACGGGGCGGAAGTTTCCCCAAGATTTCTTGTGCCTTCGGCCCCCGGCTTGTGACAAGCCGGGCCACCCTTGCCTTCGTCCCGGGCTTGTCCCGTGTGGGGGATTCGTTGTAGAATTCCGTGGCTGGATCGTTTCTTCGACGCAACTTCCTTTTTCCCGCGGGGAATGAACAGATGATGAGAACTGCCAACCCGATGCTCAACGATCAGGTCTTTCAGATCGAGGGCGATTATGCGTCGACCACGATGACGCTGCAAGGGACCGTGACCAAGACGGCGATTCTACTGGCCACGCTGGTGATCATGGCGACCATCGTTTGGGCCAGCGTTTGGCCACTGCTCGAAGCCAATTCACAGGTTATTGACCGGCCGGGCATGGTCAGCGGCCTGTCGAATGTGCCCGGTATGATTTACGGCTTCATGTTCGGAGGCATGATCGGCGGCTTCATCTTGGCGCTCATCACGATGTCCTCGCCCAAGTCGTCGCCGATTACCGCTCCGATGTACGCCGCGGCCGAGGGCGTGTTTCTCGGCGCCTTTTCGGCCATGTTCGAGTTCATGTTCCCCCAGATCATCATGCAAGCAGTCATCCTGACTTTCGGGATCTTTGCGAGCTTGCTGATCGCCTATCAGTCGGGCCTGATCCGGGCGACCGAGAATTTCAAGCTCGGCGTGGCCGCCGCCACCGGCGGGATCATGTTGGTCTATCTGGCCACGATCGTCCTGAGCTTCTTCGGCATCACCATGCCGTTCATCCACGAGACGGGCCTGATGGGTATCGGATTCTCGCTCTTCGTGGTCGTGATCGCGGCGATGAATCTGGTGCTCGATTTCGACTTCATCGAGAACGGCGTCGAACACGGCGCGCCGAAGTACATGGAGTGGTACGCCGGCTTCGGCCTGCTGGTCACCCTGATCTGGCTCTACATCGAGATCGTCCGCCTCTTGGCAAAACTCCGCAGCCGAGACTGACAACCGGCCGCGAGACTCGGGTGCCACTGGCGTCTCGCCAGTGCGAAGGGGGCGTCGCGGGTGCCATGCTCCACGCTTGCGTGGGCATGCTCGCCCGGGGTAGAGAACATGCCCACGCAAGCGTGGAGCATGGCACCCGTCTTTCGCCGGTAGCCCAACCTGGGCTACCCAAAAACCACGCTCTGGCGAGCGTAGCTACCGCGCCCTGCAACGTCCGATAATGTTTCTTATGTTCGGTCAGCCAATCGAGCAAAACCCTACAGAACAAGGGTTTTTCGCGATTCGCCGGCTTTCGGTTCGGATGCCTCTCGACATGACCCCCAGGCGATTGCTTCGGCTGCGCTCTGCAAATTGCCGTGCGAATTCCGGCCGGTCGACGCCGGATCGAACGCCGGAGTTTCCGCCGGAGTTTCCGCCGGCTCGTCCCGCTCGAGTTTCCGTTCGAACTCTTCGATATACTTGCCCAACGCGTCGCGAACCTCGGGCGGGAGAACCGGCGTGGCGCGCTGAAGCATCAGCGAGGCGTAGTAGCCCGACTGCGAGTCGAGAACCCATCCCCGGGCCGTCTCCGAGAGGGTCACCGTGAAGAAGGTAATCACCAGACACCAGAGGACCCCCTTCGCCGCTCCGAACAGGCCGCCCACCTGATGGTCGAACTCCTTGAGCTTGACCCGGTCGATGGCTTGGGCCACCATCCGAAAGATCAGCCAAATAGCGGCCGACGTGACCAGATAGATGACCAGCATGGCGAGGCACCAATTCCAGGGCGGCTTCCCCCAGAGGTAGGGAGCAAGCTGCTCGCCGAATCGGGCTGCCAACATGCCGCTCACCACCAACGACGCCACCGCGGCAATCTGCCAGGCCATGCCCTTCCACGCGCCCATGACGGTGCAAAGAAGCAACACGGCGATCATCGCAATGTCGTATGGCGCAACCGGTGATTCCACGGTCGTTGATCCTCCTGCTTCCTGGGCTTTGTCAAAAAACCCGTGTACGATGGCCCTCCGAAAGGCTAGGTCTTCGACGGCGACGGCCTCGGAGGGCCATCGTACACGGTGACGGCCTCGGAGGACCATCGTACGGGGGCTCCCGACTAGCATGACGTAGCTTGCGGGGAACGCGAGCATGAGTATAACGGCAAGCGAGCGACAGGCGAAGGGCAGTGCAGGGGAGTCGTGACTGCTAGCAGCTTGTTGCAAGAGCGTGTGCCACTGCTTCGCAAAAGCAGTGCTGCCTCTGTTCCTCGTAGAAAACACGGCTTCTGCGAAGCAGTGGCACACACGTTCCACACCTTCTTCGCTTACATCCGGTATTGGCCGGATCGGCGAATTCCGATACAAGTGGTCCTCTGCCGAACGTGGCAATTCTCGACTCCCCTGCCCTCCCCTACTCTGCCATGGCGAACTTCCAAACGCATCTGAGTCTTAGCACACTAATGGGCATCGGCTATGGCGGCGTGGCCTATGGACTGTACGAAGTGCCGCTGTCGACGTGCGTTTTGGCCGGCAGCCTTTGCAGCATGTCGGGGATGTTACCCGACGTCGATAGCAATGCTAGCAGGCCATTGCGAGAGAGCACGGCGTTTGCCGCGGCCGTGGTGCCCATGATGTTGGTCGATCGGCTGCAGCGGCTGGATTTGTCGTGCGAATGGATCGTGCTGGCCGGGGCGGCGATCTATCTGTTCGTCCGCTTCGTGCTCGGCGAGGGGTTGCGGCGTTTTACGGTTCACCGCGGCATGTTCCACAGTCTGCCGGCCGCCGTGATCGTCGGCGAAGTGGCCTTCTTATTGGCTTCCGGCGACGACGTTTCGCTGAGAGCTTACAAAGCGGGCGGCGTCGTGCTCGGTTATCTATCGCATCTACTGTTGGACGAGCTTTACAGCGTCGAGTGGTATCGCGGCCGGCTGCGCGCGAAGAAGAGCTTGGGCAGCGCCTTGAAACTGGTCGGCCACAAGCTGGGGCCGAACCTCCTGACGCTAGCCCAGTTGGCCGCGCTGACGTACATTGTCGTCAACGAGCCCGAGTGGACGCTGCATCAGCACGACGACCACGACGGTCCGGTGCCGCCGCAAGTCGTCAGCCGAACGATCGATCGGGTCGTTCGATGAGGGGTGGCGCGCCGGAGGGTGGCTACGCTTATTGCGGAAAAGTGTCGGGGCCACCCGGGCTATGCCATCAGCCACCCCGCTACTTACTATCCAGCAGCAGCGTAACGGGGCCGTCGTTGACCAGTTCGACTTCCATATGCTGTCGAAATTGGCCGGTGGCGACCTTGCCCCCCTGCCCTTTCACGGTCTCGACGAAGACCTCGTAGAGTTGCTCGGCCAGCTCGGGCGGTGCGGCGTCGACGAAGCTGGGACGGCGGCCCTTGCGGCAATCGCCCAGCAAGGTGAACTGGCTGACGACCAGCATGGCTCCGTCGACATCGGCCAAATCGAGATTCATCTTCCCGTCGGGGTCCTCGAAGATTCTCAGTCCGGCGATCTTTCGGGCCAGTTGTTCGGCCTGCTTGGCCGTATCTCCGTCAGCGACGCCCAGCAGCACGAGCATTCCGGGACCGATTTTGCCGTGAACGGTCCCTTCGACGGTAACTTGGGCACGGCGGACACGCTGGATGCAGGCTCGCATGGCGGTCCTCCTTATTGGGCATCAAACCCACGAGCATAGAGAATTGGCCCCGCCGGGGCAACTCCCCCGTGGCAAACCGGCCGTCTTTTCGTACAATGGGCGGCGGAGTATCGATATGCACACAATTCTGCTGGTCATCTACTGCCTTCTCATTCTGCTGGTCTCGTTGATCGGCGGCTGGGTCCCCATGTTCGTTCGGCTGACCCACCGGCGGATGGAGATCGCCGTCAGTCTGGTCGCCGGCGTGATGTTGGGCGTGGGATTGCTGCACCTGCTGCCGCATGCCGTATTGGAGGCCCAGGGGGACCCGACGCCGGTATTTACCTGGGTGCTGATCGGTTTCTTGGCGATGTTCTTCATCGAGCGGTTTTTCTGCTTCCATCACCACGATGCCCCCCACGAGGGTGTCCCCCACGACGATGCCCCCCACGAGGAAGTCCCCCGCGACGATCACGCCCACCACGCGGATCACGAGCAATCGGACGGCATGGCGGGCCATGAATTGACCTGGAGCGGAGCGGCCGTCGGCCTGTCGTTGCACAGCATTATCGCCGGTATTGCCTTGGCGGCCAGCATGGAAGTCGATTCGAGCGACGGATCGGCCGTTGCCCTGGCCGGCCTGGGGACGTTTCTAGTCATTTTACTCCATAAGCCGTTCGACTCGATGACGCTGGCGACGCTGATGGCCGTCAGCGGTTGGTCGATGTTTGCCCGACATGTGGTCAACGCGATATTCGCCCTGATGATCCCGTTGGGCGTGTTGCTGTTTCATCTCGGTCTGCAATGGGGAGATCACGGCAGCATGACGCTGGCCTGCGCGTTGGCGTTCTGTGCCGGCACGTTCCTCTGTATTGCGATGAGCGATCTATTGCCCGAGCTACAGTTCCATGCCCACGATCGGATCGTGTTGTCGGCCGCCCTGTTGACCGGGCTGTCGGTGGCATGGATCATTGGCCTGATCGAAGGCGCCGGCGGCCACGATCATTCGCACGAGACGCAACCGCCCGCCGTCGAGGCGGTTCACGAGCATGAGCATTAGATCGCCACAACAACAACCGGTCATCGCAATCACCATGGGCGATCCCTCGGGGGTCGGGCCCGAGATTATCGTCGGTGTATGGAAGGAAACGACCCTGCACCAACTCTGCCGGCCGATCGTCCTGGGCCATCCCGAGATTCTCCGTCGGGCCATCTCACTTTGGCAAGCGGACCTGGAGCTAACCGAGATCGATTCCCCCGAGCAGGCCGATCCCACTCCGGATACAATCCCTTGCATTCCTTGCGGTTCGGACGACATCCTGTCGGCTGCGACGGCCACTATCGATGCGAGGTCGGGGCAGGCCGCGTATGATGCCCTGATTGCGGCGACGCGTCTGGCGCTGGACGGGCGAGTCGACGCGATCACCACCCTGCCGCTTCATAAAGAGGCCCTGCGACGCGCCGGGCACGATTACCCGGGCCATACGGAACTATTGGCCGAGCTGTGCGGCGTCGACGACTTTGCCATGATGCTCTACTTGGGCCCCGGCGAGCCGTTGGTTTCGCCGGCCGGGTTGGCCGTGGTTCACGTGACGCTACACACGGCCATGGCCGAAGTTTTCGCCGCATTGACCGAAGAAGCCGTCCTGGCCAAGGCCCGACTGGCCGATCGGTTCATGACGCGGCTGACGCAAGAGCGGCCGCGAATCGGCGTCTGTGCATTGAACCCACACGGCGGCGAGGGGGGGCTGTTCGGCCACGAGGAGCAATCGATCATCACCCCGGCCGTCGAGCGGGGAATCGCCGAAGGCTTGCTCTTGGAAGGTCCCCTGCCGAGCGATACGCTGATGGTCCGCGCACGCGACGGGCAGTTCGAGGCGGTCGTCGCCATGGTTCACGATCAGGGCCATATCGCGCTGAAGCTGCTGGGAATGCATCGGGCGGTCAACGTCACGCTCGGGCTGCCGATCATCCGCACGAGCGTCGCGCACGGCACGGCCTTCGACATCGCCTGGCGCCATCGAGACCGGAAGAGTCAGGCCCAGACGAGTAGCCTGCTCGAGGCGATCCGCGTGGCGGCCCGATTGGTGGCGAGTCGGCCCGCCAACTCGAAAACTCATGGGCGGTCTTAGGAAGATTCGAAAGGCTGCAATACATCGCCGACCACGCCCTACGAAAACCTACTCGCGTTTCGTGACGCGGCTTACGAATACGGAAACTGATTAGGAGCGGACCGATGAAAACACTCGCGGCCATGGTCATCTTATGGTTCGGCATTTCCGCGACGGCGCAAGCGTCGGTAACGGTTTTCGTTTCACCCGACGGCGACGACACGGCCCCGGGAACGCGAGGACGGCCGCTACGCACGCTTGTTGCGGCTCGCGATGCAGTCAGGAAGCTGCGATCGAAACAGCCCGGAGGCGCAACGATCTGGCTGATGGACGGGCGTTACACACTCGGCACAACGCTGCAACTCGACGGGAACGACTCCGGCGCGCCCGGCGCCCCGCTGGTCATTCGAGCCGTTACCGACCACGGGGCGGTGCTCGACGGCGGCGTGGCCCTCGATTCGAGTGCGTTTCGCCGGGTCGATGACGACGAAACACTCAGCCGCCTTTCCCCGAAAGCGCGTGGACATGTCTGGGTGGCCGATCTCGGAAAGCATGGGAAGGCGCAGGGGTTCGACGGCAGTCCCCTCTCGACGCAATTGAGCTTCTCCGGCCGCATGCTGCGACTGGCCCGATGGCCGAACCGGGGCTATGGCCATATCGGCAAGCTCCACGACAAGGGAGCCGTTTATGCGCAGGGGCGTACCGAGGGATCGCCGCCGTCGTCCAGCTTCGAGAAGCCGATCGGCGCGATCTTCTCGCCACGCGAGACGGCCTCCGCCGCCTGGGCCGACGAGTTCTCGCGAACCCGGAGCATGTTCGTCCAGGGCTTTCTCGCCTACGATTGGTACAAAACGACCGACACGGTGGCACGAATCGATGATGAGAGGATCCGGCTTCTGGGCTACTATCGCTATCCGGTTGCCTCGACCTACGAGAGGATCCCGCGGCGATTCCGCTTGCTGAATGTCCTGTGCGAACTCGACGACTCGGGGGAGTGGTACTTTGACAAGGATTCCCAACGACTCTTCCTCTGGCCTCCGACGCCGCTTGACGCAACGACGAGCATCGCCGTCTGGAGCACGCCGACGTTGATCCACATCCAAGGGGCTTCCCACGTCCGGGTCCTTGGAATCACGATGGAATCGTGTCGAGCAACGCCGATCCGAATCGAAGGCGGCACCGGCAACCTGATCGGCGGCTGCACGATCCGCAACTGCGGCGGGGGCGTCCATATCGCGGGGGGAACGAACAACGGCGTTACCGGCTGCGACATTTTCGACGTCGGCGGAAGCCATATCACGCTCGAAGGCGGCACGGCCAACGCCCAGGAGATCACTCCGGCGGGCAATTTCGCCACGAACAACCACCTGACCCAAACCGTCCATGACGGGGAACGAGGTGTGCGAATTCGTGGCGTCGGAAACGTCTTTCGCCACAACCTGATCCACGATCTCCTCGGCCAGGCGATCGTCTACAACGGCAACGATCATCGAATCGAACTGAACGAGATCTACAACGTCGGCATCGAAGAAGGAGACGGCGGGGCCAGCTATTGCGGTGCCCAAATGTGGAGCTACGGCAACGTGCTACGCCACAACTTCTATCACCATCTAATGTGTATACCCCAGGCCCATCCACGCGGCGGGCTTTATCTCGACGACCTGGACGCCGGCGATACGGTCGAGGGAAACGTCTTCTACAAGGCGGCCCATCGTGCCGTCCTGGCCAACGGCGGGGCCGCCAATGTGGTCGACAATAACCTCTTCGTCCGCTGCTACATCGGCGTCTACACCACGTCGATCTATGCGGCCAAGGCCCGAGAGATGGCCGGGCAATACGACCGGGGAGAACTTCGACGCGGCGACAAGATGGACTACGTCTGGCGAGCCGAGCAGGTCGTCGGTCCGAAAGGTTGGAACCGGCCGCCCTGGAGCACGAAGTACCCGCGGTTTGCCAAGGCGATGAACGAAGACCCCTACTGGCCGCTCGAGTGCCAATTCACGAACAATCTGTTCTGCGAGAATCGGCACCGATTTCAATATCGAGTCGGATCGGGCGATAAGGGAATCACTGACATCCGCAAGGCGCGGGGGATGCACGTCGAGAACAACCTGGACCTTCCCCTCTCCGCATTTGAAGACCCGGCGAGTCTCGATCTTCGCGTTCGATCCGGTCACGCCCTGCCGGCCGGGATCCGGCGGATTCCGTTCGAGAAGATAGGACTCTATCTGGACGAATATCGCCGCAACATGCCGAACAAGGCCGACTATCGACGGAAGATTCGCGAACGGTTCGACGACACGGCGAGCTACGACCCCGACGCTATCTACGACCCGGACCGCATCAACGAGTTGCTCTATCGCGACGCCCATTAGCCGATTACGAGTACCACCGAACCACCCCCTACCGAAACGACAGCCCATGCCCCCCTGCCCTGCCCCGGATCACTGCCCTGCCCCGGATCACTGCCCTGCCCCGGATCACTGCCCTGCCCCGGATCACTGCCCTGCCCCGGATACTTGCCCTGCCCCGGATACTTGCTGGATGTTTCTGGTTCGTCATGGCGCGACGGACAATAATCGTGCGAATCCTCCGCGGTTGCAAGGCCGGCGTGGCGACCCGGGCCTTTCGGACGAGGGGCAGCAACAGGCCGAAGCCACCAGCCGGCTCTTGGCCGAGCGGTCGATCGAGGCCGTCTATGTCAGCCCCCTGCTGCGTGCGCGAGAGACGGCCGAGGCGATTGCCCGACCACACGGACTGAGTCCGAAACTCGTCGACGATCTGGTCGAGGTCGACGTGGGCGACTGGGAAGGCCGTGCCTGGGACGAGATCGAGCGAACCGATCCGGAGGCCTATCGGGCCTTCATGAGGGACGCCTCGATCCACCCCTATCTCGGCGGCGAGACGTTCACCGTCGTGCAAGATCGGGTCGTGCCTGCGTTTCAGGCAATCTTGGCCGAGAATCTCGGCCGGACGATTGTGACGGTTGCCCACAACTGCGTCAATCGAGCGTATCTCGCTCATCTATTGAACATGCCGCTGGCCAAGTACCGCTCGATCCCCCAAGACAACTGCGGGCTGAATCTGATCCGCTACCGCGAGGGAAAGACCAAGCTGGTCACGGTAAATCAGATTGAACACGTCATGCGATTTCAGTCGTAGCCCGACGTTAACGAACCACTGGTGGGGCAATAGTCGGGGGGCAACGCCCCGCGGAGCTTCGTGCGAGTGAAGACGTGTGCCCTGCCCTTCCGCCGACTGTTAGCCGCCGGCTATTGGTGACTCGAGTCGTTCCCCTCGGTATAACTCTCGTAGGCCTTCTTCAACCGGTCTACGTCGACGGCCGTGCGGTGGATCCAGATTCGGTAGTTCATCCGAACCGACTCGCCCGGCGCGAGGGTCTTCGGCTTCACGCCGGGCCATCCGACACATAGGGGGCCATAATGGCGAGTGAGCCAGGTCGGGGGATAGTCGGGATGATCGGGGTGGACGAAGATCGCCGCGCCGCTTGGATTGGCCGAGTCGCCGAACCTCGACGTGAAATCGGCCCATTTCAGCGGCGTGTCCGGCAGATCGGCCGTCGTGCGACCGCTGGGAACCGTGATGACCGTGTCCTCGCGAGAACGCGGCGCGAATCGCATCGTCAAGCCGCCGTAGCTCTTTCCGCCCGCTCCTAGGAGCGTGACCGGCTTGTCGGTCGGCGTCCAAGTGAACTCGAAATCGAGGCTGCGGGAATCCTCGGTCGCCTTGTGGATTCGTATCGACACGCGCTCGACCATCACCTTCTTCTCGCCGACGAACCAGCCGTTTTCGACGGCCAACAACGCGTCCTCGGGCCCCACGTCACGCCGTATCCAGCGGACGAACTTGTCGTGGATCGTATTGCCCAACCAAAGGTCGTGCTCCTTGCCGTCCACTTTCACATGCGGCCAGGTCCAGAAGATGCCGTGATGGTGGTAGTGATCCTTGGGAAAATCGTCGGTGATCACCTCGCCGCTCAGGCCCCAAACCGGATGGACGTAGCTGGCCCGAGTGCGGCGATGATCGCTTGCGGGAACGTCCTTGCCGGTGATCGTTCCGTAGTTGTAGACGAGCACCGGCTTGCCCTGTTCATCGAGCAGCTTCAACGACTTGCCGTCAGTGTCTTCGAAGCGAAACCGGTCAGCCGCTTCCTCGGCGAGTGTTGTGCCGGCCATCGACAAGAGGACGGCCGCAATGAAAATAGTCCAGCGGAGGAAACGTTTCTCGATGCGCATGGTCGGGCTCCTGTTGCGAATGAATGCGGATGGACGGACGGACGCTCAGAACGTTTTCACATCGACCGCCGTCCCGTTGCGTTCGGCCGAGAGATAGGCGCTGTAGATGGCCGAGATGGTATCGCCGGCCAGCGCGCTTTCGCTTTCCGACGGCTCGCCGTAAGCGATCGTGCGATAGAAGGCCTCCATCTCTTGCGGATAGCCGGTCATCAGGTCTTCGTCGGGCGAGGTGCAGGCCCAACCCTGCTTCGTGCCGATCTTCTCGACGACGTAGATGTCCTCGAAGTTCGCCTCGACCGGGTTGTAGGTCTGCATGGCCGTGTTCGGGTTGATGTTGCATTGCGCCCGATGGTTGTTGGCGCAAATCTCGAGCCAATTGTGAATCCCGCCGAGCACGATGTCCGACGCGAAGATGTCGGCGATTGTGCCGTCGGTAAACTCGACGTGCATGACCGAGAAGTCGTCGATGTCGTGATAGTCGCAGCGGATATGCCCCTCGTCGCGGTAGTTTTCGAGTCGCGTGATCGCGTGGGTTCGGGCGGAAATGGTCTTCGGCTGAATTGGGTTTCCGTCGCGCGTGCGGCCTTCGACCCGTTTGAGATACAGGGCCGCGGTCAGCGGATGGCAGCCCTTGCCGATCAGCACGCCGCCGCCGCAGAACTTCCAATGGGCATACGCCTCGGAGTGCGAGCCGCTATGGGCCTCTTCGCCGTGGATCCAGAGGATCTGGGCGCCCGTCTTCTCGAGGATCTCGCGCTCCTTCTGGATCGACGGGGCATAGACCCAATTCTCGGCATACAACAGCCGGGCCTTGCTCTTGCGCTCCGCTTCGAGGATCCGCTCGACGCTGGCCAGTGCGGCGTCCAAGGCGACCTGCTTGGGAAAATGGTCGCCGTGGAAATCCTCGGTGCCGTCGCCGAAGTAACCGGTCAACGGCTTCTCGCAGATAGCGAACTTGTCGCGCTCCAGCGCCGCGATCACGGTCGGCTCATGGGCAACCGGCGGCACGCAGATGTGGATTACGTCGACCTCGTCGAGCATGGCGTCGAGACGGTCGAAGAAGCGAATTTCCCGCTTCTGCGCGTATGCTTTTCCGCCGGGCTGGTCGATCGAATGGACGCCGATCACCTCGACGTTGGTGCCGTAGACCTTCCGAAGTGCCTCGAAATGGAACGTGGCCGAGAAACCCGACCCTACGATGCCGGTGCGAATGGTCTTCTTTTTCATGGTTCCTTCGATCGGTTTGCAGCAGCGGTTACTCGGCCGCTTTGAGGATGTCGGGCACGCGGCCTTCCTTGCCGATGGCCATGATGTGGACGCCGTCGCAGATCTTCTCCTCGCGCAGCTGGCGAATCATTCGGCCGGCGATACGGATACCCGCGGCCAGTTTTTGACCCTTTTCCGCGGCGGTCATCTCCTCGATCAGCGCGTCGGGGACAAAGATACCCGGCACGTTCTTATTCATGTACTTCGCCATGCCGGGCGTGACCAGCAGCACGACGCCAGCCATGATCTTCACGTCGGGGTCGATCTCCCGGGTTTCTTCCATGAACCGCTTGAAGTTGTCCAGGTCATAGATCGCTTGGGTCTGGATAAACTTGGCCCCGGCGGTCAGTTTCTTGCGGAACTTGAGCATCTGCGGCTCGATCGGATCGGCCTCGGGAGTAACGACCGCGCCGGGGTAGATATCGGTCGCCCCCTGCATCTCGTTGCCGGCGAGGTCCGTGCCGCCGTTCATCAGCCCGACCGTTTGTAGCAGTTGGACGCTATCGAGATCGAAGACCGGCTTTGCCTGGGGGTGATCGCCGACCGAGATATAATCGCCGGTCAGGCAGAGCACGCTCTTTATGCCCAACACGTCGGCCGAGAGCAGTTCCGATTGGATGGCCATTCGGTTGCGGTCGCGGCAGGTCAATTGCAGGATCGGCTCGCCGCCATGGTCGAGGATGATTCGGCAGATGGCCAGCGAGCTGATGCGCATGACCGAGCTTTGGTTGTCGGTCACGTTGAGCCCGTCGACCTTGTCCTTCAGCAGATCGATATGCTCGATCAGTTCGCTGATCTCGGTCCCCTTGGGCGGGCCGACTTCGGCGGTAACGACGAATTCTTTGTTCTCGAACGTCTGACGAAACGGAACGACCATTTATGATTCCTCTTTTCTCGCTTCCTCGAACGCTTTGTGTTTGAAAACCCGCGGCTTGGTCATCTTGCTATAGTCTTTCGGCGGCTGGATTTTTCGGAGGTAATCGAGCCGGCCGAGCTTCTTCAGGCGGTTGTAGATCAGAGTCCAGGCACAGTCCTTCTCGCCGTCGACCTCGCACTTGCCGTGATCGGTTCCGCCGCAAGGTCCATTCAGGACGTTCTTCGGACAGATCGTCATGGGGCAGATGCCGCCGGTCTGATCCAACACGCAATCCTCGCAGGCCATGCAGCGTTGCGACCAGGTCCCCGCTTCTTCTGCCACGCCGAGAAAGAGCGTGTTGAGGGCGGGCAGAACGAGCTTTCCGTCGTACTGTTCGGCAACGAGTTGGACGCCCGCTCCACAGGCCATCGACAGCACGGCGTCGTAGCCGTCGATGTGTTTGGCCAGGCCGTCGATGTATTCCTTATCGCACTGCCGCGTAATGGTGATCTCGTCGATCTGGCGTTTCTTGCCGTCGATTTTACCCTTCATTCGCAATTCGGCGGCCAGCAGCTCGACCTCTTTCTCCCCACCGGCCATGCAAACGGCCACGCAGGTACCGCAGCCGGTGACGAGGACCTTCTCGCAGCCCTCGAGCATCCCCTCGATCTGTTCGAGGGATTTCCGTTCGGCGACAATCATCGTTCTACTCCCAGGATCAGTTTTCCATGTTTCGACGGCGGCAACGGGGGTCGTTGGTCGGGTGGGCGAATCAGTTTGCCGCCGGCGTCTTGTTGGATGGTCTTGCGAAGCGGATTGGGCCCGAACTCACGAGCGCGAGCCGTCATTTCGTTGGCCCGTTGTGCAAAGAGCGGTCCGGCCGAGGCGGGGACGTGGAAGAATGCGAGCCGTTCGGGTTCGAGCCCGACTTCCGCGATGAGTGTCTTCGCATGGGCCACCGTTTGGATCGCCCGCACGTTCCCCTCGAGGAAATGGCAATCGCCCAAGGCACATCCGGCCACATAGACCGCGTCGGCCCCTTCCTCAAACGCCCGCAGCAGCAGAACGGCGTCGATCTTGCCGGTGCAGAGGATCTTGACCACGCGCACGCTGGGCGAATACTCCAACCGCATCGAGCCGGCCAGATCGCCGGCCGTGTAGGCGCAGAACGTGCAGCAGAAGGCGACTACCTTCGGCTCATACGGCTCGCTCGTGGTTTGCTCGGTCTTCTGCTGGCTCATGTCTTGTCTCCCGAGTCGGCCGCCACGGCTCCGTCGGCCTCGTATTGGGCGTCGCCGAAGAGCACATTAATCTTGGCGGCCACTTGATCGTCGCGATAATGCCGCGTGGTGATCGCTTTGCGTGGACAGGCCGAAGCACACACGCCGCAGCCCTGGCAACTGGCCGGTTCGATGAAGGCGACGCCGTCCTCGTTGATGACCGGCACGTCGTAGGGGCACACCCTCGCGCAGGTCAGGCAGCCCGCACAATTGCTGTGATCGACTTCCGAGATGACTCCCGAGCGGTCGAGATAGGGTTTCGAGATCACGGTGGCCGCCCGAGCCGCGGCGCCTTGGGCCTGGCTGATCGTTTCGGAGATCAGCTTCGGCGCATGGGCCAGACCGGCGAGGAAGATCCCCTCGGTACCGAAATCCAGCGGACGCAGTTTGATATGGGCCTCGAGGAAGAACCCGTCGGCATTCAGCGGCACCTTCAACGCCCGGGAAACGGCCGCCGTCTCCGCATGGGGACGAATCGCCGCGGAGAGGACCAACACGTCGGGACGCAACTCGACCGGCCGCCGGAGCACTTCGTCGATCACGGTAACTTGCAAACCGCCGTCGACGCTGACCTCGGGCTTTTGCTCCGGATCGAAGCGGATGAAGACAACGCCCGCCTCGCGCGCCTCTTGATAGTAGGGTTCGTGCAGGCCGTAGGTCCGCAGGTCGCGGAAGAGGACGAAGACCTGGGCTTTGGGGTTGGCCCGTTTCACCGTCAGTGCGTTCTTAACGGCCTCTTGGCAGCAAACACGCGAGCAATATAGATGATCCTTCTCGCGCGAGCCGACACACTGGATCATGACGACTTCGCTGAGCCCCTTGACATAATCGGGCTCGGCCAGCTTCTTCTCGAATTCGAGTTGGGTAACGATCGCATCGCTGTCGGGGTAATGATACTCGGTCGGCTCGTATTGTCGGCCTCCGGTAGCAACGATCACGGCCCCGCCGCCTATTTCGACGGCCCGGTCACCTTGGCGCAAGGTCGCGCGGAACTTGCCCACATGGCCGGAGAAATCGTCGATGGTGGCTTGCGTATGGAGCTTGACGTTGGGATGCTTCGTGACCCGATCGATCAGGTCATCGAGATAGGCCTTCGCATCGATACCGCCGAGCAGATGGCTGATGTCTCGAGCGATCCCGCCCAGCTGGGCCTCTCGTTCGACCAGTGCCACCTCGAACCCCTGATCGGCCAATGCCAGAGCCGAGGTCATTCCAGCCACGCCGCCCCCGATCACGATCCCGCGCTGGTCGACCTCGAGCCGCTGATCCGCGAAGGGTCGCAACGTGGCGGCCCGGGCCACGGCCATGCGGACGAGGTCTTTGGCCTTGTACGTGGCCGCCTCGGGCTTTCCGTAATGGACCCAAGAGCATTGGTCGCGGATGTTGGCCATCTCGAAGAAGTGCTTGTTCAGCCCCGCCTCGCGGAGCGTCTCTTGGAAGAGCGGCTCGTGCGTCCGCGGCGTGCAACTGGCCACGACGACCCGATTGAGCTTATACTCATGGATCAATTCGATGAACTTCACCTGCGTATCGGTCGAGCAGGTATACAGGTTCTCTCCGGCCAAAACGACGCCCGGCAGGGTCTTGGCATAGTCGACCAGATCGTCGACGCCGATCACTCGGGCGATGTTCGTACCGCAACGGCAGATGAACACGCCGATGCGCGGTTCCTCGGCGGACGCATCGCGTTCTTCGGGATAAGTCTTCTGGCGGATCATGGTACCGCGGACCTCTTGGAGCCCTTCGGCGGCCAGCGCGGCGGCGGCGCTGGCGGTCATGACCGTTTCGGGGATATCCATGGGCCCGGCGAATGCACCGGCCACGTAGACACCCTCGCGGCTGGTCTTTCCAGGGGCCAGCGTCGTCGTCTGGCAGAATCCGAACCGCTCGAGCTCGACGCCCAGCGACTTGGCCATTCGGGCACTGCTGGCCGAGGGGCGCATGCCGACGCTCAATATGACCAGATCGAACTCCTCCTCGGTTAGTTCGCCGTCTTCGGTCACATAGGCGAGCACGAGGTTCTTCGTTTGCTGCCGCTGTTTTATGTCCGAGATAAGACCGCGGAGGTAGCGAACGCCGTAGTTTTCCTTCGAGTTCTCGTAATAGGCCTCGAACCCCTTGCCGAATGTGCGGATGTCGTTGTAGAAGATGGTCGCTTCGAGGCCCGGGGCGTGGTCGACGGCCATGATGGCCTCTTTCACGGCGTAGGTGCAACAGACGCTGCTACAATACTCGTTCCCCAATTGCACGTCGCGAGACCCGACGCATTGGATCCAGGCGACCCGTTTCGGCTCGGTCCGATCCGACGGCCGCAGGACGTGCCCCTGATAGGGCCCCGACGCACTGAGTATCCGCTCGAACTCGATACTCGTGATCACGTTGGGATAGCGGCCGTAGCCATATTCGCCGCGCAGCTTCGGGTCGAACGTCTCGAAGCCGGGGGTCAGCAGAACGGCTCCGGCGCCGATCGTGACTTCCTCGGGCTGCATGTCGTGGCAGATCGCTCCGGCGGTACACGCGGTGACGCACTCTTGACACTCGCTGCATACCCCACAGGCCAAGCATCGCCGGGCTTCGGCGACCGCCGCTTCTTCGTCCAGCGTCTGCTCGATCTCGACGTACCCGTTGCGAAGCTCGATGGGTAGCCGCTGCGGCACGGCTCTGGGCAACAGCGGGAACTCACGATCGGGAGCACCCGAGGGTGTCGGGTCCGCTTGGTCGCGTCCGGCGGCCAGATCTTTGCCTTCGAGGAATCGGTCGATCGACTCGGCCGCCTCGTGTCCCTGGGCCACGGCGTCGATCATGGATGCCGGACCGGTAAGCATATCGCCGCCGGCGAAAATCCAATCGACGTCGGTTTGCAGCGTGACCTTATCGGCGGAGATGAATCGCTTCGATTCGTGCCACAATGGATCGTCTTCGCCGAGGAACGAGAAATCGGAACGCTGGCCGATCGCAATAATGACGTGATCGGCGTCGGACTTGGCAAAGGTATCATCGAATTGCGGAGAGAAACGGCCCTGATCGTCGAACACCGCACGGCAACGCTGCAGCTCGACACCGTCGACCTTGCCATTGCCGCCGACGATCTCTTTGGGCCCCCATGCCGGGTTCAGCTCGATCCCTTCTTCCACGGCGTCTTGGATCTCCCACGCGTAAGCGGGCATCTCTTCGCGACTCTCGAGACAGATCAGTTCGACCTGCTTCGCACCTTGACGTCGGGCCGTCATGGCCACGTCGATTGCCACGTTGCCGCCGCCGATCACGACCACCTTGCCGTCGAGCCGCGGGTTGCGACCGAGCTTCACGTCTCGGAGGAAGTCCATCCCGAGCGTTACCCCGTCGAGATTCGTCCCCTTCATCTCGGAACCGTCGGTGCTTCTGGCGAGCGTGGTCGGGCGGGTGCAACCGATCGAAAGGAATGCGGCCTTGAAGCCCTGCTTCTTGAGACTCTGAAGCGTGAAGTCCTCGCCGAGCGCCATGCCCGTCTTTGCCTCGAAACCGGAGGCCAGGATATCGTCGATGTCGCGTTTTAGGTTTTCGTCGGGCAATCGATAGCCGGGGATCCCCAACAGGGCCGTTCCGCCGAGCTTGTCATGGGCCTCGAAGAGCGTGACCGGATATCCCAGCAGTGCCAGATCGCGCGCGGCGGTCAGCCCGGCCGGTCCGCCGCCGATGACCGCGACCGGCTCTTTGTCGGGGTCAATCTGGCCGACCGGTGGCGGGGCCACTTCCTCGCCGGCGGCGCGACGCTCGGCCACCCAATCGGCCGTGAATCGCTTGAGGTGGTTCACGCCCACCGACTCGTCCAGATCCTTCCGATTGCACTGGCTCTCGCACGGGTGATGGCAAACGCGTCCGCACGCCGAAGGGAACGGGTTGCGGTCGCGAATCAACGCGTAAGCCTCGGCGAAACGCCCCTCGCCGACCAGGGCGGAGTAGCCTTGGCAGTTCACATGCGCCGGGCAAGCCAAGACGCACGGAGGGCGATCCGCCTTGCTGATGGCCATCGCGCCGGGGATCGCTTGGGGATATCGCTTGAAGATCGCCTTGCGTCCCATCGTGCCCTGGTCGAATTCGCTGGGTACCTCGATCGGGCATTTTTCGATGCAATCGCCGCAACTGTTGCACTTTTCGAGATCGACGTATCGGGGCCGCTTGAGGACCTTCACCCGGAAATTACCCGCCTCGCCCTCGAGGCCGGTTACGTCGGCGTTGGTGATCACGTCGATGTTTAGATGCTTGTCGACCTCGATCAGCTTCGGCGAGATCGTACACATGGCACAGTCGTTCGTGGGGAACGTCTTGTCCAATTGGGCCATGCGCCCGCCGATGGCCGTGGTCTCTTCGACCAGCGTGACGTGGAACCCGGCGTTGGCCAGATCCAGCGAGGCCTGCATGCCGCCGATCCCCCCGCCGACGACCATGACGGAACCGACTTTGCCGTTGTTGCCTTGTGGCGTTTTCTCTTCAGCCATCGTATTCACCGGTTTATACGTCTGGGGCGTGGTTCGCCGTTAGAGCAGTCCCTTGTCATGGAGCAGCGGCAACGGGCTGACGAAGTGTTTGCTCAGCCATCGGCTCGCGTCTTTCTCGCCCAATGCCAGGGCCATCAGTTCCGTCAGGTAGAGGATCGGCAGGTTGTATCGGGTTCCCTGCTTCGCCTCGATCTCCTCTTGCCGCGTGTCGAGGTTCGAGTGGCACATGGGACAATCGACCACAATACACTCAGCCCCGGCCTCGACGGCCCCCTCCAATAGCTTCTCGGTCAGCCGATGGACCACGTCGGTTCGGGTCAAGACCAGGCTGGCACCACAGCAATCGGTCTTGTAGGACCAAGGGCGGACTTCCATGCCGATCGCCCGCATCAGGTTGTCCATCGAAGTGGGGTTCTCCGGCGACACGGCGTCGGTTATTTTGGCCGGCCGTTGCGAAACACAGCCGTAATAGGCGACGCCGGCGAGCCCCGTCAGCGGCTTGGTGACGCTTGCCTTGAGCGCCCCCGTCAACTCGGGCCGATCGAAGAACTCGTTGAGGTGATAGATCGACACCTGGCCCCGATAGGATTCGTCGGTCCATCTTGCGGGGTCTTTCTTGAGTTCCTTATCGGCCAGCTTGAGTTGGTGGAAGCAGAGTGCACAGGGGACCAGAACGTCGTGGCCCGCCTTCTCGGCGATTTCCATGTTGCGAACCGGCAGCCGAACGGCCAGGTCTTCGTTGAGGAAGTGGGCCGACGACGCGCCGCAACAGTTCCAGTCGGCCAATTCCGTCAGCGAGACGCCCAGCCGCTCGCAAACGAGTCGGACGCTCTGGTCGTAGTCGCTGGCCATGCCGTGTTCCAGCGAGCAGCCCGGGTAATAGGAGACTTCCACTGGCTAACCCTTCTCGCTCTTGTCGAACATCTGGCGGATTGCGCTCTTGTCACGTACATTGGCCGGAAGTAGATGGAGCTTGCCGCTGGTGAACATCCTCAGCCCGACCTTCGTGTCGGAGAACAGATCCATGGTGGCCAGCTTGTAGCGGACGACCATCCCCAGCTCGAAGGCCCGGCCATGGCGGCGGACGGATGCCAGGAAGGCGTTGTGGAACTTGGCGACCTTCGATTCGGCCGGCTCGACGCCCGCCTCGAGGCCCATTTGGCGAAGTGTATCCATTAGATGAGCAATGTCGATATCGTTGGGACATCGGGTCGTGCAGGTCTGGCAAGATGCGCAAACCCAGGTCGTCTTTGCCCGGAACACCTCATCGCGCAAACCAAGTTGGACGGCCTGCATGATCTGATTCGGCTTGAGGTCCATCGCGAACGCGATCGGACAGCCGTTCGCACACCGCCGACACTGGTAGCAGAGCGAGACGGGCTCGCCGCTACGATCTTGCACGGCGTCCAAGAACCCCCCCTCAGGTCGCACGGATCGATCACCGGACATCGGAGTTGCACTTTCCCTAGTTAATCGAGCAAGGAAACATAGATACTCACGGCCAGCAACTTGTCGAATCGAATTATACGGGGTTTCTACCGAACGTACAACGGGTCGCCGAAAAAGCCGCCGAGATTGCCTCGATTGCGGCACTTGACATTCCGGCCCAATTCCGACTCAATACGAGACTTCCGCAAGAGTCTACTAAGGAGCAGCGGTAAACAACCGCAATAGTTGTAGGGTGGGGACTGCCCACCAAGATTTGCATGAAATGTTTATCTTGGCTTTTGGTGGATAGTGCCCACCCTACCCTTTTCGGCTACGACTAGACCATCCAGGAGACGCGTCGATGAAGAGCCTCAACGTGATCGGCTGTGGCAACGTCGGTCGGACACTTGCCCGACTCTGGGCCCAACGTGGTCTGGTCGACATCCGATCGATCTTGAATCGCTCGCTGCAAAGTGCCGAAGATGCCGTCGATTTTGTCGGAAACGGCCGAGCTGTTGAACGTTTCGACCAACTCGACCATGCCGATCTGATCATGATGGCCGTCTCCGACGAGTCGATCGAATCGGTCTGCGAGCAACTCTGTCGGACGGATGCTCTGGGCCCCAATGTCGTACTCTTTCATTGCAGCGGTTCGTTGCCCTCGGCGTTGTTGGCCCAGGCGAGGACTCATGGGGCATCGGTCGCCGGACTGCATCCGATCAAGAGCTTCGCCGATCCCGAATCGGCCCTGGTGACGTTCGAGGGAACTTACTGCGCGGTCGAAGGCGACGAGGTTGCGTGCGGTGTGATTGGCGATCTGTTGCGGTCGTGCGGCGCGATCCCGTTGGCCGTTGACCCGGCGCGAAAGGCCGTCTATCACTCGGCCACCGTCTTCGTCTGCAACTATCTCACGGCGTTGATGGAAGTCGGCCTGCGATGTTTCGAGCAATCGGGCGTCGATCGGGCGGCGGCGCTTCGGGCCATTCGGCCGATGGTCGAGGGGACCGTCGCCAACGTCTTCCGGCTAGGCCCCGCCGGAGCACTAACCGGCCCGATTGCGCGTGGCGAGCCATCGGTCGTCCAGGCGGAATGCGACGCCTTAGAGGCATGGGACCCACGGATCGGCCAAATCTACAAGGACCTCGGCCGGATCGCCCTAGAACTTTCCGCCGAGGCAGGAGTCGCAAGCAGCCACGCCCTAACAACGATTCGCAATCGACTCCGAGAGTAGAGGAAGTGTAGAAAGGCTCGATCCTACCCTTCTCGCCGCCTCGAAGGCCGAAGTAGACGGCCCGGGTGGGATATGCCCGCATATTCGGGGCCAGGAGTTCCGCACGGTTCTCCCGGCCTTTTTCAACTCGCCGCTAGCCCTTATTACCGGCCGGCCGGCCCTTCGAACACGCAATTCCCCTGCGATATTGCGGATTCCGACAACACCTTCTGCCGATTATTCGGTCTTCGCCAACTGACAAGGACCGAATTGTGGGCTACATACTGTCAGTGGACAGAAATGCCGAAGCCCGCACATGGCGTCATATAACCCGTGGGTTTCACTCAAAACAAGTACAAATCGAGGTTTAGATTGCAACTGCTGCACGACGTTCGAGCACGGTTG
>SDBT01004281.1_pt1 | contig 24303 bp, 27 predicted proteins | sample 2277101 | NCBI WGS metagenome assembly SDBT01 (sample SAMN10404973, study PRJNA504765) | marine sediment metagenome | isolation source: marine sediment core GS10_PC15, 103 cmbsf | place: Arctic Ocean: Southern Knipovich Ridge | collected 2010 | reverse complement strand
ACTCAGGTGTGCGCTTTGGTGTCCTTCAGGCCCAGATGATAGGTCAGGCCCTTACGACCATTGCCCCTATACGGGCCACCCTTGACTCTATGGGTACCCAGACATTAAACATGATGGCGTCGATGGCACGCAAGCTCGACTTGTCTATGGCCATTGAAGGTACACGTGAGCCGGTCGAGGCCCCCTTTAAGGTCTCTGGCTCCGACTTTACCCACCAGAATTTCCACGTCACCTTTGAAGCTATCGACCCTGCTGAGAATGACCGAGCCCTTCTAGTTGGCCAGGCCCTCCGCCGGAACAACGATATCTCACGCGAGACCTTCTGGGAGCACTACGCCAAGGATTTGGTGGAGGACCCCGATGAGGAAAACACCCGCCTGCTAACCGAGCGCACCCTCGACCTACTGGCCGAGTCGGGCGAGCTGATACCCCTCGTCCTTGCAGGCGATGAACAGGCCCAGATTGACGAGACTGCAGCAGGCGCCGTCGACCGCGTCACAGATACCATCCAAAACCGTCGTAGCGACACGACCCCTGTCGGTGCTGCTGGCGAAGCACGGGAGCTCGAGGCAATCTCGGGTACTCCCGGTTCGCAGGCCATTCCAGCTGACACAGCCCGTCGGGGGATGGCCGCCTCGCGCCCTAGTAATACAGGACTGGTCTCCCGCTAATGGAACGTGATGTTCTAGGCGAAGCTGTTCTACGAGCTACTAAAGCACTCGGCAACACCCGCCGCAGTATGAAGAAGAAAATGCCCCTTGGCCCCTCCCGCACGTCTATGACGTCTAAGGAAGCCCGCCTCGCAATTCAGAAGATTGACCCAACTAAGAAGGCCCAGATGATTGAAAGGGTAGGACCGGACGAGTGGGATAGGATGATGGACAGGCTCTATGGTAACCCCTAAAGTTGACCCTAATCAAGGGTTTGGCAGCCTCGCTGACTTTGTGCCTGACCCGCCAAAGATACAGGATAATGGTGGCTTAGGCATCCCGGCCCAAACAGTTGGTCCCTCGGGGCAGACTGCGCCGGATACGGCGATACCTGAACCTACTACGGCACCTGTCCAGGTAACTCCACAAGAGCCTGCGCCCGCGGCACCAGCTCCCTCTGGGCCGTCCTTAACTGACCTCCCTACAGTCCAGTCCCTGAGCAAAGACCAAGAGGCTCTATTCAAACTTACCCAAGCCGCGTCTCGACCTAACTACACCCCTGATATTGATGGTGTCCCAGTTAACGTCAATGAGGCTAACTTGGCGAGCTTCTGGTTACGAGTCAATAAGCAGAATAACCCGGCTTACATCGACCCCGTCACAGGCCGTCCGGTACGTGTCGGCCCACAAGCAGCCCCTGACCCACTCACGGGAGAACCTGAATCTGTGGCAGACATTATTGAGCGTCTAGCTGCGGCAGGCCAACCCCTGTCCCTAGAAGAACAGCAAGTGCTCGAGTTCCGTGAGCAGGTCGAGTTTGCGATTGAGGATATTAACCTCCAGGCTGCCGACTTTCGTGCAACCTTCACCCAATCCATCATTGATACAGACCAGAAGGCGGCCCTCGCCAACCTCGACTTCCAAGCTGACGCCCGCCTCGAGCAGATTAAGCGGGGTCAGACAGGCACTCCCGAATCGCGGCAAGCCTCTATCGACCAAGCGAACGCGCAGTTCAAGTCTGCCCGAGAAGCTATTGAGGCTGAAGGGCGCGAGGATACCCAAACTCTCCAGACAATTCTCCGATTAGGCGAGCGCCTCACTGAGCGCCATGCCGAATTTAATACAGAGATTGACGATGTCTTTGCCCAGCTTAACTGGGTCGACGGTGTCCTTGGTCGGGCCTTCGACGCGCTTGACCTAGATGAGGCTGCCCGTGCGTCCCGTGCGCAAGAGGCCCTCACCGCGCGCCTCCGTAGTATTGAGGAACAGCAACTCAAACTTAGTGTCCTACAGACCTTTGCTGCGGCCCCCGAATTGATTCACTTTATGGGTAAACAGGGCACTCTAGGTATGTTCACAGGACTCCTTGGTGAGGACGATACCACCTTAGACGACCTATTCCGGCGCCTAGACGAGCGCCCCACTACGAACATGCAGGAGTTCCAGCGTCTCACCGGCGAACAGCAAGGTATTGAAAAGTTCCGTCTCTCGGCCACCACCGGGACAAGTGACCCCCTTCAAACTTTACAGCAAGAGGCCCCCCAAGGCTTTGGAGCTTCCCAGCAATTCAGCCGAGTCCGCGTAGGTAGATAATGGGAAGACCCCGCGTCCGAGTACGACGCCACTCCATCTTAGACAACGTCCGCCGCCAACAGTCTAACCCAGCGACTAATCAAGTTCTGGGTGAAATGGCTCGGCGTCAAGTTGCCCAAGAGGCTCCCCCGCCTCCCGCGACGGATATGGGATTACGGGAGCTTCTACGCCTGGCCCCCCAATCGGAGATTAATGACCGACTAGGGCTTGCACCAGAGACGCGCCTACAAGATATTCTGGATGACCCCTCGCGTCGTAACCTATTAACACCTAACCTACGTACCCGCGCTGGAGACTTCCTCAAAGAGGCCAACCTGCGTCCGCGACCAGAGGTCCCAACCAAGACCCCCTCGGCAGGGCTTAACCCGGATAAGGGTAACATCTTTAAACGCTTTGCTAAGAGTGGCGTTCGTTTCAGTGTTGGCCAGCTCCAACGTCTCATGGAGACGGAGATACTGAACCTTCCATTACCTCCACCCGAAGCCTTCCAGAAAGACTTTGGTGGTGCCTCTGTGGAAGATTTAAAGGGGCGCCCCAAAGATACCCTCACAGCAGGCGACCTTGTAGTGGGTGCGGCAATCCCCTTTGATGTAGCCGCAGAGACCGGCGCCGAGTTAGCTGCCCAGGTCCCTAAACCTTTTAAGGCTGCTGCGGCACTCGACTTTGATACGCGCACCTTTCCACCTTCAGTCTCCCCCGAAAGTCTCAAAGAGGCTGGCCGAGAACTAGGTGAGATTGAGGCGCCCACTGTCCTTACCAAAGGCCCCCGTGAGAGCCTGCGCCAGTTCGAGGCGCGCTCCCTTAAAGAACAGCTCCTCTTAAGCCTAGTCGACCCCACACTACTCTTTGGTGGGGGCCGCATGACTACGCAGCTCTTAAAGGGGTCCTTCAAAGGTATCAAGTCTAACGTCCCCGATGCTGCCACCCTGGCCACGCAACGAGCTGCGGTAAAGGACGCTATCAACGTACCCGCTATCACCCCTAGCGATGACCTCCTTAACCGTGTCCAACCACAGGGAATTTCCCGTAAGCTACCTGGCCCTCTGCGCCGAGTGACCGACCCCAGCTCAGAAATTCCTCTACTCCCTGTGGGCAGCCCAGAACGTATTGGCCGCGAGGCCCAGTTCATTGGTAACAATGCTAGCCAAGAGGGACTGGCCCACGTTGAGGTGCTCCTAGCTAAGGTCAAGACTCAGGGCGACGTCCAAGAGATGTTCGGTATTCCCAAGAAGATTACCGGCGAAGAACCTCGTGCGTCTAAAATCACGGGTAAGGACGACTCCACCAACCCCTACTTTGGGGACGTGTTTGAGAACAGACAGAACTATAACCTTACCCCGGAGCAGGACCAGTGGATTGTCTATGTCCACGAAATACTGGATGAAGCCCTAGTCTACTGGCAGAAGGAAGGACTGGACGTTGCCGAACTGGGCAAGTTAGAGGACGCGTTCTTCTTCTTTCCACGGCGCCTCCGCGATGAACGGGGCAAGTTAGATACTACCATTGTCCCTGCTCCCTCCCGCAAGAACGTAGGCCGCCACCGTACGGTCGAGTTCATGGAACAGATGAAGGGTGGGAAGGGTGAGATATACGACGGCCCAATGGACGTACTAGCGGCCTACTTCCAGGCTGGGTACGCAGACGTCGCTCGCCTCCGTGCAGAGAAGCACGCCAGTGTCCTCGCTCGTAGCCAGGTAACTGACCCCCTGATCCTCACCGCGAAACAGTCCGCTCGTAACACTGTCCTTCGCATGAAACAGTCACTTGACAATGTCAAGAAGATGAAGTTTGGGTTTGTGCCCCCAGGCTCTACCGTGGCGGCCATGAAGCGGAACTTTCCCCTCCTGGCGGAGCGTATTGATGTCGTTGCTAAACTCAAGCCGACCGAAGTGTCCGAGGTCGTATCCCGTGTATCCAAGGCCACCCTCGACGCGGCTAAGGTTACCAAGGAGCAGCTCGCAAAGGCGATTGATGACGCGTACGGTATCCCGCCCGAGGTGGGCCGCCCCTCACGGAGGTCCACTCTACAACGGACTAAGGTCATGGAGGCTATTGAGGGCCTACGCGTGGATGCTGTTGCCGAGGCACGTCTCATCAAAGAGACCACGAAACATACGGAAGCTCTGTTCAAGGAAACACGGGGCGCCGAGGTAGACGCGTTAGTCGCCCGCATGAAGCAGCTACAGCCGGAGGCCGCAGGCAAGAAAACAGCAGCAGAACGACGGGCGGCAGCAGCCACAGTATCGGCCCAGTCGGTTGGTGTTACAGAAGGACGAGCCCCCTCCCTCTCCCAGAACCTCATCTTTGACGCAGAAGTTGCGGCAAACCTAGAGAGCCTATTTGAAAGAGGTGGCACCTCTGTGGGCGCCTTCCTTGACAGCGCGACGTCTGTCGTTCGGGCACTCAAAACCACCACTGACTTTGGTGCCCCCTTCATTCAGGGTCTGCCTATCCTGTTCCGCGACCCAGCTATATGGGCCGAGGCCACCACCAAACACTTCCAGGCGTTCCTTGACCCGGCAGTCCGAACCCGATACATTGCCGAGAACGCCCTCGATATCACCGACATGGTCAAGCACGGGGGCCTCATTGGCTCCTCCGAGTTCACTGAAGCCCTAGCCGAAGGAGGCTGGTTTGCCAAATTACCCTACCAAATTACCCAATCAGGACTCCCCTTGGGGCCAGCTCGAGCCGCAGGTGCACGTGGCGCGCAAACCGTGTCTGCCGTTGGTACCCGCTTCGGGTCCGCCTTTGAACTATTTCTTGACATGTCCCGGGTGGAGACATGGAAGGCACTCCGACCTATAGCTAAGAATCAAAAGGACCTCGATGAGCTCGCGTCCTATGTTAACAAGTTAACAGGTACGTCTTCTTCTAAAGCTCTAGGGGTCCCCCTAACCCAGCGCCAAATCGAGTCAGCTCTTATCTTATTCTCCCCCCGGTATACCCGGGCAATGGGTGGACTATTCCTTGATATGTTCCGTGGTTCCAGTCTCCGTGGCGAGCAGGCGCGTAAGTCCATCTCTCAACTGATGATGGGCGTCGTAGCTGTGCACGTAGCAGGTGCACAGGCCCTTGGCCAGGACATACGTCTCGACCCCACCAAGCCAGCCGAGTTCCTTCGCTGGGATATCGGCGGGCAGCGTGTAGGCCCCGGCTCCAAGGGCCTTAGCATGATGAAGACTCTTGGCCGTGTTGGTCTAACCGCGGCAACCAACCCCCAAGGATTCTTATCTTGGAACGCCTTTACCGCGGAAGCCTATCAGGAAAACCCCATCCTTAGCTTTATTCGTAACCAGTCCTCCCTCATTACCACCAACGCGTTCGAGTTCATTACCGGGTCTGACCCGATTGGGCAGCGTGTGCCTGGGGCTAGTAGCGAAATCGACGTAGCCAAACATATCGGGGAAGAACTATTCCCATTCTGGTTGGACGCAGCTATCGAGGGCGCAGACAATGGGCTGGAAGGGGCCACTACCGCGTTCGTCACTGAGTTCGGTGGGGGCACGTCCTTCCCCATCCCCTCCTACCTAGAGCGCGACGACCTCTTTGAGAAGTACGCCCAGTCTGACCTTGGTATGTCCCTCGAGGATGTCGAGAAAGACCTCAACTCGAAACAGTTGAAGGAAGCTCTCATCCGGGCGCACCCTGACCTAGCCAAGGAAGCCACTAATGCCGACCTAGAAGCCTCCGGTCGTGTCAACCAAGAAGCGCGTATCGAGTTCCGGCGCCGGACTGACCTGATTGACCAGCAATGGAGTGACGCCACCCACCAAATCGACGCCCAGTACATGCAGGACGGGACACACGCGGGCGGCAACTTCCGTGAGAACTTCCGGCTCATCGGGGCCAAGAAACAGGGCGCTAAGGACACTCTTAAGGACAACCCTAACTTTGCTGAGGTCATTGAAGGCCTTGAGGAGTTCAGTCTAGGGCGCACCGACCTGTCTCCTGAACTGGCTGCCCAGCAAGAGTTCTTTGACCGGGTGACCAGCGATGAAGTCATTAACCAGGCCACAGGCCGCACTAACTACCCCGCCCTAAGCGACCTACGCCGGGACATTGACGACATTTATGGCGACGGCATGATGTCCACCATTGATAAAGCTCAGAAAACACGCACCTTATCGGTTGCGGGTGGCAATATCGGCGTTGTAACCCAGGCCTACATCGCCTCCTTTGAAACACTACGCGACTATTGGGAAGTCTATAAGCAGGTCCTCCCCGAAGACCGCTGGCGCGACTGGGAACTGTTCGACGCACAGAATGATATCGACCAGGAGCGTGTCCGAGCCCTACGCCCCGACCTAGCGGCGGCAGAGACCCAAATCAAGGCCGTTCGAGACGTCCTCCAACGCTCCAACAAGGAGATTGACCGGGCTCTAGTCCAATTCTATGACCGGACACCCCTTAATCTCGAGTTTAAAGCAGAACTGATACAGCTCCTTACCCAATAACTTGACAAATCCACAGAAGTGTGGTATACTATAGGGAGCTAATTGTTGCAGTTACGCGCCTGAACAACGCGTCTCCTAGACAAGCAAAAACCTGTAAAGTGAACTCCAGTTCAGGAGTCGGGGTAATGCACGGAGGATTACATGGTTGACGAGAACACCCAAGGTGACGAATCGGAGAAAACCGTCTCGGAGAAGGAATACCAGAAGCTACAGCGGACGGTAACCCGACGGGATAAACAGTTAAAGGAAGCTCGCGAAGATGCGGGCACTCTAAGTGCGTCTGTTCGGCGGCTCGAGGGTCTTATGGAGAACGTTCTTAACGTGTTGCCGGGTGGTGATGAAGGGATTAAGACCGTAACCGATAAGATACTCACCGACAATAACAGTCGACGCACCCTTGACGAATCTTCTGCACAGCTAACCGCGCGGCTGACTCAAACGATTGATGCGGCGGATGATGACTGGGATGACCCCAAGTTTGATTCAGCCCGGCGCGTACTTGACGAAATTAACTCATCCGGGGACCTGTCAAAAGGTTACGAAGTGGAGCGCCTTATCAAAGAGGCCCTCGACGGTGACGAAAATGACATCGACGCCCGGATTGCCGCAGCCGAAGAAGCTGCCGTGTTACGTGACCGACAGGAGTACAATCGTGTCGACACGAGCCAATCCCAAGTAGCCAGTGGGTCTAAGTATTCCCGCAAACAGATTGAAGATATTGATTGGTCACAACTTGACCCAGCAGCCGTCGAAGAACACAAGGCTGCGATATACAAACAGTTGGGCGTCAACTAAGCCCACGGAGAGGTAGAAAATGGCAACTGGCACCACTGAGTTTATCGACAATACCACCGCCGACGTGTTCATTCCTGAACTCTGGTCGATGGAAGCAATTGTCGAGCGCGAAAATACTCTTGTGTATGCGCCGTTGGTAGACCGGAAATTTGAGAAGGGACTAACCTTTGGCGACCTTATCCACGTGCCGTCTGTTAGTAACCTCAATGTCCGAACCAAGTCGCAGAACACGGCAATCACCTATGAAACTGTCACTGAGACCAACACCGATATCACTATCGCGACCCACGAGTACGTGGCTATCGCCGTTGAAGATATCACCGCCATCCAGACCAACCGCGACCAGATGGCCCTATATGCAGGGAAGCTGGGCTACGCTCTAGGCCTGGCCGTCGATGACGTCTTGGCTGGATTCCCCGATGACCTGACCAACACGGTCGGTACCTTCGCGGTTGACCTGTCCGATGACGATGTTCTACGTTCTATTCAGTACTTGGATGACGCCAACGTACCCCAGTCGGACCGATACATCGTAATTAGCCCGGCCCAGGCGAGCGGCTTCCTGAAACTGGACCGCTGGGTGCATAATGATTACACCCAACTGCACGGCTCCAGTGTCCAAACCACGGAGCGGTCACGTGCTTACGTTACCTCCTTCCTGGGTATGCCCATCTACAAGACGGTCAACGTAGAAGGTACCAACGCTGCGGGCCATGACAACGTCATGTTCCACAAAGAGACCTATGCCCTTGTCATGCAACAGGACCCGAAGGCTTACCACCAGTTCGACATTGACTTCATCGTCGACAAGGTCGCTATGACCCAACTCTATGGAACCAAAGAGATGCGCGACGACCACGGCGTCTTTATGAAGGGTACATAATGGCTCAACATTTCACTGTTAAAATACCAGCCCCCACAAACGTGCCAAAGACATTGGCCAATCCCCCTGGGTTAAAGGCCGTCGAGCCGCCCCAAACGGCGATACCTCGACCACGCCCTAAGATTACCCATCCGGCGGGCTAATGGCAGGACATCCCGGTACCAAGCCCAAGAAGAAAAAGAAAGGTAAATAACATGGCCGACGACAATGGCGAACCTACTGGTGACATTGGCGACTCGAAACCTAAAAATAACGAACAGCGGATAGACGCGATGGAGGGTGCCCTCGCTACCATCGCTGATGCCGTAGCTGGAATTGCCACCCAGGTAGGCGACCTATCAAGAGCAGCCGCGGCTCCTGCCCAAATGTCCCGCACCGAAAGCCCCGAAGCTCGAATGAATCGGGGCGGGGAACTTGACCAGACCCGGCGTGTCCAAGACTTCCTTAACCCCCGAGGTCCTCTCGATAACCTACAACCAGATGACGTTGTTGTCCCGGTCAAGGGCTCCGAGATGGACTCTCGCGTACGGAACGCCCTCAACCTTACCGAGGACGACCTCGAACCACTGGGCACTGTCCTCTGCTATATGTTCACAACCCGCGCAAAGAGCGGCAAACCTGGCCAACCCAAGTATAAAGTCTACTTTAAAGGATACGGTCAAGACGGTTGCACCCACGAACAGCTGCGTCTCGTTTCTTAAGTCTCCCTAAAAAGGACATTAAGGCGCTCCCTTCCTACGAGCCCGACTTCCTGGTCGACGTAGACGCAATTAACAAGAGGTATCGCCAGCGCGAGGGCGACCCGCGGCGTGCTTGGACTGGAACATTTCAGGCCCCAAAAAGCCACCAAATGTCCACGTTCGAGTCCGTCGCAAAAGAACGTTGCAACCGATTCATCGACTCCATGAAGAAACGGGGGTGGGACTTGAAGTCTAAGCTTCAAATCTACGGCCCCTTCGCTGCCTACGATATACGCGACCGAGTCCTACTCTTGGACATGGCCGAGTACCGAGTCCGTGGGATATTCCAGCTCGACAAACCCAAAGTCCAACGTATTGAAGTGCCCGCGGGAGTTGTTCGACGCGACCCGAATCAAGTAATATCTCTAACGGAGGCCCTCCTTGCCAAACGATAATTATAAAGGTGGAACTAAATAATGGCTGAACCTATTAACATGGTTCGCTCGCGCGATATGCTTCAACGGTCAGTCGGTGGACGCGACGGTCGTTATCCGTTCCTTGAACTAGGGACGTGGGATGTTGTCCACTACTTTGATGACTTCTTTGGTGATGAGGTCCGTGGTTCGTCCGCGACTCCTGGCCACTACGAAGTCGTGACAGGGGTAGATGGCGCCTTCGACATTCTAGCCGACCAGCAAAATGGAGTCGGCCAACTAAGCGCATCCGTTGGTGCTGGCGCCACTGGCGAACATGCCGGGCTAGCCCTCCCTGAGTTAGGCTTTGCCGCCGAACTTAGCTGTGTCCTTGCAGTACGTCTACAAATTGATGTGCTCTCCAGTGTTAAGGTTGAGGTTGGTTTCACCGACGTTACGACCGACGCTGGCGCTGTCAACATCAAGGCTACCCCCTCTTTCAACGCTGATAACGCTGTGGTATGGGCCTTTGATACTGATGACTCCAGTGGCGCTCCTGGGTGGGAAGGGCTTGGCGTCATTGCGACTGCTGCGGCCACTACCTATGAAGCCGCTATCGACCCGGTCGCAGCTACATTCGAGACCATGATTGTGGCCCTACGCGGCAACTCGGGCGACACTAACGCTGATGCGAAGTTTATTCGCCTCGATGCGAACGGTAAAAAGACCCACGAGAGCCCGTGGCAGGAGTCCTTTATAACCTCTACCACCAAGCTGGTCCCGTGGGTGTTCGTCCAACTGCGTGGCTCCGTCGACCGGAACCTACAACTGGACTTCATCGACGTCCGCCAACGGAGAACCGTTAACTAATGGAGTATACGTACCGTCGGTACCTTTCGTGGTACCTCGATGGGGCCGCCCATGTCGGTGCGACTCAAGGCCCCACCTACCGTCTTGACCAGCTCTACACTCCAGTAGCAGCCTACCTCCAGAGTCGCCAAGCCGCAACTGCGACCAACGTAGGCACCCCCGGCTGGACAGAAGTGGACATTCTCGTTAATGGAGTATCCGTCTTTGATAGTGCATTTCTCATCCTGATACCAGGTACGACTATGGACGACCAAGACTCATTCCTCGGCGGGACTGTCCTCGAATTAAATGACCTTATCACTGTTGATGTGCGACGCGTCGCCTCGGGAGAATCGGGTCGGGACCTAACCATCGAGCTGGTGCTCGAAACATACTAACCTCAAATATACATACAGGAGAATCGTATGAGCGACTTTAGAGTTCTCTCGGGAACCTCAGCGGTCACCCGCGTTACGGACGACGGTAGTAACCTCGCCCTTCGTGGCACCCGCACAGGTATCCCTTACGTAACAGGCTGGGAACAAGCAATGGCTATGGAAGGCCGGATGTTCCAAGCAGAGGGTGGCACTATTACCGCCCCAATTACCTTCGGCGCCGGGGACATCCTCGAAACTGAAGTAGACTACATGATGACCGTACCCAACGGTACAGTAGCCATTATCACCTCAGTTGAAATTGCAATGGAAGCATACGGCACAACCGCTATCTTCGAGTTCATGGCTGCGGTCGGAGTCGGCGGAGCTATTGGGACGGCGACCTCGGTCACCCCAACCAACCTACGCTCTGACGCACCCGTGTCCTCCAAGTGCACCGTAGCTGTTGCAGGCGACTCCGCCTCGGCAACCTACATGACCTCGAACGTCTCTGAATTCTTCCGCGGCTGTCTATCCAAAGCTGTCACAATTGGGACGGCTGACGTTACCAGCTCAATTCAGAAAGAAGTCTACACGTGGAGCGCCTCAAAGACCGGCGTCTACCCCGTTGTAGTTGGTGCAGGTGGCATGTCCGTCTACGCCGCAGCTCAAGCTGGAACAGGTTTCATCACTGTAACCTGGGTCGAGCTTCCCTCTAACCAATTAGTCTAAGATATATAAGGAGAAATTCGCATGAGCGACCTTCGGATTAAAACTGGCGTAAGCTCACCCACTCGGGTAACTTCGGATGGCCAATGGATTAACGCCCGCGGCTCCCGTTCTGGTGCCCTCTACACCGCCGACTGGCTACAGGCTATGGCGATGGAAGGGCGTATGTTCGTAGCTAACGCGGGAACAATCACTACACCCATCACATTCGGCGCGGGGTCTATCGACTCCACGGAGCCGGATTTACATCTTGCCGTTGCAGACGGTACCACGGCTTTCCTGGTGTCCCTTGACATCGTCGTGGAAGCCTATGGCTCCACAGCCATCTTTGAATTCATGGCAGCCATTGGTGAAGGCGGAACCGCCGGTGCCGATACTGCTACCGTGCCGACGAACCTCCGTACGGACGCGCCTGTATCGACGACTTCGGTCGTGGGTAACGCGTCAGCCGCGGATGCCGTCTACATGACCACCAACATCAGCGAATTCTGGCGGGGCGGCCTGGCAAAGGCTGTTACCATCGGTACCGCTGACGACGATAGCTCCATCCAAAAGGAAACCTATCACTGGTCGGCTCGTGAGTCGGGTAAGTACCCCATCTTGGTGGGGGCGGCCCAGCTCCAAGTCCACTGTGCGGCTCAGGCCAGCACCGGATTTATCACGGCGGTCTGGGTAGAAGTACCCTCCAACTCCATCGTCTAAGGTAGGGGGGAGGGAAACCTCCCCCTTTAGGATTCTATTTGAATCTCGAAGATGCCATACTATCAGCTATCCGTGGAGAGAATACTCACGGCCAAGACACACCCGTCGCGGTCGACGATGTTGGGCACCTACTAACTATTGCTGTTGCCAGCCAGACTGGTACGCTCAGTAGGGTAGATGGTAACACGGTCACTACCTACGCGGTCAAGCAAGCTGATATTAATGCGACGTCCAGTGGCGACACTACCGTGGTCGCTGCCGTGGTTGGCAAGAAAATCCAAGTCACCTTTGTGCTCCTTACGTGCTCGGCACAGGTAGCGGTGGGTTGGAAGTCTGCCACCACAGTCCTCCTAAACGCCATGTCCTTTGCGCAGTTTGGGGGTATGAACCAAAACTATGTCCCAGGCTGGTTTGTTGAAGCCGCCGAAAACGAGGCGCTCATCATTAACCTATCCGGAAACGCCAATGTACGAGGGGTAATTAATTACATTGAAGTTGAGTAATCCGCTGACTTTCCGTAAACACGTGGAAGCAGCTAAGAATAAAATCGACGACCTCTACCAAAGACTCACACAAGAACGTGAGGCTGCTGAGGTGCGTATGGTTAATCAAGTCTCTGCATCGAACCAACGATTAACCAACTCATTAGACGAACTTGCCGCGGTCCGAAGTCAACTAGCACAGGTAACGACAATTAATACCACACGTCAACGTATTGGCTCTGTCCGCATTGACCCCCAGGCTCTCACCTCGGCCTTCCGGCGGGTTGTACCAAGTGTCTGGATGGAACAAGAAGGTAACCTCTATGTAGTTTACACGTCCCAAACTCTACCCGAAGGTGACTTCAATCGTGTTCAGGCTGAGTTAATGGCCTGTCTAGAAATGGATAGGACATAATGCCCCTCCCCCCTGCCAGTGAAGCCAAGGTTCGTAAGCACAGTTTCCATGTCAAATGGGACTACCAGCTTGCGGATATGCTCGTCTCCCACCAGTCCAAACTAGACCGGCTTCGTGCGCCCGGTGGGGACTTGGAGAAATACACCCAAGACCCTAATGGCATGGGCGGGGTTAAGTACGAACTTAAGCAGCAATTCCCTGAACTGAGCGTGGCTGAACTTGCCCAAGAGTTTTTCGACCAACAGGCGTACTACATATGGAAGGATGTGACGCTGGATGAGATTGTCAAGACTATCCCTATCGAGCAAGACGCCAGGGCCAAGGGAATCGTAAACCGGAGTCCGATTGGAACCACCTACTACGTGGACGGTGACGCGGGAAACAACGGCTCTGCTGGTACTGCCACGGGTTCTGCTTGGTTGGACATTGACCAGTTTACAGAGAACGCTCGCTCTGCTGGGGACATTTGTATCGTGCGGCGCGGGACGACAGTGGATGATGGAACAGACCTTTTGTTTACAAGCGACGGTACTAAGGTTGCTCCGATTACAATTGAAGCCGATTATGCCAACGCTTTTGGAGACGATGTTGACCTTTCGGTGACAGCCACAGCAACTTTAACTTTCGGCTCCAAGATTATTACATTCTCTGCGGATGTTTCTGGTGTGGTGGCGGTTGGCGACGTTATTTATGTGGCTGCTGAAGATGCTGATGAGTTTGCTTATGAGGTATCGGCAGTCTCCACCGTCACGGTCACTCTGTTCCTGCCTTACAAGGGCGGCCAGGATGGGTCTGGTAAGACCATGACCAACATGCAGGCTAACCCCGTTTGGAACACGGCAGCGGGAGTCTTCCAGTGGAACTTTGATGGAGATTATTTCTGGAAAATACAAGGCATCCATATTCGTGGCTCTGATGGTAACGGTAATGTTGAATCAGATTCATGTTCCCACCACGAGTTTAAGGATGTCGTTTTTGAAGCGAACGGCGGGGTAACGGGCATCAAAGTAAACGACGACGGCGCACACATTTTAGCTTTGAAGTGTAGATTCTATAATCACTTCGCCGGATTAGGAGCTACAGCCGCTAATGGAGGTTTCTGCCGGAGTGTAGTTGTAGATACTTTGTTTGATGGTAATTCCGTTGCAAATAGCTTTAGCTTAAGCGGGGGAAGGTGGGACACAGTTACCTTTATTGAATGTGAGCATAAAAGGCACGGAAGTTCTGACATTAAGGCAATTGAATTCCCAGGTGGCGAGACAATACTTTTGCGTAATAACATTTTAGCCTCCTCCACCGAAGTTACCGTACAGGCGGCATCCAGTGTTGGGGCTGGAGTTATTTTTAGCTCAGACCATGATGGTGGGCTGGGGGTCACTAAACAGTATCTATCAATGGGGTCTTCCTCTAACACCACTCCAGCTATCGAATCTGATACTGGAACTGTGCGCTCTGGTGGAGGAGCAGTTTCAGGTAAATGTACTCCATCTACAAATATAGGGATAGCTTGGGAATTATCACGAATTCTACTGTTTGAAATCCCCTTATATGCCACTACAGCCTCTAAGAAGTATGAGATATTCTTCCGGCCCACAGCTACAGCAGACTGGACAGCCGACCCCACAGCGGCAGAACTCTGGATAGAGATTGAATACTGGGGCCACGCCACTAATGATTACAGGCGCATTTTGAAGTCCACTGGTGTCATCGACATGAACGGTTCAACTACGTTTACCGCGCTGGACGTAACGGTAGCCCCGGCCCAGGCGGGTGTGGCGTACTTAAGAGGATACTACGCCAAGACCAAGGAGTCAGCTAAGGCCAACACGTTCTTCTGGGACGTGGTGCCGGTGGTGACTTAGATGGCTGACCAGTTTACGGCTAACCAAGTTCAAGGTGTGTTCGGTGAGTTCAAGCCGGTGCTGGACTACGCGACTGTCGTGGTCACGGCCAACAACGCGCAGGGAGTGTTCGGGGAGTTCAAACCAGTCTTAGATGAGGCTGCGACGGCGGGGGTAGCAGCCACTAGTTTAATTTTCCTCCCTCGATACAGAACCAGCGTCTTACTAAGGAGATAATTATGGGCAGAATGTATACAGCAGTCTTTGAATCAGTAGCAGTCTCTGCTCTACAAGACTTCTTTGAAATTACAGGCGCGGCAGACTCCATTACCATCCTTCACAGTTGTGTAATTACCCAAGAGACTGAAGTGGCTGACGCAGCAGAAGAAATGTTAACGGTAGTTATCCAACAGGGCGCTACCACGTCCGGCTCAGGTGGGTCAGGCCCGACTGCCAACCCTATCCTACTTGGTGACGCTGCGTTTGGGGGCGCCATTGAAGTCAATAACACAACCGAGGCCTCCGCGGGTACTATCGTAAACATGTACCGCGAGTCGTTCAACGTACGCGTTGGTTGGTTCTATCGACCAACCCCCGAGGAACGATTAGTTATATCCCCTTCCGCCCGCATGACCATAACCCTCATTAGCACTACCCCCGCCGATGAAATCACCATGAGCGGAACGATTATCATCGAAGAAATCGGTGGATAAATGGCTTACGTCTATCGGAGACCAGCGCGCCGAGTCGCGACGCCCACCCCCTTTGTCTATAGTTTGGCTGCTGTTGCCCCCGCGGGGCCGCCAGTGGGCACCCTCTTACTATTACATGTAGGTACCTAATGGCCGACGTCTCATCCTCCACCACAACTAACCGGAAACTACTCCAAGCCCAACAGAACACTCTCAACGCTCAGTCATCTGACCTCAGTGAAATCATCAAGCTGTTAAACGACCTCATAGCAGCAATTAAGGAGATAACAGACTAATGGCTCAGGCTACCCTATACGGCCCCGATAACCAACCAGTTAATGTAATTGATAACCACCTAGCGGTTCTTGCTGTAATAGAAAGCGAACTAGAACATGCGTCTGAAGAGGGCTCTTTAGCTTTCACATGGAACTTCGCTCAGGCCGACATTGACACAGGCGATACTATCATCATGGTGCAGAATATATCAGACGACCTCATACTCCATATTGATAACATCTGGTTTAGCTCATCTGTTGCTGCTCAATATCAAGTACACGTAACCAACGACGCCACGACTCCAGTCGGCACAGCTATTACAGGTGTATGTCTGAATCGACGGGCCCCCCAGTTGGCTAGTACTCACGCATTAGCTAAGGGCGACGAAACAGCTAACAGTTCACAAGGGCTGATTATTTGGGCTGGTTCCGTTGTAGCGGACGCCACCTTTACCATCCAGTATGGTGGGGCACTCCTCCTTGGCCCCGGTGATGCGATTGCTATTGATGTGGTTGAGGAGCCTGTCGAATCTAACGGCGGTATCACCGGCTACTTTAAGGCGACCTAATGCCACTTGGAACTTGGTTACGTACAGCAGCAGGCAAACGACTTCATATAGAGGAGTTTGCACAGTCACAACATCTTGTAATTGAGCAACATGCGCGGACTCACTCCTTCTTCAAGTCGGTAACTTTTACAGATGCAGGAACTAGTACACTCATAACTCCCGACTCGGCTCACGCCATAGTCCTCACCGACTTTATCATCTCAGCCGAGAAGGTAGCGGCGGGGAAGGTCACTGTTCGGTTCACAGATGGGAGCAATACTGAGGACATAATGACTGCACATACTGTTGACGGCCCAGTTAACCTTGCCTTCTCCCCACAGGGACGTTGGAAGGGCTGGCGCGACGCCCGAATCGACGTAATCGCAGTAGGCTCAAACATTGATGGCACGGTCTCAATCGGGTACTACTTTCTTACCGCAGCCGAATCAATTAAATACGATGACTGGAACCAATTGAGGGGTTAGATGGCTATTGAAATTCCAATGGACGTTGGCTCGGCGAACACGACCGGGCAATTGACCACATCGGTACGGAACGTGAGACTGATTGAGTGGCACGCAAGAGCTGATAATACGGGGACGATAGTCGTTGGCATGTCTGACGTTACGTCGGCCAATGGCCGCGAGCTCTCCCCGGACGAGCGCGTCACGTGGAATTTCACTGAGATGGGCGACGAGTCGACGCCGGGCTACCTTGAGTACAATAAGTTGTATGTTCATATCAATACGGGTGGGGATATCATCGACTATACTGTCTTCTTGGCAAGGGATTAAGACATGGCTGACGAAGTTGTCTCAAGCCAATGTATAAACGCTCAAGACGGCATGTCTGCCAGCCCTTATGTGTGGATAACACAAAATAAGGGGTATTTCTTTCGAGTACGTGGTACTTTCCGTTATACTGATTATTATACAACTACGGATGCAGGAGTAACATGGTCAGGTAGTAGTGGTATCCAAATCTCCGATACAGGTAGCTTCCAAAAGGATACATCAAGTATCAAGGTATGGTATGACCGATGGACTCCTGGTGATACAGGCACTTTAATTTACATCATTTGGTTCGCTGAGTTTGGGGGGTCACAGGCTGGCTTCTTTTTCAAAACACTTGATACAGCCGATAACACCTTATCTGACGAAGTAATTATCAACTTTAATGCACACGACGAGCCGACACAAGAAACTGGTAGTATTACTAAGATGGAAGACGGCACACTCTATGCGTCCATCACGCCCCTAAACACGCACGAAGTTTGGCGTTCGACAGACGCTGGCGCTACGTGGGCACAACTAAGTGCTGACCCGCAAGATGTAACACAAGTTGCGAAACATGATATATTTCCTACAGCTTCTCCAGATAATCGTGATATAGTACGAGTTACACTTGATAGAGTTCTCAATGAATTGTTCATTGATGTCTGGGACGATAGTGTGGGTACATGGACAAAGACGACAATTGGGTCAGCAGGTGATTTTACTAACTTCCTTTACATTCGACAAGGAATATCGAGTACATTTCGACAATCCGACCGGGCCACTCTTGTTTGTGTCCATGAAGATTCTTTCTTTGCTTCTCACGACTTACGCCTATTTGAAGTAATATGGGACGGCTCCACACTAACCATAACCGAGAAAACGCCGATTTACGAGGCGCAAACTTACGGTTTTGGGGTGGCAATCACTGTTAATAATAGCGATGATACGCTCTATGTGTACTATACTGTAGGAAGTGACGAATCTCAATTTATTACCAGAGTTAAATCTACAGATGGTGGAGTTACTTGGGGCGCCCCCGTACAACAAAGTGATGAGACCGTAGATTATGGTGCTATTATAAACACGCCACAGATAGTGGGGAGTGGACGATTACACCCCTTATTTACTCGTGTAAGTGGTGGGGACAAGCGTAACTTCTATCAATTTCTAGGTACTACATCAGGTGAAGGCCCTCCCGATGGCACCGCAGGACCAGGACCACCTGGGCTAACGCTCAACGGTCCAGGCGGGGAAAGTTCTCTACGTGAATTTAATAACCTCCTGATAGATATTGCTCAAGATATACTCGACCCACCCGGACAGACACTTGAGCTTAAAGATAACTCACAAGCACCCCTGGACCTTGGAATCTCAGGCGAGGGGAACATGGTGATAATTACAGATGACAAGTCCTAAGTTCGCGATTAAACAGAATGACACGGCGCCGCTGCTGTCAGTGACAATGGCTGACGCACGTAAACGACCTCGTATTCTGACAGGCGCAACTATAGTCTTTCATATGAGACTGCAATCTGACCAGACCGTTAAAGTTTCGGGCCAGTCAGTCACCATCGACGACGCGTCACTTGGTATCTGTCACTATGCCTGGTCAGCCTCGGACACGGATACGGCAGGAGTCTACGAGGGTGAGTTCCAAGTAACCTACTCAGATGCGACTGTGGAATCCTTCCCGAACAACGACCATATAATCATTACCATTTTGGATGATATAGTTTAATGTCTCGTACCTTTGCACAACTACGTGCCTTAACGATGCAGCAGACTGGATTAACTTATGTTACCGGCACCGCTGACTCGTCCGGCTCAACCACCAATATACTCCGCGCGGACGAACTAACTCGGTACGACGACCGGCGCCTAATTGGGCATCATGTATTGTTAACATCTGGGTCACCGACGTTTAATGAGCTCTATGTTAAGGACTCGTTCCAACTCAACGGTGACCTCCTGTTCCGACCTGAGATAGCCGCTGCCCCGGACAGCCTCACGTTTGAACTCATGCCCTTTTCAGGGACGGACTTCCTTCGGGCGCTACAGGATTCCATTCTCCATCTCTATGACCTTGGGTACCTCCAGCGCACATTCTGGATGTATCTGATGGGCGGGTCGCCAATCTATAACGCTGATTGGGCCTACTGGACGAGTGCAACCGCCGTCGATGGGTGGACAGCTACGGGGACGACCTTAGCTAAGGAGCTCGCCTCGGGGAACCTAGCTATGGGTGAGACCACGGTCTCTTTAACGTCTGCGGCTGGGAACTTGGCACTTGACGCACAGTATCAGCGGTACCTTAACGACTATAAGGGTAGCTCAGTTACCATGTACTGCTGGGTGAAGGCGACCGACGCCACGAACGCCCGCATCGCAATTAACAATGGCAGCGACAACTTCAGCCCGTACCACAGTGGCGACGGCGACTGGGAGCTGCTACACTTTAACTTGTCCACAGATAAATCGGACACCGCACTACAACCCAAGCTAGTTACAGCCACAACTACGACCGCCCAGTTCGGTATGCCCTGGTTTGAGGGACTCGACGGGGTACCGACAATCTACCCATTCGCGCACCAAGTGATGCCTGACGGGCCAACGACCATCCAAATAGCCCACCGTGGCCATGAGGAAAACGAGTTCGGGACTGGTCGAGGGTCTGGCGACCTCCGGCAAATTAACCGAGGCCGCGCCCTGATGAACGCCCAACTTCGCAAACACCACGACGAAAACACGACCACTCAGGTGGGTGTCCTCGACTTCACCGAGTTACGGACACGCCCTATAAATGGACAACTCTTATGGCTGCGCGGGGACGGACCCCTCACCGTCCCCACGTCAGTATTATCAACGGATAACCTTGAGGTCACCCAGAGTGAGAGCCTTCTATTGGCCACGTCGGCAGCGATACGGTTACTGGAGAAGGCTGCATCAGGTGCCCCTTCCGCAACCCGCCGTACTTACGGTCAGCGGATACTAGAGTTACAGACGCAACTGTCCACGTTAATTGGCGGGGCAGGCGAAGCACGCAACGTAGCCGCTTACGGCTTGGGATGGTAGCATGAGTGTAGGCTCTGAGGGACTCTACGATGCAATGTTACAAGACCGAGAGGTCAACCCACAAATTACGCTTGGCCTAGTCCTATCCGAAATTGAGGACAAGGACGGTATCCGTAAGGCGTGGTCAGAGGGGCGCGTCCCGTCTATTCCCCCACGGAGGTCATCTGGGGCGCTCCAGTGGACGCATAAAGACCCGTTAACAGACTTAGTCTTCTCCCAGGACGACTGGGACCAGGGCGCCTTCCGCCCGTACTACCGCGACCAGGACCAACGTTACGCTCAGTCGGATGGTGTGGACCTCCGTTGGGAGGGTGTGGCCGCGTTAGGGAACAAGCTGGGCACCCCGCGTACCTCTGTTCCGAACAAGGCAGGCATCCGGTCGAACTTTCTTCTAGCTAATAATGACTTCGAGGAAGGTGTTACTACTGGTTGGACGTCGACCTCATCGACCCATACGGTAGAGACCTCAGTTGTTCGTACCGGGAACTACTCGGCCAAGCTGGTCGTAGCCCAGTCCACGGCGGCAGGCTCAATCCTCTCGCAGACAATGGGCAACCCGAACCCGTGGAAGTCCCGCGAAGTTAAAGTCATTGCTTACGTTCGCCGGGCAGCGGGGTCTGATGCTGGGGTGTTTCTTCGCGTGAGTGATGGTGTTGGTAATACTGACTCGGCTGCGGTGACCACTGATGCGTGGACGGCGGTCGCGGTGACGCATACGTTTGATGCTAGTGCGACTAACGTTACCATTGACATTCGTCATAACGCGACAACGTCCACCGATGAGCACATCTTTTATGTGGATGACATTCACGTTATCCCGACCGGGGGAGTCAAGACAGTCGCATCCGCGATTGACTTTGCCACGACCACGAACATACCCTATCTGGCCGTGGGCCGCTGCGTAGTTTTCTGGGACGAGGACGACTTCCGTTGGGAGGCTGACTTCATCCATCCCTCTGCCCTTATCACCGACTTAGTATTCTTTGGCAGCAGTAAATATGTCGCCTTCGGTGACAGTGTCACCGGGTCACAGTATTATACTGGAGTAGGCCAAACCTATACCGAATCGGCCATCAACGGCTCGACAAGTCACCAGGATAACCACGCCAACCACTTCACCATCGCCTTGAACGGGTCTAACAACCTCGTTCTATGGAAGTCTGGCCCAACCACCGATGGGGGGGCGGAGACAACCGGCGTCCAGTGGACAACGGACGGGAAGAACTCGGGCACCGGGTGGAACCCTAACACAGCGTTCACCATTGGCCACACGGACGCGAAGGTTAACAACCTTCACAACTACAACTCTGTCCTAGTAATTGCAAAAGAGGATGGGCTCTGGTTGTGGGAGAGTAGACGGGCCGACTTTGTAAACATTACCCAAGAGTGGGAGCAGGCAGCGTCAACTGAAAACGGCGCCGTAGCTGAGACGTGGAATGGCATCTTTTACGTGACCTCGTTGCGGCAAGGCTTCTACGCCATGACCCAGACGAGTATCTTTGACCTGTCGGACATACTACTGGCTCCACGCTTAACCAACTTCGGCGGCAAGATGACAGCTATGGCGGCAGGCCCACGCAACCTTTGGATAGGGTTGGACACACCAACGTCTGACACGACTGAGGGTAAGACCACTGAGTTGGTAACCTTCGCGCGCGTAGACAACGTCGCCCGAATCCACACCATGCACCAGATGAAGATGGGTGCTATTGACGAGCTGATATTTCACACATCTGAACGATTGTGGGTAGTGGGACGTTCCTATAACACGGACAACTCGACTGAATTCTTTTCATCCTTCTGCTGCTTCCAGCCGGACAAGGTCGCGGCGCCCTATGCAGACGTGGCTCCCGCCGCTGGCGGCACCCCAAACGTAAACAATACGGGGTACTTTGAGACCTCTATCTGGAACGGGGGGCTCCCCGAGGAACCGAAGGCGCTCTTGGCTGTGACCATCTGGAGCAACAACCTTGACAGTGAGCACACGATTAAGGTACAGTTTGGTATGGATGGGGAGGCGGCGAACGCGCACGAACTAGGTACGTTTGCGGCGTCGAGTGCTATCCAAACACTCTACTTTAAGAACACGGACGACCCGCAGGCGAACGCAGTCGGGCGCTTTGCCCAGCTACGGTTCACCCTCGACACCGACGACCATACATCCCCGCAACTGTTCGCGTTCGCCCTACATACACAGCTTGCACCGAAACCCATCCGTATCTGGAGCATCCAAGCAACCATCGGGGACAAGAACGTATTACGTACAGGTGTTCCCTATGCGGACGATACCGCTGAACTCATCAGTGTGTTCCGTCAGCTTGAGGCGCAGGAGTTCCCGTTAGTCCTACGTGAGGACTTTGGCCAGTCGCACAATGGGCCGGGTGTCGACGGGGAACAGGTGCATCAGGTGCGCCTCGTGGACTTCCGGCGCAGCCCTATCTCCGACGACGAGTGCGCGAGCGAGAGCTGGCAACTGACACTACAGGAGGTTCCAATAGACGGATAATGATAACAACATATCGAGAAGAATTAGCCTGGGCCGCAGGATTCTTAGATGGTGAAGGTTGGTTTGGTACAATTTGGCATAAACCTCACAAGGCTTACCAACCCACAATTTCAGCTACCCAAACAAGTGTTGAGCCGTTAGCTCGTTTGACTGCGTTGTTTGGTGGGAATGTAAATGGCCCGTATCCTGGTCGAAAAGCTGGACATAAAACTTATTGGTCTTGGAACCTGTACCGATTTGCTTTAATCCAGGCAGCGATTGCAGCCTTATGGGATTTCTTGTCACCCGTAAAACAACAGCAAGCTAAATTAGTATTAACGACAATGAAGGATTATCATGGCCGGTAATCACCAGATGGAGCAGGCCATTAGGGAAGCGACTGAGCAGGTAGCGCGTGAGGGATGGGCGAACGCCGACCAGCGCGCACTAACACTGGCCGGGTTCGGGTACATTGCCCACAAAGTAGAGAGGCCGAACTGGTTACAGGTACGCCCGCTCCTTGGCGGCGCGTTCCTTCTCGGCAGCGCAATCGGGACAGGTATTATGCGTGCTGTCTCGATGGTCACGTAGGATGAAGTGGGCGATGTGCGCCGCACGTACTCCGGCAAGGAAGCCAAGACCGATGAGAGCTATCACACCCATTAGATTTCTACACTAACATCAGACCGGGCCCACCCGTCGGTCACTGGTCGTATCCGTAGTTTGATACCGCCAAGTGCCACGGGGGGCAACATCGCCTTCTCAACATAGGTTCCAGCCGCAAGCCGGGACTTCGGGTCAGTCGACCCTTGCATGTAACCTCTCAGGAATGAGCCGGTACAGGCGAGGGTCTTTGTTTTGTGGCGCAATGTTCCTTCCTTGTCCACGAACAGGTGGTCAATCTTACCAGTGACTAGCTTGTGGTGGTGGCCGGTAAGGTATATGTCAGCGTCAAACCAGGACGCGACCTGTTCAAGTGCGTTCAGTGGAGCGGCAATACGTTTCCCGGCGCCGCTTCCGTGATAGGCGAAGATGTCGGTGGTGACGGGGGAAGTCCATCCGTCTTTGGTATAGTTGATTCGTACAAGGCCTGTATCTCCAAGGAACGGAGCTCCAAGCATTTCCGATAGACGTATGTCTGTTGTATCACCTCCTCCAAAGTCAGTGTAATGGTGCCCTCGGAGCCATCCGAGCCATCGGCCTTGCGTATCCTTAAGGATGTCAAACTGTTCCTCCACGTCATCTTCGGCTTTCTTTAGTAGGGCTATATTCTCGGGCTCGTAAAAGTCTATCGCCCGTAGCTTGGCCCGGTTACTTGGACTGCTCATGTCTACTGCGTCCCCCATATGTATAAAGAACGCGTCATGTTCCAGGCCCCAATCTATATACCGCCTGAACTTATCCGTGTCCGCGGCGGGCACCCCTGTCTGTGTGTCCCCGACGGGCAAAATTAAAACCTCGTCCAATTTTGGTAGGGCGAGGCTTACCTGTGTTTCGATTACGACTTCTGCAAACTCCATTACGTCTCCACAGCATTATATTTTTCGATTTCTTCACGTACAATAACGCGAATATGTTTATCTTGCTCTCGG
>SDBT01004280.1_pt1 | contig 24304 bp, 30 predicted proteins | sample 2277101 | NCBI WGS metagenome assembly SDBT01 (sample SAMN10404973, study PRJNA504765) | marine sediment metagenome | isolation source: marine sediment core GS10_PC15, 103 cmbsf | place: Arctic Ocean: Southern Knipovich Ridge | collected 2010 | reverse complement strand
GTCTGGAGCGTCGGGACGCGGCAAATCACCTCGGCCCAGACGTTCGACCTCACGGGCAGTATCAGCGGATCGGTCGGCAGCGTCACGGGCGCAGTCGGATCGGTCGCAGGGAACGTGGACGGTTCGGTCGGGAGCGTCGTTAGCAAGACTGGCTTCAAGTTGGCCTCTGACGGGCTGGACTCGATTGCCACGACCGCACCGGTCGGCGTCGCCACGACGTTCAGGGAAATGCAGGTCCAAGTTTGGCGACGCTGGTTTAAGAAAACGACACTGACTGCGACGGCGTTGAAAACGTATGCGGACAATGGCACGAGCGTGCTGACAACCGAAGTGGTTTCGGACGACGGGACGATCCAGACAAAGGGCGCAGCCAGCTAGGAATATGAGGCTTTTCGGAAAAGTCGACTCGGGCATTTACCGGCACGACCGGGCCGAGTGGATGACCCCGCCATTCGACCTGAGTATCCGAACCGCCGCCAGTCGGGTGCTGCGGCTGGCGACCGCAACATTCACGGATCTGACGTTGCGGACAAAGACGCATACTGACCTGCAAGTGGCAGCATCCAGTCACGATGACTTGAACATCGCAGATAATCAGGTGAGCGGCTGATGGCAGTGAAAACATACCAACAAGGCGAAACGGTTGTCATCGACGGCGATTCGACGAACCGCGCTGGGGCGGCTACCAGCCCCGACACGTCGATGACGATCACAATCACGGACCCAGCGGCAACGGATCAGGTGACTGCTGCCGCTATGACGAGCGACGGCACCGGAGACTTCCACTACGACTACAACCTTGCGGCCGCTGCGGTTCTTGGCGTATGGACGTATGAGATCGTCAGCACGAACGCGGGCAATGTGACTATTGAACCCGGCCGCTTCAATGTTGTACGGAGGTCGACCTGATGGCTTACGCGAACAGAGGACGATATTCCGTCGAGAGCCTCGCCCTAAATCTGCTGGGTTCTACCAGTCAGTCGCGCAATGCGGTAGGTGCAGCCCCCGACCGGATGCTCGAACTGTCCGCCGAGAGCCTGCGCTTCATCTGGGAGGTTGAGGACTGGTATTGGCAACGTGTCATCGGTTCGCTGGCGGTCAGCAATGGGGATACCGAAGAGGCGATGCCCGACAACTTCCGCAAGATCGACTCCAAGTGGATAGCCGACAAGAACGAGTCCGGAACCGGCTTGGTATTCACGAACAGCCCCGCCCTTTGGAAAGAGGTTTGGTCTCAGTACGAAACCGATGAAGACGGCGAACCCCGAATCGCCTGTCTCATTCAGGACACGTCTGAGGCGGATTTTATGAAGTGGAAGGCGATGCTCGCGCCGACAGCGGATCAGGCCTACACCTACCCCTACGTCTATCTCGTGACGTGTCCCATCGACTTGGATTCTGCGGGTACGGGGTACAAGGGCGAGGGCGAAGTCATTCAGATGCCCGGCCCGTTCCATCGAGGCTGGCGGCTGCATGGAAGATGGCAGGTTCTCATGGAGTACGGCCCGCGGGACAAAGTGGCCGGCGCCAAGAAGGCGTATCAGGACTGGCTTATGGACGCACTGAGGGAACACAAAGAGCGAATGACCGATCCTATCGGCCCGGCGATTGACGGGTACGGCGATTGGTCCGATCAGAATATCATCGGCACCTGGGATGACGCCAGAAGGATCAGGGGGCGAGTGGCAAGGTAATGGCAGAGAGGCGCACGAAATTACGCGGGCTCAACACTGAACTCAGCCCCAACAGGCTGCCGAGCGGAACCGCTGACGTTGCGCTGAACGTGACGCTCAGGAACGGGGACTTGCAGAAGCGCGCCGGGTTTGCCGTACTCGAAGACGATGTGAAGCAGGATGGGGGGTCGGGTATCCTGAATATGTACGTCGCGCGCTTTGCCGACGGAGACGTGTATGTCATCTGCAAGATCGGCGCGACCCTGTATCAGCGACGGGTCCACAACGCCGGCGGGGCGGCCTCGACCGACTTCTCGGCTATCAGTGGCGGACAGACTCACAGTTCGACCTCCCGAGGCTGGTGGTACTTCTGGGACGATGCGGTTTTCTTCTCCGACAGCGTGGGTGGGACGAAGTGGAATCCTGGGCGAAACTCTGGTGTGGCGTACAAAGCCGGACTTCCACGTCCGACGACCGGCCCTACCCCGGCCCAAGCAAAGGGCGGAGAAAAGGACGGCTTCTACCGCACCTACGTCGCCTACCGCCTCGACCGAACACACGAAGAGGGTGTCGTCAGCGGCCCGAACGCTACGGCGGTTCAATGCGAACTCAACGACCCTGATGATTTTAGCGGGCTGACGATTACCAACTGGTCCACGATCAAAGCTGCGCAGTCTGCATGGGAGTGGGACAACGCGGTCTTCTACACGACCAAGGGCGATACGGACTACACGGACAAGGGCGCCGGGTTTGAGATCGTCTCGCACATCGCCTACGAAGACGCTGTGGTGCTCAAGACTCAAACTGCCAACGCTGGACTGAACAAAGCCGATTCTGTTCTCAGGATGCGGAAGCGGTTCGACAACGCCGGCGGGGAACCTCCGGGCGCTTCGGCGGGCTGTTACGACGGTGAGACGGCGGTGTACGGCGGAACGGTCGAGCCGGGCGTTGCGGCCTCTGGTTCCACGAACGACGGTGGCGATACGAATAACGACCTCACGTTCACAGCGGTCACTGCTGGCATCGGAGGCAACTCGATCAGCGTGACTTACGCCACCGGCGAGACTGCGGGACTTGAGACCGTTGCTGTCACCGGAACCGCGATAGTGGTCGGCATCCAAGGGGGCGGCAGTACAGCGGCGCAGGTCGAAACGGCATTAGAAGCAAGCGCTGCCGCTGCAGCCTTGATTTCTGTCGCCAACAAGGCGGGCAACAGCGGAGCTGGCGTCGTGGCTGATGCAATTACTGTCACGCTCTCGGGCGGAACGGACGTGGGCGGTACGGCCTCTGCGGCCGTCATCCGCTACTCCATCCCCAACAAGCCCACGATGGTCCCTCAGAGGGTCATGTACCGCGTCAGCGGGGACGCTACAGAGATCGACCCCGATCCGTGGACCGGCGAAATCGTCTCCGGCATCGACGGGAAGGTCCATTCGTTCGCTGCGGGCGCGGGGGTCATCGCGGCTTTTGCGCCGACAGCCTGCTACCTGCTGGACAAGGGTAACGACGGGAGGCTCTGGCCGCGGCTGTTGAACGACGCGGTAGGTGCCGTCGCCCAAGCGGCTACGGTAGGAACCCCGCGCGGAATCCATGCCCTCGGTTACTCGTCATGGTTGCGGATCGGCGGGAATGGTTGGGAAGACCTGGCGGCCAGTCGAATCCAGGCAACCTTGGAAGCCATCCCTGTCGCGCAGCAAGCCGACGCCGTTGCAGGTTACTACGCCTATGAAGACGAAGTCTGGATGGCGGTGACCAAAACAGGGGGTACGGTCGCCCAGCAGATCATCATCTACAACCAGACCGAAAACGAGTTCTGGATATTCCAGCCCGCGAACCTGAGCACGGCTGGTATCACGGCCATGTACGAACTGGCCATGCCGAACGCTACCCCGACGATGCTGGTAGCGACGGATGACGGGCAGATTCTTCAGTACCCGAGCGGGACGGCCGATGGGAGTACGGACTTCGCTGCCCAGTGGAGAGGGTACTTCAATCAGGAACGGGCTCAGCACGATTGGCAGTTGCAGCGATTGGCAGTTCATTGCGGGTCGAACTGCGCCACCAATCTCACTGTGGGCTTGCGGTCGATGAAAACCGGCAGTCAGACAGTGGATCAGGGCGAGCATGTGCTGAACGAGAATAACGATGTCGAATACTTCTCTTTCGATCATGGCATCGCGAACTTCTTCCAGATAGAGTTCAAGTCAGACAATACGGTAGCAGCACAGTGGACGGTCCACGACTTGCACCTGAGTCTGGACAAGCAATAAACGGGTATCCGGGCAGCCCTTGAAATGCCCGCGAGTTAAGGCTTGCTGAAAGGACCGGCGACCGCAGCGTCGAAGCCGACTTTATTGCGATGAAGGAGTTACACCATGGCTGTTCCGACGACTCCGCAACTACGTAAGCTGCAGCACATGGGTGCCGGGTTCGGCATCAGCACGTTCGACCAGTTGCTGTCACAACTCGACTTGGCCAGCGGCACGTACCGTGGCCCGATCGCCCTGGACGACATCACGGATACCTTTACCCAGGGCTCGCAGGCGAACACGGCCGGCAGCGGCATCGCCATTTCGTCCAGCGTGACCGGCGCGCTCAAATCGTTTTCGGACGATGCCGGGGCCTCGATTGCATCCAGCGTCCGCGGCATGCAGAGCCGGTTCCTGCTGACGGTCGATCAGGATGGCGGCACGATCCGCGCGCTTCAGGGCCAGTTGAAGGTCCTCGATGGCGTCGATTTCAGCACCGGCGTCTACACGGCCGTCCAAGGCTACGTCGAGTTGGCCGGCGACCATTCGGTCGAGTCGGCCGGCAACTTCTCCTGTTTCGACGCCAGCCTGGAGATCGCCGCGGGCAAGACGCTGACCGTCGACTCGGGCGCGTTCGCCGCCGGCCTGAAGGTCGAGACGACCGGCACGGGCTCAATCACGAACAACGGCACGTGCGCCGGAATCCTGATCAAGAACGCGAGCGGAGCCCCCAACTGGCCGGTCGCCATCCAGATCAACGGCGGCTTCGAGCGCGGCATCGACTTCGGGAGCGCGACGGTCGGGACGACCACCGACGGCGTTCTCATGCGGGCCGGCACGGGTATTGGCACCAGCGGCCTGGCCTTCGCGACCGCCGGACAGCGGGCGTTCGCACTCTACCTGCGATGCACCGCGACCTCCGGCACGTTCATCGGCATGCGGCTGCGGTCGATCGCCGATCCGGCGAGCGGGACGGCCAACATCGACAACTTCCTCTGCCAGGCGTCGGTGATCGCGAGCAAGAACGCGAACGTGGTCAACAGCGGCTTCTTCGAGCTCGTGACCAAGGGCACGAACGTTGTCGATACCGGACGTTGCCTGCTGACGAACGTCGACAGCGCCGCGAGCGTGACCTACACGACCGCCCTGATCAACACGCACCTGCGGACCCACACCCGCGGCGACGAGACGATGAGCGGCGTGGACGAGATGCTGCGGATCGAGAACGAGGCAGTCGGCGGAAACGGTCGCCAGATGGACTCGTTCATCCGCTGCATGGAAGCCGGTATGAGCGGCGGGATCAAGGCGGCCGCCTACCTGATCGACGCCGGGACCGGAACGTCTCTGCTGGGCACGGCCCTCATGCGGCTGCCGGACGACGGAACGATCATTGCCGATGCGGGTACGACCGGCAACGGCTCCCATGCGGGCTGGATCACGGTCGTTGTCGGAAGTGCCACGAAGTACATCCGGCTTCACGAAGCAAGCTGATAGATCGACATAGGGAGTCTCGACATGGGCAGCATGAACTTTGTGCGACACTCTTTGCCAGTCAGCGAGAAGATTCAGGCTGAGGAAGCTGGCATCGTGATCCCGGCCGGGCAGTCGCTCAAGATCGAAACAACGCCGGACGGCGCGGAAATCGCGAATGAGGTCGTGCCGGATGGCAAGAAGTGGACCGTCACGGTCAGCGTCAGCATCGACGAGACGGACGCCTAAAAACTGAAACGGCTTGGGGGCGAGCCTGAATCGCCCCATCGGACGGCCGGGATGTTCTCGGCCGCGAAAGGACACCGTATCGAAAGGACGTGACATGAAGCTGAATCTGACAACTGTGCTGACTGGCTTGGACGGCAAGGTGTTGCCTCTTGAGGACCAGACTCGCTCGCTGCTGAGTCAAATCAAGGGGCTGGTCGTCCAGGGTGATACGCAAGGTGCTATCGACGCGGCCGACGCTATCCTGGCCAAGACGGAGCCGCTGACGATCCGCACTGTCATCGGCAACGCGCTGATGCAGCAGGTCGACGGTGACGCGAATGACACTGGCGAAGTGAAGGTCAAGCGATGGCAGCTGGCCCAGAAGGTCTACGGACCCGACGAGATCGAGCTGACCGCCGAAGATGTGACGATGGCGAAGGACCGGATCGGGAAGATGTACGGCGCGATCGTCGTCGGCCCGGCCTTCTCCCTGTTGGATCCCGCGTCGGTTGGCGCGGAGACAGAGTAACACGTCCGCCGGGTCGCGGTGCTTGTCCTTTCGACCGCGGCCTTGGCGGGCACCTAAGCTGTCCGCCCTGGCGTCGGGCTAGTACGTCCCTTGGCCCGGCGCTTTGGGCGGGCGAAAGGAAGAATATGCCATTGCCAGAACCGAAACACGGCGAGAGCATGCGGGCCTACACGGCGCGCTGCATGGGAAACGAGACAATGAAGCGCGACTACCCGAAACCAAAGCAAAGGCTGGCGGTGGCCCACGCGAAGTATCGCAAGAAGAAGGGCAATCCGCACAACAGCGCGAAGTACTGAGGAGAGTGATATGGGCAAGCACATGACAGAAACGATGACGAGTAAGGTGGTCACCACAGCCGGCACGGCTGTAGCCCTGAGTGCAGTCGACCTCTGGGTCGACATACTCGAAATGCAGGCCAAAAAGGTCGGCGGCGACAACACGGGCAATATCTTCCGTGGCGACTCCACGCTCGACCAAGGCGTGAAAGAGGGCATAGAGTTGATACCGGGCGCTGTGTGGAATTGGGAAGGCAACAGAAACCCAGAGCAGACCATCAACCTGGCCGCCGTCTTCATCGACGGCGACGTCAGCGGGGATGGGGTCGTTTTCAGCTACTGGCAGATAACGGGAGACTAGACATGGCACTATCAGACCCCACGGGACTTGGCGGGTGCTACCTCACGGCAGAGACCGGGACGGACAACGCGGACGGGTCGGGCGTTTTCAAGTGGCAACTTCGGGATGCCGCCGGGCGGGCGATTGCGCGACAGGCAATTGTGACTACCTGGTATATGCAGGCTCTCAGCAATACAGTACCCGCGACTGCAACCGGCGACTTCAGTCCAACGGGAGCGAATGCCAATTTGAAAACGGAGGTTGCCGCTGACCAAGAGTATATCGCCATCACGGATGCCACTGGCCTTCTCCAGATGGATGTCGTCTCTGGTGACGGCGCTCTCTACGCCTACGCCCACCCCGGCAACGGTAATGGTGCTATCGCGACCGTCACGGTGACCGGAACATAGAACACGCCGCAGGGAGATGGTAATGAGTAAGGCAGGCGCACCGAAAAACGGGACAATGTGGGCATGGATACGATTCGCCATCCTGGCGTTTGGGCTTGGCGCGGCGTGGGCGACCGTGCGGGGGGACGTTTCCGGCAGCGTGAAGGATATCCGCGAGATCAAGGCCTGTCACGCGAAGCATCTCGAGGAGTCGAGGGCGGTGTACGACGACGTCCGTGACGGCCTACACAAACTCGATAAGGATGTGGCCTTGCTCGGGCAGAAGCTCGACGACCACCTCGCAAGACGGGACAGCACAATGAAAGGGACGAAACCATGAAAACTGTACTGATCGTGCTGGCGATGCTGGTTGTGCTCAGTATCGCCGGGTGCATGTGGCTGGAGTACGACGACAGCTTGGGCAACGAGCGGAATCTCGTGATTCCGTCGGGATGGACCACCTACGAGGCGGTCATCAACACGGGCGACGGCCCAAAGAAGGTCGTGGTCGCCCAGGATGAGTTTGGCAAGTGCTGGTACGCCGACGACAACGGCGAGTTCCAGCCCGTGCAGGGAGATCTGAAATGAGCGGTAAGACAATCGCCATCGTCTCCCTCGCCTGCGCCCTCGCCTTGGTCATTGGGATCGGCATCGGCCGCCCGCCCCAGACGGAGATGGAGTTCAAGATGTCTGGCGATCCGACCGTCGAGTCGCTGCGGCCGATCAGCCACGATGAAGCGAAGAAGATATACACCCGCGAATACCCCTCCAGAAAGCTGCGGGTGTTCAGCCTGTTCGACTCGTGGTCATGGCGAAATGATCCGGTCGATGCGGTCAAGGGCATGCGAGGCATGAGCGGCGAAGAAGGCGAGATCGGCGGGTTTGAGCAGTCGATCAAGAAGCGGCTGACCGTCCCCATCCTAATCGGAGTGGCCGGCGGGATACTCGTCTTCGGCGGCGTCCTCATCGGCTGGCTTGGCAAGGACCTGCCCGGCGCGATGAAGGTCGGCGGCGTCGGCGTCTGTCTACTGATCGCGGCCGTAGCGTTCGAGGCGTATCCGGGCGCGGCCTTGGCCATCGTGCTGGTCGCAGCCATCGCCGGGCTGGCCTACGTGGCGACTTCGACCAAGGCCGGCCGGTCACTGTTGGAAAAACTCGGAGTCAAGCAGCAGGCCCTCGACGACGTGGTCGGGGCTATCGAGATGGTTGACCTAGCCCGCGAGCAGGCTGGCCACGCCGCTGATGGCAGCGAGGTCAAGGCAGTCAAAGATATGGTCGCCAAGAAGTCGGCGGCCAACGGCGGGACGACGAGCGCCGAGGTTAAGGCGATCGTCGGATGACAGAGGGCCGTGTATGCCCGACGAAAAGTGGAATTCGCTGGTGAACAGCGTCCTGTCGAACCTGGAGCCGGTGGACGAGCGCAGAGACGCGCTTCGCGACCGGCTCCGGGCTGACGGCACGCTCGGGCAACTGTATTCCGAGTATAAGTGCGGTGGCGACATGACGGAAATTGGACGCAGGATCCGCCGGCTGGCGGAGAAAGCGAGAAGTTGAGATGAGCGCGATAGGACGACAGGTATACGGGACAAAGAAACGCAAGAAGCCTGATCCGGCTGCCGAGCGCCGCGCCGAAACGGCAAGGGAACGGAGGTTCCGCGCTGACGCGATAAAGTACGGCACGCGGCAACGACAGGCCGAAAGCGCGGCCGCGGCGAAACGTGTGGCGTCGGAGTCTGCGCTCGACCGCCAGTCCCGACTCGATGCCGCCGCGATGTCAAGGGGCATGGTGGTTCGTAAGGGTGCTGGGGCGGCCAAGCGCGGACCCGGCCCCGGCCCAGCTTCGGAAGCTGTGCGCGCTGGCCGCATGACCCGCGCCGACGAAGTCTACTACAAGGGTCTCGGAATCCGTGTCGGAACCCCTCAAGAGCAGCAGGATCGCACCAACTTCCGCAAGAAGATGGAAATGCGCAGGCAACAGACTCTCCTGAAGCCGAAACCGGTCGGCACCATCAAGTACACGGGCCCCGGCGGCGAGAAGTATTCCGGCCCCGGCCCCGGCATGGCCCAGACTCCCGAACAGGCCCAGCAGTACGCGAATATCATGGGCGGGGCACAAAAGCGGACCGCCGACTTCATGCGGAAAGAGTCGAGAATCCCGGCCCGTGGCCCCGGCCGACGTGCGGCAACCGGTGGGCATCGCCCGACGGTCACGGACCTGCTTGGCCCGCCCAGCGGCGGGACTGACCGAGAGAAGTTCCTCGCCGGCCGTGGCTATTCGGCGGGCGAGATCGGCGGGTTCAAGGCCGATCCTGGGATGGCTGCCCAGCGTGGTGTCGCTCGAGACGAGCGGCTGATCCGTGGCGCCGCTGGTATCGCGGCTGGCTCCGGCGCGCTCGACCCGGCACGACAGGTCGAGATGGAGCGCATGGCGAGAGGCGGCCCGGCGGGGTTGCCCGGTGCCGTCGCGCAGCCCGTGGCCATTCCGACGGCTCCCCCGCAGCCCGTCCAGCCTCAGCCCGCGGCTATTCCCCCGCAGGTCGCGGCCGCGCCGGCGAATCAGTACATGGACCCGCAGGCCATCGCCGACACGCTGGCCGAGATGGGCATCGTCGAGCAGGGCATCGAGACGGGCATAATCCCCGGCCAGGACGCGGCGTACAGGAGCAATCCACAGTACAACGCGCTCCAGACCGAACTTACGCGGCTCCTGAACGCTCGTGCGGCACAGACCCCGGCGGCTGTCATGGAATCTCCGCTCGCCCGCATGGCCAGGGGACTGCCGGCCGAGGGTCCGCCCCAGCCTGTCGGCCCGGACTACGCACAGCAGATTCAGCAGGTCGAGGCCCAGTTGCAGGCCATGAGGGCGGCGACAGGGGCTACCGAGACCCAGATGCGACCGACCGTCCCGATCGACATCGGCGGCCAGCAGTTCGATATCGCCAATCGGTACGCCGGGATCGCCCCGAACGTCCAGACCCAGATCGAGGAATCGCGACGCCAGATGATCGCCGGCGGCCAGATGAGCCCGCAGGCCCAATACTTCCGGGATACGAATCAGCGACTGGCCCGCGCCGGACTCCCGTTGATCACACAGGCCCCGGCCGGAAGTATCGGGGCGATGAGCGATCCGCAGATTGCCGAACGACAGGCGTACCTATCCGCACAGGAACAGGCTTTGACGCCTCCACCTCCGGCCCCTGGGGCAGACTTGGCTGGCGGTGGGCGGTATCAACGGATACCCCCCAGCCCGCTCGAGCAGAGCCAACTCCAATCAGCAGAGCTGCAGCGTGAACTAACCCGGAAGCAGATAAGCCAAATGGACCAACCCGGCAGTCCGGAATACGCTGCCGCCGCGGAAGACATTCAACGCAGGTACACGGATGTTTCAGGCAAGCACCCAGGCCGGATGCACATGTACGGAGACTCAGACATACGCCGCATTCAGGACCTACATGACAGCCTGCAAGCAATGTTGCGAGATGAGACGAACCCGAAGCAAGCTGCAAGATTCATCAAGGGATCGGCACTCTGGACTGAACTGGGCGATGTTGAGGACCAGGAGACTGCATACGCAGCCCAGTCGCCAACGTGGTCGGCTGGAAGGTGGTTCGAGAAAATCGCCGGCGAAGACAAAGACAAGGCTCGCTACTACACGATTAATAGCCAGATCCGAGACATGATAAATCGGTACGCCGGTGCCTCCGGCCAGGCCGCACAACCAGCGCCAGCCCCGGCACCGTAACAAGGTAGAGCGATGGCCAGAGTACGGAAATTACTGGTCGGCGGATTAGCCCCGTTGGCGCCACTGACTCCGCTTGGGGCCGATAGGCGGAAGAAGAAGGACAAGGCGCCACGCCCGGACTACTCCATCGACCTCAAGAAGGATCGCCGCAAGCGCAAACGGGTCAGTATCGAGGAATTGACTCATCGCGGTGCCGAGGTGCTGAAAGAGCGGGCGCCGGATCTGCCGAAGACCGACAAGAAGTCCATGTTCGTGAAGGTCATGGACGTTCTGGATTTGCCCCGGAACGCGATTGCCAACGCGATTGCCACGGCGGCCGGCGTCGACCGGAGCAAGATGAAGAAGGGGGCGGTGCTTCCCAAGGTCTGGATGAGTAGCGTCCTCGAGAAGGCGGGCATGAAGAAGGGCGCCGCCCGTTCCATCCTCGGATTCGTCGGCGACGTCGCGATCGACCCCCTCACCTACTTCGGCCTCGGCGGCACGACCGGCGTGAAGGTTGCCCGCCACCTGCCGCGGGTCATCGGGCCTGCCGCCAGGGCCCTGAAGGCTGCCAGCCGGTCCGGTCGGGCCACTGGGGCTATCGCCAAGGCCATCGGGACTAAACGGGCGGCTCAGTTCGGCCGCATGTTCCAGCGGGTTGCGAAAGCCAAAGGTGCAAAGGCCGCGCGGCAACTGGCAACCCGTCGTCTCAATCGACTCTTGGCCGGTGGCGCTGCTCGCGGCCGCAAGGAAGCCCTGAAGCTCTTCGCCCAGCACGGCGAGAAGGGCCGAACGCTGTTCCGCGCCCCGTTCGCGGCCAAGGGCATCGGCCGCATCCCATTCGGGGCCAAGGCCCGTCGCTATGCCGCTGTGGCGGCCGATATCGCCGATAAGGGCGGGCGGGTCGCGAAGTTCGCGAAAGTGTCCCAGACGGCTCGTAAGGCAGCCCTAGTGGCCTCTGCGGCTACCAAGGCCGAGCAGGCGTTGGACGAATCGTGGAAAGCGGCCAAGGTCAACGCCGAAAAGGCCAAGGGGCATCTCGCTGTCCTGAAGGCAAGGCGGTCTGTTTTCGCCAAGGCTGAGGCGAGCGCCAAGGCCAAGGGTATCTCGATTCCCAAGAGTGTTCGTCGGCCTGTGCCGACCAGCGAACTGCGGAAGGCTGAATTCGGACTGCGCGAGGCCAACCGGATTGTGAAGCAGTACGAGCGGCGAATTGCCGCCGCAAAGTCGGTCGTCGACCTTGGTGCGAAGTTCGAGGTGACGCCGGGCGGGGCCGAGGCGCTCCTGCGTGCGGCGGGACGCCCGCCGGCAGAGCATGTTCGGGTGGCGCGGCGGCTCCGCAAAGAGGCTGGCCAGGCCGTGGCCGGGGTGAAGAAGGTGACGCCGCGCGTCCGCGAACTGACCCCGGCCCAGCAGCAGTTCCAGACGCCGGTGAGGCTGGCCGAGGTGGAACTGAAGGCTGCGCAGGCCGGCAGGAAGGGTACGCAGGCGGCGAGGAAGGTGGCCCAGGCAGAGGCGGTGGATACTGCCGCCGCAGCCCTGAAGGCCAGAGACGTTCGCGTTGCCCTCCGTTCCTCACCCGAAGCCCCTGGCGTCGTCCGCGAAGCTACCCGCGCCACGATCGGCCAGCGACTGCTGCGAAAGGTGCCCGGTATTGGCCCGACGATCCAGCGGGCCAAGCAGGCCCTGCTCGGGCCCGGCACGTCCCCCATGCAGCAGCAGATGGTCGGCGGGGTCCAGCGAATAACCCGAATGTCGCCGGTCATGGGTCGGCAGGCCATCGCGAACTTCACGGCCAAGGTCGAGCCGATTGTCGCGCGATTAGCGGCCAAGGCTCCGGCAGCCAAGCAGAAATCGACGGCCGAGGCGATTCGCCGACTGCTGTTCAATCTCGCCGAGGCCGGACCCGGCGGAGAGATTGCGGCTCAAGCCCTTGCCGGCGACCCGATCAAACGCCACTTCAAGTACGCGACCCGCCAGGGACTGGCGTCCGATACCGAGGTCAAGGCCCTGCTGGACGAGTTCTTCGGGGCGATGCAGAAGGCGCACGCGGCCAAGAAGGCGGCGGGGTTCCAGGTCGGCAAGATCAGCTACGCACTGAGAGCAGCCTTCACACCTGAAGGCGTCAAGCGAGTCGAGATGGCCAAGGCGGCCGGAAGTATCAAGCCGGGATTCGGCGAGGCCGGTGCGGCGCTCCAGAAGGGGCGATGGGAACTCTTCGACATGCCCGCCGGCCCGCAGAAGAAGCTGATGACGACGGCCGCCGACCACGCCGAGAAGCTCAAGGCCATCAAGGCGGCCGGCGGCAAGAAGGTCGGCGAGGCACCCATCAGCCGCGCCCAGTGGAATCGGTGGGCAAAGCGGCCTGAAACCACGCCCCTGGCATTCGGATCGGAAAAGGCCGGCGGGCCCAGCATCGAGGGCGGAATCTTCAAGGAGAGCCTGCCGGAGGCGGCTGGCGCGCAGGCGCGGGCGACCGAAGAGGCGCTTGGCGCCGCCGAACTCAGGGATCTCGTTCGTCCGTGGAGTATCGAAAAGCCGAGCGCTGTCGCCGAGCGGGCTGGGCTCGCCGCGCACATGGCGTTCGTCAAGCAGCCGAGCGGCGGAAACCCGATGTCCGTGCTGAAGGGCAGCGGGCTATTCGACCGGAAGTACCCGGTGCAGATTGCGAACATGATTGATGAAGCGACGACCATGTTCGATTCGCCGGAAGCGATAAGCAAGATCATGGGCGCGAGTGACCGCGTGCTTGGGGTGTGGAAGAGCTTCGCGCTCTACTCCCCCGCCTACGTCATCCGGAACATGGTGGAGAAGCCGATCGGCATCATCCTGGCCGGCGGCGATCCGCTGCTGGCGACGAAGCACGCCTTCTCGGGTCCCGCCCGGATGCTACGCAAGGCCTTGGTCGCGAACAACCCACAACTAGTGGCCGGGCAGGTCTTCAACTTCGGTGGGCGGGCGTTCAGGGGCGAGGACATCTTCCAGATGGCCCGCCGGTTCCATGCCGTCGGTGCGGGCCGGACGGCCATTGAGATGCCGGCCCGGTTCGGTGCGGGTGCCGGGGCCGGCGCCATCGCCGCCGCGGCCAAGGGCGGACGGGGTATCCATCAGGGCGTGTTCAAGCTGAACACATGGTTCGAGGATCACCAGAAGCTCGGGGCGTGGTTCTCGTTCCTCGACCAAGGTCTCGACCCCGAGGATGCGTTCATGCGGACGCTTCTGGCCGCGCCGGACATGGCGGACCTGCCCCAGTGGACGCAGAAGAATCTGACACGGCTGTTCCCCTGGGCAAGATGGCGTCTCAAGAACGGCAGCCGGATGATCGGCCGGATCCTCCCGCAGAACCCGGCATTCTTCGCCAACCTGCAGCGCTACCCGAATCTGCTGGAGGGCGTGACTGTCCAAGATACCGTCCCCGAGGAATTGCGTCCTCAGTGGATGCGGGACGGCGCGTTCGCCCAATTCATGGGCTCCAAGGAAGGCGGACTGGCCTTTGGCCTGCAGTCGTGGCTGCCGGTCCAAGAGGCGATTATGGCGGCCGGAGCGGTCGTGGATCCGGGCGAGGCTGTCCGGCAGGTCGTCGGAGAGGTCCGCCCGGAACTCAAGGCGGGCATTGAGGCGGCAACCGGCCAGAGCATCTTCCGGCAGCAGTCGCTTCAAACTGTGGCGCAGGCGGGCGGATTGCGGCGGGCCATCCCGAAGGCACTGATGGGTCAATCCCGAACCGCGCTGGATTCCGCGCTGGCCCTGCGGCCCCTGCGAGAGTACGGCCCGGGCGGGCGGGTCGCGGCCATGCCGACGACGGGGCGAAAGATTGCTCGCGCCCTGATCGGCGGTGCTGTCCAGCCGCTTGATTATCAGAAGTCCCTCACCAGCAAGTATTACGAGCTCCGCAACCTGCAGGCGAACTTGCAGGCACAGTACAAGCGAGCGGACGCCCAGGGCGAAACAGTTCGCGCCGCAGGCCTGCTGAAGGAGTGGCTTGCCGTCGTTCGCCAGATGGCCGCCTACAAGTTCCCGCTGGCCCGCGGCACCGAGCAGATGCTCGAGGGCGCTGGCGTTCCTCGTCCGGGGCCCCCGTGACCAATTCCCCCATCCAACCCGACGACCTTGAGAACGACGCGTACGACCCCAAGGACCGAGAGCAAACGATCACAACTGGGGGCGAGCGTGAGCCACGCGAGCCGGAGCCGCTCCCGGAACCGATCCGCCGCACCACGCGCCCAGAGGGCTCGCGGTGGATTGCCGGCGCCGGTCGCGACGGCCCCAAGCTGGAGTTGCCCGTCGATGGCCTGTCGCCGACCGATCAAGAGATCCCGTCCAGCGCCGTTGTCGGCCCGATGGATGGGTGGCTGGGTCGAGTCGATGAGGTGGCCGGTGCGGCAGTGCATGTGCGCCGTGTCGGGGTCGAGTATCAGACGAACAACGAGCCCGCCGGACATCGGACATCGCTCCCCCATGGAAATCTCACGCCGACGACCGTGAAGGCGTGGCCCTGGCCTGCGCGTCACGACCAAGCTGGGTATATTGCCGCCGCTGATGACATTGTGTTGGTCATTGCCGGCCGAGACGGAAAGCATTGGTATCTGTCCGACGACCTCCCGTTCCCGGCGATGGTCATTGCCGACGGCGGTTCGACCGATGAGGACAACGCGGGTGGCGCCGGCCTGCTCCACCTGAAGGTCCGGCGGCTGGCGATGAGTGGGGATCCGTCCGGGGCCGTCCCGACGCTCGGGGCCCTGCAGACTGCCGCCAGTGCCAACGTCGAGATCGACTTCGTCAAGGTCATGGCCGCGACGAACACCCACCACGGCTATCGGTGCGGGAACCTCGTGTGGGTCCAGCGTCGGGGCCTGTACTACTACGCGGTGGCCGCCACGGAGACGTTCACCGGCTATCTGGTGGACGCGGGCAAGGCGGGCGAGGCCGACCATGTGGATTCGGTGTACCACGTCAGAGAGTACGACAGCACGATCGCCTATTCGACTGACGAGTGGTCGGCTGCCGACGCCAACCGGACGCTGACGGCCCCGAATTCTGCCGGCGGCAGGTTCGGTCGGTGGGTGTCGGCCCAGAACGTCGCCGAATGGCCGTCGGGGACCCACCTGCTGAACGTCGTCGCCGATCCGGGCGATACGGCGGCGGTGCCCGCTGGTGCGATCCGCGTGACCGTCTCGATGTACGCCGACCCGGTGACGTCAGAGGTCGGCTACGTGTTCTACCACAAGCCGCTGCGGGTGATCGGGGGGGCGACGACGGTCGATGAAGTGACGTCCATGACGTTCGTCGCCACGAACGATGCGACCGTGACGGTCACTGACGATGGGAATGGGGCGCTGACGGTGACGATCGACGCCGACGCCGTGGCCCATAATCTGCTCGGGACCAAGCACACGGACACGGTGGTCACCAATCCTGCCGAGGGGGATCTTGTACTTTCCAACACGACGCCCAAGTGGGACGTGCTGCCAATTAGGGCTTCGGATGAGGTTCTGACCTCTGAGGACGGGACGGCCGTGTGGCAGGCGATTCCGTTCGTGGGGAATACCGGTATCGACGTCCAGGCCGACAAATGGGTTGACGCCAACGCGGACGGAACCTACACGCTCAGCACCGCGGACTGGAGGGGGCGGGAGTACATCGGGGCGATGACTCAGTCATTCGGGGGCACCACGCCGCCGGCGTGGGATGATGTCGGGAGTACGGGCACGAGCGTCACAGGATACATCCCCAACGGCGGCGGTTCCGACTTCGAGATCGTTTCGTTCGGCGACGGGAGCGGCAATTTTATCGTCGTCCTGGTGGACAACGCCGACGGGCACCTGGAGCTGGTCCGGCAGTCTGGATGGACCTCTGGCCGAACGCAGGTGGTGGTCAAGATATTCGCAGGGGTGCAGAAGGCCGACAACACGCCCGATATCAGTTCTCCGGACCCGTAGGCTTCGCCATAGCGGTCCCCATGCGGATCTTCCCCAGCGAGTAGGCGAAGGCCACGACGTCGCCGTCGCGAACCTGCATCCGGAGATACTTCTGTTTCGCCCCCACCTTGCAGAATCGTCTCTCGACCTCCGGCACGAGCGCCTTGAAGAACGCCTCGGCCCTCTTCTGGCTGTCTTCTTTCTCGGCCCCGAACAGTCGCCCGTCCTCGCTCTGGATCTTCACCCGGACGTGCAGGTGTCCGGGGCTCGGCGTGCCGATCATCTCCAGCACCTGCAGGCCGCCGACCGCGACGACCTCGTACTTGTAGTTCTGGCTCAGGCAATGGACCTCGATCTGGAGCATCGACTTCGGGCGGTGGGCCTGGCGAATCCTGGCGCGGTCGATCCACGGATACTTCCACCGACGCCCCGCGGCATAGGCTCCGACGACGACGGCCAGGATGGTCACGGCGATTACGAGTCGTTTCATGGTCAGCCCTTTCTGATGTCCTAAAGCCTAACGCGCGGGTGTTCTGATCGGGCCCAATTTTCCCAGGTGATTTTGTCTTTTTGGAATCTACGGGGCGATATGCCAAAAAGAAATCTTCAAATCTCCACATTAATACATTGATATGCGGCGGGAACGTGGTAGGATTCTCTCGATGTCAAAGGCGGCCATCCACATTCCAGACGCGTCCCCAATTCTTGACGGGCGACTCCTACAGTGGCTTGGCCGCCTCTTGAAGGTCGCACCGTCTGCACCCGCGCCGGTGGCCCTATCCTCCGGCGCGGCCTTTGCCAATCACGGTCGGGTCCTCCCCGGCCAGCCAGAGCGCGCGTCTTCCCCCGGGCGCGCCTCTGGCACTATTCTCTCGGACGGTCGGGTCCCAATCCCACGGACCGTCCACATCTTCGGCGCGCCGGGTCGGCCCAGGGAGGGGCCATTTGTCGGACACGGTGCTACACGTTCGGCCCGGCGCGTCGGGGATTTTGTCGAAAGGATGATGCGATGGTATTCACGATTGACGATATCGGACCGACTGGATGCCAAGGTGCCCATCTTGCCGCCTATGTTTCGGCCGAGATGAGAAGGGCGGTCGATGAATTGGCGAGGGCTAACAAGATATTGGTCTCGAATCTCATCCGCCAGATGATCCAGCACTGCCTGGACGAAGCCGGAAAGCCCGACCATGCCAAATAGCCCCGCCAACGCCCCAGACGCCCCCAGAGCCACTTCGGCCGGAAAGGCGGGTTCTGGTCGGCTATTCGCCCGATCATCGTCCCAGGGCAAGCCTACGGTGCCAGACGGCCATCCTGAGCCCCCTCGCGAGCGCCGGATGGGCATTTCCGACGCGATGCGGCAGATCAAGCGGGCTCCCGACTGTTCCGTCTGCGCGGACAAGGTCGATGGCTGCTCGCGTGAGGCGGTGGCCTGCTGCTGCTTCCGCTGCTGCAATTCGACTACGAAGATACCTGAGCGGCATCGAGGAGACTGACCATGTGCTGCTACTACGTTAAGAAGGCGACTGAGAGACTTCGGAAGCTGATGCTGGAGAATGGTGGCGAAATGACGTTCTGGAAGTGCTATCGCCATGAGGGAGATACGCTGGTGGGTGTATGCCAATTCAACATCATCAGCGAAGCGGGCGTCGTGGCTTCCGACCGCAAGAACTGCCGCCCTTCGCTTGACTCAAGCGACGTGGGCTCATCTATAGGGTGCGGGATTCATGTTGGCGTTACGGAGGTTTCTGCGCGTAGCTGGGTCATGGGCGGCACCGACTTTATCGTCGTTCCGGTGCAGTGTCTGGCGTCTGATTTGGTTGCAGCAGACCACGGCCAGCGGTGGCGCGATGAGCCAGTCCCCTCTGCCGTCTTTATGAAAGTCCGCATCCTCAAGGCAGACTTCGACAAGGCGGTTGGAAAATGACACTCCCTAACACGGACAGGCCCATGCGTCACATCGGCTGCGGCGGCGAGGTCACCTACCGGCCAATTCCCAACGGCATGATCTACGCCTGCTCGAAATGCGGGATGTCCTCTGTGAGCCGTCCGCCGATGTACACCACTGACATTGAGAACGTTCCGAAACAGGGAGATTCGGCATGACCTTCCGCGATGCCAGGATCACGGTGCTGGGCACGGCCGCAGTCATCGCCGCCGCCGCACTGCTCGTCATCCTGACGCCGCGGCCCGATCCCGATCCCCAGCCCACGACCCAACCGGACCCCGAGGTCATCTACATCTTCGTGAGCGGCCCGTGCGACCATGACTTCTACGTCCCGCCCATCATCGAGTACGCCGAACTGCTTGACCTGATCCACCTACGTGAGAGTAGCCGAGGAACTGACCCGGACTGCAAGCGCGGGATCGTCGGCCCGGCCGGCGAGCGTGGGGAATTCCAGTTGACGCCGCCGTTCACCGAGGAAATTGAGCGGCTGGGCGGCGGGTCGGTGGACGTGTACGACAACGCCAGTTGCCGCAGAGCAATCATGCTCTGGATGAACTACTGGGCTCATCGCGTGAAGGCCGTGAGCCTTGAGGACAAGTACGAACTTTACCGCCGAGGGCCAACTGGCTTTAGGCAGTGGCGAAAGGGAGACTGAGCATGGCACGGAAACCGGCAGTTGGGTATGAGTATTTCGACTTTGGGATAGAGGAATCCAAAGCCTCAAGTGGATCGTGGATTCGCATTGAGAAACGGCGTGGCATTCGCTCCACTACTAACCATGACAACTTCTGGTCAGTATCCGAAGCCCCCGAATCTGTCTGGGCAGAGGCAGACGAGCCCGAGTCTCCGTTCAAGGTGGGGGAGTGGGCGCTGTATGGCGGCGGGAACGTAGTGAGGGTGTCCACAGTCGAAGCGTTCCGGCGATTCTATCCCGGACAAACCTTGCCAGAGGGTTGTGTGCCGGTGACTGCCCAATCTATTTCCGGGATGTGGGCAATCAAGAAATCCAGACTCACTCCCCACCCCCAGGGCCTAGGCCCGTGGTGTGAGAAGTACTACCCCATCAAAGCCGAGGACGTGAGCAAGGAAGGGGCGGCGGCGCATGCGTTGCGGAAGTACGTGGGTACGCGGGCTGAGAATCTGGAGCGGTTCGGACTGTCGTGGTCGTCTGAAAACGAGCTTCCCCGCATTGGCGGTGTCGGCGACGAGATATTCACTTTCGGTAGCCGAACCTGTGCCTTGTGCGTGAAGCACTTTGACCTCAACGAGTCATGCCCGGCCTGCCCCCTCGTGACCGGCGGACATGGCATATGCAGGCGTCGCGATAGCACAAATCATTACGGCGTCTTCTGCAAAACCGGCAACCCCGAGCCCATGATCTCTGCGCTCCAGGCAGTGGTAGAGGCAGAAGCGAAGCCCAAGGTCATCGAGCCCCCCGAAGATGGTCCGTGGCAGGAGACGCATCGTTGGGATGGGAAGCCGAAGAGGGTTCCAAAGAATGGCGAACCGCGCATTCATGGTTGCGGTCGTGCGATTCGGGCCAGCGCAGACTACACATGGCTGAAATACTACATGCTGATTCCGCTCACCGAAGCCGAACTATCCGAGCGCAAGGATAAGGCGTTGAGGGAGAGGGCGGCGAAGGCAGCGGATGACGGGGCCGACGCCTCGCCCGGAACACAGGACGTGGCCGACGTGATGGTCGCCTTCCACAAGCAAGAACAAGCCCGCAAGAAGTAGCATGCAATTGGTTGACAGGCACGAGCAGGCGCGGTAGACTGAGGACGCAATGAAGATGGCAAGTACATCCAGTGGAACATTCCGCCCAGCGGTTCGGGAGAGCGCACGCCTATCGGCTTGCCGCCTTCATTGCACCGAATCGTCTGGGCGGTTTCTATTGGAGAATCCCATGTGTGAATGGCGCGATGCTGTTGGTTACGCGGGCCTGTATCAGGTTAGTGATGATGGGCGAGTAAGGCGTCATATCTCGTTTCGAGGCCGAGCGTTCAATCTGAAGCCAGGCGATATGCTTGCTGTCGGGAAGAGCAACACTGGGTATCCATGCGTTGAGTTATGGTGTGACGGAAGCCGTTCGCATCGCATGATCCACCGGCTTGTATATGAAGCCTTTCACGACCAATCGCCTGCTGGATTGATCGTGCATCATGTCGACGGTAGTCGAGACAATAACGGACTGTCGAACTTGTCTGCGATATCTAGATCCGCACACGCCAAACATCATAACAAGGGAGCGGATGGTCGCCTTGGCGGGTCGCGCCTTTCCATAGAAGACGTGCGCGTGATGAGAGCCCGCAGAGAATGCGGGCATCGGCTGAAAGATATAGCGTTGGACTACGGGATTACGGTTGGGGCCGTGTGGCGGATTGCTGCCCATAAACGATGGGCGTGGCTAAAGTAGATTTACAAGTGAATACGAGAAATGCTAGTGACTGTCGCGGAGGCTCCCCGAGTGACTTCGGACCTCCAGCCCGGTGGAGAACATCGGGAATCGCTGGCAGCCCCATGCCGTCCCGCGAACGTCGGCTACATGCCGTGTTCTCCGTCTTAGCTTGATTGCGTTCGGAGCCTAGCGAGACGGGTGGGGTTTACTCGGGCGTAGCTCAGCTTGGCAGAGTACCTGCTTTGGGAGCAGGAAGTCGCTGGTTCAAATCCAGTCGCCCGGATACGTGTGCTGTTTCGTTGCGTATTGTCCGTTATGGAAATGGCGGAACGTGGAGCCTCGGGCCTAACGAACCCAGACCTTGCCTTGGCTCCTCACGGGCGGTCGGTGAAGCCGCCCAACTTAAGACCAGACCCCGACAGGGGAGAAAGGACAAAGCCGTGAGCAAGCCAAAGACTGACACACCTTGTACGCTGTCTGAAGTGATCAAGAATCTACAGAGCTGCATGGAGGCGTATGGAGACATCCCGTTCGTCGTCACTACGCACGAGGGCGAGGCCCCGAACGCAGACATACGGAGCTTCGGCGGCCCGTGGTTCTACAACTTCCAGAAGATCGAGGGCCAGAACGAGTTGTCGATGCAGACCTTCCCATACTGACATCGGAGAGGCCAAATGACCATCATGGAATGGGTGGCGACGTGGAGCCTTGGCCTAACCAGTCTAATGTAAGCTGGCTCCTCACGGCCTGTCGGTGAAGCAGGCCACTATGGCCGGTAGCTCAATTGGTGAGAGCGCACCCCTTATAAGGGTGAGGTTGATGGTTCAAGTCCATCCCGGCCAAATCGTTTGAGTAGCCTCGGGCGGGGTGATTAGAGACAAGCCCCGTAAGGGGAGAATTGGAGATAGTGAGATGCGCGATAAAACAAAAGGGCTTGGGAACGAGGTCGACGAAGTATTGGTGTCCCAGTCTACGCGCAGGGATGCTAAGGCTCGCATCGAGTCGATTGTTGAACGTCGCGCAGTCCTGATAGGTCAAAAGTCGAAATTGACAGAAAGCCTTCAGGAATTTACGCCTTCAAAACGAGCCATAATTTCGAGTCGGGAGTATGGGCGTTTCGGGGGAAGGCACGGCGCTACGGAGGCAGCGAAGGTCATTGATGCTTTTGATACGAAGCGCAGGGAAATAACAAATCGTATCGGTGCTATAGATTCTGAGCTTGGACAACTCCGGGCAGACAAACAAATTTCTGAACACCGCGTCGATTACGGCGAACTCCTAATCGAGATTCGTGATGAGCTTCGCTTGATTCGGAAAAAGCTTTGTGGGCGTTAATCTGCCCCGCCCCCCGTTCGGGACACCGGGCGCGGGGCAATGAACAGGAACCCAATTGAAAGGGACGCAATGGCACGTAAAGACGAAGTGCTGCGAATTCTCAAGGACGACGCAACGGAAGCGCGGGGCGCGGTCGCACGGAAGTACGGACCGGCCATCAAGGACGCCGAGAAGGCGATTGCCGCGGCCAAGGGCGGGTACGAGTTGACGGTTGCGAGAAAGGTCGATCGATGTCTGCCCGCGTCGTGTGCGCTGCGGGGGACGGAGAAACTTCGCTTTGGCTACTTCGACAGTCGCCGGCCGACCGACCGGTCGCACTACGGCAACATCGTGGTCGATGTGTCGAAGACCAGCAAGATCCGCCGGGCAGTCGATGAGCTGCACAAGCTGGTGGTGAAACGCGATGGGGCAATGGCGGCGATCAATGATCGGGCCGGGGCCATCCGCAGGCAAATCACCCTCCACGGAGTCGACCCCGAAATCATCAAGATGCTCGAAGACTTCAAGGCGTCGTGCGCTGGCGAGTAGCCCAACCGAAAGGGACGATGATGCAGGATGCCGATGACCCCAAGCCCGAGCGCACCGACTGGCCCGAGTTCAAGGCCCGCCGGAGGGCCGAGCGCGCCGCGCGCCGTGGCCGGGCCGAAATGGATTTCCCCGACGCAAGGGTCCTGGCGTTCGAGAATGGCCTGACGCTCGCCAAGATCGCCGAGGGCCATTACCAGCTCCGGCCGCAAGGCGCGAAGGGCTTCATAATCAACCTGCATCCAGGCTCCGGACGAATCCGGTCAGACGCGAATCGCCGGGGCCCGTACCTAGACCTCAAGGGCAGGCCGTGGATCTTGCCGGACGTTGTTCTGGCGGCGGTCGCGGCGATAGCGAAAGGGACGTGATGGCAGACAAAGTAGATGGGATGGGCGGGCCGGCGTTTCCGTCCGAACAGCACGAGTGCCAAGATGGGACATGGAATCAGACGTTTGATCCAGGCATGTCAACCCGCCAGTTCGCCGCCATCAAACTCCGCGTGCCCGACAGCGGGACCGACTGGTTGGACGACATGATTCGGCGGGCGCGGCGAGACGATTTCGCAGCGCAGGAACTGTCGAGCGGGTGCGACCACGGATACACGCCAGACTCGGTTGCCGAGCGGTCTTTCGCCTTGGCCGACGCCATGGTAGTCGAGAGCGACAAGGCGGCCAAGGACAACGAAACACACTCAGAGAAAGGGACGCAATGAAAAAGACGACGAAGCGAGAGTTCGTAGTGCAGAAGCAGGCCGGCGACAACAAGGATACGTGGGAAGATATCAAGACCCGCGGAATCACATCGACCGTCGACGGCATCAAGTACCTGCGCGACGAGATCAAAGAGGGCGGGACCTACCGCGTGAATTCCGTCCGGGCGACGCGGGTGGTGACGCCGGTCCTCGGGAATATCCTGGTCGATCCGGACGAGAAGAAGGAGTAGGGCTATGACGAAGAAAGACACCGAGAAGACGGAAGCACCGAAGCGGGCGACGATCACCGAACTCAAGGCCAGTAACGTGCTCAAGCTGACGGCCGTCAAGATCACGCCTGACGCCCCGCTCGTCGTCATCGGCGGGAAGAATGAGGCGGGCAAGAGTGCCGTGCTGACCTCGATCGAAATGGCCCTGGGCGGCAAGGGGGCCGCGCCCGCAACGCCGGTCCACCGAGGCGCCAAGAAGGCCAAGGTCGAAATCGCACTGGCGGACGTCCCCGGGCTCGGAAATCTTCGGGCCGTCCGAACCATGACGGCCGCCGGCGGGAGCGCCGTGAAGCTGACGGACGCGGACGGGAAGGCCCTGAGT
>SDBT01004279.1_pt1 | contig 24306 bp, 21 predicted proteins | sample 2277101 | NCBI WGS metagenome assembly SDBT01 (sample SAMN10404973, study PRJNA504765) | marine sediment metagenome | isolation source: marine sediment core GS10_PC15, 103 cmbsf | place: Arctic Ocean: Southern Knipovich Ridge | collected 2010 | reverse complement strand
ACAGGTAAAACAAGAATGGAAAATCAAAGATGATGAACTTGAAAAGTTGTTCTATCAGGTATTGGATAAAGAATCGGCTTTTAAGAAAGTTACATATACACACCTGCCAAGGACACACCGAGCAATTAGAGCGGTTGATAAAATTGTAAATCTAACTTTTAACGCTTGAGGAAGGTATCTGCTTTAAATCATGAATTTGACTCTTTCATCAATAATTGCTATTCTTTTGCCCAGTTAATAGAGGGAACAATGGGAATAAAATGCCCCAAGTGTCAAGCTGATAATCCTGATACTCTGAAGTTCTGTGGTGAATGCGGAACTCAGATCATTCCTTTAGAGGAAATCCCTGTCACTGAAACCATCGAAACACCCAAAGAAGAGTTGACCACAGGCTCCACCTTTGCCGGAAGATACCAGATAATTGAGGAATTGGGTAAAGGAGGCATGGGAAAAGTCTACAAGGCTCAAGATACTGACCTGAAAGAAAAAGTTGCCATCAAGCTTCTAAGGTCTGAGATAGCTGCTGATAAAAAGACGATCGAGCGCTTCAGGAACGAGCTGAAATTTGCCCGAAAGATTAGACACAAAAACGTATGCCAGATGTATGACCTGAATAGAGAAGAAGGAATGCACTATATCACGATGGAATATGTGCATGGAGAAGACCTGAAGAGATTGATCAGGAAGATGGGACAGATGAGTGCGGGACAGGTTATTTCAATAGCTATGCAGGTATGCGAAGGGATGGCAGAAGCTCACCGTTTAGGGGTTGTGCATAGAGATTTAAAGCCTCAGAACATCATGATTGATGAGGAAGGGAATGCTCGTATCATGGACTTTGGAATAGCCCGTTCTGTTAAGGGAAAAAGCATTACAGGTGCTGGAGTGATGATCGGATCACCAGAATACATGTCTCCTGAACAAGTAGAAGGAAAAGAATCAGATCAGCGATCAGATATATATTCTCTTGGCGTAATTCTCTATGAGATGGTGACTGGAAGAGTGCCTTTCGAAGGTGATACGCCTTTTACCATTGGTGTAAAACATAAAAGTGAAGCACCTCGGAATCCCAAAGAATTAAACTCTCAGATTCCCGATGATCTCAGCCGAGCTATACTGAGATGCATGGAGAAGGATAAGGAGCAGAGGTATCAGAGTTCAAGAGAATTGCGATCTGAATTAGAGAATATTGAGAAAGGGGTTCCCACAACAGAAAAGATTATTCCCAAGAGAAAATCCATAACATCAAAAGAAATAACAGTAACTTTTGGCCTGAAGAAGCTTTTAATCCCTGCTTTAGTTGTTGTCGGCCTTATAGTTGTAGCTGTGGTTATCTTGTTGCTATTTTCCCCAAAAGAAACAGTCGCTCCCTTGACAGAAAAACCCTCTATAGCAGTGCTTCCTTTTGTAGATTTAAGCCCAGAAAAAAATCAGGAATATTTTTGTGATGGTATGACTACCGAGATTATAGCTAAATTGTTTAGACTTCAGGGATGGAAAGTAAGCCCAAGAACAGCAGTGATGCGTTATAAGAATACGGAAAAGGACATCAAAACGATTGGCCTTGAGCTTGATGTGACCGCGATCCTTGAAGGCAGTGTTCAAAAAGAGAAAGATGATATCCGTATTATAGCGACTTTGATAAATGCTACAGATAGCTCTCAACTCTGGTCGGATACATTTGACCAAAAACTTACCAGTGTGTTTATGATTCAGGATGAAATTGCAGAACATATCGCATCGGTCTTGTTAAGGAAGCTTACACCCAAAGAAAAAGAACAGGTTCAAGAAAAATTAACAGATAATATTGAAGCTTATGATTTATATTTACGAGGTAATGATTATTTCAATCGAAGCTTCACTGAGAAGGATTTTCGTATCGCATTACAGATGTATGAAAAGGCAATTGATCAGGATCCTATGTTCACGCATGCTTATGCAATGCTTTCGATAATTCATTCGAGGATGTATTTTTATTATTACGATAGAACAGAAGAATGTCTTATTAAAGCAAAAAAGGCTTTAGACAAGGCATTACAACTCAAACCCGAAATACCTGAGTCTCTCATGGCTCAAGGATATTATTATTACTTTGGTCACTTAGAATATGAAAAAGCGCTTGATCAATTCGAAACGGCCCTAAAACTTCAGCCTAATAATATTGAACTACTAGGGGCCGTAGGTTTTGTCAAACGGAGACAAGGGAAATTAGAACAAGCTCTGTCCTATCTCAAAAAGGCTTATGACCTTGATCCAGGTTCAGCGAGATTCGCAAGACATATCGGATTAACTTACAGAAGCATGAAACATTATGATCAGGCCGAAAATTATTATGACCATACTATTGCAATTTCACCTGATATTCCTAGTCCATATATAGATAAAGCACGGATCTATATTCTTAGGGATGGGAACACAAAAAAAGCGAAAACAATTTTAGAGGAAGCATCCCAAAATTACGGATTTGATTTCACCCTGCGTTTGGCAAAAATGGATATTCTCGAAGGAGAATATCAAAACGCATTAGACAAGCTCTCTGCGGCAACTTTTGAGTTTAGAGATGGACAAACTTACGTTGTAACAAAAGCCCAACAATTAGCAGAGATCTATGGATATATGAATGAGACAAGTTTACAGCAAAAAAATTATGAAATAGCTAGGAAAATATTGGAAGCCAGAATTCAGGAGCAACCAGATGATGATCGGCTTCATTCTGCGTTAGGTCTCGTGTATGCAGGGCAAGGCAGGAAAGAGGATGCAATTCGAGAGGGAAAACTAGCAACTGAACTGCTCTCTGTAACTAAAATGGCATATGGTAGTGGCCCGAGGAGGGTTTGGGATATGGCTCGAATTTATGTCATGGTTGGGGAATACGAACATGCCATTGACCAAATAGATTTACTTTTTACATTACCTCGAATGACATCAGTTCATGAACTCAGATTAGGACCTATATGGAAGCCTCTTTGGGGTATACCGCGATTTAATAAATTAATAGAGGAAGAAAGATAACATCGGATATTATTTCGATATGCAGACTAAATTGCCAAAGCCATCAAGTTTTACGAGAAATTCCTTGACCTCTGGAAAAACGCTGGCCCCGGTATTGCTGAGGTGGATGATGCGAGAAAGAGGCTGGCTGGGCTGAAGAGTAATTGAGGCGATTGGAAGCCAAATCTCCTAAAGCCCTGGCTTCCCTGGATTGAAAAAGACAGCAGAGCGTTATTAGCGCCTCACTAGAGAGACGGTTGAGGGGGAGAGAAATTCTCAGCAAAAGAGGGATTTGCTTAGAGTTGAAATGAGGACTTTTAACAGAAGCCTAGGCAATAATATCTTGACATCTGATAATCTATTTAATAAATTGTAATCGCCTTAAAGTAAAAAAAGGGAGGTTTAAATGAACAAGAAACTATTAGTCTCAGTATTTCTCTGCCTTTTTGTATTTTCTTTAGGGATGATTGCACTAGAGAAAGAAGAAGAAAAAGCTCCAATCATTGAGCATTTATTTGCGTATTTTTCTGGGCGATCAGAATTTTTAAATCATACTTATCTAGAGAGTCCCACGCCGCTGCTGTACGAATCTGAAACGCTCTTCGCTTTTCATGTGCCCGCATCCCCGAAATCTGATGCTATTTTTTTTGAATTAGGATATTCATCATATGTCTGGTGGTGGAGCGGATATAGCCCCCAAATGTTTCAGGCTGCTCTTTACGTGAGAATAGTGTCTGAGATTATTCCTGATGATATTTATATCTATAATGGAGGTGGAAAAGTGTTTGATGTGGCTATAACTCATCCTTACAACACTTCTAAACCTGGACAGCATAGTTATAAAATAATCTTAAGAAAAGATGGTTTGTTGAGAGAGTTCCCTGATTGGTGGGAAGTCAGATATGTAGATACAAATTGGCTAGTCCCCTATGAAAAAGCAAACAGTATATTGAACGACCTTATAGATAACGGATTTGACGTGGAAGCTTTTACCAAGGGAGAAGTTGAGGGCGTAAAAGAATTTATGCTTTTAACCTTCTATGTTGATGTAACTCGTGCTATGAAAAAATAAATTTATATAAAATGAATTAAAATGACTGGAAGCCAAAGACCCTAAAGCCTTGGCTTCCCATGGTTTGAAAAAGACAGCAGAGCGTTATTAGCACCTCACAATGATTGACGCATAGTATAGGGGGATTTTCTTGTTTAATCGAAGTACTCTTTGATTATAAGCAAGTAGGGGGATTATATTGACAAAGAATTAAATATTATATAAGATTTTTGCGTCACAAAGGAGGGGAAAGTGAAAAAACTTAGACTATTAATTATCCTTTTACTCGCTGTATATCTTCAAAGTTTTGCATCAGAGCAGATTGAAATAGTAGCTTGGAATGTCGAAAGCGGAGGATCTTCAGTTCAGAAGATATCTGAAAGAATTGGCGATTTTCAGGGTGTTGACATATGGGGTCTATCAGAAGTTCATAAAGACGCAAAAGATAAGTATATAGAAGCTGCTGGCGAGGGAGAAGGATCGGAATTCAAAGGAATTATGTCTTTTTTAAGAGGGAATGATCGGTTGATGATAATTTATGATTCAGAACGATTTGAACTGATCGAAAGCATAGTGAGGCCAGCTCTCATCGGGAAATTTAAAGTAAAAAATACTGGCAAAGAATTTTTCTTTGTGGTGAATCATTTGGCAAGAAATCCTGATTACATGAGATATGCACAATCTCGAGCCATAAGAAAGTGGGCTAATACGAAGAAGAACTTCCCTATTATTATGGTAGGCTATGATAGGGGCGTTGAAAACGGCGATATTTTATTAAGAGAAGGGCAAAATGGAGAGCAAAAATTGTTTTGGATAAAACCAGAAATATTAAACGGGACTCATTGTGTTACTGAAGATGGCACAGCTTGTATATATAATAGTATACTGGATTTCATATTTGTTAATAGTGAAGCAGGAAAATGGGAAGGGACTTCAATAATCATAAAAACAGAAGGTGATCTTCCTGATGATGATGAAACAAGTGACCATAGACCAGTTAAGGTGATATTTAATATAGATTTAGATTGAAGATGATGGATTTAGAATCTCGGATCATAGGCTAGTTTGGGCTAAATTCAGAACAGATTTAGCAGATGATGATTGAAAATAATCTAAGTATTATTCACGAGAAAAATTTAAATAAAAGGAGGACTTAAATGGGAACTAAGTTTACAAAAGAGGATGTGAAAGATGTTTTTGATACGCTTGGTAATCCAAAACATGACTGGAGAACTATAGAGGGAATTTCAAAGGAAGCCGGAATTGATCCAGAAATAGTTCGGAAGGTAATCAGGGCAAAGGGAAATAAAATTATCAAATCAGCCTATCTAAGCGAATCGGGAAGAGAACTTTATACTACACGACTTAAATTCAAAAAGTCATCTTCATTTCTGAAAAAAATGATTGGGACTGTAAAGTCGCGTGCGGAATAAAGGGGGAGATTAAAATGGCTATATATCTTTGTGCAATATTTGGAGGATTGGCTATAAATGTTGTCAATATAATTGAATTACAAAATGTGCCTAAAGAACGTTGGCCCAATTTTAAGAGCGTGCTATATTGGGTAGCCTTTATTGCATGGCCAGCTTTAGGATTTGGATTAGTTTATGTTTATATTAATTCTGGTATAACTATGGAACCTATCTTGGCATTAAATGTAGGAGCATCTGCCCCTTTTATTTTAAAATCTATGGCACAGGCAATTCCAATTTCATTAGGCAAGATAGATCTAGGAGATGGAGCATAAGGGAATAAAAATCATATTCGAGATTGAATAATTATTGAGGCGAGTGGAAGCCGAAGGCCCTGGAGCCTTGGCTTCCCTATGTTGAAAAGAACGCTGAGCGGATTTATCGCCTCATAAAATAGACGATTCATAGTATCTCATTTTCTCATGAGGAGGACAGTACGTCTGCTTTCCAAGCAGAAGGTCGGGGGGGTTCGAATCCCTCTCTCACTCAGTCAAACGTATCCATAATTAGGTAAGTTTCAGCAAAACCTGTGACGTATTTGTGACGTGGGAAGCGGTCTGCTTGATTGTAAGGATTCACTTTTCTTTTGTAATCTGGTATTAATATATGGAAAATGAACAGCAAAAGATATAGGGGTGTAAAATGTCGGGAGACATCAACAAAATAAAGATTCCTTCCCCAAAAAAATATTCGCCAGATTCAATCTATCAAGCGATAGAGGTACGCTCTTTGATAGAAGAGGCATTTATAACGCTTAAAGAAAATGAAGCTAAAGTATTAAAAATGCGATTTGGCTTGGAAGATGGAGAAGAACATACTTTAGCTGAGATAGGGAAACAATTTGGACTAACTAGAGAGAGAATTAGACAGATTGAAACTAAGGCATTAAGAAAACTAAAACATCCCACAAGAAGTCGGCGGCTAAAAAGTTTGGTCGAACAAATTCAAGAAGCTATGGAAGAGGAGAAAAAAGATGAAGAAAAAATCATTGAATTTCCTACTAACTTCAAAATTGGATTGATTACAACTAACGTTACTGAAGAGTTGATTCGATATTTTGCTGAACATCCTAAAGAAATGAAAACAATGAATCCCAGGCAGCTAGAAGAGATGATTGCCGAGTTATTTATTGGATTCGGTTATGAAGTTGAATTGACAAAGCAAACAAGGGATGGAGGAAAAGACATTATTGCAATAAAAGATTCTGAGGTTGCAGAAAAATTTATTATAGAGGCTAAGCGCCCAAAGCCTGGAAACCCCGTAGGAATAGTCCCTGTCCGTGCATTATACGGAGTGAAGAGTGATGAAGGGGCAACAAAGGCGATTTTAGCCACTACAACACATTTTACAAAGGACGCACTTATGTTTTTTGAAAGACATAAATGGGAGTTAGAGCAAAAGAATTATGAAGGCATAATGGAATGGATTAACGAATATTTAAAAATTAAGGGAGAATAAGAGCCGAGTGGAAGCCAAAGACCCTGAAGCCTTGGCTTTTCTAAATTGAAAAGGATATTAATACAAAATCAGTATATTAATATAGCAGGAGGTTAACAATGAAAAAAATCTTTATGCTTATTGTGCCAATTGCCATCTTAGTTATTATAATTTCCTGTAAAAGTCCTAGTCAAGAAGAATCTCAATCCAGCCTCAGTGTATCCTTATTGCCTGGAATAGAATCTTTTCTTAGCGACCATCTTGAATATGGAACTGTCATCGGAAGCAAAGATATGCCAAATTGGGCAAACGGAAAAAGGCAACAAGTGATAACCAATAAAGCCACCTATTTATTCTATGTGCATAATAATGAAGTTGTAGGAGTTTGGAGGTATACAAGCAATGGTGAAAGAGAACAGATTTTTAAGAAAGACAAACAGAAACACAAAAAAAGTGAGAGAAAAACTATACACTCCGCTTGGCTTCTATTTGCCATCATTTTTTAAAATGAAGGTTAATGTTCCAGATTCTTTAGAAAATTTGCAATCTTTACCAGATTCCAGTTTAGCCATATATTTACATGAATACATTCACTTTATTCAGGATATATCCTCCACATTTGGCTTGATGAATTCCTGTATTACTGTTGATTATTTAAAATTTGCATGTCAAGAAATTCTGAACAGTCCAGGGAAATATTTTCTTACGCCTATTAATCCGAGGCCAGATTCTCTAAATAGTGTTCATGTTAATTTTGAATTAAGAAAGATTTATCAAGGAAGCACATCGAGAATAGAAAGAATATCTATCATTAAAATAGGAAAATCCTTTAAACGAATAAATTTTCCTGATAGAACTCGTAACGTACCATATATAATTGTCGAATATAAAGACTCGTCTTTATCAACAGGAACCTTTTCATTCGGAGCAGGTTGCATAAAGGAAAGCATGGCTTATTTAGTACAATCGATCATTTTTCCAAATCTAGTGCACGTTCCTGAAGTTCCTTATTTATCTGCGGAAACTCTAATAACAAAGTTATATCCCCAGCTTTTAAAGGACAAATTGAATATACTTGCTTTATGCGATGTCGCGTTAGGCACATATCATCCAGGACCATTTTTTTATGATGTGATAACTAAGATGAGTACAGAGAATTGGCTTCCAAATGATCCTAAAGATATTTACTTATACTGTGGTAATCAAAAATTATGCTCTGAAGATAGCATAAACTTAGAGTTTTTATTGTTTGATACCGCAAAAGAGGCAATTAAGCAAGTTGGAGATTTTTTTACTATTGATATTTTTAAAGATAACAAAATATGGATTGAATATATTATAAAAACTGCTGTTGATTATAGGAAAAAATCTCCTTCATTTATTGTAGACATAGCGAGAAGTGGCAACATAGTAAATAATGTTAATTTCAGTAACCTTTTCAAAGCAGTTGGAACACCTATGGTTACGAATAAAAATAATGAGGGAACGTTTTATTGCCCACTTCAAGAGAAGTATGAAATTGGTCCACAATTATTCTGGGCAATTAATCAAATTTTTTATATTCTTATATTTAGGCAAAGGAATTGTGAATTGAGGAATTATTGTCGTGCCAACAGTATTAGTCAGCAAATCCCAGATTATACTGACCATCATTGCGATAACTCACCATGGGTAAAAGCTAAAAAAGATCAATTATGCCCGTTCGGTCAAGTTTGGAAGATGTGGGGATTGTCGGATAAGGAACCGATATGAAAATTTTACTTCGCCTCTAGCTTTATATTAAGACAAATTAAGAGGCTTTGCACTCGGTAAAAAAATGCAAAAAGAGCTTATTGCTGATGAAAAACGGCAAGCAGTGGCGCCTTTAGGAGGATATACTTATCAGATTTGGCAAACAGTCTACAAATGGATAAATTTGAAAGCAGATGAGGTTTTATTCCTAGAAGGAGCTGAGGATATTGATGTTCTTGGTCTCCTGAAAAGTGAGACGATTCAAGTTAAACACACAAAAAAATCTAGAACTGTAACTTTGAGATCAAAAGATGTATTAGATGCAATTTCAAATTTTTGGAACCACAGGGAAAATAATCCTGAGTCTAATATTGAATTACATTTCTTAACAACAGCGGAGCGAGGAAAAGAAAAACATTCACCATTTGGACAAACTAAAGGTTTAGATTATTGGGATTCTTGTAAATTCACTTTAAATGATACAACTCCTCTTAGAACCTTTTTAACTGATCAAGATGTGTTCCCTATCCAATTACAACAATTTTTAAAAGATTCCAAAAAACCAGAGTTTAGAGAGCGTTTTATTGAAAAGATTGTCTGGAATACTGGGAACAAACCTAAGGAATATTTAAAAGATTTAATAGAGCGAAATATATGTCATCATGGTGATAAACTCGGAATTTTTCCCTCTGAGTCAAAGAAGGTGATCCCACATCTTCTAGCATATGTCTTAGAGGTAATTTGTAAAGAAAAAGATCGCAAATTGGACTACCGTGATTTTTTAGAAGTCTTTGAAAAGGCCACAACTCAATCTATTCCAGGAACTGCTATTACACATATTAGAGAACAGGAAAAGCTCATAAATCGTTTTTTAGATAGATATGGATTACCAAAGAGCGAGGCTGATGTTCATTCCGGAATAAAATTACAATATTTGCGTCCTCCTCTAATAAAAAAAATTGTTAGAAGAGAACTAATTGTTTCTAAAATTAATAAATATTTAGAAACCAATGGTTTAATAGTACTTAATGGATCAACTGGAATGGGTAAGTCTGTTTTAGCAAGTTTGATCACCTCAGAAAAGGAATGCGATTGGCAGTGGCTGAATTTATCTGGTTTTGATACAAATCAAATTAGAGAAATACTGCACGGTGAAGCCGCTTTATTAAGTGAAAAAGCGTCGCGTACGAAATTAGTATTAGATGATCTTAATTTCGATCCACAATCTAACGTGTATGAATGCGCATTGGAAGGATTATTGTTTGCGGTATTATCCTTAGGAGGAAGAATAATTATTACTACTCGAGGAGAGATGCCCAGCCGGATAATGTTAGATTTAGGGATTCCGTTACATAGCGTTTATAATGTTCCACCTTTTAGCGGTGAAGAAATAAGAAAATTAGCAATTAAATATGGATGTCCCCAAGGAGACAAATTGAAGTCATGGTCAAATATAATATCAGTGAAGACTCGTGGTCATCCTCAATTAGTGCATGCATATGTAAAAAGTCTCAATTCGAAAAAATGGCCAGTTGTCAATATAAACGACATAACAAAAGAGGAAGATATTGAGTCAGTTCGACGTGAGGCACGTCAAAGCCTAATTGATCAATTGCCATCAAATGAAGCGCGCAGCTTCGTCTATAAATTAAGCATGATCAAGTTTCGTTTTCGTAGGGATCATGCGATTGAGTTGGGACAAAATATTCTTGATCTTTCAAATCCTGGAGAAATATTTGATCTTTTAATTGGACCTTGGATTGAACGTATGAATGTAGACTATTATAGAATATCTCCGCTCTTGGACAAAGCGGCAGAAGCTATTTATGGTGCTTCACAATTGAAGGAAATAAACAATGAGATTGCTGAAGTCTTTATAAGCTGTCAAAAGCTCACATTGCTCGAAGCAAATGTAATACTCGTGCATGGTATTTTGGGTACTTCAGGTGGTCCCATAATGATCATGCTTTCATCGCTTCTTAGAGCACCAGAAAAGCACTGGAAAAAAATTGCAGATGAATTCTGGTGGATTACTGCAATAGGCATAGAGAAAGAAAAGAAGATTTTTCCTTCTGATCCTTTTTTGAATAATTTCTTACGATTATTTCAATTCAGAATTTCAGTAGAAACTGATAGTTTAAATCTCGCACCAAGGATAGCGAATCTATGGGAAAATGAGTTAAATTATGACCAAGAACCAAAGCTCAGGTTATTGGATAATATAATTTTCTTGACTAATACATTGATGCGCTATGAAGTGCCTTTCTCTCAGAAAGTCATTATTTCTCGCATTGCAAAGACTATTGCTTTAAAAAAAGAATTTGAGATTATATTTAAACAGCCATTTTTTGAGCTGGATGAATCTACACCTCACCGCAGTCTAACATCCAGTCTAATTTTATTTTCCATTGTAAGGTGCAGGAATATTAACGATTTGAATGAATTATTGACTTCATTGGGAGCACTACAAAAAAAGACAAGAAACGAAATTCTTTCACTGTTAGTGAAAGAATTAGATCCGTCAGAAATGTTGGCTAATAATGTTTTTTCAAGTGAATTAGATTCAGAATTTCCAAAATGGAACAATTGTATAAAAGTACTAGATAGAATGGCACATTTGGGTCTTTCCTGGAATATAGAATCGTTAGCTCTAGCAGCCTATAGAACAATTGCTGTAATCCAAGACGAACAACAAAACAAATCCAACGATGCCCTAAAAACATTACAAAAGGCAGTAGAAAAATTGGGTTACGAACACCCTTTTCTCGGAAATGAGAAAGCCATAATTTTATACAATAATGAGCACTATAAAGAAGCTTTTAAGATATGGGAAGAAGTCCTTCCTAAATGGCCAAAAGATACAGTTTTTTTGCCTATTTACCAGTTGCCTCATGTTGAGGATTGTGCAGCAATATTGGGTAATTGGAATAAAGTAAAAGAATTTGCTCTTATGGGAGAAGATTTAGCCAAGAAAGCTAAAAAATCTGTTATGGCTGTGGGCTTTCATGCTGCTTATGGTTTTTCACTGTGGAAAATCCGGGATATCCAAGGAGCAATAAAAACATTCGCTGATATTATGAATCAGATCCCTCATCTTCCAGATCCAAATGATAACATCCACTCATACAGACTTCAAAAGGTTGTAGGCCATGCTTTAGCTTGGATGAAGCAAGAAGCAAGTGACCAAGTTCAGCTTGATGAACCTAAACCGAGTTGGTTCACCCTTCAGACGGTTGATGAGAGAATCAGAGAGCTTCCACTCCAGCCGACTGGCCTTATGTGGTATTTTTTGGCCCACCTTGAATATAAATTTGGATCAGAAAAAACTAATTTTAAAAGATTAAAAAAAGAAAGTGATAAGTTAGATTCGCCTTTTATACATTTTATTGTTCAGCAAATTGGCATTGGGTACTTATTAAAAGACCTTAAGCTCAAATCGCTTGTAACAGAACTAAAAAACTGGTGTGAGACTTATGAAATATCTCTGAAACACAAAAAAGATTTTTATGGTGTATTTAAAAAAGCTGACTCAACTATTAAAGTATCTAAAAACGAATTATGTTCTTCTTTTCAGCATTGGCTTCCTCACTTATTATTGGTTGCTATAACTAAATTTATCAACAGAGGAAGTTATGCAAATGCTCTTTTGGATGATTGGAAGAATGATTCTATGCAATCCGGATTTTGGGATAAAAAATTAGAAGATTGGTTTAAAGCTGTCGAAGATGCTCCTAATATGAATGCTCATGAATTGTATACAATAATGAGTCATCCTGACTCTGTGATGAGGTGTCTGGCAGCTCTGAATCTTTCTGCAAAGAAGATAATAAAGCCATCTCTGTGCTTTTATGCAAACGTGGTCATAGTAGAGGTCATGAAAAATTCTCCTTGGATTGAGGCTGTGGATAACGACATTGAACAGATAATTTCTCGAAATTGGCTTAGAGTGACATCTAAGCAATCGTTCGCTCTCAAATCGCCTGCAGTGAATTCTCCTTTAATAATTGATGCATGTAAAGATCAAAGCAAAGGATTAAAAAAAGCTGCAAAAATTTTACTTGCTGCAAAAGATGCCGTGCAGATTTCAATCCCGGATCAAGTAATGAAAGATTTAAAGGAATTGTCTAAAGCAAGTGGAAACCAAATTCCCTAAAGCCCTGGCTTCCCTGGATTGAAAAAGGACGGCAGGGCCGGAATAACGCCTAACTTTTAATGGTGTTTGGAGAAAGGAAATTCTCATGGCAAACAAAGAACACGTTAAGCTCATAAAAAAGAGTATCGAAGAATGGAATGGATGGAGGAAAAAACATCCAGAAGAACGACCCGACTTAAGGGATGCCGACCTCAGTGGAGCTGACCTCAGTGGAGCCAACCTCTTTAATACCGACCTCAGTGGAGCCAACCTCTATAAAGCTTACCTCTATAAAGCCAGCCTCTGGGAAGCCGACCTCAAAGAAGCCCGCCTCAGTGGAGCCGACCTCTATAAAGCCAACCTCTATAATGCCTTCCTTGTGGGAGCCAACTTCAGTGAAGTCGACCTCAGAGGAACCTACCTCTTTGAAGCCAACCTCAGTAGAGCCAACCTCTATAAAGCCAACCTCAGAGATGCCATCCTCGTGAGAGCCAACCTCTATAAAGCCAACCTCAGTGAAGCCGACCTCGGTAGAGCCAACCTCTTTGAAGCCAACCTCAGTGAAGCCAACCTCAGTGAAGCCGACTTAAGTGGAGCCAACCTCTATAATACTGACCTCAGTGATGCAAAACTCCCTAATGCATCCATTGAAAGGGCAAGTTTGGTTGAGACAAATCTTAAAAAAGCAGACCTTAAAAATTGCAGGATATATGGTATTTCTGTTTGGAATGTAAAACTAGATAAGGCTACGATCCAATCGGATTTGATAATAACGAAGAAGGAGGAACCTATAATCACTGTCGATAATCTTGAAGTCGCACAATTTATCTATTTGCTACTTAACAACCAAAAAATCCGGCATGTCATTGACACTATAACCTCTAAAGTTGTCCTCATTCTAGGTCGCTTCACACCAAAGCGAAAGGCTATACTTGATGCAATTAGAAATGAACTCCGAAAACATGACTATTTGCCTGTTTTATTTGATTTTGAGAAACCATCCAGTAGAAATACTCAAGAAACAGTGACTATACTTGCACGATTAGCCCGATTTGTCATAGCGGATGTTACGAGTCCAAAAAGTATACCTCAAGAGCTTGTTGGAATAGTTGAAAGTCTCCCTTCACTACCTGTCCAGCCAATACTGACCCATGGAAGTAAACCCTGGGACATGTACGACCATATTAAAAGTTATCCGTGGGTACTCAAAATTCACAAGTATAAGAACCAAAAGGATTTGTTGCCATCCCTTTGGGAGAAAGTTATTAATCCTGCAGAAGAGATGTTATTAGAGGCGAAAAAGTAGTAAGATGTTTGAGGCGAGTGGAAGCCAGAGACCCTAAAGCCCTGGCTTGCCGATATTGAAAGAAGACTGCTTGCACAGAAGGTAGCGCCTCATTATGAAAGACGAATAGGCGAGGGGAAATTCTCATAGACTAGCCACAGCCAGCACGATGAAACGGCCAGAACTGAGCTGGGCAGAGGCTACGGCGCTTTCATAGAAACAGCCTTGTTTTTTTTGATAATCACGAGTTAGAATTGCAGTAAAATATTAGCATCGAAGAGTGGGAAGTCTGCTAAGAAGGAGACTCATCGAACATGCCTCCGAAAAAGCAACGAGATTTTAGTTCTCTGACTATCAATCGAGCGAGTCTTGGTGCTCAAGTATGTATCGACAACGCTAACCGTTTAATAGAAGCGGCAAAGCTCCTCTCTGAAAAAGGCTTTTTGGAGTTTGCTACTTTCGCCATCTGCACGGCAATCGAAGAGGCCGGAAAAGCATTTTTGCTTGTAGAATATCAGGAGAATAAGTGCGAAGGAAGAGATGATGCCGCGAATAGGTTGAATGAAGCGTTCTACAAACATGACTACAAGCTTGAATCTGCGATATCTGTACATGAATTTGACGAACAATTATTCAGCCAGATCGCCCAGATCGGCTCGCAGAACAGGCGCCTAGAGGCCAGCACGCACGAAATATTGAGAATCATGAAAAAGTTGCGCAACATCAGGATTCCAGACTTAAAGCCTCAAGTTAAAAGCACCTTTGAGACGAGAAACGAAATGCTTTATACAGAATACAAGAATGGGAAATTCTTAGCCCCAAAGGATAAGGCTAAGAAATCGCAATTTAATCAACTCGTCGATATTGCAGAGAAGATAGTTCCGCGGGCGGAACTCGACTTGTATCTCACACGCGCCTGCATCGAGCGAGGATCAACCAGAGCTCAGTTCGGCGAGTTCATAGAACGAGAATTGCCAAACATCATCGATGCGTGGCGAAAGAGGAAATTAGAAATCGTGAAGCGGTCGGAACCGCAGGAGGAGAAATGAGCGAAGGACACTGTGGAAACTGTGACCATTATCACTATTTAATGCAAAGAAAAGTTGATTGTATAGTCGATGGTGAATTGCACGATACAGGCAACTCTTGTGATGACTACAAAAAGCGTGTTACTGGCAAGTCGTGAGAGGCAAGGCAAAAAGAATCGCTTGAAGTGAGGAGAAGAAAAGAAGCAAAGGAAGCTGAACAAAGGCAAAGAGAGTTCGATGAGAAAATGGCAGAAAGAGCCAGAGAGCACGATAGAAAGTTATGGCGAGCAAGTTTATGGTGGCAAGCAGCACTCGTTGTTTCCGGTGCTATATTGGGAGTTATCGGGACACTAATTGTTCAAGCCTTAACCAAGTAATAGTCACAGCTACAGAGCCAGGACACAGCGACGGTCAAGAGATAACGTGTTGTGCGTCGTTTAATGGATTTGGACAAACTTGCTGATTCCCTAAGGTTAAGTTTGTCATAGATCAATCTCTAGTGGAGCAAGCTGAATTGATATTCCTGAGGTTGAAGATGCGAAGAAGAGGCTGGCTGGGCTGAAGGAATAAGTTTAGGCCGTAGCTTTATGAAGTTGAGATTTTCGGTAGTGGAAAATTGCTTCAGTGAAAGAACGATCAGAAAGGAAAAATCTCAATACAAACAATAGAATAATAAATTTTTCAAGGTTTTAAACTAGAGAGATTTACACAGAAGATACTTTCTCAGATAATTAGACTGCTTTTGGTTATGTGGCTCGTTCCCATGGACTTTCAAGGGCTGATGCGAGGTTTACCAAATGATGGCTGAAATAATCTCGAATATAAAACCTGTATCCCGGTCCAATTGCTGGCGGAATAGCAATGCATGATGTATATGCCCTTTCATATCGTGTTGTCAATTTTAATACTTCAGAAACGAGAAATAAAAACACCGCTCTTAATGAACCCAAGCTGTTCTTCCTTATCAACTCTGGCTTCCATATAGGCAAAAAGGACCAAGGTGCCTCATCAGTCTTTACAGCCATGCCGTCCTCAAGGTCAAAAATTGTTCCAGGAGACTTTCCATGATGTTCAACTGCAACTCTGAGATCGCGAAGCCATTGAAAATGTTCTGACTCCGCGATATAGAACTCTGCAAGAGGAAGTGGAAGTTTATAGCGCTCAATTAGTTCATCCTTAGTTCGGCTACGTGATCCACTAATGACTATTTTAGCAAAACTATCTGGAAGATCCTCTACAATACGATTATAAGGTTCTTGCAGATTCCTAATTATAGCTGTTACGGATTTTGAGATTTTCTGTAGAAGATCATATATGGACCGAATAATGATTACGAGATATTCCAGTTCTCCTGCCAATAATAGGTCTGTACCACTTCTTTGTTCCTTGGGTCTCAACGAAATTAAGAGATACTTCTCGAGGATAGAGCTACAATTATGGAAATCGCTTTCGAGACTATAAAGGACGCTTAGTGTGTCACGAAAGGATAAATGCTGGATGATGAATGTACCTAAAGGAAAAGCAAGATCCTTATCAGGGTTTTCAGATTGTGATGCGAGATAGCCACCAACTACTACTTCTCCGCCACGTATGCGAGCAAGTTTCCCTTTTCCTATTGGTAAGTGTAAAATCCAATCCTTATTTTCATGGTCATAAAATGTATGATTAGAAATATCCCTGCCATCGTGAGGTATGTTTTTCACATAAGGGATCTTCTTGGCTTCTTCGGGCGGATCCGCCTGTACTATTCTCTTTTTTGAACTTGTTAAACTATCCATAATTTTTGTTTGATTCTTATCTGGGTTTTTCTTTTTTCCCATTTCCATTCCTTTATAAACTGTAAATATCATAAGAAAAATTGGCTTGAATTGAAAGTCATTTTAGTTAAATTTATCGTGAACTACCCACATACTAAGGTGGATTTGAGAGCAATTTCATGTGTTGTTCGTGAATAGTATGACTTTTTATTCAAGGGGAAATAGGCTTCTGATCACTCTAAATTAATCTTTAAAGGAGAAGAAATATGGAAGAGAAGTTGGATCAATTTTTAGCCTACCTTAAGCATGAAAGGTATGCACTCCCGGGCACCATTATTTCTTACAAAAAAGACATAAGTATGATGCTTGATTATTTCAAAGAAAGAAATATTGAGCTTGAAAACGTTGGTCATAATGACATTCGGGATTTTTTACTAACACAGCATAAAAGGAAACTCAAAAAAATTACTATTTACAAGAAAATATCATGCATTAAATCTTTCTTTAAATTTTGCAAAGAAAGGTCCTGGATTAGAAAAGACCCAGCCAAAATAATCGAATTCCCGAAATTAGATATGCCGCTCCCTTCTTTTCTTACTGAGCAGGAAGTTGAGAAATTCCTGCCTCTGCCTATACTGGAATTAAGAGATTACGCAATTCTGGAGCTTTTATACGCTACAGGAATAAGGGGGAGTGAGTTAGTGGGGATTGACATCGACGATATAAGTCTTAAAGACAAAGCAATATTAATAAGAGGAAGAAAAAAGAGGTATGTATTTTTTGGACGGAAAGCAGATAGGTGCTTAAAATATTATCTTAAAGCCAGACACTTGCTTATTGAAGAAGTGGGTGAAGAAAAAGCCCTATTCTTGAATCATGGCGGAAAACGGATTTATTTACGCGGTATTCAAAGAATTGTTGAAAGATATTGGCAGCTTTCAGGATTGGCTAAGAAGGTCACTCCTCGAACATTCAGGCACTCTTTTGCCTCTCATCTCTTGGGACGAGGGGCGAAATCTTGCTTTGTTCAAGGGCTTTTAGGACATAAAAGATTAGCGTCAACTAAGAGATATGTCCGTATTGACATAAAACATTTAAAAGCGGTTCACAAGAAATATCATCCTAGGGCTTTAATAAAAGAAATCAGTATTCATCCAAGAGAAGATATTGTTGGTTTATATAATTTTGGCAGCTTAATAAGATATTAAAAAAGGGACGAGTGAAGGGTCTTGAATGCCCTCAGCTCCACCAGATTTTTTTCAGCTTTCCATAAAAGCATTTATGACTCGTCTAGAATTGTTTAAAGAAAATAATTAGTATATATTAATAGCAAGCAAATGGGAGAAGTTAATAAAACGAGTAAAATTCTCTTGCTGGATTTATTAGAAAAATCATTAAAGTATTTTGCATTTATTATTGGATTTCTATTTGTTTGTGGTCTCATAATTACAAACTTGCATCTTGGACAGTTCGGGATTTCAGAGATTTCTTTTTTAAGAATCAGGTACCTTATTGCTGGATTTAATTTTATTTTATTTTTACTCCTTCCTTTTATAATGACATCTTTTGTAATTTTATTATCCAAAGCTGTAGATTATTTGCTTGAAAAAGAGGATTTAATTCCTAAATTATCATTTATATCCACAATAATATTATCTGTGGGTCTTGCAATCTTAGCGATAGTTATTATTGAGACTTATCTGTTTGTAGGGGATATTCAAATTTCTCATCTCAAATTCAAGATGGTGTTGGATACTAATTCTGATTGGCTTTGGTTAGTTGGATTGTTAGGTGTTTACTTTTTTATATACGAATTATTTATTTCTAAAGAAGATAAAAAAAGGGCTGCCTTTTTAGTACAATGTATTTCGTTCTCATTTGTTTTTATCATTTGTCTAATTATTTATACAAAAAAAATTCATCCTAAGGTTCATCCTATATTTGCGGGAGGGAAACCAATTTCCGCAGACATCTTGATATCAGAGAGCGGGATTCCCATAATAAAATCGCTTGACATGAATTTAGATGAAAAAAGATACATTCGAGATGTTAAAATAGTTTATGAAACAGCTTATATGATATACCTTATGCCAAAGAAAGATGGGGAAGAGAAAGTAAAAAGCATTGCCTTTAATAAGAAAATTATAGAAGGAATAAAACTTTTGTCAGATAAAACAGATGAGGAAGCGAAAACATAGAGCTGAGTGGAAGCCAAAGACCCTAAAGCCTTGGCTTCCCTGGATTGAAAAAGACAGCAGAGCGAATCAGCGCCTCAATAGGATAGACGAGTGAGGGGAGGGAAATTCTCAGTAGAGGCAATATAAGCTAGGTATTGTTCACCTATATGTTCACCATTAACTATGCCTTAATCTTCGCCCTATGAGCCTTACATTGTATAATACGGGTATTTTTAGGTATAGGCTTAGACCTTTTGTTGTGGGTTGTAAAAACCTTTCTATATCCATATCCCTCAAAGCGAGAATCAGCACAAGATAAGCTCCTTTTGTGTGTACAATACTGATTGAAACATTTACGAGACCGTCTGACTACGAATCAGAAGGTCGTAGGTTCGAATCTCTTTCTCACTCGCTTCTATTTTTACTAAAATCAGTGCATTTAGACTTGAGAATTAAAAAGCCAATTGGGGCTGTTTTTGCTTACGGTAGAGAAGAATTTTTCAAGTAGATAAGATAGCGTGGGATTTCGTTATTGTATCCTTATGATTTCACAAGTATTTTGTCCAAGGCCTTTTTATAATTCTTCTTGACTTCGTGTTCCCAGATTTTCAGAACGCTGTATCCCTTTGATCTCAGAATTCTTGAATTCTTCCGATCTCTTTTTACGTTCTTTTCAATCTTTGGAATCCAATATTCCTTTTGGCTCTTTGGCTCCTTGTAGCATTTAGGACATTTATGCCAAAAACAGCCATGGAGGAATACCACTGTATTTGTAGCCGGCAAAAAAATATCCGGCTTTCCTGGTAACTGGGGATGCATTCTGTGTCTTACTTTATGGCCTTTAAGATAATTATGAATTCTTTTTTCCTGTAAGGTCCACTTGCTCCTGATCCTGGACATACATTTGCTTCTTTGCTCTTCTGTTAAATTGTCAACCATTTTGATTAATTGACTGCCATAAATACCATACTGCTATAGATCTGTAAGGTGCCCATTTTTCAGATATCTTAATGATTTGATCTTTGCTGGGAGTATTATTCAATTTATAATGAAGCTTCAATGAATTCCTAAAACCTAAGTCGTCTAGAGGGAGAACATTCGGCCTGTTCATGCAGAAAATCAAGATCATTTGTGCTGACCATCTTCCAATGCCCCTTATAGATGTTAAGAGAGAAATCACTTCTTCATCGTCAAGAAAGGGCAATCTTGATGTGTTTATATCCCCATGTATAAACTTTGTTGAAAGGTCCCTTAAATAGGACATCTTCTGTTTTGATATGCCTGCTGACTTTAATTGCATATCGCTGAGATTGAGGACATTTTCTGGAGATAGTTCATTATTCATTTGCTCTAATAATCGTGAGAAAATTGTGTTTGAAGATTTATTTGATAATTGCTGAGAGATAATTGTTCTAACAAGGGAGTTGTAATAATCTGTAGAAGTTTGTAGCTTACAGTTGCCTATTCTGTCAATGATTCTCCGCATAATGGGATCATTCTTTCTCAAGCACGATACACCCTTTTTGATTTCTTCCTTCACTTCCAGAAAAACATACAATATTTAATTGGAAGAAACAATAGACCATTCCAATTTAAAATCTCATGGCAGGAGGGAAAGCAATTGAATTCCGGCACTTGAAATCTATTGTCTTTGTTCATTCAATAAATATTGAGATCCTAAAAAGTGAAAATAAGAAGTATCAGATTTTATCTGAAATAGTTGAAAATAGTTTTCCTGGATGTTGTATTTTTCCAATATCAATAAGTTGATAAATACGTCTTTTTGAGATTAAAAGATTGTTTCTTTTTAAGGTGGGGAATTGTCCCAAAGTTTCCAAGGTGAAAGTATATGTCTTGTCACTCTCCAATAAGAACTCACCAAAAATATCGTTCTGGATAAATGTATTTTTTGTGCATTCAATAAAATGAGTTTTTGTATCTTTATTTTGTTTCTCATATAAATTGAAACTTCCTTTGACATAGAAAATCCCATATTTTGAGTCAAATGATCCATCTTTTCTAGGGAGTTTTAGCTTATTGGCAAAATTGTCAAATGATCTTATCGGAGAAATTCCTTTTCTAAAATCTCCATCTTTTTTTCTTACTGAGAAAGTTTCTCTGAACAAATTAGTTTCATACATTAATTCATCTTTAGGAAACCTTGTGCCAAATTCTTCAAGTTTATTCTCGGAAACAATAAATTCTAAGTTAGCAGTGCAATTAAGGGGTGCAAATTCACTGAAAATTTTATTATTTGATATCTTCTTCAAATACATTCCGACTAGATCCACAGAATTATGATTTGAACTGGTTGGTTCAGAATTAATGCTTGTATATATGATATAAATTCTTTTACCTCCTGCTCCTTTTTTCATTGTAGAAAATTGTTCTTCTGTCAATCCTATCCATCGGTCATTCTGTGATGTATGTTTTATTTCAATAAAGAAGGCTGGCTCTCTTTTCTTGTCATTTTCTATGACCTTAACAATATCTGGTTCTTCTGCAACTTCTGATTTTTTCCTCATTGAAAAGTCTAAGACAATTTCCTTCTCTTTTGATGCGAACTCGAACATTTTTTTGACACCAATTTCTACAAGTTTACCCATGGTATATGCATCTAGTATAGAGCCTAGACCTCTGGGTTCTCCAGTAGTCCTGCCTGTATGATTTTTCTTGGCCAAATAGAAAGTCACTGCAAAATTAAAGGCTCTTTCAAAATCTTCTTTAGTGAATTTGTAATTAATTGGAGGGAATACTGACGACATTGCTTCTATTGAAATAACCTTCCAGTTCTTATTGGATCAATATTTTGTACGAGTATGATCTCGTTGTAGATGCTGAATCGAGGTCTCCGCCCTTGTTGCTGTTGATCTCTAAACGTTTGACCTTCTCTGACATAATGATTATATATGTCATCATTATCGATCATATAAATATCAAAAGTTCCGTCCCAGCTTCCTTCTCTATAAAAATCACAGAAGTATAATTTATCCCAAATGGATCTGGGTCCAAACGAAGTGAGATCGGGGAGGACGCTGCAGGCTTTTACTTGAATTCTTGCATTCTCATCAAAGTCGTAGCAGTCGAATGACGAGTTTGCCCCTGGAATAGCATTTATTATCCTTGCAGTGTTCATCTCAAGACAAAATGCTCCTTCTGATAGACCTTCAGGTAAATTCACTGCTCTTGATTTAATTGATGTAAGGAGATTGCTTAGCTCTCTCCACAGACGATAAATTTCTGATAAAATTCCTCGATCTTCTTCTACAAAAATTTGTACAGTCGTATCGAAGCGACCTTCCGGCAGTCTTAGTGTCCTTTCTTCGAAGCTTATTTGCTTTCCCCTTAGTCAAAGAGTACTTTAATGTTTATCTCAAATGCATCTGCAATCTTCTTCAGATTTGTAAGCCCTATCTTTTTCTCCCCCCTCTCAATCTGTCCGACATAAGCTCTGTGAAGGCCGGATTTAAGCGCAAGCTCCTCCTGAGTCCAGGATTTTGCATGTCTGAATTTTCTTATATTGGTGCTGACCTTTTTGTTAATATCTGGCATTTGAGCATCTAATTGAATAATATGTCCACGCTACCAATAAGTCGACTACTTAAAGGTAGCATTTCTTAAGTTTATCAAGTATAAAGTTAAGAGAGTCTAACTGTTGTGGCTGTTGCCTCATTTGATCAGATTGAAAATATAAATCGTTTGAAAAATGGTGCTTAAAACTGCAAAATAGTGAATCAAGATGAAAATGGATTCCGCATAACGTGAAATTTTAATGACAATGAAGATTGCCTCGCTTTTCAGCGGATGCGGAGGCCTTGACGAAGGTTTCCGAATGGCCGGAGACTATGATGTTGTATGGGCCAACGATATTTACCTTCCCTCCTGCATGACTTTTGCAAAGAATTTCGGTTTAGAGCTTACTCAAAACCACAAAGCCTATCGGGGTTCTATTTATTCCGGAGATGTAGAATCAGCTGATTTTTCAAGCCTTGCCCCAAGAAATGAGATCGATGTTATAACAGGAGGGCCGCCGTGCCAGGACTTCTCAGTAATCAGGGGGGCCGGAAACAGAAAGGGAACCCGCGTAAAAAGAGGGAAACTTTATCTGCATTTTGTAAGGGCCTTAGTTACACTCCAGCCCAAAATCTTTGTCTTTGAAAATGTAAAAGGATTAATTTCTGCAAATAAAGGAAAGGCTTTCCCCCAGATAAAAGAAGATTTCAGAAGTCTAAATCTTCGCTGGTCCAGCATGTGGAAAAACCACAGCTTAGAAATAAACAATTTAAAAAGCACCGGTAGCCTGGAGAGCTACGAACTGCTTTTCAGCGATGTAGTTGACTTTTCTGTGCTGGGAGTCCCCCAGCCGAGAAAAAGGGTCATAATCATCGGGATCAGAAGAGATCTGGCTGGCAAATTAGATAATTTGAGTGATGTCATAAAAAATATTGAGAAAAAGCTTAGGGGATATAATGATATTCTATCTTCATTTCCTTTAACTTCTATTGAGTATCTCACTGGAAAAACCTTAAGCGAATTAGGCAACTACTACAAAGAGATAATTCAGCAGTTTGATGATATTAAGGACAAGATTGATTCAGACCGAAGCCTTCAGTATTTTTCTGAGATCCGAAAGAAAATAACTCTCGATATCTGGCGCGACTATTTTTCTGCATACAATCATCCGGCAGCAGTCGATGAGGAAGAAAAAAAGAAAAGGATAATAGAAAGACACAGTCAAATCTTGAATGAAATAGGCTATTTCGGCAGGCCAGTAGAGGAGCTGGAATTAGAAGATATGAGCAGTGAAATTCTTCCAGAAAAAGAACATGTAAAAGAAAGAATGAAATTCATCCCCCCAGGCGAGAATCACGAATTTGTTAAGGGAACTCCTTATAATGTTATCGGTCTTATGAGCAATATTTATAAGAGAATTCATCCTTTAAGACTTTCCCCTACGGTCATAGCTAGAGGAGGAGGAGGCACCTGGGGATACCACTATCTTAAAAGCAGGCAGAGGTTATCGAACAGAGAGAGAGCAAGACTGCAGACATTTCCTGACACCTTTTTATTTGAAGGAGGGACTTCTCAGGTTAGAAGGCAGATTGGCGAAGCTGTCCCGCCACTTGCCGGGAAAGTAATTGCTCTGATTATTAAGGATCTCCTTAGCGGGAATTTATAACAAATAAATAAATATTTATCTCAGCTATGAATTGAGGAAATAGCTGAGGCGAGCAGAAGCCAAATC